>VFSW01009565.1_pt1 | contig 13824 bp, 6 predicted proteins | sample 5358111 | NCBI WGS metagenome assembly VFSW01 (sample SAMN11554181, study PRJNA540505) | mine drainage metagenome | isolation source: sediment from site ElyBrook_90M | place: USA: Ely Copper Mine, Vershire, VT | collected 2017
GCCGGGATTACTGGACCGATGTGAAGCTGTCCACGCTGCCGGACGTATCGCGCGAACACCTGCGGCTGCGGCGGGACGCGCAAACCGGGCAATTTTTCGTGAAGGACCTGAGCCGCCTGGGGACCAGCGTCAACGGGGAAAAGATACCAACCAGCGTGGAATACGTGGACGGCGAGAAGCGGGACAAGAACGTGGAGGTGAGGCTGCCCTCGCCCGCGCGGATCGGCTTGGCGGACGTGGTGTTCCTGGATTTCCGGCAGGCCGGCGCGCAACCGCCGGACTAGATGGTGGCCGCAACCAAATTACGCTGCGCGGGCGACAGCCATGTGGGCATGGTGCGCCAGAACAACGAAGACCGGCTGCACCTGGATCCGGGGCGCGGCATCTTCATGGTGATCGACGGGATTGGGGGGCAGGCGGCGGGCGAGAAGGCCGCGGAGATTGCCCTGAGCAGCGTGCGGGCCCGGCTGGAACGCCAGACCGGCACGGCCGCCGATCGTATACGGGAAGCCATCGCGGTGGCCAACAACGAGATTGTGCGCCAGGCGGCGGCCAATGCCGAATGGCGCGGGATGGCGTGCGTGCTGACGGTGGCGGTGGTGGAGGATGGGCGCGCGGTGATCGGCCACGTCGGCGATTCGCGCCTATACAAGATCCGGGGCGGGGAGATCCGCAAGATCACGCACGACCATTCGCCGGTGGGCGAGCGCGAAGACAGCGGGCAGGTATCCGAAGCCGAAGCCATGCGCCACCCGCGGCGCAACGAAGTGTACCGCGACGTGGGATCGCAGGAGCACGCGCCGGACGACGCGGATTTCATCGAAGTGGCGAACATCGGGTTCGAGCCGGACAGCGCGCTGGTGTTGTGCAGCGACGGGCTGAGCGACCAGGTGACGTCGGCGGAGATTCTGGGCGCGGTGATGGGCAGCGCCGGGAATCCGGAGGGGGCTGTGGCGGCGCTGATCGGCGCGGCCAACCGGGCGGGCGGGAAGGACAACGTGACGGTGGCGGTGGTGGAAGGCGAGCAGTTCGCGGTGGCTCGGCAATTGCCGGGGCCGGTGCCGGCCTTGGGCGGCCGCTTCACGGGCCGGACGGCGATGTTCGGGTATGGCTTGGCCTGCGCGGCGTCGATCTTCGCGGGGCTGCACGTTTCCGGCCTGCTGGACCGCCGTCCGGAGGCGCCGGCTCCGCGGACGCTGCGGGTGGGACCCGGCGGCTTCGGCAAAATCGCCGAAGCGCTGGCGCAGGCCCGGTCCGGCGATACCGTGGAGGTGCCGGCGGGCGAGTATGCGGAGCAGCTTTACCTGAAGAGCGGCGTCACGGTGAAGGGGCGCCTGCCGGACGTGCCGGTGCTGCGGGCGGATCCCCTGGCGGGACGCGCCGGCGCCATCGTGGCGGAGCGGGTATGGGGCGCGCGCGTGCGGGGCTTCCGCATCCGGGCCGACCAGCAGGCGCCCCTGGCGGTGGGCGTGGCGATCGCGGATTCGGATGTGGAACTGGAGGACACCGCCATCTCGGGCGCGGCCACCGGCGTGGACATCCGCGGAAAGTCCACGGCGGTGCTGCGGGCCGACTCGATGGAAGACTGCCGCGAGGCCGGAGTCCGGATTTCGGGCGAGGCCGCGCCGCGGCTGTTGTTCAATGCCATTCTGCGCAACGGCCACTGGGGCGTGCTGGCGGAAGCGCCGTCGCGGCCGGTGCTGGAGGGCAATACCTTCCGCGATAACCGGGAAGACGCGGTGCTGCCGGAGGGCATCGATCGCACGGCGGTTCTGCAGTTCAATTTCTTCCTGCCGGCCACGCCGCCCGCACGGCGGCGGGGAGGAGCGCCGCGCTCATGGTGATTCCCGAGAGGCGCAAAGTCGGCAGATACGAGATCCTGCACAAGCTGGGGCGCGGCGGCATGGCGGACGTGTACCTGGCGCGGGACACCGAACACGAGGGCCTGGTGGCGCTGAAGGTGATCGAGGTGACGCCGGACGCGGATTCGCGGGAGACCATCGAAGCCGAGCGGCGCGGCGCGCAACTGCAGGCCAAGCTGGCGGAAATCGACCCGCGGGTGGTCCGGATCCTGGACACCTTCGAGACGGACATCTACTTCGCGGTGGCCATGGAATACGTTGAGGGGCAGGACTTGTCGGAGCTGATGCGGCACGGTCCCGCGCCGCCCGACGACGCGGTGGACATCGCGCTGGCCATTTGCCAGACGCTGGAGAATGCGCGCACCCTCGAAGTGGTGATCGACGGCAAAGAGTGCCAGGGCATCGTACACGGGGACATCAAGCCCAAGAACATCCGCATGGATCACGACAACCGGGTGCGGGTGCTGGACTTCGGTATTGCCAAGGCGCTCTCGCTTTCGCGCAAGCTGACGCGCAACGAATTCGGGAGCGTGCCGTACGCCTCGCCCGAGCGGCTGGACTCGGGCGAGGTGAATTTCATGTCGGACCTGTGGTCGCTGGGCGTGCTGCTGTACGAGATGGTGACGGGATCGCAGCCGTATCAGGCAGAGAGCACGGAGCGGCTGGAGCGTATGATCCGGTCGCGCATTCCGGCGCCGCCCGCGCCGGACCCGTGTCCGGAGGCGCTGCGCAGGGTGCTGATGAAGTGCATGGATCCCGAGCCGGCGCGGCGCTACCAATCCGCCGCGGAACTGGCGGCGGACCTGGCGGCGTTCCGGGCGGGCGCGCCGGTGGGCGCGGCATCGCAGGAAGACGCGGAGGCCACGCGGCGCACGCACCGCCGCGATGCGGGGGCGGACGACGGCACGCGGCGCACCGCGCCACCCAAGACGTTTGGGACAGCGGCGGCCGCGGGCGGCGGCGCGGCCAAGCCCGCTACCCGGTTGCAGCGCGAAGGGAAGCGGGCCATGGTCGCGCTGGCCGTGCTGGCGGCGGCGTACTCGGCGTACGCGGTCACCTCCAGCGTGCTGCTGTGGCGGCACGGGCAGCAACTGGACCGCGACATCAACGCCGAGGTGATGACCGATCCGGAGGCGATCTGGAGCCGGTGGGCCAGCGTCTCGAAGGGGAATGCGGCGTCGCTGACGCTATTCACCCCGCGCCGTTCGGTGAAGAGGAAACTGGTGGCGGCGGCCAACCGCGTGATCGAGACCAGCCGCAACAGCGACACGCAACCGGTGTATGAAAACGACTGGAAGCGGGCCCGGCTGTACCTGGCGCGGGCGCTGGAGCTGGATCCAGGCGACGAAACGGTGCGCGGCGAACTGCGTCTGTGCGAGGGCCAGATCGACCGCATCAACGGCCTGAGCCATCACAACGCCGCGGTCCTGAACGAAGCGGTGCAGAAATTCGAAGAAGCCGAACAGGCGCTGCCGCATTCTCCGGACCCGGAACTGGGCCTGGCGCGGGTGTACGTGTACGGCTTCAAGGACATCGACCGCGCGGACGCGGCGCTGGAGGAGGCGGCGCGGCGGGGGTATAAGCTCGGGAACCGCGAAAAATCGCAACTGGCCGACGGCTATCGCGAGCGCGGCGACCGGCTGTGGTGGGACTCGCGCAACGTGCGCGGCCTGCCGCAGGAGAAGGACCAGATCCAGAAGGCGGCCGGCGATTACCGCCGCGCCATCGAACTGTACCAGAGCGCGGTGCCGTATGCCAACGCCAACATGAACATCGTGCGCGTGCAGGCCAGCCTGAATGCGGTGCAGACGCGCCTGGCGGAAATGCAGAACGAGCCGCCGCACAGCCCGATTTAGGAGACCCCAGCCATGGACCACCGCGCCGACCCTTCCATCGCCGAGACCATCGCCTCGCACCCCTCGCTGTCGCACGTTTCGTCGGCGCCGGCGGCCGACGAGGGGCGTTTTATCCCGGGAACGCTGCTGGGAGGACGCTATCGCATCATCGGCCTGCTGGGGCGGGGCGGCATGGGCGAAGTGTACCGCGCCACGGACCTGGCGCTGGGGCAATCCGTGGCGCTGAAGTTTCTGCCCGCGGAGGCGGCGGAGAACCAGCGCCTGCTGGAACGCTTTCACGGGGAAGTGCGCATCGCGCGGCAGGTGTCGCACGCCAACGTGTGCCGCGTTTACGACATCGGCGAAGCCGAGGGCATGCCGTTCATCTCCATGGAGTACGTGGATGGCGAAGACCTGGCGTCGCTGCTGCCGCGCATCGGGCGATTGCCCGCCGACAAAGCGCTGGAGACGGCGCGCAAGCTGTGCGCGGGGCTGGCGGCGGCGCACGGCCGGGGCATCATCCATCGCGACCTGAAGCCGCAGAACATCATGATCAACAAGCGCGGCGACGTGGTGATCATGGACTTCGGGCTGGCCGCCATCGCCGACCAGCTTTCGGGAGCGGAGGCGCGCAACGGCACGCCCGCCTACATGGCGCCGGAGCAACTGCGCGGCGCCGAAGTGACGGCCAAGAGCGACATCTACGCGCTGGGGCTGGTGCTGTACGAGTTGTTCACGGGCAAGCGGCCGTACGACGCCAAGACCATCCAGGAGATGCTGCGGCAGCAGGAATCGGCGCAGTTGACCAGCATGACGTCCATTGCGGCGGACATCGATCCGGGCGTGGAGAAGGCCATCCGGCGCTGTCTGGAGCCGGATCCGGCGCGGCGTCCGGCGAACGTGCTGTCGGTGGCGGCGGCCTTGCCGGGGGGCGATCCGCTGGCGGCGGCGCTGGCGGCGGGCGAGTTGCCGTCGCCGGAACTGGTGGCGTCGGCGGGCAGGCAGGAAGGCCTGGCGCCGCGCTATTCGATAGCGTGCCTGACGCTGATCGTGGCCTGTCTGTGCGCGTCGGTGGCGCTGCGGGCGCGCTATGCGGCGGTGATGCATACGCCGCTCGACAGTCCGCCGGAGGTGCTGGCGCATCAGGCGCGCGAAATGGCCGCGGCGTTCGGTTATCCCAGGAAGCCCGCCGATAGCGCGGTGCAGGTTGGGGATCGCTACGATCTGCTGGACCAACTCGACCGGCTGGCGAAGCCGCACGCGTGGGACGCATGGCTGGCGTCGGAAGCCCCCATCCAGGCCGAATACCGCGAGAGCCTGTCGCCCTTGGCCGCGAATCCCTATGGCGAAGTCACCGCCGACAATCCGGCGCCCACCGCGCCGGGCATGGTGCGCGCGGTGCTGGACGGGGCCGGAAGGCTGCGCGAGTTCGCGGCTAATCCGTACTCCGATGCGCGGGCGCTCACGCCCGCCGTGCAGCCCGAGGCCGTGTTCCGCGCCGCGGGCCTGGACATGAGCGCGTTCACCGAGATCCCGGCGGCTTTCGTGCCGGCGGGCGCCGCGGACCAGGCGCGCGCGTGGAAGGGGCCGCACCCGCGCATCCCGGGCTTGAGCCTGAGGCTCGAACTGGCCACCTGGAAAGGCCGCGTGACGCAGGCCGCGGTGCGCTTCGATTGGCCCAAGACGGCGGGCGCGGCGGCGAACCTGGGGTCCAACCTGCGCGACATCATCATGCCGGCCACGGGCGCGCTGGGATTCCTTTTTGTGCTGCTGCTGGCGCGCCGCAACTGGCGGCTGGGGCGCGTGGACCACAGAGGCGCGCTGCGGGTGGGGATGGCGCGCGTGGCGCTGGGCTTCATTATGTGGATCGGCGCGGTGCACCCGGTGCCGGACGGGTCGATGGTGATGTTCTTCTTTTCCAGTTGCGCGACGTGGCTGATGTGGGGCGCGGCGCTGACGCTCATCTACGTGGCGCTGGAACCGCTGGTGCGCGCGCGCTGGCCTCACACCATGGTGACCTGGAACCGGCTGCTGGCGGGCCGCTGGCTGGATGCGCAGGTGGGCGCGCACATCCTGATCGGGGCCACCATCGGCGCGGTGGTGTGGACCGCCGCGGAGAGCTTCGGCGACTGGCAAACCGGCGCCATGGGGGGGCTGAGCGGCCTGGGGTCCACGCTGGGAACCCGGCAATGGCTCGCGGCGCACGCCAACAATCTGCAGGGAGCCCTGTTTTTCGGGCTGCTGGTGTTCTTCTCGATTTGCGGCTTGCGCCGCCTGGTACGGAAGGATGTGCCGGCCGCCGTCCTGGCCGCGTTGCTGCTCTTGTTCGCCAACGGCGGCGTTTTCTCATCGCCGGACTGGAAGGTGGCGGTCATCATTTATATGGGGGTGTACTCGGTGCTGCTGTTCGTGCTGTTGCGGCTGGGACTGGTGGCCACCATCACGGCGGCGTTCTTTATCGACGGCACGAACCTGATCACGCTGGGCGCGGATTGGACGACGTGGTACGCGCCGGGCGGCCTGGCGACGTTCCTGCTGCTGCTGGGCATCGCGGTGTTCGCGTTCTGGCGATCGCTGGGCGGGCGGGACTTGTTTGGCCCCGAGGGCGCGGCCTGAGCCTAGAACTCCAACTTGGCGGCTAGTTGAACCAGGCGGGGCGGCGCCGCGCTGACCACCTGGCCGAAGGCCGGGCTGGTGATCTCGCCGTTGACCGCGGAGGGCCCGAAGAACTGCGCGTGATTGAAGGTGTTGAAGGTTTCCAGGCGGAGATGCAGCGTGGCGGTTTCGCCCAGGCGGAGGGTCTTGGAGATCGCCGCGTCGAAGTTGGCCATGCCCGGCCCGTAGAACAGCCGGCGCGGGGCGGACCCGGGCTGCCCCAGGGGCTGCAGGCCGAACAGCGAGGTATTGAAATAGGCGAGGCCGTTGCGCGGATTGTGATTGAGGTCCAGCGCGCCGGGCGCCATATTCGGCAGATCCACGCCGTAGGCGTTGACCCCGTCGGGCTGGGTGCCCAGCAGCGAGTTATCGCTGGCGTTGGTGAAGGTGACGGGGAAGCCGGTGGCGAAGCGGGTGACGCCGGAGAGCACCCATCCCTGGGTCAGCCGGTTGCGCGGGCCGAGGCGATCAAACGGCAGGTTGTAGCTGTAACTCAGCACTAAGTTTTGCGTTAAATCAAAGGCGGACGGCGCATAAGTGGCGCGATAGTTGTACGGATTGAGCTGCTCGGCGATGCTGGATGAGTTATCGAGCGACTTGCCGTAGGTGTAGCCGGCCTGAAGTTCCAGGTCGCGCCCGGTATGGCGGACGCCGATCTGCAGGGCGTTGTAGTTGGCGTTGCCGTTGGTGACCAGCCAGTCCACGCTGCCGAAGTTCGGGCCGAAGGTCTGGCGCGTGCCGTTGATGGTCCGGCCGGCGGCGCTGTGAAAGACATTGGACTCGCCAAAGGGGCCGCAGGCGGGCGTTCCGGGCGCCACCTCGTTCACCTGGCTGAGGCTGAGACAGAGGGCCGGATTGCCCGGGTTGGCCTGCAGGAGAGTCAGCAGGTGGTTGGATTCGCTGCCGATATACGATGCGGTGACGACCGTGGCGGCGCCGAACTGGCGCTGCAGGGAGACGGTGTACTGCTCGGCATACGGGCTGACGTTGCCCGGATAGTAACCCGGCAGGCCGGAGATAGGCAGGAAGGGCGCCCAGTTGACGTTCGAATTGGGATGCGCGGCGGAGGCGTTCAGCGGCGGAAAATGCAGGGGGAAGCGCTGGCCGTTGTCGTACCCGGTGGAGGCAGTGACAAAGGGGTCGGCAAACAGGGGCGGCGCCGGGCTGATATAGGTGCTGCCGTAGGGGGCGTCGCCTGCCATGACGCCGGCCGATACGCCTTCGACGGCGGTGAAGAACCGGCCGAAGCCGACGCGGATGCTGGAGCGGTCCGGGCCGCCGAAGATGCGGCGCGCCAGGCCGCCGGCGGCACGCGGGGACCAGGCCAGGCCGAGGCGCGGCGAGACATCGTCCCAGCGCACCGGCGCCAGCGAGCGGGCCACGCCCGGATCGCCTGGAAACACCAGGCCCAGCGGAGCGCCCGGATAGACCGCCGACTGTTCGCCCGGGACCAGGGTCTGAATCTGGTTGTACTTTTCGAACCAGGGCATGATGACGTCCCAGCGCACGCCATAGTTCAGGGTGACGCGCGAGCTCACCCGCCAGCTATCCTCGGCGAAGAGCGAGCCATAATGGTTGCGCATGTAGAACGGTTGGGCGTCGCCCTGTTTGTAGAAGCTGGGGACGCCCAGCAGGAAGTCGGCGAAGTCCACGCCCGTCTCCGATCCGAAGAAGGAAAATGTGCCGTTGGATTGCACGTCGGCGGCGGAGTTGACCTGGCTGAACATGAGCTCGCCGCCCAGCTTGACGGTGTGCGCGCCGAAGACATGCGCGAAGGTATCCCGGTATTCGTAAGTGTCGTCTATCTGGTTCAGGCCGGTCACCGTGGAGCCGATGACAAAGCTGCTGAACCCGATGTTTTCCACGCCGACGATGCCGGGCCGTTGGGGAAGGATGCTCGGGGCGCCCGAGGGAGTTACAAATCCCTGCGAAACCAGGCTGGTTCCCACGGTTCCCTGGGGCGTGCCCACCACGTTGGCATCCCTGACGAACGAGAAGTGGAACTCGTTGACACTGCGCGGGCCGAATACGGTGGTGCCGCTGAGCGTAGCCAACTGCGACCGACCCAGGTTCAACGCGCTGAAACCCGGGACATTGGCCCCGCCTTGCAGAACCGGGTAAGGGTTGTTGAGCGCATAATCGTCGGCGATGTAGTAGGCCGATAACTGGCCCAGACGGGTGTTGGCGTCGAGGCGGAAAGCGCCCTTGTCGTCGCGCAGGGCTTCGTCCACGGCGGACGTGGAGAAGTAACCGTTGGATAAGTTCGGCGCGGGGATATACTTCAGCAGGTTGCGGGCGGGAAGGGACCAGGCGCTTTGCGGAATGACGGCGCCGGGGAAGACGCATTGCAGGGTGGTGGAACACCCCGGCGTGTAATAGGACTCGCCCGGGGCAACGCCATAACCCAGCTTACTGGTCAGTTGATTGGCCCAGTACTGGCCGCTCACGGCGCCGGTCATCTGGCCGGCCAGGCCGGAGAAGTCGCCGGTGCGGTTCAGCAGCGAGGGCACCCGCACCAGCCCCGTATCCAGGCCCTGGGACATGCGGGTTCCCTGGTAGTCGGCGAAGAAGAAGACCCGATTGGGCACGATGGGTCCGCCGAACAATCCGCCCATCTGGTTCTGCCGGAAGGTGGCGCGCGCGGGGGAAAAAAAGTTGCGCGAGTCAAAATCGGTATTGCGGAGGAAGTCGAAAGCGGAGCCGTGGTATTGATTGGTTCCGGAGCGGGTGATGACGTTGATGCGCCCGCCGCTGTAGTTGCCGTACTCGGCGTCGAAATTGCCGGTGAGCACGCGGAACTCCGCCAGCGAGTCGAGATTGGGGATGATGGCGGCGCCCATGGTGAAGCGTTCCACCACGTCCGAGCCGTTGACCGTAAAGCCGTTGGCGTATTCGCGCTGTCCGTTGATGGAAATGGTCCCGGGATTGAGGTTGCCGGAAGGCGAGAGGATGGCGGCGCCGGCGGCCTGTATGGAAGTGCCGGTGATGGTAGTGGCGGGGGCCACGCCGGGCTGCAGAGCGAGCAGGTCGGTGAAGCTGCGGCCATTCAAGGGCACGGCGGCAATCTGCGCGCCGGAGACGACACCGCCCAACTGGGTGTCCACGGTCTCGACGCGGGTCTCCGCGGCGGTCACGGTGATATTCTCAGTGCGTTCACCGATCTCCAGGGTGACATCGACGCGCAGCGCTGCGCCGGTATCGACCACCAGGCGGGTGCGGCGAGCAGTGCGGAATCCGGCGGCCTGGACCTCGATTTGATAGGTTCCCACGGCGAGGTCCGGAAAGGCATAAAAGCCGCGGGCATCGGTGACGGCCATGCGGCGGGAATTGGTGGCCGTGTCGATGGCGGTGACGGCCGCGCCGGAAACCGCCAGATCGTGCGGATCGGTCACGGCGCCGGAGATGCCGCCGCCATCGCCCGCCAGCGCGCCATGCCACGCGCCCAATGCCAGGAGGCAGACCAGCGCCGCGCGGCTACGGGACCGATGCTCGGCCAGACTGTAACGGGAGCGGAACATGCAGGTCTTGGCCAGTATATCATTGGATTCGGGGCTTTTATTCGGCATAATCCCCTGTTTTCGTCCTGTCAGTTACAGTACCGTGGAGAATGCGGACGGGATGGGCGCGCGGCTCCGAGGGCGGCTCGCCCTGGATGTTGATGGCCGATATAATGGCCGGATGAAGGCAACGCCTTTTCTCTTTCTCATGCCGGCCATGTTTGGACAAACACCTTACGACTTACTGCTGAAGGGCGGGCACGTTATCGACGGCCGGAACAAGATCAGCGCGGTGATGGATGTGGCCATCGCGGATGGCCGGATTGCGGCGGTGGCGGCGGACATTCCGCCGGCCAAAGCCGCCAAGACCGTCAACGTCTCGGGGCTTTACGTGACGCCGGGACTGGTGGACATGCATGTCCACGTCTACGCGGGCACGGGCCAGCGCGGCGCCTACTGCGGCGACAACAGCGTGTACCCGGATGGCTTCACTTTTCGCGCGGGCGTCACCACCGTGGCCGACGCGGGAAGCTCGGGCTGGCGCAACTTTCCGGACTTCAAGGACCGGGTGATCGATCGCGCCAAGACGCACGTGCTGGTCTTCCTCAACATCGTGGGAGCGGGGATGGCGGGAGCCGTCGAGCAGGACACCGGCGAGATGGACGCCCAGGCCGCCGCCCGGACGGCGCTGCGGAATAAAGATACGATAGTGGGGATCAAGACGGCGCACTACGCCGGTCCGGAATGGACGGCCGTGGAACGCGCGGTGGAAGCCGGGACGCTGGCAGACATCCCGGTGATGGTGGATTTCGGCACGTTCCGTCCCGAGCGTCCATTTCAGGATCTGGTACTGAAGAAATTGCGTCCCGGCGATATCTACACGCACACCTATTTGAGCTGGGTTCCCATGCTGGACCCACAGGGACGGATTCTGCCCTACCTGTTCGAGGCCAGGCGGCGCGGGGTGATCTTCGACGTGGGGCACGGCGGCGGCAGCTTTCTGTTCCGGCAGGCGGCGCCGGCCCTGCGGCAGGGATTCGGACCGGATTCAATTTCGACCGATTTGCACGCCGGTAGTATGAATGGGGGGATGAAGGACTTGCTGAACGTGATGTCCAAGTTCCTGAACATGGGCATGCCGCTGGACGACGTGATTCTGCGATCGACGTGGACGCCGGCGCGTGAAATCAAGCGCGAGGAACTCGGCAACCTCTCGGTGGGCACGGTGGCGGACGTGGCGGTATTGCGCGTGGAAGAGGGCCATTTCGGATTTGTGGACACCTATGGCGCGCGCATGGCGGGCACGCGCAAACTGGTTTGCGAGTTGACCGTGCGCAACGGGCAGGTGGTGTACGACCTGAACGGCATCACCCGGGAAGACTGGGAGAAACTGGGCCAGTACACGGCCCAGGGCGACAGTAGGTGGGACGGGACGCTGGCGGGGGAAGTGCGGAAAAGGAAGTAGCGGTACGAGGAAGAAAGGGCATTGATGGCGGGTCGATTGGCGATACTTGCGTGGGGGGCGCTGAGCGTCCCCGGGATGTTTGGAGAGGCGCCCGGGCAGGGGCTGACGCTGAGCCTGACGCAGGCGCTGGAGCGGGCGCGGAATGTGGCGCAGCAGTATCAATCCGCGGCGATCACGGCGAAACTGGCGCACGAGGACCGGGTGCAGGCCAAGGCGGCCCTTTTACCCACGGTGAACTGGTTCAACCAGTACATTTACACCCAGGCCAATGGGACTCCGTCGGGAGTTTTCGTAGCTAATGACGGCGTGCACGTGTACAGCAACTATGCAACGGTGCACGGGGACCTGATCGCGCCGGGGAAGCGGGCGGACTACCAGCGGGCGGTGGCGGCGGAGGCGGTGGCGCGGGCCAGGGCGGAGATTGCGGCGCGAGGGTTGGCGGCCACCGTGGTGCAGGGTTATTACGGCCTGCTGGCGGCCCAGCGCAGATTGGCGCACGCGGAGCAGAGCCTGCGGGAGGCGCGGCAGTTCGCGGAGATTACGCGCAAGCTGGAGGCCGGAGGCGAGGCCGCGCACTCCGACGTGGTGAAGGCGGAGATCCAACTCGCGCAGCGGGAGCGCGACCGGCAGGACGCGCAACTGGCCGTGGAGCGCAACCGCATCGGATTCGGCGTGCTGCTGTTCACGGATTACACGCAGGAGTTCTCGGTGGAAGACAATCTGGACACGGCTCCGGAGTTGCCCGAGCGGGTGCGCGTGGAGGAGATGGCCAAGCGCGGCAATCCGGACATCCGGGCGGCGCTGGAAACAGTGCGGCAGCAGGAGTTCGAGTTGAAGTCGGACCGGGCGGCCTACTTGCCGACACTGTCGTTCGACTACTTTTATGGAATTGACGCGAACCAGTACGCCATCTGGAACCAGCGCAACGAACGCAACCTGGGATCGGTGGCGCAGGGGACGCTGAACATACCGGTGTGGAACTGGGGCGCGACGCGCAGCAAAGTGCGGCAGGGCGAACTGCGATTGCAACAGGCGCGGCTGGATTTGAGCCTGGCGCAACGGCAGTTGCTGGCGAACCTGGACGGGTTCTACCTGGAAGCGAAGGCGGCGGGGGCGCAGCTTACCTCTCTGCGGCGGTCCGCGGAGCTGTCCACGGAGAGCCTGCGCCTGACGCTGATGCGTTACGAGGCGGGGGAAGTGACCGTGCTGGAGGTGGTGGACGCGCAGAGCACCCTGGCCCTGGCGCGCAACGCCTACGACGACGGATTGGTGCGGTACCGGTTGGGGCTGGCGAGTTTGCAGACATTGACGGGAGAGTTCTGATGACGTTGCGGAGTCGGGTTGGTATCGGCGGGTGCATGGTTCTGCTGGTGGCGGCAGGCTGCGGCAAGAAGGAGCAGGCGGAACCCGAGGCGGTGGCGCGCGTGCAAACGGCGCCCGTCAGGACGGATTCGATTCGCCGCATGATTGAAGGCGACGGGATCCTGTATCCGCGGAACCAGGCATCGGTGGTGCCGAAAATCAGCGCTCCGGTGCGCATCTTTTATGTCAACCGCGGGGACCACGTGCGCGAGGGGCAGTTGCTGGCGCTGCTGGAGAACCGCGATCTGTCGGCCGCGGCGGAGGAGAGCAAAGGACAATACGACCAGGCGGAGGCCAATTACCGCGCCACCACGGCGGCCACGGTGCCGGAAGAGATCGTGAAAGCGGAGACCGATGCGCGGGCCAGCCAGGAGGCCATGGACGCCGCGAAGAAGGTGTACGAGAGCCGGCAGAAGCTGCTCCAGGAAGGCGCGCTGGCGCGCAAACTAGTGGACGACGCCCAAGTGGCGTACGTACAGGCGCGCAGCCAGTACGAGGCCGCCAAGCAGCACCTGGAAGCGCTCCAGAGCGTGGGCAAACAAGAGCAGATCAAGACCGCGGCGGCGCAGGTGGCCACGGCCAAGGCGCACTACCAGGGATCGGAGGCGCAGTTGTCCTATGCCGAGATCCGCAGCCCCCTGGCCGGGGTGATCGCGGACCGCAGCGTGTATCCGGGCGAGATGGCCGCGGCGGGATCGCCGCTGCTGATCGTGATGGACAACTCGCGGGTGGTGGCGCGGGTGAATATTCCGCAGGGGCAGGCGAAATATCTGAAGGTGGGAGACACGGCCACGTTGAAACAGGCGGACACGGCCGAAGAGACGCCCGGGAAAGTGACGGTGGTGAGCCCGGCGGTGGACCCCAACAGCACGACGGTGCAGGTGTGGGTGGAGGCCGCGAATCCGAAAGAGCGGCTGCGGCCGGGGGTGACCGTGCGGGTGACCTTTGTGGCGGAAAACATCAAGGACGCGGTGGTGGCGCCGGCGGGCGCGCTGCTAACCGGCGAGGACGGCGGCGCGCAGGTGATCGCGGTGGGGGCGGACGGCGTGGCGCATGTGCGCAAGGTCGAGGCGGGCGTGCACGACGGGGACAAAGTCCAGATCCTGAGCGGGGTCAAGCCGGGCGAGCAGGTGGTGACGGTGGGCGGG
>VFSW01009566.1_pt1 | contig 13823 bp, 18 predicted proteins | sample 5358111 | NCBI WGS metagenome assembly VFSW01 (sample SAMN11554181, study PRJNA540505) | mine drainage metagenome | isolation source: sediment from site ElyBrook_90M | place: USA: Ely Copper Mine, Vershire, VT | collected 2017
CGCCGCCCGCGCCGTCGCCGTATGGTTTCCCTCAAAACCAATTCTATCTGCCACCGCAGATCGATGACGCGCAACTGGGGCGTTCTCGACAATTCAAAATCGTGGGAGATGAATAGATGATGCACTACCGTAATAAGCCGCGCGAAGCGGTCGAGATTCAAGAAAAACGCTTTGGGTATTTCCCCAAGGCGTTTCGCTGGCACGGCAAACGCTACGATGTCCAAGCAGTCGAGCGATGCTGGACCGCCGCGCGCCGCTCGCCGCATCTGTGCTTTCGCGTACGTTGCAGCGAAGGAATGTTCGACCTGTACCAGAATGTGCGCGACAATACCTGGCAACTGGTTCCGCTGCGCGCGTAACGCACAAAAAATCGCCCCGCAAAATTAGCGGGGCGATGGATGCGCCGGTATTGTCTAATCCTCGGAACCGTCAATCTCCGGGCGTTGCCGTTGGTTGCGGCTGCGGCGAAGGTTTACTCGTTGGCTGGGATTCCGGCGGTTCAGTCGGCTGCGGCTGCGGCGTGGGTTTGACCGTCGGTTGACCTTCCGGCGGTTCGGTTGGCTGTGGCTGCGGCGTGGGCTTGACCGTCGGCTGACCTTCCGGCGGTTGGGTTGCTTGAACCGGCACCGGAGTCGATTGGACCTCTGTCGGTTCGGTCGCCTGAACTGGGGGCGGAGTCGCCTGAGGTCCAGGCAAGTTCGTCGCAGTGGCTTCTGGAATCTCCGTCGCTTGAGCGCCAGGCGTTTCAGTCACCTGCGCCTGCTGAGTCGGTATCGCTGCTGTCGTTGGCGTGCCGGTATCCTCGCTCACCTGCACCGTATTAGCATCCACGCTGCCGTCGGTATGAATAACCGCGTTGACTTGGACGACCGCTCCGACTTGCAGGTGTCCTTTGATTTCCGCGTCCGGGGCAATCGTGATGGATTGACCGCTCACGACAATCAAATTGCTCTGGACCGTCGTAATCGTCCCTGTGATTATCGTCGTCTGGAGCGCGGCGGTCGGAGCCGGCGTGTCCGTCGCCAGAATGATCGAATTGGATTCCGCCGTAGGCGCGACAATGGGCGGGCGGTCCGGCAGATGGTTCACATCCACCGGCGCGCCCGTTGCCGCGTTCAGCGCCGCAATTAAAGCAAAAACCAAATGCAAAATCTGATCCACCGGAATTCCTCAAGTCCGACTGTCTGTAGTACCATTGTCCCAGTATAATCGATACCCGCCGCGCGTGGTTAAGCTGATTTTAAGTCAACTTTAAATCTATGTTAAACGCGCGAGCCGTCATGGAATCGGCAACGCAAAACTTAGGGTAGTTCCTTTGCCGACCTGGCTTTCCGCCCACACACGTCCGCCGTGTTGCTCGACGATGCTTTTGACGATTGCCAAGCCCAGCCCTGCCCCGCCGCCCGATGCGCCGGTCGCTGGATCGCGCGCGCGCGCCTTGTCGCTCCGATAAAACCGGTCGAAGATGTGCGGCAAGTCTTCCGCCGGAATGCCAACGCCGGAATCCCGCACCGTCGTCAGCAGCCACCCGCCTGCGCCCAATCGGTCCGAATCCTGCGCCTGCTTTACCGCCACCGATTTCACGTCGACCGCTCCGCCGCGCGGCGTGAATTTCAGCGCATTCCCAATCAAGTTGATGAAAACTTGACGAATTTGGTCCGCGTCGGCATTGACCGCCGGCAGATTCTCCGCGGCATCGACGCTGATTGATACGCCCGTCTCCGCCGCACGCGCCGCCAATTCATCGGCGACCGCACGCGCGACCCTACCAACTGACACCGGCGCACGGCGCGGCGCGATTAATCCCGTTTCGATCCGCGATAAATCGAGCAATTCGTCCACCAGCCGCGACAATCGATCCGTCTCGTTCGTAATATCCATCAGAAATTCCGTTGCGACTTGCGGATCGTCTTTCGCGCCTTCGGCAAGCGCCTCGGCGCGCAGCCGGATTGTCGTCAGCGGTGTTCGCAGTTCGTGCGCCGCGTTAGCGACAAAACCGCGCTGGTCTTCCATCACCGCTGAGACGCGCTCCGCCATAAAGTTAAAACTGCGCGCCAGCCGCTGCAACTCTTCGGGTCCCGCTGCCGCTACGCGCTTTTTCAAATCGCCACGCGCGAGCGCAGCGGCAGCGCGCGTGATCGCCGCGATGGGATCGGTCAGGGTTTTGGCAAACCACAAACTTACCAGAGCCGTCACCGCCGCCGCCAGCAACGCCGCGCCTAAAATCCGAAGCCAGAACTGCTGACTCGTCTCACGGATCAACGCCATGGACAATTCAAGGCGGATGATGCCGACGACGTCTTGGCCGGAATGCACCGGCGCAACGCTGAACAGCGCGTCGGTCTTGTCGTCCGCGTCATACCGAATAATGCTGCCGACGCGCCCGCTGACGCCGATCTGCACCTCAGGCAAACTGGATTCGTCTGCGCCCGTCTCGTCCGGGTTTTGCGAATCCACCAGCACCTTGCCGTGCGAATCGAGGATGGTGACCGGCTGATTGATCTCACGCGAAAGCGTCGCCGCGTCCAGCCGCAGCGCCGCCAGGTCCAGCGTGCCGTCGCGATAACTCACCAGCCAATCTTCCGCCGCGCTCGCGCCCAGAATCGCGCGACCCTCCTGATCGCGCGTCGTTTCCGCGAAACGCGTCGCGTCCAACGACGAACCAACGCGCCACGCCAACAAACCTAGACTGGAGGCGATCAAGACGAGGTACGTCAGCAGCAAGCCGGTGCGTAGACTTCGAAATGGAAACCGCAGCTTCACTTCTTGAACTCGTCCGGCGACGCGAAGCGATAGCCCACGCCGCGCACGGTCTGGATGTACCGCGGCTTGCTGGGGTCTTTTTCGATTTTCTCACGCAGCCAACGGATGTGCACATCGAGCGTACGTGTGTCGCCGACCCAATCGGTCTCCCAGACTTTGTCGATGAGGTCGTTGCGTTTAATCACGTTGCCCGACTGCGTCATCAACGCTTCCAGCAAATCGTACTCCTTGCGCGTGAGTTCGAGCGCCTTGCCGCGGCAGATCGCTCGATGACTTTTGGGATCGAGTTCGACCTCGCCAATCGTCATGTTCTTCGGCGCGGACTCGGCGTACTCGGTGGAGCGGCGCAGCGCGGCGCGCACGCGCGCGAGCAACTCGCGCATGCTGAACGGCTTGACCAGATAATCGTCCGCGCCCAGTTCCAGTCCTAGCACCTTGTCCGCTTCTTCGCCGCGCGCGGTCAGCATAATGATCGGCACGCGGCTCGATTCGCGAATTGCGCGGCAAACTGCCCAACCGTCTTTCTTAGGTAACTGAACGTCGAGCAGAATGAGATCGGGCTGCTCTTGCTGCGCCACGGCAATCGCCTGCTCGCCGTCGTACGCCACGGCAATCGCATAATCCTCTTTCTGCAAACCATACTTGACCGAATCCACAATCAATCGCTCGTCGTCCACCACGAGTATCTTCTGAGCCATTATCCCCTCCGTCGCCACTACGGATCGCCCTCATTATAACCCAAGCGCAACAAAGGAGCAAGCGTATTTCATTGTTGCGCCGCGAAACCGTTGTGGTATAATCCACCCGTGATGCGACGCAACAACGCAAACGGAATCGTCTATTATACCTTCGGTTCGCTCGATGATTCAGGCGCGCTCGTCCACGCGATTTCGACGCGGCACGGCGGCGTCAGTCCGGCTCCGTTCGACACGCTCAATCTTGGCAAGACCGCCGGCGACGATCCCGCGAACGTCGCCGCGAACACCCAGCGGCTGCACGACGCGCTCGCGCTCGATGCGGCGGCAACGGTGACCGCGAGTCAGGCGCAAGCCGACCGCGTCGCAGTGGTGGGTACAGCACAGCGCGGCGCGATTGTTCGCGAGGTCGATGCACTGCTGACTAACGTACCCGGCGTGCCGCTGATGCTGCGCTATGCGGACTGTGTGCCGATTCTATTCTTCGATCCGGCGCGCCGCGCGATTGGCGTCGCGCACGCCGGCTGGCGCGGTACCGTCGCCAAGATCGCGACCAAAGCCGCACAAGTCATGTTCGACACCTTCGGCACACGCCCGCGCGATTTGATTGCGTGCATTGCGCCGTCGATCGGTCCGTGCTGCTACCGCATCGGCGACGACGTGATCGCGCAAGTGCGCGCCGCGTTTGACGACGCGGACGCGTTGCTTCTGCCGCACGCCGACGGTGGCGCGCATTTCGATCTGTGGCAGGCGAACGCGCGGCAACTCCGCGCGCTCGGCGTCGAGCAAATCGAGATGGCGGGAATTTGCACCGCACATCACACCGACGAATTTTATTCGTGGCGCGCGGAGCAAGCCAACACCGGCCGCTTCGGCGCGATGATTGCGTTGAGCGAAACGTAAAATGGATTCGTTAGCTAAAAATCTCCAATCGGTCCAGCAGCGCATCGCCGACGCCGCGGCACGCGCGGGGCGCAATCCGAACGAGATCACGCTGGTCGCGGTGAGCAAAACGTTCCCGGCAGAAAGCGTTCTCGCCGCGCACGCGTTGGGCGTCCGGCATTTCGGCGAGAATCGCGTTGAAGAGGCAGTCGAAAAAATTCCGCTAGTACTGCGCCAACTACCCAACCACCCAACCACCGAACTACCGAACATCACGTGGCACTTGGTCGGGCACCTGCAGAGCCGCAAGGTCAAAGACGCGGCGGCACTATTCGATTTCGTCCAGTCGGTAGACAGCGTTGCGCTCGCCCGGCGGCTAAGCGACCGCGCGGCAGCCATCGGCAAGACGATGCCGATTTTGCTGGAGGTCAACGTTTCCGGCGAGGCGAGCAAGTACGGTTTTGCGTCCGCGCCACGCGAACCGTTCTTCGCCGCGGTGCGCGAAATTCTCGCGTTGCCGCATCTCGACGCGCAAGGATTGATGACGGTCGCGCCGATTGTCGCGCAAGCGGACGACGCGCGTCCGCGCTCCGCGTTTCGCGCGCTGCGCGAACTGCGCGACGAACTGCGCGCGCGTTTTCCCGATCGACCGTGGCAGCACTTGTCGATGGGCATGACCGATGATTTTCAAGCTGCCATCGCCGAGGGCGCAACTATCGTCCGCATCGGCAGAGCAATTTTTGGAGAAAGGAAATAAGTGTGGATTTTCTAGTCACTTTTCTTGATTTGCTTTTTACCATCCTTGGATTTGCGATCATCGCGCGGGCGCTCGTCTCGTGGCTGCCCATCGATCCGTACAATCCGCTCATCCAGATACTTTACCAGATCACGGAACCGATCCTCGCGCCGCTGCGGCGCTATATTCCGCCGATCGGCGGGATGATGGATATTACCCCGATTGTCGCGCTCATCATCTTGCAAGTGCTGCAAGCCATTGTCGATAGCGCATTTCGTGTGCGATGACCACGCGTTCTTTGACTTCCATTCGCGCGCTTGTGATCGACGTGGACGGCGTGCTGTGGCACGGCGACCGCGCGCTTGCCGGCGTGCCCGCGTTTTTCGATTTTCTCCGCGCGCGGCAGATTGCGTTCACCATTGCGACGAATAACTCGGCGCGGCCGGCGTCGGAGATTGTCGAGCGGCTCGCCGCGCTCGGCGTGAAGGTAGACGCCGATGAAGTGCTCACTTCGGCGCACGCGACCGCGCTGTACCTGCCGCGTCTCGCGCCGCGCGGCGCGCGCGTCCTCGCCATCGGCGGCGACGGACTGGAGGACGAACTGACGCGCGCGGGCTATGCCCTGGTCGATCAGAACGCGGACATCGTCGTCGTCGGCATCGACTGGGACCTGACGTACGATAAGCTGAAACGCGCGGCGCTGGAAATTCGGCGCGGCGCAAAATTCATCGGCACGAACGCAGACAAAACCTACCCCGGCGCGGAAGGCATCATCCCCGGCGCGGGCGCGATCCTCGCCGCGCTGCAAGCCGCGACTGAGGTCGCGCCGCTCGTGATCGGCAAACCCGAGCGCGCGATGTACGACATCGCCGTGGAAAAGATGGGCGCGGCGCGGAATGCATCGGCAATGCTGGGTGACCGCTTGGATACCGACATCGAAGGCGCGCAGCGCGCGGGCTTGACATCGATCCTGGTGTTGACCGGCGTCACCACGCGCGAGTCGCTCGCGCAATCGACAGTTCAACCTGATTTTATTTTCGCCGACCTGGACACTTTGCGCGAGGCATGGCTGCGCGGCTATTGACTTTCGATGATAGGTTGAGTATACTTCTGGCTGTCATGCTCCATTGACGTACGAATGAGGTGAGTTCGATGTTTCCGTTTGGATTTTACTTTGATCCGATGTATTTTGTGTTTGCCCTGCCGGCGTTGGCGCTGGCAATGTTCGCGCAGTGGCGCGTCAGTTCGGCGTATAAAAAGTACACCCAAGTCCGCAACGCTAAAAGTCTGACCGGCGTTCAAGTCGCCCAATATCTCTTGCGCGCGAACGGGCTCAACTTGAATGTGCAAGGCACGCCCGGCAATCTGACCGATCACTACGACCCGCGCGACAAGACACTCTACCTGTCCGCCGGTGTTGCGCAAACGCCATCGGTTGCCTCGCTTGGAATCGTCGCGCATGAAGTCGGGCACGCCGTGCAAGACGCGCAAGGGTACGCACCAATGCGCTTCCGCGCCGCGCTCGTCGCGCCGGCATCGGTGGGTCCGTGGGTGGGCTACGTCCTGTTCATCGTCGGCATCTTCATCAACATGTCGGGACTGGTGTGGCTTGGCATCGCGTTCTTCTCGGCAAGTCTGCTGTTCGCGCTCGCCACGTTGCCGGTAGAGTTCAACGCGAGCCAGCGCGCGCTAGCGATGCTGCGCTCTAGCGCGCTCGTCGGTCCCGGTGAAGTGGACGCCGCGCGATCGGTGCTGACCGCCGCCGCGCTGACGTATGTCGCCGCCGCCGCGCAATCGCTCTCGACGTTGCTGTACTATGTTTTCGTCGCCACGAATATGGGCGGACGGCGGCGGAGTTAGCTCGATTGGAAGTTGGGAATTAGAAGTTAGAGGTTAGAGATTGGAAATTAGATTAGCGTTGAAGCGCAGATTCCAACGTCCCACTTCTAAACTCCAACTTCTAACGTCCAACCTCCAGTTACCATGCTTGACCTTCTGAACCTTACCAAAATCCAAATGCGCGATCTGTTTGCCGCCTGGAACGAACCGGCGTACCGCGTCGCGCAAGTCGATCGATGGATTTACGGACGCGAATTCGCCACCGATTATCAGGCGATGACGGATCTGCCGCGCGGCTTGCGCGAGCGGCTGACCGCTGAGACGATCATTGGCGCACCGCCGGCGATTGCCAAGACGGCTTCCACCGATGGACTGACGCGCAAGGTGCTTTTGCAATTGGACGACGGGCAGACCATCGAGACAGTGCTGATGCTCTATCCCGATGCGCCCGGCAGTCCGGCGCTCGAAGAACCGCGCGGCTTGAAGCGCCGCACCGTCTGCATCTCGACGCAAGTCGGCTGTCCGATTGGCTGCCCGTTTTGCGCGACCGGACAAGCCGGCTACATCCGCAATCTGACGCCCGGCGAAATCGTCGCACAGGTACTGCACTTGGCGCGCGGCGCCTCGCCACTGACGAACGTCGTCGTCATGGGGATGGGCGAGCCGTTTATGAAATTCGACGTTACGTGGCAGGCAATTGAATCGCTCACCGACCCGGCGCGGTTCGGCTTAGGCGCGCGGCGCATCACCGTCTCGACCTCCGGCGAGATTCCGGGCATCGAACGGCTGGCGCGCGAAAAGCAGCAAATCAATCTGGCGATTTCGCTCCACGCGCCGGACGATGAACTGCGCGATGTGCTGGTGCCGCTGAATCGCAAGTATCCGCTACGAGACTTGATGCGCGCGGTGCGCGCGTACGTGGAGCAAACGCGGCGGCGCGTCACGTTCGAGTATGCGCTGATGGACGGCGTCAACGACCAGCCGGGGCAGGCGCGCGCGCTGACGCAGATGCTGCGCGGCTTGCTGTGCCACGTCAATCTGATTCCGTTGAACCCAACCGCGACATCGCCGTACGGACGCACGCCGTACGAACGCGTCAGGACGTTCGAGCAAATCCTGCGCGACGCCGGCATACCGACGACGCTGCGCGTGGAAAAGGGAATCGAGATCGCGGCAGGGTGCGGGCAGTTGAGACAGAGCAAAAAATAGATTCGCTCCAAGGACGCAGCAATGAAGCTGAATTTCGAGTGGAATGAAGAAAAAGCAAGAGCGAATCTCAAGAAACATCGTGTGAGTTTTGATGAAACGATATCGGTGTTCGACGATCCAAGGTTGATTACATTTCTCGATCTATTTCATTCTGAAAGCGAAGAACGCTATCTCAGTATCGGCATTTCATCCCAAGGCAGAGTTCTGATCGTGGCTCACACTGATCGGCAAGGCAGGATTCGGATCATCAGCTGCCGAAAGGCGACCACCTCCGAGCGAAGGCAATATGAAGAAAAGTAAAATCAGCAAACACACCTTCAATCAAGGAGAAATGCTCTCTGAGTACGATCTTCGAGCAATGAAAGGGACGCGCGGCAAGTACTATCAAACTATGCGAGAAGGATATACCATTACTGTCCACAAGAAAGACGGCACGATTGTTGTCAAGGACGTCAAACCAAAAGGAACCGTCGTCTTGGAGCCAGATGTGCAAGAATATTTTCCTGACTCGGAATCTGTTAATACGGCATTGCGCTCCCTGATTCCTTCCGCACCCAAGCGTGTGGCGATGACAAGAGAAGCACAAAGCACATATGCACTGCGCCGGGTGACCAAGTTGAAGCGCGCCAACCGCTAATACGATACGATGAACATCATTGCGAATTTCATTTTTCAGCAAATTGCCGCACCAACACCCGCCTAGTCAAGTATGATCAAAATTGCGCCTTCCATTCTTGCCTCTGACTTTGCGCGGCTGGGCGAGCAGGTGAAAGAAGCCGATGCCGCCGGCGCAGATTACATTCACGTCGATGTGATGGATGGGCATTTCGTCCCGAACATTACGATCGGGCCGGTCGTCGTCGCCGCGATCCGCCCGTTCACCCATTTACCGCTCGACGTACACCTGATGATCGACGAGCCGGAGAAATTCATCCCCGAGTTCGCAGCGGCGGGCGCGGACAATATCACCGTGCAGCAAGAAGCCTGCGTTCATCTGCATCGCGTCATCGAACAGATCAAGGAACACGGCAAGCGCGCCGGCGTGGCGATCAACCCGGCGACACACGTCGGCACACTGGAAGAAATCTTGCCGTTCATCGATCTGGTGCTGGTGATGACGGTGAACCCCGGTTTCGGCGGGCAATCGTTCATCGAGACGATGCCGCAGAAGATCGCGGCGATGCGAAAGATGATCGACGCGCGAGGCTTGAACATCGAACTGGAAGTAGATGGGGGGATTAGCCCAGAAACTGCGCCAACCGTGGTAAAAGCCGGCGCGCGGGTGCTTGTCGCGGGGTCAGCGGTCTTCAAACAGGCGAGTGTGGCGCAAGCGGTGAAAAATTTGCGCGACAGCGTGAAATGAAAAACCAGCGCCTCGATGTGGAGACGCTGGTTCAATCGTCAAAAACGCCGGACATTCGGTTAGGCGTTCTTGTTCAGAGTCCGGAGGCAGTTGGCGCACACGTTCATCTTCTGCTTTCGCCCCTGATAGACCAACGTTCGTTTGTTGATGTTCGGCATAAAACGCCGATTGGTCGCGTTCTTGGCGTGACTGACATTGTGACCGTACAGCGGACCCTTGCCGCAAATATCGCAACGCTGTGCCATTTCAAAAACTCCCTTTCACAATTTCTGCTGATCGAAGCGGGCAGGATCATACCACAATCGTCCGATTTACGCAAATCGTAAGAGCGGATTCGCGCAAAGGCAAAACGAATGGCTGAAGAAACCTATCTGGGTCGCATCGAAATCTCGCCGAACGCGATCGCCAGTCTCGCCGGGCAAGCCGTGCTCGAGTGCTACGGCGTCGTCGGCATGGCGAACAAGAACGTGCGCGACGGCATCACTGAGGTCTTGACGCGCGGGAACTACCGCCGCGGCGTCGACGTCAAGGTGATCGACCATGAAATCGTCGTCGATTTGTACGTCGTGATCCAGTACGGCACGCGCATTTCCGAAGTCACGCACGGCATTATGAACCGCGTTAAATTCACTGTCGAAAAAGCGGTCGGCATTCCAGTCCAGCAGGTCAACGTCCACGTGCAGGGATTGCACGTGGACGATAAAGCCTGAATTGAATTTATCTTTGTCTCCGGGAGCTCTCTTTGTCAGAAGTTAGTCCAGAAAAGCAGGTCGCCGATCCGCTGCCCCCGCTCAAGTCGCTGGGCGGTCAGGAACTCAAACAACTCTTTGCGGCAAGCACCGCGTGGCTCGAACGACACAGCGCGTACATCAACAGTCTCAACGTCTTTCCGGTGCCGGACGGCGACTCGGGCACGAACATGCTGCTGACGATGCACGCCGCGCTGAAAGAAGTGAACTCGTCACCCGACCATTCCGCCGCGGCGATCTGTGCGGCGCTGTCGCACGGCGCGCTGCTCGGCGCGCGCGGCAACTCGGGCGTCATTCTGTCGCAGATCATTCGCGGCTTTTCGCGCGCCATCGACAAGAAAGAAGCGATCACTGCGAACGATTTTGCGGTGGCGATGGTCGAAGCCTCGCGGACAGCGTATAAAGGCGTCGTCAAACCGGTCGAAGGGACCATCCTCACGGTGTGCCGCGAAGCCGCGGACGCGGCGATGGTCGCCAACGCGCAGAGCGACGATCTCCGTGCGGTAATCGCCCGAACGGTTGAAGCCGCGCGCATTTCCGTCGTTCGGACGCCGCTGCTGCTGCCGGTGCTGAAAGAAGCCGGCGTCGTCGATGCGGGCGGTCAGGGTTTTCTCGTCATCCTGGAAGGCGCGCTGAAATACCTGAACGGCGAACCAATGGACCTCGCCGCGGTCGGTCAAGGCGCGCAGGCGCTCGAACAAATTGTGCGCGAAGAGGGCTGGGGATTCGACATCCAGTTTCACGTTCGCGGCAAAGACCTCGACGTGGACGCCATCCGCGACCAGATCGCGAGCATGGGCGAGTCCGCGTTGATCGTCGGCGATTCCAGCTTGATCAAAGTTCACGTGCACGCGCCTACGCCGGGCGCGATTCTGGATTACGGCTGCTCCGTGGGCACCATCACCAACGTCGTCATCGAAAATATGCAGGAGCAGTACATCGATTTTATGGCAGGGCAGACCGCGCGCCCGCCCGTGACGGCGGAAGAAATTTCCGGCATGACGACGGTCGCCGTCGCGCCGGGCGCAGGACTGGCGCGCGTCTTGGAGAGTTTGGGCGTCGGCGCGATCATCGCCGGCGGTCAGACGATGAATCCCAGCACAGAAGACATTCTGAAAGCGGTCAACGCCGTCAAGACCGACAAGGTGATCGTACTGCCGAACAACAAGAATATCATTCTTGCCGCCGAACAAGCCAAACAGCTGGCGAAGAAAACGGTGGCGATCGTGCCAACGACCACCGTGCCGCAAGGCATCGCCGCGCTGCTGGCGTTCAACTTTCAGAACGATCTGAGCACCAACGTCAAGGCGATGTCGACCGCCGCCAAGCACATCAAGACGTTGGAAATTACCACCGCGACGCGCTCTGCCACAATCGACGGAATCGAAGTGAAGGAAGGTCAGGTCATCGGCTTGATCGATGATGTGCTGGCTGCCGCCGGCGAAGAGCGCAACGCGCTGACGATTTCGCTACTGAAGCGAATGGACGCGGCGGACGCCGAAATCGTGACGCTGTATTATGGCGATGCGGTGTCCGCGCGCGAAGCCGAAACGCTAAGCGAGCAGATCCGCGCGAGTTTTCCAGATCAGGAAGTAGAAATCGTCAGCGGCGGACAGCCGCATTACTATTATATTATTTCGGTTGAATAACTTGGTCACGCTCTGTCATTTCGAGAAGCGCCGACTCTGAAACGACAGACCCGCGTAAGGTGAGTGATCCCAGATGCCCCGCGTAAAAATCCTGACCGACAGCACCGCCGACCTTCCCCCGGATGTCATCGAGCGTCTCGGCATCACGGTACTTCCGATTACGATTCACTTGGGACAAAAGAATCTGCGCGACGGAATCGACACGACCGCCGAAGATTTTTCCGCGCGCCTTTTGCGCGCGTCCGCGCTGCCGACCACTTCCGCCCCGACGCTGCACCAATTCGAAGAGACCTTCGCGGAGCTGACCAAGCAGAGCGGCGAAGTGGTCGCCATTCACGTCTCGAGCAAATTGAGCCAGACGTTCCGCACCGCGCAGCGCGCTGCCGCGCCGCTGCTCGGACGGAGCAAGATCGTCGTCATCGATTCGCAGCTCATCACGGTGGGGTTGGGTATGCTCGTAACCGCCGCCGCGCAAGCCGCCGCCGACGGCGCATCGCTCGACGAGGTGGTCAAGCTGGTGCGCGGAATGATCCCGCGCATCTACATCGGCTTTTTCGTCGAGACGCTCGAATATCTGGAACGCGGCGGGCGCATCGGCAAGGCGCAGGCAATGCTGGGCACGATGCTGAACATCAAGCCGCTGCTGATCCTGGAGGAAGGCGAAATCGTCGCGTTAGAAAAAGTCCGCACGCGCGCCAAAGCCATCGAAAAACTGGTCGAGTTCATTAGCGAGTTTACGCGCATCGAGCGGATGGTGATTCTTCACAGCACCACGCCGGAAGATGTGAATCTGCTGATCGAACAAATCAATCTCGTGCTGCCGAATATGAACATCAAAGTCGAGCAGTACGGTCCGGTGACCGCCACTCATCTGGGACCGAACGCGCTGGGCGTCGTCGTCTACGAAGGAATGTGAACCGAAATGGCGAACGTCAGAATCGTCACGGATAGTCTCGCCGACATCCCGCCGGCGATCGCGAAAGAATTGGACATTACACAAGTTCCTTGCGTTGTTCGTTTTGGCGATCAGGAATTTCACGATCGCGTCGATCTGACCACCGCCGAGTTCTACAAGCGGCTGGTCGCCAGTGAGGTGCTGCCGAGCACGTCGCAGCCGGCGACCGGCGTTTTTCAAGAGATGTACGAGAACGTCGCGCGGCAAACGAATGAGATTCTCGCGATTCACACTATCGCCTCGCTAAGCGGCATCTACAACGCCTCCCGAATCGCCGCGCAAAGTCTCCCGAACGTCCGGATCGAGTTGATCGATTCGCAGCAAGTCACGATGGCGCTGGGCTGGCTGGTGATCCTTGCGGCGCGCGCGGCGCGCGAAGGACATTCGATGGAGGAGATCAAGCAACTGGTGCAGGAGGCGATTCCGCGCGTGCACGTCATCGGCGCACTCAACACGCTGGAATACGCGCAGCGCGGCGGACGCTTGGGCAAAGGCGCGGCGTTGATCGGCACGCTGCTGAACGTCAAGCCGCTCATTTCGATCGTGGGCGGCGAAGTCGTGCCGGTGGAAAATACGCGCTCGCAAAAACGCGCGCTCGAACGGTTAGTGGAAATCGTCCTGGGTTCCGGACCAATTCAAGAGATCGCGGTGATCCACGCAGCGGGCGAGGAACTGGCACAAAAAGTAAAACGGCTGCTGACGGCGACGCTGCCGGCAGACCAAATCGTAATGACGGAAACCGGTCCGGTGCTGGGAACACACGTCGGACCGAACGCGGTCGGTATCGCGTGGTTGACGGGGAAGTACTGAAACGTGAGTTAATGGCAGGAAAACAATCGTTCCTGTTATCCCGCAACAAAACTTGCGTGTTAACAGGTCAATTGCCCTGATCGACGTCAAGTTCTGTGTCGTGGAATAAAGAGTTCTGCGTCATACCATTTGAAACATGGAGTGTCTTATTGGCGATTCAGTTCGATTTTCGC
>VFSW01009567.1_pt1 | contig 13823 bp, 14 predicted proteins | sample 5358111 | NCBI WGS metagenome assembly VFSW01 (sample SAMN11554181, study PRJNA540505) | mine drainage metagenome | isolation source: sediment from site ElyBrook_90M | place: USA: Ely Copper Mine, Vershire, VT | collected 2017
CACGCGACCCAACAATGCGAACCCAGGTGCCAGTGTAAAGGGGTACGGAACGGTTTGCAGCGCCCTACTTTTTCGGCGGGATTGGCGGAGGCGGGGGCGGTTTGGGAGGAGGCGGCACCGGTCTGGGCATCGGAGGCCAGCTATCCTTCACTCCAGCGTTCTTGGAAATGCTCATGCGGTTTCCAGCCGATGAAGCTTGAACACTTGATTGGTCCAGCGCAGCATACGCCTGGGGTCGTTCGGAGCGTCGGTAGTCGCCAATTCGGAGAACTCCATTTCACGACGCTGAATATCCGCAAGCTCCGACTCCGCTTCTTCGCTGTAGGTGTGATTCCACAAACGCCGGTAGTCGTTGCCAATCTGGTTCCATGCGTAGTGCAGCTTGGCCATGGTCCTGATCTTGGAATCCAGATTGACGGCTACGGCGTAGGCAGTTATAAGGGCCACGATCATGGAAAGCGCGATCGGAAACCACACGGGCAATTTGGCGATCAGCGTAGCTGCCGCTCCCGAGGACAGGAAGAACGAGAGTCCGGTGATCCATTGCTTGCACCGGGTATAATCGCTGGCCAGATCGCCGAAATACAAGGAGCGCACCTCGGCGGAAACCTGGCCTTCCCACACATCGGCGATTTGGGGCTCGGTCAGCATGGATAGACCTCGTATATATTCTAAACCAAATTGTGATTGGTTGTCCGAAGGAAGTGAAAAAGCAGGGACCACCGGCTACTGCTGCAACACCACTTCCTGACCTTCCTTCAAACCGCTGAGAATCTCGGTGACCGAGCCGTTCGACAAGCCGACCGTGACCTGGACCTTGCGCGTGCCGCTCTTCTGCTTTTTGTCGGGAATCTCCACGGAGGCCTGCTTTTGATTGTCGTAGATCACCGCGTTTTCCGGCACCGTCAGCACGCCCTTGTGCTCGTCCAGAATGATCTCCGCGTTGGCTGTCATGTTGGCCTTCAACTCGCCGCCTGGATTGTCGATGGAGACCCGCACCTCGAAGGTGGTCACGTTATCCGTCTCCACGCCCATCGGAGATATTTTAGTCACCTTGCCGTTAAAGACACGGTCCCGGAAGCTCTCCACCTTGATGCGCGCCGGCTGCCCCATGTAGACGTGGGCAATATCCGCCTCATCCACCTTGCCGTCCACATAAACCTCGGTGGTGTCGCCCTCGGTCATGATCAGCGTGGCCGTGGAGCCGAGCACCAGGATGGAGCTGACCGCGTCGCCGATCTCCACGTCGCGGGAGAGGATTACGCCGTCCATCGGCGCCACGATGTTGGTGTAGCTGAACTGTTCCTCGAGCTGCTTCAGGCCGGCCTCGGCCTGCTGCACCTGCGCCTGCGCCTGCTTCAGCCGAGCGGCATCCACGCCGATCTGAGCTTTTGAGTTGTCGCGCAGTGTCAGCTTGGCCTGGTAATCCCGATTGGCATCGTCCAACGCCTGCATGCTCACCACGCCTTCCTTCTGCATCTCCAGATTGCGGTCCAGGGTGGCTTTATACATGGGCAGGTCGGGCGCGGCGGCGTTTACCTTGTCCTGTTGGATGTTGGCGTCAAAGATCGCCACATTGGCCTGGGCTGCGGCCAGTTGCGCCCGCTGCGCCGCCACCTGTGCGGTGATCTCCTGCTGGTCGAGCTGCGCCAGCTCCTGGCCTTTATGCACGTGGTCGTTAATGTCCACATAAAGCTTTTCCACGATGCCCGAGGCCTTGGACTTGACTTCAACTTTGGTGATGGGCTGAATCTTTCCCGTAGCCACCACCGAGCGGGCCACATCGCCGCGTGTCACCTTGGCTAGCCGGTTGGGGTCGATAGACGCGCCCCGCGCCAGCCGCACCAGTGCGAAGCCCAGAATCAACACCATCAATACCACTCCGGCCCCCAGCCAGATCCAGAATTTCCTGCTCTTGCGTGATGCAGCCACGAAAAACCTCCATAAGACGAAAAAAAGCTGTACGATTTTGTTGCCTGGACTTCGTTACTCCGACGAGTAGCGCCAATGGATTGCGCGCATCTGCTCAATGCGGCAGCCTCAGAAAACCAGGACGGCGGCCAACCGCCCCCGTTCCCCATGCTAATCTCCTCAGCGTCCGTCGATGCTCTTCTTCCATACGCAGCGCACAGCAATTTGGTTCCAAAGCAAGGCACGGGCTAATACATCACTCGCGCCTGTTCCCACTACCCCGGTGGGCGGCGACGGGAGCCAATTTTTCCCCAGATCAAGGAGTGAGGAGCGACGCAGACCGGGGTCTGCCAGCGACGATTGACGCAGAGATGGGGAAAATTGGCCCCGTCCCTTCGGGCTGCGGCGAAAATCCGGGGTCCCCGGCACACGATCTTTGTGTGCTGGGGTGGAAATCCGGGGTCCCCGGCACACGATCTTTGTGTGCTGGGGTGGAAATCCGGGGTGGAAATCCGGCCATACATTCGTTGTCGGCTTCGACTTTGGAACCACCAAAGCCTTCAGCCTCCGCCTCGTCTGACCCGATTTTCGCTCGCAGCGCCACCCGCCTGGGTAGTGGGAACAGGCCCTAGCTGGAGTAGTCGGCGTTGATGCTGATGTAATCGTGGGTCAGGTCGGTGGTCCAGAAGACGCAGGAGCCGGAGCCCTGATGGAGCTGGATGGAAACGGAAAACTCGGGCTGTGCCACGTAGGCGTGGGCGGCGGCTTCGTCGAACTCCGCGGCGCGACCGCCGTCGCGGCAGATGGCCAGATCGCCGAAGTGGATGTCGATGCGCTCCGGGTCAATCTCGGCGTCGGAGTAGCCGATGGCCGCCATCAGCCGGCCCCAGTTGGGATCTTTGCCTGCCCATGCGGTTTTTACCAGCGGCGAGTGGGCGATGGCCTTGGCAATTTTTACGGCGTCCGCGTCCGTGGCAGCTCCGTCAATGTGCAGTTCCACAACATGCGAAACGCCCTCGCCGTCGGCCCCCACCTGCCGCGCCAGAGCAGTGCATACCTGCGTCAGCGCAGCGGCGAAGGCGGCGTTGTTCGCCTCCACCGCCGCTCCGCTGGCGCCCGATGCCAGCAGCAGCACGGTATCGTTCGTCGATGTGTCGCCGTCGACAGAGATGCGGTTGAAGCTGACCTCGATGGCCGGGCTCAGGTAACCGTCCAGAATCGCTGGTTCAATGGCCGCGTCGGTCAGTATGTAGACCAGCATCGTCGCATGGGGCACTAGCTGGGGATGAATCATACCCGAGCCCTTGCACAGCCCGGCGATGCGAATATCCAGCGGCGCGCCGTCCGGCCCGGCGATTTCCAGCCGCGCGAAGGCGGTTTTTTCCACGGTGTCGGTGGTCAGGATGGCTTGCGCCACCTGGTGGAAGTGGTCGGATTCCGCGCCCAGGCTGGCGGCCGCGGCGGGCATGGCGGCAATCAGCTTGTCCGCCGGCAGCGGCACGCCGATGATGCCGGTCGAGGACGGGAAAACCTCTTCCGGCCGGCAGCCAAACTGTTGCGCCGCGGCGGCGCAAGTGGCGCGGGCTGCATCCAGGCCAGCCTGGCCCACGGCGCAGTTGGCATTGCCGGCGTTGATGGCCGCCACGCGCACCCTGCCCGCAGTGGCTCTCAGATGTTCCTTGTCTACGATCAAGGGCGCGGCGGTGACCTTGTTGGCGGTGAAAGCGGCGGCGGCGCTGGCTGGTGCATCGGCCACGATGAGGGCGAAGTCGGTGCGGCCGCTCTTCTTGAGGCCAGCCTGGGCGACGCCAAAGCGGAAGCCGCGGGGGATCACGAATTGGGAGGTATCGGACATTTTTGTGATTGGGTGCAACCCATTTAATCTATCAGGTGAGATGGGTGGGATGAGCGAAAGCCGGAACGAAGCAACGGAGATTGCCGGCGGTAGCGATTTTCTGGAACTGCGCCAGGTGAATGTGGCGCGCGGCGACCGGGTGGTGCTGCACGACGTGAACCTGACGATACGCGCCGGGGAGCATGTGGCGATTCTGGGGCCGAACGGCTGCGGGAAGTCCACGCTGATCCTGGCCATGAGCTGCCAGATCTACCCTATCGTTCAGCCGGGCATGAAGGTGCGCATCTTTGGCCGCGAACGCTGGGATCTGACCGAGCTGCGCCGGCACTTTGGCGTGGTGGCTTCGGGACCCCTGGGCGGCGAGCTGCCAGGCGAGCGCACGGCCGTCACCACCGGCCTGGACGCGGTGATTGCCGGCTTCTTTTCCGCCTCTACGCTGTGGCCCAATCTGCACGTGACCGGCGAGATGCGCGCGCGGGCCGCCGAGGCCTTGGAACGGATGCAGGCCGCGCACCTGGCCACGCAGCGGGCGGGCGAGATGTCGGCCGGCGAGAAGCGGCGGATTCTGATTGCCCGGGCGCTGGCGCACCGGCCCCGGCAACTGCTCTTGGACGAGCCCTCGAACGCGCTCGACCTGGCCGCGCAGCGGGAGCTGCGCCACTGCCTGCGCAGGCTGGCCAGCGAGGGCACCGGCCTGGTGCTGGTGACTCATCATTTGGGGGACATTCTGCCGGAGATCGAGCGGGTGATTCTGATGCGGGCCGGGCGCATCGTGGCCGACGGGCCGCGCGAAGAGCTGCTGACCGAGCCAAGACTGAGCCAGCTGTTTCAGGCGCCGGTGCGCATCGGGCGCGATGAGGAGTGGCTGCATAGCTGGTAAGGGCAGGGAATCAGGAGCAGCGGCGAGAGCTGCAAACAGAGAGGGTTGCGCGGAGCCCGGATAAGGCAATGCGCGAATAAAAAAAGATGGAATGCGGAAGCCGCATTCCATCTTTTTTTGTATTGCACACGAGGAAGGGGTCCTTGACTAGCGGGACTGCTGGAACTTGCGGCGGACCAGCCCAGCCAATCCAAGCAGACCGGTGCCGAACAGAAGCAGGGTGCCAGGCTCGGGAACTGGAGGGGGGGTGGAGTAAGTGTAAATCGCCTCGACCGTTGCGCCGGCAAAGGTGTTGCCGCCAACTGCTACGAGGTCGCCATCCGTGACGGAGCCGCTATACGAGGTGTTCGCGTTGCCTGTCAGAGTGAAGCCGAGGTCGCCGATACCGGCAAATCCTGCAGTGCCAAAGAAGCCATCCGTTGTGGCGCCAAGGATGGACTGAGGCGTGGTGGTCGTTGAAGGATTGCCTGGGGTGAGGGTGATCGGCGTGGAGAGCGTGTCTGTCCCGGTCAGGTTCATGGTGACGCTGGGGACCGAGCTGAGCGTGAGTGTCGCGTTGGTGCTGAATGAATTGATCGTTGCGCTTCCGGTGTTGCCAATCAATTCAGCCGTATACGACGTGCTGCCCGCGCCGGACAGAATGATCTCCACCGATGTCAGCCTATCTCCGGCGTAGAGGCCGGTGACATTGTTGAACTCGGCCAGAGAGATTTTTGTGGTGCTCGTGATTGGGGTGCTGTCGTTCTCGGCGGGGGTTCCGAAAACAGTCAACGTGTCTGCCTGAGCCACGGAGGCAGCCGCGACAAAGGTCAGGGCAACGATGGAAGCAGTGAAAATCGACGAGATGCGAAAGGCCTTCATGTGTGTCCTCTTCGACTGGCCTCACCGGGGAATATCCTGCGTGGGCAGCCTGTGGAGAGCTTCGGCTGGCTGGGGCGCCAGACGATAACCTGGTTGATTGAAATCAAGTGCGGTAGGAATCCAGATCTTACAAGCTGGGTCTCTCCGCCGGGTGCCGTTACGCTGTTGTCAGTGCACGTAGGGGTCCACATTTTCAACTTCTCTTTTCGGCCGGAATTGATACCGTAATGCATTGAAAATAAATGTAATATTGCGCATTCTTCGAGAAGGTCGCGTACAGCTCTCTGGGCCAATGAAGGGTAGAAGTATGCAACTGTTTGCATAGTGAATAGGGATAAGTTTTCCAATTCAGAGCCAGGGCATCGCTGGCTGGAGCGGCTGGGCACGACGGCCGGCGGCGAATCGTGTGCCGCAGAAGGTTTGGAGAGTGGAAGTTCCGAGGTGGGAAACGGGCGGGAGATTCCGCAATTTCAGCAAGATTCCCGGTTGACAGGCCGCAGGCTCAGGCGTAGGTTAACTTCACACGGGAAAGGAGGTTGATCCAACTGATGACACAAGATTGTTCGAGTTGTTTCGTACGTGAGGTGACTGAGGCCTAGGGCATCGCGCCCTGACCCCATGTTCGCCCCGGCGGAAAAGAGTCTTGCCGCGGGGGACGCAACCGCATTTTCACTGTAGCTGTTTCCCTCGACCCGATGCGCGAGGGGTCAATTCTTCAATACAGCGACGAATCTCGTCGCCGAAGGAGCCCGGCTTAACGGGTTGACCTCACCGGGATCGGAATCCGGGAACAAAAGTGAAGATGCCCGGGCATTCGCTCTAGCGCGATGCCTTGGTCCAATACCCACAGTTCACCGCGACGGCCTGGGCACTGCGCCCAGGCCGCCGTTGCATTGGGGGGCTTTTGGGTAGGCTGTATGGCCGCCACTGGAAGCCAGGTCGGGCGCGGCTGCGGTACACTCAGGCCCATGCGGGTCTTCGGTGTCGATTGCGGAACGGAAGTGACCGGCTTTGGCGTGGTCGAGTCGGACGATGCCGGTCGCGAGCCGCGCTTGGAGATGAAAGCCATGGGCGCCATCCGCCTGGTCAAGAGCAAATCCACGCCTGAACGGCTGGCGCAGGTCTACCGCGAACTGAGCGTCGAACTGGAACTCTGGCAGCCGGATGCTGTGGCCATCGAAGAGGTTTTTTATTCGGTCAACGCCAAATCGGCGCTGAAGCTGGGTCAGGTGCGGGGCGTGGCGCTGCTGGCGGCGGCCATGCAGGGGCTGCCGGTAGCCGAGTACGCGCCGCTGAAGATCAAATCCAGCGTGGTGGGCTACGGATTGGCCAAGAAAGAACAGGTTCAGTTCATGGTGGCACGCTTGCTGAGGCTGGCGGAAGTGCCACAGCCGGCCGACGCCGCCGACGCCTTGGCCATCGCCATCTGCCACATTCATACCGCACAGACGCTGGCGCTGCAAGGAGGCGGCCGATAAGGGCCAGCTCTGGCCGCGCGTGGATTCATGCACCGTTTCAACCTCTGGCCTGCGCCGCAAAAAACAGAAATGATCTCAAGATGGATTTCGACGCGACTTTTTAACCCTCATGCGTGTCATAGAATGTAGAGCGGCCTGCGCGCGGGGAGCGTCTGTTCAGTGGTACACCGGAAAGGCGGGGCGTGATGAATCGCAGAGGATGGGCTGGAGGCTGGCCGGGAAAATGGGCGCTGGGGATGGCGGCGTTGGCCGTCTTGCTGACGCCTTCCTTGCGCGCACAGGACGCCGGGCAATCGGCGCGCGCCGTGCGGCTGAGCTATGTGGACGGTCAGGTGCGGATACTGCAGGGTGGTCAGTTGCTGGCCGACCCGGCGCTGGTCAACACGCCGCTCTTTGAAGGCGCTCAGGTGACGACCGGGGACGACGGGCGCGCGGAACTCCAGTTTGACGACGGCAGCGTGGCGCGGCTGGCGCCCAACAGCTCTGTTATGCTGGCGGTTCTGCGCGGGGCGGACGGCCAGAACGGCGACACCGGCGGCGATGCGGAGATGGTGCTGCAGAACGGATTGGGCTACTTTGAGTTGCAGGGAGAGAGTCAGACCAATCACATCCGGATCCGTTTCGGCTCAAACGTGGTTACGGCCAGCGGTCTGTCTGTGCTGCGCGTTGACCTGGACAACCTTCCGGGCGAAGTCGCGGTCTTCTCCGGCAATGCCCATCTGGAGAGCAACGCGGCCACGTCCACGGCCATGACCATCGATCTGCAAGGCGGCGAAAGCATCACCTTGAGTGAAAATCCAAGCCAGTACGTGCTGTCGGGATCCATTGAGCCGGATTCCTGGGACGCGTGGAATGCCGACCGCGATCAGGCGCTGACGGCCGAGGCCGCCGACCGAACCAATGCGCCGATGGATGCGGCCAGCAGCGCAACCGACGGCGCCGCCGACACGCTGGCGAGCAGCGACAATCCGGCCTGGAACGACCTGGACGCAAACGGCAACTGGTATGACGTGCCGGGACAGGGCGAAGTCTGGTCGCCCTATGACGCGGCCAACGCGGGATGGGACCCGTACGGCAACGGCTCCTGGATGTGGACGCCGGACTTTGGCTATGTTTGGGTTTCCAGTGCGGCGTGGGGCTATCTTCCCTACCAGTGCGGGCAGTGGAACTATTACAACGGCTTCGGTTGGGGCTGGGCGCCGGGGAGGCGCAGGCCGTGGTGGAACGGCGGAGGCTGGAAGTATCGCATGGGAAACACGCCCTCCGGCTACCACTTCCCGGACCGGCCGCACGAGGGCGACGGGGGGTGGCGACATGATCGTAATGGCGGACCTCGCCAGGCGGGCTTCGAGGGATCCTCCCACCCGGTTGTCGCCGTCAACCGGCTCCCGGACAGCCCGCCTTCGGTCGGTAGGCCTTCGGTCAGCGGTCGAGTTGCTTTTGCCGCGCGGGACCGGAACCGCTCGGTCATAATTGCCGGGCACTCCGTGCAACCGCTACGCCCGGTCGCGTCGCGGCCGTTGTATAGCCGTTCGTCCTCGACAGTAATGACTGACTCCCGGCCCGCGTATGCGGGAGGGTGGACGTACGCCGGCCAGCGGAGCATTCATTCGGGCAATACCTTCCCAGCCCGTAGCTTCGGTTCCCCGGCCAGAAGCTACGGCGGTGGCCAGCGTTCGTCCGCCGGCCATTTTTCTCCCCGCGGCGGCTCGTCGCCTGCCCGCTCCTGGAGTGGCGGTGGTGGTAGATCGCGCGGCGGCGGCAGTAGTGGTGGTGGCTATAGCGGAGGACACCACTAGAGCCTGTTCCCACTACCCCGGCGGGTGGCGCTGCGAGCGAAAATCGGGCCAGACGAGGCGGAGGCTGAAGGCTTTGGTGGTTCCAAAGTCGAGGCCGACAACGAATGTATGGCCGGATTTCCACCCCAGCACACAAAGATCGTGTGCCGGGGACCCCGGATTTTCGCCGCAGCCCGAAGGGACGGGGCCAATTTTCCCCATCTCTGCGTCAATCGTCGCTGGCAGACCCCGGTCTGCGTCGCTCCTCACTCCTTGATCTGAGGAAAATTGGCTCCCGTCGCCGCCCACCGGGGTAGTGGGAACAGGCCCTAGACCGACTCTCCCGGCGTCCAGCAGACCACCTCGACGCCGGCATAAACCAGTGAGGCCAGTTGCTGCGGTGTCCCGGTCAAAGGCGGGAAGGTCCCAAAGTGCAGTGGCAGCACAACCTTCGGCTCCAGAAAGCGCACCGCCAGCGCCGCTTCCCTGGGCCCCATGGTGTAATGCCCGCCAATCGGCAGCATCACCACTTCCGGCTGGTAGATCTCGCGAATCAGATTCATGTCCCCGAAGACCGCCGTGTCGCCGGCATGGTAGAGCACCGGACCGTCCGCGATAGTCAGCACAAACCCGGCCGCCACGCCCACCGAATGCGTACCAGCCTCATCCTGCGCCGTGGAAGAGTGCTTGGCCTCCACCATGGTGGCCGCCACGTCCTCCAGTTTCATCGTCCCGCCCAGATTCATGCCGATGGTCTGCGCCACGCCCTTGCTTCCGACATAGGCCGCCAGCTCGTAGATGGCCACCACCGTGGAATGATGCGCGGCCGCCACGGGAACAACATCGGAGATATGATCCCCGTGGCCATGGGTCAGCAGAATGTAGTGGATATTTTCCGGCAGTTGAAAATCCCTGGGGTATTTTGGATTTCCGGCAATGAATGGGTCGATCAGAATGTTGGTTCCCTTGGCGGTTTGAACCAGCACGGTGGAATGGCCGAGCCAGGTGATGCGCGTTCCCTGCAAAGAAATCATGACGTCTCCTTCCAGAAGGCTGTCATCCTGAGCGGCCGAAGCGAAGCGCAGGAAGTCGAAGGATCTGCGTTTACGACGATATGCGACCAACCGCAGCCTTCAAGCCAAGCTGCGAACTTCATGCAAAGCTGTCTTAACGCGTAATGATCACTTCCGAGACGCTGTCCTTGGCCAGGAACTGGCGGTAACCGGACCAGGCCGAGAAGAGGCGCTCGATGCTGCGATTAGTAAAGGCGCGCTGAATCGGGAATGGCTGGGCCAGTTGCATCTCCACATTCTCGCCGTCGGTGACATGAAAGCGGCAGTGCACCGTCTCATCCCCCTCTGTCCGGGTGTGGCACAGCGCCAGCAGTTGCCCATCCGGATTGGTAGCCTCATACAGCCGCGCAACCACTGGCGCAACCAGCGCTTCGGGCAGATAATCGAGCGTCGTCCACAGCAGCACAATGTCAAATTTGCGGCCGGAGAAGTTGAGCGCATGATCTAGAAAGCCCTCGACATCCCACACCGCATGGCCGTCTTCGTCCGTGCCTGCCTGCCAGTTCCCGGTGCAGGCGTCATGCACCACATCGGCCAGAAAAACGCTGTGCCCCAGGCTGGTCAAATAGTTGATGTTGGTCGGTGAGGTATAGCCAAGATCGATCACATTGAGGCCGGGCTCCGTCTTCAGACGCCGGTGCAGCGCAGCCCAGCCACCGTAGTGGCGCGGCACCCTGGGCCCGCTCAAGCCGGGTGCCGCGGCCGGCGGGTCGCTCTCCTGTTTCTTCTCAAACCAATGGCTAAACACCTTCAAATCCCCTTGCTGTTCTGCAAACGTCGCACGGACCAACCGGCACGTGGATTTTACCCAAGGTAGCCCTCTGTCTGCGGCAAGACTGCGCCCCCCTGCCCCTTGGCAGCGCCCTGCGTCAGGTCCACCTTGCCACGAAAGACCGCATTGTCTTCCACCGCCAGGCGCAGGGCGCGGATGTCGCCTTCCACCTGACAGCCGGCGCGCAGCTCCACCCGGCCCGACGCCACCAGATTGCCCTTCACCTGGCCCAGAACCAGAATGTCCTTGGCGGTCAGGTCGGCGGCAACGCTGGCGCTGGGGCCGATCGTCAGCCGGCTCTCCGAGAGAATCACGGTTCCCTCCACCCGCCCATCCACAATCAAGTCTTCACTGCCCTTCACTTCGCCGCTGATCACAACGGTCTTGCCGATGCGCGCTGGAGCGTTTTCCACTGCCATGGTCTGATCCCTTCCTGTCTGCTCGTCTACTCGGTCAATCTTTCGCCCGGCCCTCGTCTGATCCTCGTCCCAGTCTCGTCCAAGTCTCGTCCAAGTCTCGTCCGGTCCGGCCGCCGCTTCCCTGCTTCCCTGGGGGTTGAGACGGGCCGCAAGCTGTCAGCTACAGTCTACGAGATCTCTCCCGCGCAAAAGGCCCTGCCCGAACTATACGCAACCCGGCCTGCTTGCTTCAATCAGTGTCGCCAAAAAGAGCGTCGCGAGTGAGTACTTGCGCGTCTAACAGGCAAAGAAATTCAACCTGCGCCCCATGAAAGGTCCCATGGCCGCTACACTGGACACTGTGCGTAGCCTCTTGCTTCTCCTGCTGATAGTGTTCACAGCCGCTGCTTCCCCCAGCCAGCCGCCTCCGGCACTGCCGCCTGCGCAGGCCCAGGCGCTGCAGCAACGCGCGCTGGCCGCCGAATTGCGCACTGCCCAGGACCCTAGCCACCCGATGCGCTACCGGCTGCACAAGGCCTCGCACAGAATGAGCTCGACCAAAGATATTATCGAAACCCGCGACGGCGACGTGGCCCGGCTGCTCTCGATCAACGGCCAGCCGCTCTCGCCCGCCGAAGAGCAGCAGGAACAGGACCGGCTGAATACGCTGTTCAACGATCCCAGCCAGCAGCAGCATCGCAAGCAAAGCGAGGCCTCCGACAGCGGCCTCGTCTTCAAGCTGCTGCGCATGCTGCCCCAGGCGTTCCTCTACGACTACGAAGGCGCGGACTCCGGTCCATCGGGCTCTCTGGAGAAATTCAGCTTCCACCCCAATCCCAGCTTTGTCCCTCCCGACCTGGAGACACAGGCCCTCACCGCCATGACCGGCGAGATCTGGATCGACCTCCGCCAGGGGCGTGTGACGCGCCTGGCAGGCCATCTACAGCAGGACACGAACTACGGTTGGGGGGTTCTGGGCAAGCTCGACAAAGGAGGATGGGTGGTTCTGGAGCAGGCCGACGTGGGCGGAGGGCAATGGCGGCTGGTGCAAGTCAAGATGAAGATGGAACTGCGCATTCTCTTCAAGACCAAAAACATCGACACCACGGAAGAGATGAGCGCCTACGCGCCGGTCCCCCCCACAATCGACTACCGGCAGGCGATCCGAATGCTGCGCGCGGACCGGTAAAGCGGGGCGGCCGGGAAATCCTGCCTGCCGGAATCACGCCAAATGCCCCACCCTCGCCTGTCATTCTGAGCGAAGCGCAGCGGAGTCGAAGAACCTGCGTTTCGTTGCATGACAAACCAGGGCGGGGCATCCAAGATTGCGGGCCGGGAGCAACCCGGCCGGAACAGTCTGGCTGCAGAACTACATCTTGGCGAAGCACATTGCCAGGGCAAACAGGGTGAGAGATTCGATGAAGGCGAGCCCCAGAACCAGGAAAAACATGATGCCGGGGCGCAGCATCGGATTGCGGGCAAAGGCCTCGGTGGCCGCGGCTACTGCTCTGCCTTCGCCGATTCCGCAGCCGCAGGCTGCCAGGCCCATGGCCAGTCCAACGCCGATAGGCGTCAAGTTGATCACGGCCGAGCCGCTATCCGCGAAGGCCGGAATGGCAAAGCACAGTGCCGCCAGGGCCATGAACACGTACTGAAGTTTCCGCATAGTTCTCCTGCTTCCCTTGAATTTGACCGCCGGTGCGCGCGGTCGGCTCGCCATGGGGGCCGCCCGCCCGCGTTTGGCCAACCCCTTTGCCCGGAGCGGAAGCTGTCTCCGGCAGAATTTGCGCCCCCGTTGGGAGCATGAAAATCGACGCCCAGGCCTCAGTGCGCCTGGGGCACCGCTTCAGAGAGATAAATCATCGCCAGCAGCATGAAGACAAACGCCTGGATGAACGCAACCGCAAAGTGCAACCCCAGACCCGCCACCGGAAAGATAAAAGGACAGACCGAGAAGGCGATCATCGTCAGCAGATCGCTGGCCAGCATATTGGCGTAAAGACGGACGGTGAGAGCCAGCACGCGCGCCAGATGTGAGGCAATCTCGATGAGAAACATCAGCGGCGCCAGGGCCGGCACCGGACCGGCAAAATGCTTGATGTACGGCCAGACTCCCTGCGCGCGGACCCCATGAAAGTTGTAGTAGATGAAGGTCAGCATCGCAATGCCCAGCGGAACCACCGGATGGCTGGTGGGGGTGGTGATGCCGGGCAATAAGCCCATCAGATTGTTGATCAGCACAAAAAGCCCCACGCACACGGCGAAGGCCTGAAAGCGCTCATACCCGTGGCCGATCACCTGGTCCGCCAAGTCGCCGGTAAATCCATGAATCGCCTCGGCAATCTGCTGCGCCGGATGGGGCTTTTCCACCGACAGCGTCAGCCGCACGAAGAGAAAAAAGGCGATCAGGCCGCATACCACCAGCAGCTCCAGCGCAAAGTCGTCATTGATCGGTGCAGCGGCATGGGCGGGATGAACCCCCACAATTTGCAGCAGCGCGGCCACGCCGCCTCCGAAGAGGTGATTCAACCAGCGCGTTATTCCAAGAGTGTCGGGCATGAATACAAGCGTCTTTCTGTCTCAGGTTGATGTTGTGCGGAAAATTCACCGCGGGCAGCCAATTTTCAGCTCCAGTTCAATCTCGCAGCAGGCGGATCGCCTCCCAAACCATGGCCAGCATCGCCAGGCTGAGACCGCAAATCAGCGCCACCACAGAGCCCTGGAAACACTTCAGGCTACCATAGATCGCCCCCGCAAATACTGTGAGCCTCAGCACAAAGAAGACAGCCGCAAGAAAGCCGCCCCTGGGCCGCGCCT
>VFSW01009568.1_pt1 | contig 13823 bp, 7 predicted proteins | sample 5358111 | NCBI WGS metagenome assembly VFSW01 (sample SAMN11554181, study PRJNA540505) | mine drainage metagenome | isolation source: sediment from site ElyBrook_90M | place: USA: Ely Copper Mine, Vershire, VT | collected 2017
GCCACGCCCGCAGCCAGCGAAGAAAGCGATTGAAATTGTAACAAAGTAGAATTAGGCGGCGTAAATAAATAAATAAGGGAAGCAAGATGCCGCCGGGACCGCTCATTTCGCCGGCTTTGGGGCGGTCGGCGGCGGCAATGACGCATCGCGAAATGGCGATCTGGCCCGGTAAAGGTCCAATTGCGTCCGCAACATCCGAACTATCGGGGAATTGGTTCGGGCCCCGGCCAATTGCAAGGCGCGCCGCACGGTTGCCACAGCATTGGAATAGTCGCCCGCTTCGGCATAGGCGGCGGCAAGGGTGCCGATAATGATCGGGCTTTTTCCGCCCGAGATTGCATCCGCGTGGGACGAAAGTTCGACGGCCTGGTTGCCATTGCGAACCGCGCGATCCGGGCTGCAAGCCAGTATCCAGGCCAGATTGTTTGCCGCTTCGATGTAATTGGGGCGCAGGCGCAGAGATTGCTCGTATTGACGGATGGCATCCGCCGCGTCTCCCGCCTGCATGAAAGCGTTGCCGAGCTTGTAACGGAACTCCGGCCGGCCGGGGCGGAGTTGGACGGCCTTGCGGAGCGGAGGAATGGCCTTGGCGGCCAGTCCGTTTTCCAGGAGGGCGCAACCGAAATCGAACTGAGATTCCGGATTCTCCGGTTCCAAAGAAACGTCAATCTGAAATTGATCCAGCGCCTCCTCGACCCGTTTTTTGGCCAGCAGAGCTTTGGCCAAAAGGCTGTGAACGCCAGGCTTTTCATTGTTGAACGCCACGCCGCGCTCCAAGTGTGGCAACGCCTCATCCAAACGGCCCTCTCCAAGAAGAACAGCGCCAAGGCTGCCTTCCATCACGCCATTGTCTTGGGTCGTATCGAGGGCATGGCGAAAAAGGGTTTCGCTGTTCTTCCAATAGCTCGCCTGCAATGGCGTCAACACCATGCAAACAGCCAGCGCGATGCAACCCAAAATCGCCGGAGCCCTTGTTCCCGGCCGCGGCGCCCATTCACGCCCCGCCCATATTGCCATAATCATCAAACCGACGCTCGGGACATAATTGTAGCGGTCGGCCATGGACTGCGCGCCAACCTGAATCAAACCAATGACGGGGACCAACATCCCCAAAAACCACAGCCAGCCCACGGCCAAATATGGCTGCGCCCGCAAGCGAAATAACACCCACGCGGTCACCGCCACAAGAACGATGGCGGCGCAAACGGCCTCCCAGACCGGCCATCGTGGCGGCACCGGGTACAACACCGCCAAGTGGACCGGCCAGAATGTCTTTTCAATGTAACGGACATACGCGATTGGAACTCCCTTCAACCGCTCCGCAAAGGGCAGATCGGAGAGCGAAGCAACGGAGCCGCCGCGCTGCTGCGCCAAATAGGTAACCACGCATGACGCCGCCGCCAGAACGAAAAACGGAATTTTTTCCACCACCCATCCGATGGGGCGGCGCTCTCTTGCCAGCGGCCAATAATCAAGAAGCAGCAACACAAACGGCAGCGTAACAAGCATCGGCTTGGCCATTAACCCCAGCGCGAAAAGCACGAGCGACGCGGCGTAATAGGCTTTCGTCCCGCGGCTTTTCGCCTTCAACCGCTCGACGTATAGGACGTAAGCCCAGACCGTCAGCAGCCAAAAGAGTGTGCTCAGCACATCTTTGCGTTCGGAAATCCACGCCACGGATTCCACATGCATCGGATGCAGGGCAAAAAGAGCCGCAGCCAGCGCGCTGGGCCAAATCGCTTTTGTCATGCGGCGCAAGAGAAGGAAAAGGAGAATCGAGTTTGCCAGATGCAACAGGAGGCTGGTGATGTGATGCCCTGCGGCGTTGGCTCCATAGAGTTGGAAATCCACCATGTGCGACATCCAGGTCAGCGGATGCCAGTTGAAGGAATGGCCGGTGGCAAACGCCCATGCGAGGCTCTTTGCGTTGAGCCCGTGTTGAATCATTTCGTTGGAAACAACGTAGGCGCCGTCGTCGTAATCCACAAAACCGCAACGCCAGAGCGGCGCATAAGCCAGGACAACGGCCAACGCCAGCCCAAGGCATGCGAGCAAGGTGCGACGTCTGTTATGAGAATCTTCCAATCAAACAACGATGATTGTCCACTCTGGAGAAACTTCAAACTTCAAAATCCAAACTCCAGAAAAGGATGCTGAATCAGTTCAAGCACACGTTTATTTCCAAACCTTTGGGAATCGTGTATTCTAACTCCAATGAACGAACCGCCTGAAACTCCCAGCAGTTGGAATCTTCCGTTTGTCGAGCGGCTCTACGCGGACTTCGTGCGCGATCCCCAGTCACTGGACCCTCGGTGGAAGGATTATTTTCAGCAATTGCAGAATGGCGGTCCCGTCTCCGCGCCGCGTTTTGGCCCTTCCTTTGAACCAGACGGACTCTTTCAGCCGCGCGCCCTTACGCCGCCGGCGCGCCAACCTTTGGACGAGGCCAGCATTGCCAGCCTTCAGAACCGCGTCAACCAATTGGTGCGACATTACCGTGTGCGCGGCCACAATATCGCGGCCCTTGATCCCCTGGGCCTGCCGCGCTTGATGCCGCCTGAGTTGGAGTTGGATTTTTTTGGTTTTTCCGAAGCGGACCTCGATCGCCCCATCCACTGCGAAACACTTCAATGCCCCGGACCGCTGACCATCCGCCAGATCATCGAACATCTGCGCGACACCTATTGCCGCTCCATCGGTGTGCAATACATGCACATCGATAATTTTGCCATTCGCCGCTGGCTGCAAGAACGCATGGAGGGCACACGCAACCGCCTCAAGCTTGCTCGCGACGAGCAAATCCGCATCTTCACGCGCCTGACCGACGCGGTTGCGTTCGAGGAATTCATTCGCAAGAAGTTCGTCGGCGCGAAAAGTTTTTCATTGGAGGGCTGCGAGAGCCTCATCCCGTTGCTGGACCTGGCGATTGACAAGGCCGCGGAGCAAGGAACCAAGGAAATCGTCCTGGGCATGGCGCACCGGGGCCGCCTCAACGTGCTGGCTAATATCATCGGCAAAAGCCCGCGCCAGATTTTCCGCGAGTTTGCCGATGATCCCAAACTCATGGTCGGCCACGGCGACGTGAAATATCACCTCGGTTATAGTAATGACTGGCTGGCAAGCTCGGGCAGGCGCATCCATCTTTCACTCTGTTTTAATCCCAGCCATCTCGAGTTCGTCAACCCCGTCGTCCTCGGCCGCGCCCGCGCCAAACTTGATCGCGCCGCCACGGACCGCGAACGCGACCGGGACCGGGACCGGGGAGGCGGGGCGCCCAAATCCGAACCGCGTTCGAGGACAAACTGGCTCGACAGCGCCTGGGATGGCGCGCCCGGCGGCGGCGACTGCATGGCGCTGCTCATCCACGGCGACGCCAGTTTTGCCGGCCAAGGGGTCGTCCAGGAGACCCTCAATTTGAGCCAGCTGCCCGGCTACGCCGTCGGTGGCGCGCTGCACGTCATTGTCAATAATCAAATTGGGTTTACCACTCCGCCTTGGGATGCACGGTCCAGCGCCTATCCCACTGACGTCGCCAAAATGCTGCAAATTCCAATTTTCCACGTCAACGGCGAAGACCCCGAAGCCGTCGCCCAGGTCGTGCGGCTGGCGATGGATTTTCGCAAAACCTTCCATCGGGATGTTATCATCGATATGTTCGGCTATCGCCGGCTCGGGCACAACGAGGGCGATGAGCCGGCCTTCACCCAGCCCGTATTGTATCGGGCCATCGAGCATCGCAAATCCGTGCGCGAAGGCTACCTGGATCACTTGCTGACTCTGGGGGAATTGAGCCGCCAGGAGGCCGACGAAATCGCGCGACGCCGTTACGTATCGCTTGAGCAGGAATTGTCCCAGGCGCAAAAGGAACCCACCGGCCCGTCCGCCGAGAAGATTCTCGGCGTTTGGAGCCGGGGCGGTTACACCGGCGGCGCGGAAAAAAATGCGCTTGATCCCGACACTGGCGTCCGGAAGGAGCATCTTATTCAATTATTAGACCGCCAGACGCAGTTGCCGGAAGGCTTTCATCCACACCCAAAAATCAAAAAATTCCTGGCCGCCCGGCGCAAGATGGCCCGCGGCGAGGAACCTCTGGATTGGTCGGCCGTCGAGGCCCTGGCATTCGCCAGCTTGAGCACGGAGGGTTATCGGGTCCGCCTCAGCGGGCAGGACAGTGCGCGCGGCACTTTCAGCCAGCGCCACGCGGTGCTTTACGACTGTGAAAATGGCGAGCCGTATGTGCCCCTCAAACATCTTGGAGCGGGACAGGCGCCGGTGGATGTAATCAACAGCCCGTTGTCGGAGACAGGCGTCCTGGGTTTTGACTACGGATACAGCCTCGATTGTCCCGACGGCCTCATTGCCTGGGAGGCGCAATTTGGCGATTTCATCAACAGCGCCCAGGTGATCGTTGATCAATATATCGCGAGCACGGAGGCCAAATGGAATCGCCTCAGCGGCCTGGTGCTCCTGTTGCCCCACGGCCTCGAAGGCCAGGGACCGGAACATTCCAGCGCGCGCCTGGAGCGCTTCCTTGCCTTGGCGGCACAGGATAATATCCAAGTCGTCTATCCCACCACGCCGGCGCAATACTTTCATTGCCTGCGCCGCCAAGTGGCGCGCAACTGGCGCAAGCCGCTGATCGTGATGACGCCCAAAAGTCTTCTCCGCCATCCCGATGCGTGTTCCACGTTGGAGCAATGCGCCCAAGGCAAATTCGAGGCTGTCATTCCCGATTCCTTGCCGGATCCCGGCAAAATCCGGCGCGTGTTGCTTTGCGCCGGCAAAATTTTTTATGAATTGCTCGGCCGCCGGACGGAACTTGGCCGCGACGACGTGGCAATCATCCGAGTCGAGCAACTTTATCCTTTGCACGAGGACGCTTTGCGGCTGGCGCTTGCCGGTTACGGCGAGGGAACGCCGGTGCTTTGGGTCCAGGAGGAACCCGAGAATATGGGCGCCTGGCGGTATTTGCGCGCGCGTTTTGGAGACCATCTCTTCGGCTTTCCCTTTGGCGGCCTGCGCCGGCCTGCGTCGGCCAGCCCGGCCACAGGCTCCGCGCGCGTTCACAAGCGAGACCAAGCCTATTTGGTGGCGCAAGCCTTTCCGGAAAAATAAATTCCATGACCCTGAGAAGCACACGCGCCTCCGGCGTGTCGCGGCCGGCGCGCTTGCCGCCGGCTTCGTTTGAATCATGACGGATTGCGAACCCCCTCCCGTTTTGGCCGCTTCTTCATCGGCCAAAACCTGCGCGTCAGCCTGGATGCCCTTCCTGCACGACGGCCAGGCCTTTGAGCAAATCCAAGCCGCGGGCCAGGGCGGGGTCTGTCACCAGCGGCGCGCTTTCCGCCGGCGCGGATGGCGCGTCCGCATCCGTTGGCGTGGGCGAAAATTCCTCCTCCAAGTCGGAGCCGTCGCGATGTTCTCGAATCAGTTCGGCTTCGTTGTAACGGCGAAATGAGGCGAAGTTTGTCGCGGAGCGTCCGGCAGCGGCCCCTTTTGGATCGTTCTTTGCCGTTCCTGCCGCCTTGTACGGATCTTGCAAATAACTCTTTTCATCCGCCGCGCTCGTATTGACAGCGATGTCGGGTTCCACGCCGCCGGCGAACGCGGTTCCGTCGCCGAGTTTGATTTGCCCGACGGCGATGCGCAGCTTGTCGCCATTGGCGAGCGGAAAATCCTTGAAGACGCTGGCTTGCCCGGCGGTCTTGCCGCCGATCAATAATCCGGCATTGCCCTCGCGCAAGGCGGCGGCGAGGGCTTCGGCGGCCTCGGAAGTTTGTGAATTGACCAATACAGCCAGCGGCACTGCGATGGAATCGGTTTTTGTCGTTGCGCGCGCCGTGCCGGCGCCCCAGTCCAGAAGCGGTTGGTCGGAATTCAAAAAGCAATCGGCGACGGCGCCCGCGCAGGCGTAATCGTCCCCGCCTGCAAATCGCAGATCCAGGACCGCGCCCTTGATTCTCGATTTATTGGTTCGACTGAGTTGGCGATAGGCGGCCATCAAACTTCGAGCCAGGCCGCCCTCCACGCGGGCCACTCGAAAATAGACGTAGGAATCGTCAAAAATTGCCGTCTTGCCAAGCGGCGCCACGGCCGCAGACGGCCTGTTGGAAGTCTGCGCGCTGACTAACATCGCCTTGGAATGGAACTGCGCAAGCAAACCTTTGATTGCCGCGCCGTCCAGTTGGGCCGGATCGGCCCCGTGGAGATTGGTGCGAAGCAGATTGTAAACCTGATCGAATTGCGGCAGGCCACTATCCGGCTCCGACGCATAACCGGCGCAGGCCGCGACCAGGCAACCAAAACTGATAATATATTTGATACTCAAGTCAGGTCCAAATTTCTCAATGTTCCCCTCAAACCGCCGCGATTTCAAACGGCGCGCCCCGCCTGTCCGGTTCGTTCTGCGCGCGCGCGCTTTGGCTTCAATATCGCGCTCGAACCGCGCGCCGTCGAATTGAATTTTTTTCCTATTCAACGCCGTTTGGCGCCGGCTTGGCCTCCGCCTGGGCTTCAAGGAATTGAACACGGACAAAGGCGGCGGGATTGAACTTTGCCTTGCCGAAGGCCGGGCTGTGCGCCACCAGGCCGTCGGGGCTCCAACTGTCAAGTTGAAAAAAAACAAAACCGCCCTGGGTGAAGCTGGCGCGCGTGTTTCCCATGGTTTCAGGCGACGTCCCGTTGCGCGGTTGCACGGAGCCCCATTGATAGACCCTGACGCCGCCTGGATAGGCAATGGCGCCGCCAGGGGCGGGCGCGGCGCGCAAGGCCAGCGCGCCGTTGGCCGGAGCTTTCCCGGGCGGCTGCGCGAAATCCAGATTTCTCAGGAGGGTCAGCGGCACTTCAATTTTCTCCCGGGCGGTCTGGACGGTCAGTTTGCCGTTGGCGATTGACTCGACGGTGCCCGCAAGGGCGCTGCCGTCGCTGAGCCAGGCGGTGTCCCGGGCGGGATCCAGTTCGGCGGGCCGATTGTCCTCGAAAACGCCGTCCCAATGGCTGACGCGCAAGTTGCTGATCTTGACAGCGCCGCCGGGCGGGTTTTGGACGAAGCGAACGCCCTTGCCCTCGCCGGCAAAGCCGTTGGTATCGATCCATTGTTTGATAAGCGCGCCGTCAATGAACATCGCGATGCTGTGCCGGGGTTTGCTGATCCGCAAGTCCATGTGGACGCGGTTTGACTGGCTCAAAGAGGGAACCACCAGGTCGCCCAGGGAGGACTGGCTCAACGGCTCGCGCTTTTTGATTCGCATCAATTGCATGAAGACACTCTGGATGCGCAAGCTGTAAAATCCGCCGAAGTCCGGCCCGTTTTCCTTGTTCGAGAGAAGGATGGGCTGGAGCGAATCGGTGTAGAGGGCGATGGCAAGGTTGAGCGCGCCTTTCCATGTCAAATCGAATTCTATTTCCGCAACGTCCGCCAATCCCAGGTCGCGCGCCAGCGAGGCCGGTTTGTTGGCGTAAAACGCCCCGTTGCGATAGACCCATTGTCCCGCCTCCCCGGCAAACGCCGCCGCCGCCGAGCCTTGCGTCCAGCCCTCCATGGAGGTGATGCCGTCGAACGCGGTGGTCGCGGCGGCGCTCACCGAGAGGGTCCGGATGGCGTTGCGGGCGACATGCAGTCGGCCCGCATACCAAGTGTCCAGCGCCACGGATTCCAAATCGCATGAAACCAAGGTCCCCTGGAGAAGGCCGCCCTCGGCCAAATACACTTTGCAGGCGTAGTCGGAGCGGCCTGTGGGCACATGCCGGGGCGGAAAATCAATCTGCGAAACTGTCTCCGGCTTGAATTCAATGGGCTGCGCCGCGTCGGGATGCTGCCAGCGGACGGTGTTCTGCGAATCAATGGCGAGCAATTTTCCATACAGCCGGTCGCCGTTGCGAAGCAGCAGGGTATCGACCGAAATATCCGGGGATTCGCCGGCGTCGGCGAATTCGGCGGACTGCGTTGCGTTGGCGGACGCAGCCGCATTCGGGGCGCCGGCGGCCCAACAAGCCGGGACCCAGAGTGTCAATGCCGCGAGGGCGCCGATGAATCTGGCAACCGGGTTATTCATCCAATTCCTCAAATTCATTTTCCGGGTTGGCGGAAGGTTCGGTTCGGGATCTGTCAAGATTAAATTCAAGCTCTCGAATCGCGCCGGGCTGGAAACTGAGGTCGCCGAAGACGGTGCTTTGCCCCGAAACCTGTTTGTCGTCCCATTTGCGCAATTGGAAGGAAACGCTGCCGCCGCCCGGAAACATGGCGCGCACCTGCCACGGCCCGCGCGGTTCGGCGCCGGCCGAGGGTTGGGCAAAATCAATCTGGGTGACGCGCTCGATCGGGACATGCAACATCACGCCCTCCAGCAGAAGGTCGATTTTTCCATCCTTGATGGCCGCGATTTTGCCCGCGGCTTTGTCGTGGTTGAGGAAGCAGACGGAGTCGGCATTGGTCGAGGGATTCGACGCCGACTGGGGTTCAAAGCGGCCCTCCCAGCGGCTGACGCGGAAATTGCTCAACTTGACAGTCGAGCCGCCGATGCGGTTCTCAAACAGGACGCCGCCGCCGTTGGCGCTGAAGCCGCCGCTGTCCTTCCATCGTTTCACCAGAGTGTTATCGACAAACACGGAAACCGTGCCCTCGTCCTTGTTGCAATGGACGGTGATGTGGATTTTGCCGCGGCCCTGAAGGTTGGGCATTGCGGCGTTGCCAAGATTGACGGGCGGGCTGGTTCCATGCACACGCTGGAGAAGGACCTGATCGTGGCTGAAATCGAGCATGTAGGAATTATTGTCATAATCGAAATGGTCAAGCATATCGCTGTAGATGTCCGCCACCAGGTCGAAATAACCGATCCAGGACAAATCGAATTCAATGGTGGAAGAGCCGGACAATTTGAAATCCCGGCCCAGCATTCCGGGGCCTTGAGTGACGAAGCTTCCGTCGCGATAGGCCCAGGATTGCGGACCGTTGTTGCCGATCACCCAGCCGGTCGCGTCCGAGGGGCCCTCATAGAGGATTGAGTAGTTCTTTGAAAGAAACGTGACCGCCTCAATGGAGCTGCGGGCGATCTTGAGCGTCCCGCCAAACCATGTGTTGAATTCCAGGTCGTCGGCGTCCAGGGAAATGAGCGAACCAAACAAATCGTCTCCATTGGCGAAACGGATGTGGCAGGTGGGCGCCAAATTCATCGAAGTGGCGTGAACAAAGCGAATGAAATCAACATCGGTGGGCCTCAAATCAATCGGATACCTGGCGTCGCGATGTTGCCAGTGCAACCCATGGCCGGCATCCATTCCGCGCAGTTCCCCGTGCATGGCCGAGCCATCGACGAATTGCAGCAAGTCGCCCTCCGTCTGCAACGGCATCGGGGCCGTCGAGGTCGTCAAGAGCCGCACGATGGCGTTGAGATTTCGCGCCTGGACGGCCTTGCCGGCCGCCGCCAGGCACAGCGTGATTACCACCCCGATGACCGCCATCCATAGACGCGGCCGGATGCCGGCAAGCTTGTGGCGGGAATACATCGCTGAATTATCGCTCATAGATCGGCAAGTAGCGATAGTTCAGCGCCAGCGACAAAAGCGACGCGGCGGTGGTAAAGGTGGTGCCGAATTGCCCGTCCCAGTTGCCATCGGAATTCTGACTGGCGCGCAATGCGTTGATGTTTTCTCTATTCCACGCCTGCCAAAATTCCGACGAACCCTGGAAAATGGCCTGCGAAGCGTAATACCGAAAATACTGGGGATATTGATTATCCGGCTGGCTGTCCTTGAGAAATTGAAACGCATCCTTGAACGCCGTCGAATTTTTCTCCTTGGCCAGCGCCAGAATCAGACAACCAATGGCGCTGCGAGTCGCGTTGGGCGCGACCGGCGAGATGTACCCGAAGCCGCCCTCGACCGTCTGGCAGGAGAGAAAGAATTTCAATCCATCCTGAATCGATTTTTCCGGAACGGCAATCCCCGCGTTGCGCGCCGCCATCAAGGCGACCATCTGCGCGCCGCTGACGGTGGTGTCGGCGTCGCGGGATTCGGGAGAATAACGCCAGGCCTTGAAGTTGTTCTGCTGCTGGGCGCCGAGAATCAACTTGACCGCCTTTTGCAGGGCCGGCCCGATGCGGTTGTCGTCCACCGCTCCATAGGACTCGGCCAGCGCCAGCGTGGCAAAACCGTGGTTGTACATCGAGGGGCCGATATAACCGGTCTCGGCGTCCTGCTCTTTGAGGACATACTCCAACGCGCGATGAATTGCCGAGCTGTAGGGGCCAAAGTTCGGATCATCCCCGTGCGCCAGCATGCTGACGACCGCCAAACCGTTTATGGCCTGCTCGGTGCCGTGGGATTCGTCGGGCCAATTGCCGGCGGGCAGTTGAGTGCGCGCCAGAAAGTCCATCCCTTTGACGTACATGCGCTCGACCTGCCCGGGCAGCACCGGCGACGAACCGACGTAAAGCTGCTGGGCGCGAGCGCCGGCGCAGAGCCAGAGCGCCGGCACAAGCGACAGCAGGACGGACGCGCGCTTTGAAAATCTAGCGCTGCGACAATTCAGTTGCGATACATGATCGGCGCGTCTTTTTCGGCCAACCTGCGTTGCTCGCTCCTTGCAGACCGCTGGCGGGTATGCTCGTCGCTGGCGCCTTGTCCGGGCAAAAAATGCATCGTCGCTCATATATCGAAACTAAATTGTCGCGGCACTAGTTTTTGTTCTGTTCAATGCCATGAAAATAATTGTCCAACGCGTCGCGAAATTCGCTCGGAGTATTCTGAATCACGCCGTCGGCCTTGTTGACATTGCGCCCGGCGGCGTTCTTGCCATCGGCATCGCCGCCGATGGTGCGGGCCTTTTGATTGGTCGTGCCGCCGGGATGGGCGGCCCCGCGATTGGGCTGAAAGGCCGCCTTGGCCTGGCCGGAATTTTTCATCATCTGCATGAGAAAGGCCATTTCTTCGGCGCTGGCGCTCTGGGACGCCGACTGCTGTTGGGAACTGTTCCTCTGCGCCTGTTCGTTGATTAGATTGATTACATCGGACATCAATTCGATGGTCTTGACCTGGGCCTGGTCCGTTTCCTTGTCTGTTTGCGGCTTTTGCAGCAGTTGCCGGACTTGTTTCATGGCGGCGGCGGAATCCTGGAAGGGCTGCTCCAACTCCCGCAATGGCGTGTCACTGTGAATGCGGTCCAGTTGTTCGACCAAGGTCCCCTGGTTCTCAGCCAGTGAGCCGGCTTGCCGGGCGTAATCGGACGGATTGCCCTTTTGCGAGTCAAGCACGCTGGTTTTATCCCGCAGATCCATTTCCTTGCCGCGCAACCGCAGCAACTCGATCAATTGTTTTGTCAAGTCCAGTTCCTTGCCGCCTTTGCCGGAACCTTGGGAGCCTTGCGAAGAATCCTCCTTCGGCTCCAGTTTGTCGGCCCATTGATGGAAATGGCCGGACCAGGTGGAAAGTCCGCCGGAGGCTTGCACGCTGATATTATTCTGGATCATGCCGCCGAGGCGATCCAGTTCCTCGGAAGCGCGCGTTTGTTTCATCTCCGTGCTGACCTCCCCGTAGTTGGTTTTTTGCGTGCGCTCGAAAAACCGGCTTATTTCCCCCTGCAACATTTGCGATTCCGCCTGCGCCCCGCCTTGCTGGCCTGCAAAAGCGAGGTCCAGGCGCCGGAATTTCTCCGGCAATTGCTCCGGCAGCAATCCAATGGTATCGGGGGCGTTCTTGACCAATTCGGCGCCCAGGTCTTTTTCCTGCCTGCCAATTTTGCGCAAACGTTGCGCCAGCGTCATCGCTTGCAATTGATCGAGGTGATCATTGGCCTTCTCCTCCAACCTTTCGAGCGCCTCCAAAATGTCCTGCGCCTTCTGCGCGGCATCGGCCATGTCCCGCGGGCGCGACTTTGAATTTTGCCGGGCGGCTTGCATGGAATTGGCGGCGTCCTTCATTTGTTTTTGCGCCAATTGCTGCCAGTTCTGCATTGTCTGAGTCCATTTGCGCACGACCTCCTCGGAAAAGACGGGATTCTTCATCGCCTCCTGCACCGCCGACTCCGCTTGCTTGGTCAATTGATCCAGCTGGCGCGAGTTCTGCAATTGATCCTCCTTGCTTTGGCCCAGGCGCCCGGCTTTTTGGGCTTCGGGCATCTTCTCATCGTCTTTGACGCCCCGGACATTGGCCACGATTTTTTCCTGGAGCCGGGTGACTTCCTCGGCTTGGGCCATGGCCGCTTCCAATTCCTCCCGCACCAATTCGGCATGCTCTTCTGGACTTAAAACCCGGATATGGCACGCGACAGTCCGCGCGCGCTCCCGGTCCGGTAGATAATCGCGCGCGAAGGCCTGCAATTCCACGGTGGAATCGGCCGGAATGCGAAAAATCTCCGGACTCCAGAGAAAGTTTCTCTCGACCTTTTTTTGCTCCGGCGATGACGCTTGAGTCTTTATTTCGGTCGAGATGCTTTCGCTCAACGGTTTATCCGAAGCCGCGTCCCACATCAGCCCGTAGTCGCGCACGCCAAAATCGTCCTGCGCCACGACGCGAATGCGCAAGACATCGCTGGCCAGCATTTGATATTCCCGCGGCAAATCCGGCATTTCAGGCGTGGGCGGAGCGTCTTTTTGCGTTTGCAAGGAAAGGCGCCAGGGGACGGCGTTGGAAAGCCCCAATTTGTCGCGCCAACTGAAAGTCAGCGCCGTCGCGCCCGCCGGCTGGGAGGAAACTGTGGAAAAGCGCGGACCTTGGACTTCAAGCGGCACCGTGTCCTCGTCCTCCGTTTTCATCAACGCCGAGGCCAGGGGCCGGCTGACCGTTCCCTCAAATGCGACCTTGCTGCCTTCCACCGCCATCAACGAACTGCCCTGCACGGCTTGGGTTTGATCGGGATAACGGAGATAGGATGGCAAATGAATCAGGGCCGAAAGCGCTTCGAGGGAAGGCCGGTGGGTTGGCAAAACCTCCACCTGCGTCACCGCGTCGCCCACATGGATTCTCAAAAAGCCGCGATCCACCTGCCCGGGAATTTCAAGCTGAATTTGGCCCGATTGCGCGCCGCCTTTGATAGCGGGCTGTCGCGCCAGCAAGCCCAGGACCTTCGACGGTTTCCAAAACGAGCGATATTGGATCCGCCCGGAAACCTGGAACGGCTCGCCATGCGGAACAATCAGTTGAGCGGGAAATCCATCGAGTTTTACCAGGGTGTAGCGCTCTATGTTTGACACCGGGGCGATCCAGCGAAGGAAAACGTTCGCGCTTGCCTGGGGCAGAGCCGCCGCAATGGCCACCACCAAGATGCAAAGTCCGCCGGCCGCCGCCAAGAGCCTTGTGGCAAGACCGGCGCCGACGCTCCGGCTGAAATCGTAGTTTTGCGCCTCGCCGGCCACCTGGTGAATGGCGGCGTGATACAGCGCGGGAGAGAAATTGGACAAATGCCGCTGCTCGTTGGCAAGTTCGACGATGCCCAGCAGGCGATCTCCCAGTCGCCTGTATTTTTTCTGCACCATTTTGGCAAGCTCACGCCAATCACGCCGGCGCCAGATCCAATGACCGGCCCAGCTCCAGGCGGCCGCGGCGGCAATCGCGATGCCCGAAAGAAAAATAACCAGCCGCAAAGCAACCGGGGTTTCCCAAAAGCGGTCTGAAATGAACAGAGCCAAAAACGAGAGCATCATGCCCCCGGCAACGCAGCCGATTGCCACGCACGTTTCGACGCGCCAGAGGCGGCGTTCGACCTGGGCGAATTGCCGGCGCAACCCCTCGGGCAGAGTCACGGATAGGTTCTGATCGTTATTAGGCATCCTGCGCGCTGCAATGCAACCGCTATATCATGCCTGCCAGTTGGCCCGCCGTCCAGCCCT
>VFSW01009569.1_pt1 | contig 13821 bp, 7 predicted proteins | sample 5358111 | NCBI WGS metagenome assembly VFSW01 (sample SAMN11554181, study PRJNA540505) | mine drainage metagenome | isolation source: sediment from site ElyBrook_90M | place: USA: Ely Copper Mine, Vershire, VT | collected 2017
GTAATCTTGTATGGAGGACGGACCTTGAGTCTTAATCTTGAAGAGAAAAAGGCGGTCGTAGCTGAAGTGTCAGGCCAGGTGGCCGGGGCACAAGCCATCATTCTGGCAGAGTATCGCGGGATGCAGGTGAGCGACATGACCGTTTTGCGAGCCAAGGCCAGGGCATCGGGAGTGTACTTCCGCGTTCTGAAAAACACGCTCGTGCGTCGTGCCGTGGATGGTACGCCGTTCGCTGGACTGTCTGATCACATGGTCGGGCCGCTGGTGTATGGCATTTCATCCGACCCGGTTGCGGCAGCGAAGGTGATTCACGAATTCTCCAAGGGCAATGACCGTCTGGTCATCAAGGGTGGAGCCATGGCCAATCTGGTCATGACTCCCAAAGATGTGGCCAGCCTGGCCACCATGCCTAGCCGCGAGGAACTCATTGCCAAACTGATGGGAACCATGCAGGCGCCCGTGGCGAAATTCGTTCAGACGCTTAACGAAGTCCCGGCCAAATTTGCGCGCGGCCTTGCTGCCGTGCGTGATCAGAAACAAGCTACTGTTTAAATTTTAAGGAGTTAAGGAAATGGCATTGAGCAAAGCTGAAATCCTGGATGCAATCGCTGGCATGACCGTGCTGGAACTGTCAGAACTGATCAAGGATATGGAAGAGAAGTTTGGCGTGTCTGCTGCAGCCACTGCCGTGGCCGTGGCTGCACCTGCTGCTGGCGCTGTTGCTGCCCCGGTTGAGGAAAAGACCGAATTCAACGTTATTCTGACTGGTGCTGGGGACAACAAGGTAAACGTCATCAAGGTCGTCCGCGCCATTACGGGCTTGGGCCTCAAAGAAGCGAAGGATCTGGTGGACGGCGCTCCGAAGCCCGTGAAGGAAGGCGTGTCCAAGGCAGATGCTGATGCAATTGCAAAGCAGTTGACCGAAGCCGGCGCAACTTACGAAATCAAGTAACACCAGCAGTACCGGAGGGCTGGCAAGGCGCTGCCAGCCCTGTTTTCCGGATCTCGGCGTGTGCTGTTGAACAGCCGGAAGTGCCAGTCATTCTGCCATGGAGATCACATGAGCTACTCGTTCACCGAGAAAAAACGCATCCGCAAAAGCTTTGCCAAACGTCAGAGCGTTCTCGAAGTCCCTTTTTTGCTGGCCACGCAGCTGGATTCCTACACTGAATTCCTGCAGGCAGAACAGGCTCCCAATGCACGCAAGAACCAGGGGCTGGAATCCGCTTTCCGTTCTGTGTTCCCCATCGCCAGTCATTCCGGCAATGCATCGCTGGAATATGTGAGCTATCAATTGGGAACGCCACCGTTCGATGTGGTGGAGTGCCAGCAGCGGGGAATGACGTTTGCCGCGCCCCTGCGTGCGCGTGTGAGGCTCAGGATTATGGACCGGGAGGCATCGAAGCCCACGGTCAAGGAAGTCAAGGAACAGGAAGTTTATATGGGGGAAATCCCCCTGATGACGCGGAATGGTTCCTTTGTGATTAATGGAACCGAACGCGTCATCGTTTCCCAGTTGCATCGGAGTCCGGGCGTCTTTTTTGAGCATGATCGGGGCAAGACCCATTCTTCGGGCAAGCTGCTTTTTTCTGCTCGAATCATTCCCTATCGCGGTTCATGGCTGGATTTTGAATTTGACCCCAAGGACTACCTCTATTTCCGGGTAGACCGCCGCCGCAAGATGCCGGTTACCACACTGCTCAAGGCCATTGGTTACACGCCTGAACAGATTCTGGAAACTTTTTTTGAATTTGATTCCTTCCAGTGGGATGGCAAGACCTACCACATGGAACTGGTACCGGAGCGTTTGCGTGGCGAGGTGGCCCGCTTTGACATCCAGACCAAGGGCCGGGTGATCGTGCCGCGCGACAAGCGGGTGACGGTCAAGCACATCCGTGAAATGGAACAGGCCGGCCTGAAGCGTATTGAGGTTCCCGACGAGTTTGTTGCAGGACGTACCTTGGCTCATGACATCCTGGATACTGAAACCGGAGAGCTGCTGGGCCGGGCAAATGATGAGATTACCGAGGCCCTGCTCGCCAAGTTGCGTACGGCAGGAGTGAAATCATTCCAGACGCTTTACACCAATGACCTGGATCAGGGCCCTTACATCTCCCAGACCCTTCGTGTGGATGATGCGGCTGACCTGAATGCGGCGCGTGTTGCAATCTACAGAATGATGCGCCCCGGTGAACCACCCACCGAGGAAGCCGTCAAGGCGCTTTTCCAGGGGTTGTTCTTCAGCGAGGAGCGCTACGATCTGTCGGCGGTGGGCCGCATGAAGTTCAATCGGCGTGTAGGCCGCACGGAACTGACAGGTCCCAACATCCTGTCCAATGACGACATTGTGGCAGTCATCAGGATTCTTGTTGAGCTGCGCAATGGGCGCGGAGAAATCGACGATATCGACCATCTGGGAAATCGTCGCGTCCGGTCGGTAGGCGAACTGGCAGAAAACCAGTTCCGCTCCGGATTGGTGCGTGTGGAACGTGCCGTCAAGGAGCGCTTGTCCCAGGCCGAGTCGGAAAACCTGATGCCGCACGACCTTATCAATGCCAAACCCATTTCTGCAGCCATCAAGGAGTTTTTTGGTTCAAGCCAGTTGTCGCAATTCATGGACCAGACCAATCCGCTTTCTGAAATCACTCACAAGCGGCGGGTTTCTGCTCTTGGTCCGGGTGGTTTGACCCGTGAACGTGCGGGATTTGAAGTGCGAGACGTTCACCCCACTCATTATGGTCGGGTTTGTCCGATTGAAACCCCTGAAGGCCCGAATATTGGTCTGATCAACTCACTGGCCCTTTATGCCCGGACCAACGAGTTTGGTTTTCTGGAAACACCTTACCGCAAGGTGGAAAACAATCGGGTGACCGATCAGATTGACACCCTGTCCGCCATCGAGGAAGGTCGTTTCGTGATTGCGCAGGCCAATGCGCGGCTTGACGAGAAAGGACGCTTTACGGATGAGCTCGTTTCGTGCCGTCACCATAACGAGTTTACCCTGGCCACACCTGACCGAATCACGCATATCGACATTGCGCCAGCCCAGATCGTGTCTGTGGCTGCTTCGCTGATTCCGTTCCTGGAACATGATGATGCCAACCGTGCACTGATGGGTTCCAACATGCAACGGCAGGCAGTGCCATGTCTACGGGCTGAAAAACCGCTTGTGGGAACCGGCATTGAGCGCACAGTGGCAGTGGACTCAGGCACTACTGTCCAGGCACGCCGTGGCGGCGTGGTGGATTATGTGGATGCTGCCCGGATTGTGGTGCGGGTCAATGATCAAGAAACATCTGCAGGTGATGTGGGGGTGGACATCTACAACCTCATCAAGTACCGGCGCTCCAATCAGAACACCAACATCAACCAGCGCCCCATTGTCAAGGTGGGAGACGTGATATCCCGTGATGACGTGATAGCGGATGGTGCTTCCACCGACATGGGAGAACTGGCACTTGGCCAGAACATGTTGGTGGCCTTCATGCCATGGAACGGCTACAACTTTGAAGATTCAATCCTGATTTCCGAGCGGATCGTTGCGGAAGATCGCTTCACATCGATCCACATCGAGGAGCTTTCCGTGGTTGCTCGCGATACCAAGCTGGGACCAGAAGAAATCACGCGTGATATCTCTAATCTTTCAGAGCGGATGCTGGGGCGTCTGGACGAGGCTGGCATCATTTTCATTGGTGCAGAAGTCGAAGCTGGTGATGTGCTGGTTGGCAAGGTCACGCCCAAGGGAGAAACCCAGCTGACCCCTGAAGAGAAACTGCTTCGCGCCATTTTTGGTGAAAAAAGCTCCGATGTGAAAGACACGAGTCTTCGCGTGCCTTCCGGCATGTCGGGTACCGTGATTGGTGTCCAGGTGTTCACCCGGGAAGGCATTCAGCGTGACGCCAGGGCACAGCAAATCATTGATGATGAACTGCACCAGTTCAAGAAGGACCTGGGCGACCAGATGCGCATCGTGGAGAACGATACCTTCGGACGTCTTGAACGTTTGTTGGTGGGTAAGGTAGCCAAGGGGGGGCCCAAGCGCTTGGCCAAAGGCACGAAGATCGCCAAGGCGTATCTGACCGAAATGGGACGCTATGACTGGTTCGATATCCGTTTGTCAGACGAGGATCAGCAGGTACAACTGGAACAGATCAAGGAAAGCCTGGAACAGAAGCGTGTGGAATTTGAAGCACTGTTTGCGGAAAAGAAACGAAAGCTCACCCAGGGTGATGAGTTGCCGCCTGGTGTCCAGAAAATGGTCAAGGTGTATCTGGCTGTGAAACGACGTCTGCAGCCTGGTGACAAGATGGCAGGACGGCACGGGAACAAAGGGGTTGTATCCAAGATCGTGCCCGTGGAAGACATGCCATTCACAGCCAACGGGATTCCAGTGGACATTGTTTTGAATCCATTGGGTGTTCCTTCACGCATGAACGTGGGACAAATACTGGAAACCCATCTGGGATGGGCAGCCAAGGGGTTGGGGCACGTGATAGGCCAGCTCCTTGATCAGCAGACAGAAGCATCCAAGCTGCGTCAGTTCCTTGAGCAGATCTACAACCGCACGGGCAAGCAGGAAGCCATATCGACCTTTTCCGAAGAGGAGCTCATTGAGCTGGCGCGCCACCTGAAATCGGGTGTGCCGTTTGCGACTCCGGTTTTCGATGGGGCTACCGAGGCTGAGATCAAGGATATGCTCGAGTTGGCCGGTTTGCCTCGCAGTGGGCAGATGCAGCTTTTTGATGGCCGCACGGGTGAAGCATTTGACAGGTCCGTGACCATCGGATACATGCACATTCTCAAACTTCACCATCTGGTGGATGACAAGATGCATGCACGTTCGACGGGTCCTTACAGCCTGGTCACCCAACAGCCGCTGGGAGGCAAGGCCCAATTTGGTGGACAGCGCTTTGGGGAAATGGAAGTGTGGGCGCTTGAGGCATATGGGGCTTCCTATACCCTGCAGGAAATGCTGACGGTGAAGTCCGACGATGTGCCGGGCCGCACGAGGGTGTACGAGAACATTGTGAAGGGTGAGCATAAGATTGATGCCGGCATGCCGGAATCCTTCAATGTTCTGGTCAAGGAAATCCGTTCGTTAGGGATAGATATCGATCTCGAGAGGCATTGAACCAGGAAGCTAGGGCTAGGATTTCGTTCCCGAATTCATCACTGGGTGTCCCGCAGGGTCGTGATGTCCGATGGAGGTAAACGTGAAAGCATTATTGGATTTGTTCAAGCAGGTGAGTCAGGAAGAAGAGTTCGACGCCATTCGCATCGGCCTCGCTTCTCCGGAAAAGATTCGTTCATGGTCCTATGGCGAAGTGAAAAAGCCAGAAACCATCAACTACAGGACTTTCAAGCCGGAGCGTGATGGCCTGTTCTGTGCAAAGATTTTTGGTCCCATCAAGGACTACGAGTGCCTTTGCGGAAAATACAAGCGACTCAAGCACCGAGGCGTCATTTGTGAGAAATGTAACGTCGAAGTGACGTTGGCGCGCGTGCGTCGTGAACGCATGGGGCACATTGAACTGGCCAGCCCGGTGGCACATATCTGGTTCCTAAAGTCCCTGCCTTCACGCCTGGGGATGGTACTTGACATGACGCTGAGGGACATTGAGCGCGTCCTGTATTTCGAGGCATACGTGGTGACTGATCCGGGAATGACCCCGCTTCAGCGCTGTCAGTTGCTCACGGAAGAGGACTACCTGGCGAAAGTGGAAGAGTATGGGGACGAGTTTTCCGCCAGCATGGGTGCCGAAGGGATTCGTGAACTGCTACGTCATATCAGCCTCGACACGGAAATCGAGCGGATGCGACAGGAACTGGCGGGTACCACATCTGAAACCAAGATCAAAAAATTCGCCAAACGCGTCAAGATTCTCGAGGCTTTCCAGAAGTCTGGTATCCGGCCCGAGTGGATGATCATGGAAGTGCTTCCTGTGCTGCCGCCAGACCTCAGGCCACTTGTGCCGCTGGATGGCGGGCGGTTTGCCACCAGCGATCTCAACGATCTTTATCGCCGGGTGATCAACCGTAACAATCGTCTCAAGCGTCTGCTCGAACTCAAGGCCCCTGAAATCATTGTGCGTAACGAAAAGCGCATGTTGCAGGAGGCCGTGGATTCGCTACTCGACAACGGTCGCCGCGGCAAGGCCATGACTGGAGCCAACAAGCGTCCTCTCAAGTCGCTCGCCGATATGATCAAGGGAAAGAGTGGGCGTTTCCGTCAGAATTTGCTTGGCAAACGCGTGGATTATTCCGGGCGTTCCGTCATTGTGGTGGGCCCACAACTGAAGCTGCACCAGTGTGGATTGCCAAAGAAGATGGCGTTGGAACTGTTCAAGCCTTTCATTTTCCACAAGCTGGAAATCATGGGGCTCGCAACTACCATAAAGGCTGCCAAACGCATGGTAGAGCAGGAAATCCCGGAAGTCTGGGACATCCTCGAAGAGGTTATTCGCGAGCATCCGGTTCTGCTTAACCGCGCACCGACCTTGCACCGATTGGGTATCCAGGCGTTTGAGCCCGTTTTGATCGAAGGCAAGGCCATCCAGTTGCATCCACTGGTGTGTGCTGCCTTCAACGCTGACTTTGATGGGGACCAGATGGCTGTTCACGTGCCATTGTCTCTTGAGGCCCAGATGGAAGCGCGGACTCTGATGCTGTCTTCCAACAATGTGCTTTCTCCTGCCAACGGTGACCCCATCATTGTTCCATCGCAGGACATCGTGCTGGGACTTTATTACATCACTCGCGAGCGCGTGAATGCGCGTGGTGAAGGGATGCGGTTTTCCGATGTGGCAGAAGTGGTGCGAGCCTTTGACGCGCGCATGGTGGACGTGACGGCACGTATCCAGGTGCGAATCCGGGAAGTGGTCCCTGGCGCTGACGGCAGTAAGGAAGAAAAGACCACGCGTTATGACACAACAGTGGGTCGCGCCATGCTCTCCGAAATTCTGCCGGAAGGCCTGCCCTTTTCGTTCATCAACAAGGCATTGAAGAAGAAAGAGATTTCCAGGCTGATCAATGCGGCATTCCGTCGTTGTGGCATTCGCGAGGCCGTGATTTTTGCTGATCGGCTTATGTACACCGGATTCTCGATGGCGACCCGCGCCGGCATTTCCATCTGTGTTGACGACATGCTCGTGCCCCGCGAAAAGGAGTCTTTGATAGCCTCTGCGGAAGCGGAAGTGAAGGAAATCGAGACGCAGTACACGTCAGGCTTGGTGACACAGGGTGAGCGCTACAACAAGGTGGTCGACATCTGGGGCCGTGCCGGAGACCAGGTGGGCAAGGCCATGATGGATCAACTGGGGCGTGAGCCCGTGGTGGATCGTTCAGGGAAGGAAACCACCCAGGAATCTTTTAACTCCATTTACATGATGGCTGATTCGGGCGCCCGGGGTTCGGCAGCTCAGATCCGTCAGCTGGCAGGTATGCGGGGTTTGATGGCCAAACCTGATGGTTCCATCATCGAAACGCCCATCACGGCAAACTTCAGGGAAGGACTGAACGTACTGCAGTACTTCATTTCCACTCACGGTGCTCGCAAGGGTCTGGCTGATACTGCGTTGAAGACCGCCAACTCGGGTTATCTGACGCGTCGTTTGGTGGACGTGACTCAGGATCTGGTGGTGACCGAGATGGATTGCGGTACTGAGCAAGGCATGGTGCTGAAGGCACTGGTGGAAGGGGGTGAAGTGGTTGAGCCGCTGCGGGACCGCGTTCTTGGTCGTGTTTCAGCCATTGACCTCATGCATCCAGAGTCCGGCGAGCTTCTGGTAGCCGCGGGTACGTTGCTTGACGAGGAAGTGGTGGACCAGATTGAGTCTGCCGGACTGGATGAGGTGAAAGTACGGACACCGCTGACCTGTGAAACCCGTTATGGCCTGTGCGCCCAGTGTTATGGTCGTGACCTCGGACGCGGTGGACTGGTCAATGTGGGTGAGGCGGTGGGTGTGATTTCTGCACAGTCCATCGGCGAACCCGGAACCCAGTTGACCATGCGGACATTCCACATTGGTGGTGCGGCTTCCCGCGCTGCGGTGGTCAGTCAGGTGGAAAGCAAATCTAATGGGGTGTTGCGTTTCTCTCCCGGAATGCGCCACGTACTGAATGTTCGTCAGGAACAAATCGTCATTTCCCGTGGTGGGGAAGTGATCGTGACAGATGACAGTGGTCGCGAACGCGAGCGCCACAAGGTGCCCTATGGTGCCACTCTGCAGCACTCTGAAGGTCATAAAGTCCGGGCAGGCCAGGTTCTGGCGGTGTGGGATCCGCATACACGTCCCATCATTACGGAATACTCCGGCGTGGTGCGCTTCGAGAACGTGGAAGAAGGTGTGACGGTAGCCAAGCAGATTGATGAAGTCACGGGATTGTCCACTTTGGTGGTTATTGACCCCAAACGCAGGGCTGGCACGCAGTCCAAGGGCCTGCGCCCGCAGGTCAAACTGCTTGATGAGGATGGAAAGGAAGTCAAACTGGCAGGTACCGACCAGCCGGTGAATATCACCTTCCAGATTGGGGCCATCATCACGGTCAAGAACGGGCAATCCGTGGGGGTGGGTGAAGTACTTGCCAGAATTCCCCAGGAGTCTTCGAAGACCCGAGACATTACTGGTGGTCTGCCCCGTGTTGCCGAGCTTTTTGAGGCGCGCTCTCCGAAGGATGCTGGGTTGTTGGCGGAAATTACCGGTACGGTTTCCTTTGGCAAGGACACGAAGGGCAAGCAGCGTCTGGTCATCACGGATCTGGACGGGGTGGCCCATGACTACCTGATTCCAAAGGACAAACATGTGACGGTCCACGATGGACAGATCGTCAACAAGGGTGAAATGATCGTGGACGGCCCGGCTGATCCTCATGACATTCTCCGTCTGCTGGGGGTGGAGGCTCTGACCCGGTACATCACGGATGAAGTTCAGGATGTGTACCGCCTGCAAGGGGTGAAGATCAATGACAAGCATATCGAGGTGATCGTTCGCCAGATGCTGCGCCGGGTCCAGGTCGCGGATGCAGGTGAGACCCGGTTTATTCCTGGTGAACAGGTCGAACGTGCAGAGCTTCTGGAAGAAAACGAGAAGGTGATTGCCGACAACAAGCGCCCTGCTACTTTCGATTACGTTCTGTTGGGTATCACGAAGGCTTCGTTGTCCACGGATTCCTTCATTTCGGCGGCATCTTTCCAGGAAACCACGCGAGTACTGACCGAAGCCGCCATCATGGGCAAACGGGACGACCTGCGTGGCTTGAAGGAGAACGTGATTGTGGGCCGACTCATACCGGCAGGGACCGGGCTTGCCTATCACAATATCCGGCGTACCCAGCCGACGGATACCGTGTTGGGCGAAGACACCGTTGGATTGGATGCCACGCTGACGTTAACCGATGGCGAACAGGTGGCTTGACAGAACGGGATAGTCAAACTAAAATCGACGGTCTTAATTCGGGGCGGGATCGCCCCGAAAGATTTTTTCCTTACGGGAAAGTATGGGGTAAAGCACAGCATGCCAACGATCAATCAGCTGATTCGCAAGCCGCGTAGCGCCAAGAAAGCCAAGAGCAAGGTGCCGGCGCTGGCCAGTTCACCGCAGAAACGCGGGGTTTGTACCCGTGTGTACACCACGACGCCAAAAAAGCCCAATTCCGCTTTGCGCAAAGTGGCTCGCGTACGTCTGACCAATGGTTTTGAAGTCACAAGCTACATCGGCGGGGAAGGGCACAACCTGCAGGAGCACTCGGTGGTGCTGATTCGTGGTGGTCGTGTCAAGGATCTTCCGGGCGTGCGTTATCACACGGTGCGCGGTAGTTTGGACACAGCCGGGGTCAAGGATCGTAAGCAGGGGCGCTCAAAATATGGCGCCAAGCGCCCCAAGGCGGCCTGATCCCTGTAATTCACTGATAGAGAGTACATCATGCCTCGTAGAAGAGAAGTTCCGAAACGTGAGGTGCTGCCGGATCCAAAGTTTGGCAACGCGGACATCTCCAAGTTTGTCAATGTGATCATGACCTCTGGCAAGAAGTCGGTTGCGGAGCAGATTGTGTACCGTGCCATGGAAACCGTGGCGCGCAAGTCTGGCAAGGATGCGATCGAGGTATTCATGTCGGCGTTGAACAATGCCCGTCCCTTGGTGGAGGTGAAAAGCCGTCGCGTGGGTGGGGCCAATTACCAGGTGCCAGTGGAGGTGCGCGCAACCCGTCGTACCGCCCTTGCCATGCGGTGGTTGAGGGAAGCGGCGCGCAAGAGAAGCGAAAAGTCCATGGGGCTGCGTCTGGCGGGTGAGCTGATGGATGCCGCTGAAGGGCGTGGTGGCGCAATCAAGAAACGCGAAGAAGTGCACCGCATGGCGGAGGCCAACAAGGCATTTGCCCACTACAGGTTCTGACCGGGCGTCCGGTATGCTCCAGGTCGGCCGATGTTGGATTTAACGGATCATGAGGCTCGGGCAAATGCCGCGAGCCTCTCGTGCATAGAATGATACTGACAGGCGAAATAAATTGGCTCGTAAAACACCCATAGAACGCTACCGCAATATTGGTATTTCTGCGCATATTGACGCGGGAAAAACCACGACGACCGAGCGTATCCTTTTTTATACCGGGGTTTCGCACAAAATCGGCGAGGTTCATGATGGGGCCGCCACCATGGACTGGATGGAGCAGGAGCAGGAGCGTGGAATCACTATCACCTCTGCGGCAACAACCTGCTTCTGGAAAGGCATGGAGGGAAAATTTCCTGAGCACCGCATAAATATCATCGACACGCCCGGGCACGTGGATTTCACCATTGAGGTGGAGCGCTCCATGCGGGTTCTGGATGGTGCCTGCATGGTGTACGACTCGGTTGGTGGTGTGCAGCCCCAATCTGAAACAGTCTGGCGTCAAGCCAACAAGTACGGCGTGCCACGGCTTGCGTTCGTCAACAAGATGGATCGGGTCGGGGCAGACTTCTTCAAGGTCTATCACCAGATTCGCGAGCGGTTGCGCGGTAATCCCATTCCAATTCAGGTACCTATTGGTGCGGAAGAAAAATTTTCCGGGGTGGTTGACCTGATCCGCCGCAAGGCGATCTACTGGGATGAAGCCACCCAGGGCATGAAGTTTGAGTTTCGCGATGTGCCAGCCGATCTGCATGCCCAAGTGGAAGAATGGCGCGAAAAGATGGTCGAGGCAGCCGCCGAGGCTTCAGAAGAATTGATGAACCGCTATCTGGAGTCGGGTGAACTGAGCGAAGAGGACATTCGCAAGGGATTGCGGGCCCGTACCGTTTCCGGTGAAATCGTTCCCATGTTGTGTGGCAGCGCTTTCAAGAACAAGGGTGTGCAGGCCATGCTCGATGCCGTCATTGAGTACCTGCCTTCGCCCGTGGACATTCCGCCGGTGGAGGGTGAGCTCGAAAATGGCCAGATGGCCTCGCGCAAAGCGTCCGATGCCGAACCCTTTTCTGCGCTGGCATTCAAGATCATGACGGACCCGTTTGTGGGCCAGTTGATTTTCTTCCGTGTGTATTCCGGAGTGATTAATTCTGGGGACACCATTTATAACCCGATAAAGGGGCGCAAGGAGCGGGTGGGGCGTATTCTGCAGATGCACGCCAACCAGCGTGAGGAAATCAAGGAAGTCTTCGCTGGTGATATCGCTGCTGCCGTGGGATTGAAAGAGGCGACCACCGGGGACACCCTGTGCAGCCCTGACAATGTGATTACCCTTGAAAAAATGGAATTTCCCGAGCCTGTCATTTCGCAGGCCGTGGAACCAAAGACCAAGGCCGATCAGGAAAAGATGGGCGTCGCGCTCAATCGCCTGGCGCAGGAAGACCCTTCATTCCGTGTACATACGGATGAAGAGTCTGGGCAGACCATCATTTCCGGTATGGGCGAATTGCATCTGGAAATCATTGTGGATCGCATGCGTCGCGAGTTTGGGGTGGAAGCCACGGTGGGTAAACCCCAAGTGGCCTACCGGGAAACTATTCGCGGTCTGGTGGAAAACGCCGAAGGAAAGTTCGTCAAACAGACGGGGGGGCGTGGTCAATACGGTCATGTGGTACTCAAGGTCGAGCCAAACGAGATTGGGAAGGGGTTCGAGTTTGTGGACGCCATCAAGGGCGGCGTGGTTCCCCGTGAATATATTCCCGCGGTTGAAAAGGGGTTGGTGGATACCTTGCCTAACGGCGTGCTTGCCGGATTCCCTGTGGTGGATGTGAAGGTGACGCTGCATTTTGGTTCTTATCATGATGTGGATTCCAACGAAAATGCCTTCAAGATGGCCGCGTCCATGGCATTCAAGGATGGCATGCGGAAGGCTAATCCGGTCCTGCTTGAGCCGATGATGGCTGTGGAAGTGGAAACGCCGCCTGAATTTATGGGTAACGTGGTCGGGGACCTGTCTTCGCGTCGTGGCATGATCCAGGGCATGGAAGACGTGGCAGGCGTGAAGGTGGTCAAGGCTGAAGTGCCTTTGGCTGAAATGTTCGGGTATTCCACCTCCTTGCGTTCCGCTACTCAGGGCCGCGCCACGTACACGATGGAATTCAAGCATTACGCTGAGGCTCCGCGAAACGTTGCGGAAGCGATCATTAACAAGAAATAGGCAGATCAACACAGGGAATTTGAGGTAGAGATCATGGCAAAAGGCAAGTTTGAGCGGACGAAGCCCCATGTAAACGTGGGGACGATTGGACACGTGGACCATGGGAAGACGACGCTGACGGCGGCGATGACGGTGGTGTTGGCGAAGAAGTTTGGTGGGGAAGCGAAGAGCTATGACCAGATTGACTCGGCGCCCGAAGAGAAGGCGCGGGGTATCACGATTAACACGGCACACGTGGAATACGAGACGCAGACGAGGCACTATGCGCACGTGGACTGCCCTGGGCACGCTGACTACGTGAAGAACATGATCACGGGAGCTGCGCAGATGGACGGTGCGATTCTGGTGGTATCGGCGGCTGACGGCCCGATGCCGCAGACGCGAGAGCATATTCTGCTGGCTCGCCAGGTAGGTGTTCCGTACATTGTGGTGTTCATGAACAAGGCGGACATGGTAGACGACAAGGAGCTGCTGGAGCTGGTGGAGATGGAGGTCCGGGAGTTGCTGTCGAAGTATGGTTTTCCTGGGGACGATACGCCGATCGTGATTGGCAGTGCGTTGAAGGCCCTGGAAGGGGATCAGTCGGAGATGGGGGAGCCTGCGATCTGGCGTTTGGCTGAAGCGCTGGACACGTACATTCCCGAGCCGAAGCGCGCGATTGACGGGGCATTTCTGATGCCTGTGGAAGATGTGTTTTCGATTTCTGGTCGTGGGACGGTGGTGACGGGTCGCGTGGAGCGCGGGGTCATCAAGGTGGGCGAGGAAATCGAGATTGTGGGTTTGAAGGCGACGCAGAAGACGGTGTGCACGGGCGTTGAGATGTTCCGGAAGCTGCTGGATCAAGGGCAGGCGGGTGATAACGTGGGTGTGCTGCTGCGTGGTACGAAGCGTGAGGACGTGGAGCGTGGTCAGGTGCTGGCGAAGCCTGGTTCGATCACGCCGCACACGAAGTTCACGGCTGAGATTTATGTGTTGTCGAAGGAAGAAGGGGGTCGTCATACGCCGTTTTTCCAGGGGTATCGCCCGCAGTTTTACTTTCGTACGACTGACGTGACGGGGGCCATTGAGTTGGCTGCCGGAACGGAGATGGTGATGCCTGGAGACAACGTGTCGGTGACGGTGACATTGATTGCTCCGATCGCCATGGAAGAGGGTCTGCGGTTTGCGATTCGCGAAGGCGGTCGCACTGTGGGTGCCGGCGTCGTCGCCAAGGTCATCGAGTAA
>VFSW01009570.1_pt1 | contig 13820 bp, 12 predicted proteins | sample 5358111 | NCBI WGS metagenome assembly VFSW01 (sample SAMN11554181, study PRJNA540505) | mine drainage metagenome | isolation source: sediment from site ElyBrook_90M | place: USA: Ely Copper Mine, Vershire, VT | collected 2017
CATCTGCTGGTCAGCCGCGACACCATGCAAAGCGCCGCCGAAGTTGCCGACGATCACCTCGCCGGTCGCGATGCCGATGCCGATGTCGAAGGTCTTGAAGCGCGGATCGGTATCGTTGAGTTTTTTCAACTCGACCAGCATCCCGAGCGCCTGGTCGATCGCGACCTGCGCGTGATTCGGCATGTCATTGGGCGCGCCCCAGAACGCCATGATGCTGTCGCCGCGAATCTTGTCGACCACGCCGCCGCTGTCGAGAATCCGATCAGTCATGGTCGTCATGTATTCGTTCAGCATCGTGACCAGGGCGGCGGGGTCGGCCTGCATGCTCTCGGAAAGCATGGTGTAGTTCACGATGTCGGCGAACAGGACCGTGAGCACGCGCCGCTGGCCTCCGAGCTTGAGGCCCTCGGGATTGGAGAGGACCGAACTGATGACGCTCGGATGCAGGTAATGCTCGAACGCGTGGCGCAGATGTCGCTTCTCCTTGGTCTCCTCGTAGTAGCGGAATCCGGCAGTCACCACGTAAGTAGCGGCCAGCATTGCAAGCGGATACACGATGCCGATCAATTGATGGTCGTCCCACAGCAGGTGCTGCGCGATCAGGAAATACGAACCGCCGAGGATAACGGCCGCCATCGCGGCGAGGTTGGCCGACAAGAAGGCGGCCGCAACGACCATCAGCAGACCCAGCATCAGGCCGATGACGCGTTCGACCTTATCATCGGCGCCGCGCACGATGACGTCATTCTGGATGATGTCGTCGATGGCGTTGGCGTGAATTTCGACGCCCGGGAAATCCCCGCCCATCGGAGTGTTGAAACGGTCGCCTTCGCCGCGCGCCGTCATCCCGACCAGGATAACTTTGCCCTGCAGGTCCGCGGCGAGCACGCGCTTGTTCAGGATGTCGGTGAAAGAGATATGCGAGAAGGTGCCTGCGGGGCCGCGGAAGTTCAGCAGCATCTGGCCGTGCTCGTTGATGGGGAATTCCATCGCGCCGTTGAGACCCTGAATGGCGACTCTCTGCTCGCCGAGGGTGCCGAAGTTAAGGATCAGGGTCGCGTCGCCGGCCAATGCTTTGAGCATCGCGAGCGAAAGCGGGACCCGATTACCGTCGTGGAACCGCGCAACCATCATGATGGCGCGCATGACTCCGTCGTCATCGGAATCGATCGACACGAAACCGGTACTATGCGCGGCCTGGTTGAGAATCGGGAGTGGAGGCCGATACCATTTGGAGCCGTACAGCTCGCGTACCAATCCGGGCGGAATCTTCGCCACATTGTAGGAGAGCGGCGCGGGCACGATCATCCGGGTGGTGAAGCCCTGCTCGATTTCTCCCTTGGTACGACCGTTGGCCGCGAGGGTGCCCAGCGAATAGCCGAGGATGGTGGCGCCTTGCGTCTTGATCGCATCCGCGAAGGCCTGATCGTTGCTTTCGCCGAGCAACTGCTCAGCGGTGGCTTTGGGAGTGCCGGATTTTTCCAATCGTTCGACCAGCGATGCGCGCGCGACGTCGAAATTGTCGGGCTCGCTGAACATCACGTCGTAGCCGATCACGGCGGCCTTGTAATCGGTCAAGGCGCGTTCAAATTGCGCCATTACTTTGCGCGGGAATGGCCACTGGCCGATCTCCGCGATGCTCTTGTCGTCGATCGCTGCAATCGCAATGGCGCCGCTGGTCTTCTTCGAGGGATGCCAATACATCCGCAGATCGGAAATGGTGAACTCAAAACGGCTGAAGACCTTGTAGTAGTTAAGCCCGCCCATCGTAACGACGACTGCCAGGCCGAGCAGAAAGGTGCGGGTCGAGAATTTGGACTTCTGCGAACCGGAGGGCTTGCCGGTCCGCGTAACCTGGGTGGTGCGCGATCTCCTCAGGCTGGGTGACGTGTTGGCGGGCATAACGCGATCGCCAGCAGCATAGCGCGAGGTGGAGAGACGCGCTAATCGACCCTCAGTGGGTGAAGTCGATTTCCTTGAACATCGTAAGCTGGCCGTATTGATGGGCGGAGCCATAGCCGGCCTGTCCGCTGAGGCCGAGCTGCCAGGGCCGATAATAGATGCTGAGGTCGGGGCCGCCCTGTCCGTCGGTGCCGTGGACGAAGCCGCCCATATAGAACGCGCCGCCGGCACCCGCCATAAACAGGAACTTTTCGGTGCTCTTCAAGATGACCTGGAAATCGACCTCGGTGCTGGTGACGCCATTCTGCCAATTGTGGATCGTGCTAAAGGAAAAGTTCAGCGGATGAAAGCTGTGCAAAAACCACCAATTTGAGAGATCGCCCTCGATGATGGGGGCGTCGCTATCGCCGACATCATGGCCGGCGGAAATATAGAAATGGGTGCCGGGCCAGAAGTTGAAGTCGAGCCCGCCCTGAAAGCGGCCGAAGTTGAGTCGGGCCCGATGGCCGGTTCCGGGTTCGAGCGGGGAGTCGAATCCCTGTCCGATCCAGAGCTGGTAACCGGTCACGCGGCCGAATGCGCCGACATAGCGATTAAGGCTTTGCTCGAACTGAAAGCCTTCCTGGCCGCTGCCGTATTTGTCGCTGCCATAGCCGCCGAGGAAGCCTAACAAGGAAAATTGGCTACGCTCAGAGATCTTCCAGAAGTCCGGGTAAAGATTGTCGAAGGTGGATTGCGCGCGCGAGGGGGCGGGCAAGGCGGCAATTAACATAGCCATGCCAAGGACCATCAGGAGGACCTTCGCAGGGATCTTTCTCATCAAATTAATCAAACGCGTTCTATCCTTGCCTAAATCGCGCGTCAGTGCGGAGGCGGCATCGGCATATGAACGGTGGTCGTGGTACAGGCCGGGCAGACCGGGCAGGCCGGGGGCGGAACGCCTCCGACCACGGTGCCGGTGTTGGAGGAGCCGGTCATGCCGATGGGACCGGGGAGCATCGGGGTGAGGTTGCATGGCACGCTGACCTCGTAGCCGGCAGGGATTTCCTCGCCGGAGGTGGCGCCGGGATTGCGAACGCTCACCACACCTTCATAAACGACAACATCTGTAAACTTACGGCAATCACCGAAGGTCGGCCTCGCATCGCCTTCGTTGTATACGGTATCGAACCTGGTGCCGCGCACCGCAGCGACCGCATTCGGCGTATGAACTTCGAAGTTGGGAGGGCCGCCGGTTGCATTTACCACCGAGCGCAGCACGCCTCCAAAGAGGCTTACCTGAGTCCCGGCTCTCCCTCCCGCTGGCGCCAGCGCATGATTGTCGATGACGAGATTGCTCGATTCGCCCAGCTCGAGTTGACTGCCGTCGGTCAGCGTGATGACTGCACTACCACCCGCTCCAGTGACGACGCGGTCTCCCACATCTACCGCTGTTCCTGATGTTGCGGGAGTTGAAGCGCCGCCGCGCTGCACCTGGACACTGCCGGATGCGGTCGAGATGGTGCCCGCGACCGTTTGCGCGAAGCCGCGCGATGCGACCATCAAAGGAAACAGGATGACGGCAAATGCAAAAACCAGCGTCAGTCTGGTTGCGTCTCGCGGATTAAATATCCCACGCATGAATCATCCTTGGTTCCAAATGGCTAATGGAGATGGGGGCGAACGAAAGTCAAACAGAATCCGATGCCTACTGCAAGCTTGGGAATTTTATGGCTGCTTGTCGAAGGTCATCACTGGCCTAACCTCGATGCTGCCGATTTTGGCCAGCGGAATCTTCGTCGCGATTTCGACCGCCTCATCGATGTCCGCCGCGTCGATGAGAATGAACCCTCCCAAATGTTCCTTGGTCTCGGCAAACGGTCCGTCGACAACCTTTGCTTTGCCTCTGCGAACTTGCACGGTCCTCGCTGTACTAACAGGATCAAGCGCCTCGGCTCAACGATGTAATGTCCGCTTCTGTCCAGCTCCTTATCATACGCCATCGAGTCACGACCGATACCGGCCTTCTCGTTAGGTGACAGCGCAGCGAATGCTTGGGGCTCGAAATAGACCAGGCACACAAACTTCATCGCGTTTCTCCTTGCGGCACGGAAGGATTACCGTCCGACATGATCTAGTCGTATGGGGTTCGCCGGGTTCGACATTGTAAACCGGGTTGAACACCAAGCTTGAGATCGGCGGGTGCGAAGAAAATGGCCCGCACCATCTTGCGATGGGAGCGGGCCGAAAAAACTCTGATGCTCGAAACTAGCGCTTCGAGTACTGAGGCCGTTTGCGCGCCTTATGATGCCCGTATTTCTTCCGCTCGACCTCGCGAGGATCGCGGGTCAGCAAGCCGGCTTTGCGCAACGCGCCGCGAAGTGCCTCGGATGCCGCCACCAACGCGCGCGAGATGCCGTGACGAACCGCGTCCGCCTGCGCCGAGGACCCTCCGCCATGCACGCTCGCGAGGACATCGTAGTTGCCCTTGGTCTCGGTGACTTCGAACGGCTCCATCACCTTCATGCGCGCGGTGTCGCGCGGAAAATAATTCTCCAGCGCACGCTCATTGACGGTGACGGTTCCCGCGCCGGGGAAAAGACGAACGCGCGCGACCGCAGTTTTACGACGGCCAGTTGCCCAAATGATATTTTTCTTCTCTGCCATAGAATTCCTGGATTATTTCTCGACTGCCTGCGGCTTCTGCGCCGTATGGGGATGTTCCGCGCCCGCGTAAACCTTGAGCTTGGTGAATAGGCGCCGGCCGAGGCGATTCTTCGGCAGCATCCCGCGCACTGCCATCTCCACCAACTGTTGCGGCTTCTTCGATTCGAGGATCTTGCCGGCAGTCGTGGTCCGAATGCCGCCCGGGTAGGTGGTGTGCCGGTAATACACCTTCTCCTCGAGCTTCTTGCCGGTCAGCTTCACCTTGGCAGCGTTGATGACGACGACGAAGTCGCCGGTGTCTTCATGCGGCGTGTAGTCGGGACGATTCTTGCCCGCCAGGATCGAGGCCGCGCGTGTCGCGACGCGGCCCAGCGATCGTCCATCGGCGTCGATTACCATCCAACGCCGGTCGCGCAGTGCGCTCTCGCGCGAGATGCTCTTGGTCTGATGCGTAAGTCTCAACTCGTTTTCACCCGTTTGCACAACGGATTTCCGTCAGGAGGGAAATCCGTCGCCCAGTATAGCAATTTTTGGCGGGGCCGATGGGATTTGAACCCACGACTTCCGACGTGACAGGCCGGCGTTCTAACCGGGCTGAACTACGACCCCGCCCGAACTATCCTTTGTGACATTTTATTGGAGCCGGAGCAACTCATTAGACCGGAACCAAGGCTCCGGCACAACGCTTTGGGTTAAAGAAAACGGCCGCGACGCATCGATAACGTCGCGGCCGTCGCAGGATTCTAGAGCGATCCCAAAATGCTTGAAGGAAGCGCCTCCCAAGCGCGACGCTCTTCCTCGTATGGCGCGTCTTCCGCCTTGCTCTTCTCGTCGAGGATCATGGTGGCGCGACGCGAGGCATCATACTGCGGCCATGCGCCGAGGCTTTCGCAACTCGGATCGCCACTGCGCGCGAACGCCAGCCATGCATCCTGCATCGCGGTCGCGAGGCGCTCGACGACGGGGCCGGTGCCGGCGAATTGCGGCATACCCGGAATGTGATTGGTCCCGAAGACGAAGCCCAGTTCCAGCGCATGACATGAGCCGAGCATCCCTCCCGCGGCGGGGGACGGCCAGGTGAAGAGATATTGATGGATACGCCCGCGTCGCTTCGCATGCACTTCGGCGAGGCGCACGGCGGGGATGCGAAAGATGCGATCGGTTTCGAGCGCATTGAAAAGTTCCGGCGGCGTGGTCGATGCTCCTCGCGCGGCGCGGGCTTTTTCGTAATTACCGATGAGCGCCTCGGCGGCCTCCGGCTTGATGCGCCGCGTTAGCCTTGCGGCGAGGCCCGCGCGATCGAGTTTCGCGATGCCGCGATCCATCGGCGCGAACAGTTTCCATTCGTCGAGGGTCGAGCCGACCATGATCGCGACATCCGATGACGCGCCATCGGTCACCATCTCGATCGACGCTCGAGGCATCATGGTGCCGTCGATGACCGGCTGGTATGCCATGCCGAATTCCGGGTCGGGAGTTTTGCCATCGGGCATCAGCGTGCCTTTCAACAGTTGCTCAGGCGTGAGTGCGCGCATCGCATCGGCGGTCGAGGCTCCCAGCTTCGACATGATGCGCTCGGCGTTGCGATTGGCGCGTTCCCGCGCGGCGCCGGTGTGACATGCGCCGCTTTGCGGAATCGCCTTATGAAACAGGCCGCGCGCAGCAGGGGCACCGAGCAGCGTGCCGACGCTCATTCCTCCGGCGGATTCGCCGAAGATGGTGACATTGCCGGGATCGCCGCCGAACTCCGCGATGTTGTCGCGCACCCATTGCAGCGCGGCGATCTGATCGAGGATGCCTTCGTTGCCGCCGGAGGGAATTTGTCCGTTGGTGAGATCGGCGAGACGCAGGAAGCCCAGGGGTCCCAGCCGATAATTCACGGTGACGATGACCGCATCGCCGCGGCGCGCAAGCGTCGAGCCGTTGTAGAGCGCCTGCGAGCCCGAACCGATCTCGAATGCGCCGCCATGAATCCACACCATCACCGGACGCTTCTTGGTGTCGACGCCCGGCGTCCACACATTGAGATAGAGGCAGTCCTCCGACTGCGGATCCTCGATGACCATCGCGGCCAGCGCGCTTAGCATCAGCGAGTTCTGCGGAGCGACGCCGCCGAAGCGTCGCGCGTCGCGAGTGCCTGTCCCTGACACAGGCTTTTCGGGCGCGAGCCATCGACGCGCGCCGATGGGCGGCGCTGCGAACGGAATTCCCTTGAAGATGGCGAGCCCGGACTGCTCTTCGCCTTCGACTTTTCCATAGCGCGTGGATGCGACGGCACTCATACGGTTATCCTCCGAGATGAACTGGCGAGCTGAATTGGGAAAGATATTTGCAGACTCGGCGGGAGATTCACAAATCCCCGATAATCGTCATCGCGGCGCGCGGTTGTTATCTTCTTCTACGATGGCTTTAGCGAATGCCTTCCGAACATTTCTGGCCATGGTCTTGATGCTAACGGTGACGGCGTCGATGGCTGCGGGGCAGACGACCACCAAGGATCCGCCCGGGGTGCACACTCACATTCAACTCGAAGCGAGACCGCCGGATGAGCCGACGTCCACGGCGTCGCCGGACCTCGAGGTTGTTCCCGATGCTACTTCATCGGGCGGCGCATTGCCGCCTCCCGCCGGATCGGACGAGGATGAAGACAAGCCGGTGTCCGCCGATCTCGTCGCGCATCCGCCGGAAATCGAGACCTACGTGGTGCCGGTATATCCGCCGGAGGCGCGCGCGAAAAAAATTCAGGGTCGCGTAGTGCTGATGGTCGTGGTCGATACGTCAGGCAAGGTCGAGGACGACATCCAGGTGGTCGAGTCGATCCCAATGCTGGATCAGGCGGCCATCGATGCGGTCCATCAGTGGACTTTCACGCCCGCGCGCGATGACGGCGGCAATCCGGTGCGCGTTTCGCTTCAGGTTCGCGTCCCGTTCACGCTGCGTTGAGAAAAGGAGATTTTCGGTCCCCCCGACACCCAGTTTCGCATTGTGATCGCTACCGTCGAATCGAAATCGGTCAGTTCGCTCTATATGGGTTAAACCTGCACCATATGGTGCACTCATGGTTTACAATCCAGCACTCAAAGGAAATCTTCGTGTCAGGAGCATCCGTTATTCGGGGCATGCCGATTGCGTTGTATCATCGCTAGCCTCTGTGAATCTCTGCACCAGCCTCATTTAACGTTTCGGCTTCTTCGTATTCCGCAAAGAGGAGATTTTGTTATGGAATTTGCAGCTAATTCGAACGCAGACATTGTAACGGTTAAGGAAGTATCGGAATATTTCCGCGTGCACACCTCGACCGTCTATCGCCTGTTATCGAAAAAACAATTGCCAGCTTTCAGAGTTGGTTCCGATTGGCGCTTCTCGTTGAAGGCGATTAATCAGTGGCGCATGGACGCCGAAGCTGGGACGACCGGTCACTGATAAAAGTCATTGCGGGCGAGGAGGCCTCCTACTCGCTCGCAATCAGTAGTGTGAATCGTCCGCTCAATAGCACTTCCTTCTTTAGATTCCACCCTCCACCCGCTAAAATCCCTCGCCTATGGAGCGGCTCGCCGAAACCCTCAACTGGCTCTATGCGCTCGAAGCGCGCGGGGAAATCTACAAGCTCGAACGCATGGATAATGCGCTTGCGCTCATCGGCAATCCGCATCTGCGGCTGCGCGCGGTTCATATCGCCGGAACCAAGGGTAAAGGTTCCGTCTCCGCGATGCTGGATAGCTGCCTGCGCGCCGCCGGTCTGCGCGTCGGGCTTTATACCAAGCCGCATCTGGTCAATCTGTCGGAGCGCACCCGTATCGATGGCGCGGAGATCTCCTCGCGCCGGATGCTCGATTACATCGAGAAGCTGCGAGCGATTTACGAAGATGCCGACCTCGCGCTGACGTTTTTCGAATTCACCGTCGCGCTGATGTTTCAATATTTTGCCGATGAGAATGTCGATGTCGCCGTAATCGAGACCGGGCTCGGCGGCCGGCTCGACTCGACCAACGTAGTGCATCCGTTTCTGAGCGTGATCACGCCGATTGGCTTCGATCATATGGAGTATCTCGGCTACACGATTCCTTCGATCGCGGCCGAGAAGGGCGGCATCATCAAGCCTGACGTTCCGGTAGTGATCGGCGCGCGCGACCCCGAGGCGCGCGAGGTCCTCACTTCGATGGCGGCGCAGCGCCACAGCCCGTCGCGCCTGATGGATCGGGATTTCACGTTCCAGTCGCATGCCCCCGCGCATCGGATCGATTACCAGGGCCTCGCGCTGAAGATGAAAGATGTTGAGCTGTCGCTGGCGGGACCGTTTCAGCATGAGAATGCGGCGATCGCGATCGCCGCACTTGAAGCGATGCGCGCGCTGGGATGGAACATCGACGAAGACGCGATCCGCCGCGGTTTGAAATCGGTGTATTGGCCGGGCCGCTTCGATATCGTTTCGCGCCGACCATTGGCGGTGCTCGATTGCGCGCATAACGAACTCAGCATCCAGGCATTGCTCGACACCATCGCGGTCGAACTCGGACCCGAAGTGAAGCCGCGGCTGATCTTTGGATGTCAGGAGACCAAGACCTGGGAGCAAATGGCGGCGATGCTGGCGCCGCGGGTGCGCGACGTGACCTTGACGATGGCGAAGCCCAAGCGACCGCTGGAGCCGGAAAACCTCGCGCCAGTGTTTTCGCGCTATGGGGTGCCGAATCGGATCGAGCGCGATCCGATTCGTGCGATCGAAATGGTGATGGGAGAGACGGCGCCGGGAGACATGGTACTAGGAACTGGTTCCGTGTATCTTATCGGCGAAATTTACCAGTACTTTCTGGCCCGCGAGGGCCGAAGCAACCTCTTCCCTGAAGCCGCCAAATAAAACCATCCTGACCGTGCTTTTTAGCTTGGCACTCCTTGCCAATGCCTCGGTTTCGATGGCGGCGAATACCAGCGAATCCGGACTGCCCCCCGAAGTCGTCGCGCAGCATCAGGGACCAGTCGATATCACCGGGGACAGGTCGATCTACGATTCCAAGAACGACTCGTTCACCGTCATCGGCAATGCCGTGATGACGCAGGGCGGGACCGTGCTCAAGGCCGATGAGATCACGGTGATGCGCCGGGCGCATACTGCGCACGCGGTCGGGAACGTCCACTTGATAGATCCCGAACTCGAAATGTGGGCGACGCGAGCGGATATCAACCTCGAGAAGGAAACTCTCGAGCTCGAAAACGCCAAGATCCTCGCCAAGCGCAACACCTATCATCTGGAAGGGAAGCGCATCCGCAAGCTTGCCGGCCAGAACTACACCGTGTTGAAGGGCTTCTTCACCACCTGCGGATGCGAACCCGGCACGCCGGATTGGAGTCTCAGCGCGGACAAGATGGATGTCCATATGGGCGGGAGCGGCTACGCGAAGAATGCGACCTTCTCGGTGCTCGGGTATCCGCTGATTCCGCTGCCGTATGCGGAATTTCCCGCCGACTCCAGTCGCCACAGCGGCTTCCTCAGCGGGCGCGAGGGGCAATCGGGACTGCGCGGATTCCAATTTCTGCAGCCTTACTATTTCGCGATTAACAAAAGCTCGGATGCGACCGCCGCCTTTGACCTCGAAAGCAACCAGCGGATTGGGGGACTCGGCGAGTATCGCCTCACCAACGGCATCGATGATTATTTCTGGGTCAACGCCGCGTATTACAACGAATCCATTCGCTCTAGCAGCAATCGCCAGAACGACATTGTAGATACCCAAATCGCTGACCCAACTATCCCGGTCAATCGCTTCGGGATTATCGGGACGATGCGGCAACATCTCACGCCTGACCTGACGCTCTTTGGCGACGCGAACACGGTGAGCGATGACCTCTACCTTCGCGAGATGGATGTGTGGACCCTGTCGCGCGGATACGGAAACAACTTCGGCTCACTGCGAGACGCGCAGTCTCATGTGGGACTCCTTGACGAGTTCGAGGACGGCTTCGCGCAACTCCAGGGGACGTGGCATCAGGATCTCATCCAGGCTCAGCCATTTGCGCTTCAGCAATTGCCCGATCTGTGGGTCGACGGGCGCCGCGAACTTCTTGGTGGCCTCGCGTACGCGGACTACGACCTCGATGCGACCAACTTTTGGCGTCAGCGCGGTCTGAGCGGTGGGCGACTCAGCCTGAATCCTCGGGTTACGGTGCCGTGGCGGCTCGGCGAGTACGTCAACGGCTTCATCACGGGAGGGGTGTGGGGGAACGCTTACGAGGCCTTCGGGCACGATCTGAACATCATTCCGGTCGGAGAGACCGCGCCGATCGGACCCAAGGGGACGCAGCAGGTGCTCACCTACAACAATTTTCTCGAATCCGGTCAGTTGGGCAATCAGGGATTCAACACCCGATTGATTCCATTCATCCAGACCGGGGTTTCCACCGAGTTGGAGCGGGTTTACAAGGTCGACTGGAAGTACATCGATAAGCTCAAGCACACCATCGAGCCGTTCGTTAAATATGACTATGTGCCCGAAATCTCGCAGAGCGGAGTGCCGCTGTTTGATGAACGCGATCGGATCAACGCCCGATCGCTAATCGTCTACGGCTTCACCTCGCGGCTCTTCGCCAAGATGAACTCCGCGGCGGATACGCCCGAGGTTCCCGAAAACGCGGAGGCCGAAAATGGCGCGGTGCGAGCCGCAGATTCGGGCCAGGGCGCGGGTGTCGAAAATACTGCCGAAAACGAGGGCGTCTACGACACCACCGACACCGCGGAGACGCATAACGCCAATGGGGAAACGACGCGCGAGCTGGTCGCGTTCTCATTAATGCAGGCCTACGACACCGAATACGCGGTCCAACCCAACCAGGTCGCGCTTTCCGACGTCGAGGGCATGTTTACCTTGTTCCCAACTTCGGTGGTGTCGTTTGGAACACGGTTCGCCGTTGATCCCCGCAACAACCCGGGGCTCAGTTTGGCGAGCGTCCAAATGAATCTGCAGCCGCCCTGGACCAAGGACAGTTCGCCGTCGCTCTATATGGGCAAGGCGTTGACCGGCTCGTTCCTGCAGGTTTCGTATAACTACGTGCGCAGCGCGAACACGGTCCAGTTCGTCGGCACCTCGCGCAATGCCAGCCAGTTTTTTGCGCTGCGAACCTACTACGACATCCTCGATCGGATGGGGCTTTACTTCGGTCCCAACTATGATCTAGCGGCGTCGCGAATGCTCTCGACTCAATACGGCGTTCGGCTCAAGTCGCCTTGCGACTGCTGGGCCTTCGACGTCGGCATCACCAATTCGTACAATCCCAATGAGGTCTCGATTCAGGTCCAGGGCACCCTCGGCGGCCTCGGATCGGTCGGACAGAGCCCCTTCGGGCGCAATCCGTTCGCCGTGATGGGACTCACCGGCCATCCCACCGGCGTGCTCCCGAATTACTAAGCGCTTTCGACCAGTTCTTCTAGAAATACAGCAGCGCGATCTCCGTTCCGATCCAAAACGCCATGCAGATGAGGAGCGGGGGGTCTTGGAGTAACAGGCGCGTCGGGTCGCCGCCTTCATTCTGCTCATCGACGAGATACAGATAGCGCAGAATTCCGAATGCGACGTACGGGACCGTGAGCACCGCGAGGTGATGGTAGCGGGCGCCGAACTTGGCTTCGATCTCGAATGACGCGGTATACGTCATGTAGCCCACCAGCGTGGTACCGGCCAGAATTGCCAGCATCTGATCGACCAGGCGGACATTGTAATGCGCGAGCGCGCCGCGATGGGCCGCGGCGCCGCCGCCCAGAATCGTCAGTTCGTGCCGCCGCCGCGCCAGCGCAAGGAACAGCGCGAGCGAAAAAGTGATGAACACCAGCCACGGCGAAACATCGACGTTGATCGCGACGCCGCCGGCGTAAGCGCGGATGACAAATCCGGCCGACACCGCGATCACATCGAGGATCACGATCTGCTTCGCCCACAGGGAATACCCGAATTGGAGCGCCAGGTAGGCCATCGCGATCAGGAAGAACGCGCCCCCGAGAGCTACGCTGATGGCGGTACCCAAAGCCGCGAGCGCGATTGCGAATCGCACCGCGGATCCGACGCTCAACTGGCCTGAGGCAAGCGGCCGATTGCGTTTCTCGGGATTAAGCCGGTCCGCCTCGCGATCTATGATGTCGTTGAGGGCATAGGCGAAACTCGCCATCGCGCAAAATGCGACCACCCCAGCAAAGACAATGGCGGCATCGTGAAAAATGAACAGATGGCGGCTGAAAATCAGCGGTGCTAACAGCAGCAGGTTCTTGGACCATTGATGCGGCCGCGCGAGGCGCAGGAACGCGGATCCGCGTGTCACGCTGGTGCTGAATGCTTTCGGTTGCGCCGCCCCCATAGCATTATTTGGTATGAACATCGGGAGGGGTAAACGCAAGCGGGTAGCGCCGATCCGTCATGAGGTGCAATGTCGCATCCTCGCGCGCATAGGCTAAACACAGCTACTACGAGCCTTTGACTGCAAATGCTACTAAATGTAGAGTCATGGTCTCGATGCTTATTGAGCACACCATAAGCTTGGCAACTGGCCCGGATACCCTTTATGCCGACTAGGCCAGTCACATGGGAGCTGGATATTCCTCCCGCGAGCCTCCTTCAGTCTGCTAGCAAGACTCCAGTCGCGAACGAAGTGCCAGGCATCCAGAAGCTTCGCAGCTCGTTGATGGGTTCGCGCTTCGAGATGCTCAAGGTTTCCACCTTCGCCACCTGCCTGTTGGCCTTCCTCGGGCTCGCGATCCACGGGTCGCATCTCGCGAGCTCTGATAACCAATTCGCCGCCAACGCGGCGTTTACGATCGAGACTCTCGCGACTAACGTTTCCCGTGCGACTGTTTCGGTGCGCGGCAAGAGCGAGGCCTTGGCTTCAGCGATGGTCGATAAAATCCGAAGCCTTGCCGGTCATGCTTCCCCCGCGACATCGATGCGCTGGGCTCCGCCAACGATTACGAAATCGAAGCCGACCGCGGATAAACATCCCGGACGCGTCATGAGCAGTCATCGCCAGCCCCGCGCCGCGAGCGCGACTCACCTAAACACCGCCTCTCTCCACCAGGCCCTCGCGACCACCGAGGCTCCTGAAACCGCTGCTCCGTTCAAAATTCTGCTCACCCCGGACAGCATGGCCGCCGGTATAATGGGTCTTCTGCTCTACGTTCTTTTCGCGGTCGTCCTGATCCGCAAACGAGGCGGCTTGCGCGCCTTCGGTGATCGCCCAGCCATCTAGTGGCCTGTAACAGGTGAAATGGTATCGGGATATATGCGATGGCTGGGATC
>VFSW01009571.1_pt1 | contig 13820 bp, 9 predicted proteins | sample 5358111 | NCBI WGS metagenome assembly VFSW01 (sample SAMN11554181, study PRJNA540505) | mine drainage metagenome | isolation source: sediment from site ElyBrook_90M | place: USA: Ely Copper Mine, Vershire, VT | collected 2017
AACCTAGTCGGCGCAGGCCGACTTCGCGGCACCCCTCAGGGTGCCCTGAGGCGCGAATTCATTCGCCGGCCTGTGGACCTGGTTTATTCGCCGGCTCTCCGCCGCGCCGCGATTTCGCCCGGCCATATCCCCATGTTCGTGTTCTTCGTTTTCATTCGTGCTCTTTGTGTCTCGTACCCTCCATCCTCGCCATCCCAATGGTGAGGGGTTGAGGTGAGCGATCATATAACGCAAGCGCCAGGGGAACGATGACCGCTCCCGCTGGCGCCTGTCGCGATGAGAGGAGGACAGCAGTGTCGATGAGAGTCTCGCGTGCTGGCTGCCCGCTATTCGTTCACGGCCTCGTCGGAGCGTGCCGCCGGCTGCTGCTGCTTCCATTCGCGCCAGCTCGCCAGCAGCTTTTTCGCCAGCGCCAGGTCGATGCCGCGATATTCCGCGAAGGACTTGATCGTGACCTTGAGGCCCTGGCCGCGCATGCGCTCGACGGCGGAGTCCACCTCGCGCATGATGTGATCGCCCTGGGCATAGTTGCGATAGAGCGTGCTGGCGCGCGGCATGCCGGGGCGCGAGGTCGAGAGCATCGTCTCGTTGTCGCCGGTCGTTGACACGCGGGCCATCTCGTCGGTCGGCGGCGCTTGAAAGACGCCGTCGCGCGCGGGCGCCGACACGGTATACGACATCCCCGTCGCCACGTTGCGCACGATCTCGTGCTCGCCGCTCTCGGTCGTCTCTTCGCCGTTCCAGGCGACGCGGCGCTCGCTCAGCCGGCGAATGCTGCCGGAGGGCAGCGGCACCACGCGCGGATTGCCGCTGATGGGGCTGCTGCTGCCGTCAACGATCGTCTCGTTCTCGCCGGTATCCTGCGGGCCGCTGATCTGCTCGCGGGCGGCGCGCACCGTCGCGGCCAGGCCCTTGAGCTGCGCCGCGCGAATCTGTGCGTTGGACTCGGCTTTAAGCCGCTTCAGCTCGGATTCTTGCTTGAGCCGCTCCATCTTCATCACGTGCGACTCTTGCTCATCGGCCAGCGAGCGCCGCTGCACCGCCGGCTGCACGATCGCCCAGAAAAGACCCCAGAATGGCGGCGCCACGGCCACCAGCACCATCGTGGGCGAAAAGCCGGTGATCTGCACGTGGAAGGTCTGCGCCACCCAATCATCGGTCGGGAACTTTTGGAACTTGAGCGAGCGATAGGCCAGCGAGTTCCAGATGGTGATGCTGGTCGCGATGATGACGCCGATCCAGCACATGACCGCCTGGAAGCGGTTGCCGCGCGCCCAATGCCACGGCGCCAGCACCGAGAGCAGCCAGGCCATGCCGACGATGCCGGCGGCCAAAAAGCCCCACAGCGCGATCAGCGGCACATCGGTGACCTGAATTTTATTCAGATTCAAGCCCGATCCGTCGGAATAGACAAAGAAGTTGAAGATCATGTCGGGCACATAGAGAACCACCGGAAAGATGTAATAGATTTTCATCAGCCATCCGGGCAGTGGCATAGTGTCTTCTTTGCCGGCGCCAGAGGCCGTCGCTGATGCTTCCGCGGACGCCACGGCGTGCGGATCGATTGATTGAGCGTTGCGTGCCATAGTGTTTTTTCGTTCCTCCTCGCGCGCCACGAGAGCTTTGGTGTGGCCGCGCGTCAGCCCCCAAGATTGTGACGAGTCGCGCACCAAAAGCGCGCCGCTCTTCTCGCGCCCTTCCACTGGGCGCCGCTGGCCGGCGAGAGCGTCGCGCGGACCGTCCGTGCGCTCCCTGCGCGACGGCCCCTGAATTTGCGCGGTTATCAGAATGTTTTGGACGCGCACGCCGCGCGCGGCCATCGGCCACTCGCGGTCACTCGCGCGTTTCCGGCTCCTCTGGTGACGCGCCCCCCTGATCCGCGCCTCGCGTGTCAGGCTGGCCGGGGCTGTCGCCACCGCAACCGGTGGAAAAGTGCGTATCCAGTGGATAATTCCGGTGGATAACGTGCTTTTCTAGGATAACATGTTGCTTGTACAATCCAGAAGCATCCAGCCAAGATGGGCTATCGGGATGGTACTTACCCTGCTCCTATCCTACACAAGGCACCTAAAAAGACGCGGCCCGCGCGCCTCGGCGACCTGCCCATCAGCGGTGACGGCGCCAGGGCTGGCGGGCGACGAGGCACGGATCATCCAGATGGGCCACTCCGGGGTGGTTTCATTGACACCAGGGCGCGGGCGGCGAATACTACATGCATGAGGAGCGATCTCGCGGAGGGAGCAAACAAGCGATGCAACGGGTCTATGGGTTCGCGGTCAAAAAAGGCGGTCAGGGCAAATCGACCACGGTGACGACGCTGGCGCGCCTGTGCGCGCTCTACGGCGCGCGGGTGCTGGTGGTGGATCTCGCACAACCGGGCACGACCACGACGGGGCTGCGCGATAGCTGGCCCAATATGCAGCCGGGCGACTTTAGCGAGTTGGTCGGCCCCTTCAGCGCGCTCGGCCCGCAGGATCGCCCGCACCCCGACGACGTGCTCACCGCGCTCGAAGCGCTGCGCCTGCCGGTGCCGCTCACCGCCAGGCCGAGCTGGGGCGGAGGCATGATGGCGCTCTTGCCCTTCGATCCGCGCCTGGGGCGCGCGGCGCGGGGGCTGCAATCGCCTTTCATCCTCGACGGCATCTTGCGCAGCGTCGATTCGGCCTTCGATCTCATCCTCATCGACTGTCCCGCCGAGGAAGGCATCATGCTCGACAACGCGCTGCATGCCACCGATCGCTTGCTTGTTCCCTTCGTTGCCGAGGCGACCACGCTGGAGGGCATCGACGCGACACTACAGATGGCGCGCATCGCCCGTGAAGAGCAGTGCGCGCGCGTGACGCTGGGGGGCATCGTGCTGACGCGCTGCGAGCCGCGCAACAAGCGCGCCGCCGACATCGTGAATACGCTGATTCATTCGGGCGAGGTCGAGGGCGAATCGCTCAAAGATCGCCTGCTGCCCTTCGCCATTCGCCACAGCGACTTCTTCGATCAAGCGTTTCGCCACGGCGAGCCGGTGTGGGAGCGCACCTCGGATCAGCGCGTCTGGGCCGGCTATGTGCTGCTGGCCGAATGGCTGATGGCCGACGCGGGGCTGGACCGGCTCATTGGCCAGCGGCGGCACGCGGCGCTGCTCGACGACGACACGCGCGTGATGGATGTCGTGGCGGTGGCCGCCGGCATCGGCTCTGGCGAGGCGCGGCTGGCGGACTTTCGCCTGGCGCACGCGCTGACTGGCGGGCAGAGCGAAGCTGGCAGATGACGCGCCCTGTTGCTTTTCACCCGCCCGTCGGCTATGATGGGCAGGTGGGTGGCGCTGTTCGTTGGCGTCACGTCTTCGGGTATCCGCCAGGGAGGGTCGAAGCACATGTTTTGGCGGCGACGCAGCGATCGCAGCACGCAGGCGACGATCACGTCGAATGATGATATGGTCATCGTGCGTGGAGGGCGCACATTTCTCTCGCAGAGCAGCTATACGCTCCCCAAAGATCGTTTCGAGGAATCGCGGCTCGATTTCCAACACGCGCTGCTCTATACGATTCTGGGCAACAGGCACCATCTGGCGCCGGTTGCCGATCTCTTGCGCAAGGGCGGCCAGGTGCTCGATGTTGGAACCGGCACGGGAATCTGGGCGATCGAGATGGCGCGCCAGTTCCCTAAAGCACAATTCATCGGTGTCGATCTCAAGGCGCCGTCAGGCCAGAATCAAGCGCCAGACGATCTGCCCGCCAATTATCGCTTTGTGCACGGCGACCTGCTCGAAAAGCTGCCTTTCGGCGACGGCGCGTTTCAATTCATCCATCAGCGTCTGCTGGGCGCGGGCATCCCCACTGATCGCTGGCCCGGCGTGGTGAGAGAGCTGGCGCGCGTCACGCACGCGAACGGTTACATCGAGTTGATCGAGACGAATTTCGCGACGAAGGGCGGCCCCGCGCTGACGCGCATCGGCGAATTAGCCACCAAGGCCGGCACCACGCGGGGCATCAGCTCGGACCCTGGCCCGCACCTGGCGAGCTATCTGCGCTCCGCTGGCATGCGTCAGGTGAGCGCGACGAACCTGGACGTGGTCATCGGCATGGCGGGTGGCTCGCTCGGACGCTTCGCCGCGCAGGATTATCTGATGGGAGTCACGGCGCTGGGCGCGCTGGTGGTCGCCGTTGGCCTCTCCTCTGAGGCGGATTATGCAGCGACGCTCGACGCGGCGCGGCGCGAGCTGGCTGACCCAGCGATCGAGTCGGTGGTGCCCATTTACATCGCCTATGGCCGCAAATCGCGGCGCTGAGCGGCGGGTCATCCTCAATTCCAGCCTTCCACAGACGGCGCGCCCGCAAAGGATGCTACAATAGAAAGAGCATTTTGAGTCAGGAATCCTTTGCCCACAGGCAGAGGTCTTTGCGCCACAACGTTCGATGAGGAGCGACCAAGCGAGGTGCGGTGATGCAGCCGATAGAAGGCGAAGAGAGATGGGAAGAGCAAGGGCCACCCAAACACCCGCTCGTCACCGAGGATCTTGACGTCGTACTGAGCCGGCCGCGCGCGCGCGGGCGCTGGCTGGCACAGGGGGGCATCGCCGCGCTGGTCGTCCTCGCCGGCATGATCGCGCTCGTGGTGCCGGTGATCGCGCCGCCGCATTCCTCCGCATCCCATGATCAGGGGCAAACGGTTCCTTTCACGGTTGGGGTGACGTTCGACGTGGCGCAGGTGGTCATCGAGACGAACGTCAATTGGGGCAAGATCACGCTCAACGGCGCGCCGGTTGTCTACGTGCCTCATTTTTACAATGTCGTCGCGCCCGTGATCGGGCACAACACGCTCACCATCGACGCGCCGCCATTCTTGCCGCGCACTTGCTCGTTTGACTGGCCGCCGGCGCTGCAACGCGGAACCGGCGGCTCTATCGTGCCCGCGCCCGCGCCCTCAGGCTGCTTGTCGGGGAGCGTGGTGACAATCGATAACTTGGAAGTGGCGGCAATCTCGCTTGGCTTCTCGCCCGGCGATCTACCGCTGGCGAGTCGGGCCGGCGTCATGAAATCGATCGACGACGCGCTCGCCGGGTATAATCGAGCGCCGGCTGCCACGACTCTGCTCCCCGGCGATCTTATCCCCATCGACTACGATCAGCGCGGGGTGGCCAGCGTCGCAGTCGCCACTGAGACGACGACGGCGAGCCTCGATCTGGCGCTCGCTCCGCCCGGGGTGGGCGGCTCGTGCGCACCGCTATGCGCGGCGGCGCTGGCGCAAGAGACGGATGGAACGAACGGCACGCACTCGTGGTGGGTGTCGGCCTGGCTGAGCGCGTCGTGGAGCTTTAGCGCGCCGGAGCAACCGACGACCACGCTCGCCGTGCCACAACCGGCGGGCGGCGACGACATCCGCGCCACCATCAGGCTCGATGCCGCCCCAAATGGCGACTGGCAGGTGCCATCGGGAGCCGGCGGCTTTGACGCGACAATCGGCAGCCAGATGGTGAGCATGCTCTGCAACGGGGCCGCGTCGCAGCTTTTGCGGCTGAGCAGCGCGATCAAATGGGTGAGCGTCACCACCGCCTCGATCGACGGCTGTACCATCGCGGCCAGCACGCAGCCCGACGCCACGACAGGTGACGTGAACGCCAGTCTGGATCCCAACATGCAGAATCCATCGTCGGCGATTTCGTTTGCCAAGCCGCCCGCGAACTCGCTGGGCACGTTCATCTATCGCGCGGGCGTGCTGACGGCCGTCGACGCCGCCGCCCACGCCATGCTGCCCGAAATGCCTGTGGTGCCGCCGAGCGGGCAAGGCGCCGGCGGTTAAGGGATCAAATCACGCCGAGGTTGATCAGCGTGCCCAGGGCAAGCACGATGAGCGCGCTGCTGACGACGAGAAAGATGACCACCTGCCGCTTGAAGGTGGCCAGCAGCATAGCGGCGTTTTTCAGATCGAAAATCTGGCCGAAGAGCATGAAGCCAAAGACAGCCCCCGGCGCGAAGGTGCCCAGGAACGACGCGGCGATGGGCGCGTCGCTCACCGAGCAAACCGAGAGGATGCTGGCCAGCGCCATGAGCGAGAGGGTCGAGGCGATGACGCTCTGGCTGACGGAGAGCAGCGGCGCCTGTGGCATGAACGTCTGCACCGCCGACGCGACCAGCGCGCCCAGGATGAGGAAGCGCCCCAGGTCGAGCATCTCGTCGCCGGCGGCGGCGGCGATCGCTGAGGCCGCTTGCAGGGGCGCGGGCAACGCGATGGCGGCGACGGGCGCGGAGCGCGTGTGTCGCGCGCCCCGATGGCGCATGACGGGCAGCTTCGTGCTGATGAGCGGCGCTGGCTGGCTCGCGGCGGCGTCCGCGCCAAAGACGAGCTGATCGAGCCGCGTCTCGCCAAAGGCGGCGATCGCCAGCAATCCCACGCTGACGGCGACCACATAGGTCAGCGCCAGCCGCGCGATGGCGATGGTGTAATTAAAGCCGAAGCCGGCGGCGGTCGTGACGAGCACGATGGGGTTGACGACCGGCGCGCCGATAATGAAGGCCAGCGCAGGCGCCAGGCCCAATTCGCGGCGAATCAGCGCGCGGGCGGTCGGCACCACACCGCAATCGCACACCGGCAGCACGACGCCCAAGAGGGCGGCCACCGGCACGGCCAGCCACCGCTGGCGCGGCACCAGCTTGACGATGCGCTCGCGCGGCACGGCGTGCTCGATGACGGCATACGCCAGCACGCCCAGCACCATCAGGGGAAACGCGGTGACGATGATCGCGGTGAAGCGCGTGCCCCACTCTTGCAGGCGAACGATGAACATAGCGCCTCGGAGGTCCCTTTCTTCCCCTCTGGTATACGCCGCGAGCGGCTCGCCGTCAACCGTCTTGACGGGATAGGAGATAGAGACTTCCAAACCCGAATATCCCCATTTCGTTGCACAGGATTATGAGGAGGGAGTGGAGATGGGCCTGAATCTAACCTCGATTGTACAAGGCTTTTTGTTCGCTCCTATTTTTCGCCCTTCTTTCCCTGTTATTCTGAAGGCGCTTATTAAGCGAGCTAAACTCATCTAACGAAAGAAAGGCGTCGAAAACAGGGGGAGCATTGGGTTCCTTTCGTTACGAATTTTATTAATATGACCTGAGTCATGGCTTGTCCTTTCTGATAGCTGGATGGTTGGCACCTCCCAGCCTGCCAGAAGAGGCAAGTCTCCTCCATCTTGCGCCATTTTACGGATGATACCGGACTCAATACAGAAAGCGTTACTTCCCTTTCAGATGTAATTGCCATGAAACCCCGTACTTATCCGCAACCCACCCAAACTTTTCACTGAAGGGATATTTATCCAGGGGCATGAGAACCGTGCCGCCTTCGGAAAGCTTCTGAAACAACGCATCGACTTCCGATTCTGTTTCGCATTGCACGAATATCGACAGAGCCGGGGTGAAGGTAAAGTTATGTTGTCTGCCGCTATCCAGAGCCATGAACTCCTGCCCATTGAGAGAGAACCTGGCAAGCTTGACAGTTCCCGCTGCCTCTTCTTTATCTTCGTCCTCACTATAGCGTTCGATCTGTAAGAGACGAGAATTCTTGAACAAGGATGTGTAGAAGGTAATAGCTTCTTCAGCCTTGCCGCACTGCTCTCCGACGAACAATAAGTGGAAAATGAACTTTTGCTTTGAAGCGTCCATTGGCACCTTTCTCCTGCTAGGAAACGAGGGACGATCCACGAGATGCGTTCTAGAGATCATCATAGCATGAGGACACGAAAACACCTTCTTGGATCTTGCTATTCCTATCATGTGACCGGCATATTTCAGCTCCCTCGCTTATCGGCTCAAGAATCCGCGAAATTGGGGGCTAGAACAGGGACATCAATTCGACCAAAATAGGGGAAGGCAATTATGGTGAGGTGTCATCCTGGTGTTTTGTTTGGCACCGGGCCGGCGAAGATGATTGATGCGCCTCATGCTCCCGCCGCGACAAACGGAGCCGCGCCAGCGACCAGATCGTTGCATTCGCTGGCCGCTGGCTTTGACCGCCTGTGATGACTCACATCACCAGCTAAACCCACCGCCGTACAGAATGGCGCTGTAAAGATCTTTGCCATTCTTGTCAGGCTTAGACTGGTTAATCATGTTGATGCCCCCGTTCGTCGTCGAGCCGCAAGCGGTGCCGCAGGTGTCGGTGTAGTAATAGACGCCTGCGGTGGTGTCGTAGCCAATGATCGTGATGAAGTGGTAGAGGGCCGTCCTCCAGTTAGGCAGATACCCCGTATCCACTTCGGCCACCACCGCGTGCCCACCATTGATGTCGGAGACGATGTCGCTCTGCAGTGTGGCCGCGCTCAGGCCGCTGCTGGACACCGTCACATAGAAGTAGTTCTGCCAGTTGCTGGAGTGCCCAGAGGCCTCCCAGTTCAGAGTGTTCGTGACATCACCGAGGCCCGCCCCGGCATACGGATAATTGTAGAATGTGACCAATCCAGGCGTGCCCCAACCAGGGACCCACACCTGGTCGGCCAGGTACATCTCATACGAGCGGTTATGGTCGCTCGAGGTCCAGTACAATTTCGTGTGGTAGTTAGCGTAGGAAGGCTCCGTGTACCAGCCGGCGGGGTAGGTGTTCGTCTTGCCGTTCCAGTAGTACAGGGCGTTGTCTACCGCCCCTGCGGCGCAGAAGCTCCAGAGGTATTTATCGACGTAATTGTCCCCGTGATCGTCGGTCCCATATCCAGGCGCCTCGATCGTCGTTCCGGTGACCGAGCCATTCAGGATTTTATAAATGTCGCAGGGCGTGACACACTGCGGCGTCGCCCCCGCCGGCAAGACGACCCCGGGAGCGCTCAAGCGATGGGCGAGCTTGAGAGCCACCCACTGCGCATTGTGGATTTCCGGCGACTTGCCGGGCGTGCCCGCGCTCACCACGACGGTGGCTCCGCTGAGCCACGCCGCTGAGCTGGTAACAGCCTGGGCGCTTGCGGGTGTAATGAATCCGCCAACGGCAAGGGCGAGGGTCGCTGCTACGATCAACGCGAATGGGGAATGCTTTGAGTGTCTTCGCATGGTGAACTCCTCCCTTGATACGTACTCTTTGTAGGTTTTTGCCTCTTCCCGGTGTTTGGCCCCTTGCGACGAGTAAGCCTGACCGCTCTGGCCCTCTTGTCCGCTGTGATGATCTCGCCTGAAGCTGTCCAGGCGGGTCTCTGCCTCTAGTGCCAGTGTGAGCTGTAATCGGTGCCATTGCTGAAAGTGACATATACGTCTACCGCCTGGTTTGGCGCATAGAGCAGGTCAGTATACCAGTTGGTGGTGTTGTCACCTATCCAAGCCCAAATGTATTTCGGACATAGGGTCCATTCCGCACTACAATATTCAAGGTGAACATCTCCACTATCCCAACAAGTTCTTGAATTCGCATTGCTCGCGTTGCACCAACTCGCAGTGTATTCGTGATTTGGTCCAGGGGCTGATCGGGCGATCGTAACCGTCTTGATGTAAACGCCGCTTTTAGGCGCATATACCCAGGCCCAATTGGACTGGCATCCAGTTGACCAGTAGACCTTCATATACCATGGCTCACCGCTCTGTAGGTAACTGGAGTTGTAACACCCTGTCTCAAAGGGATCATCCCCATCACAGTTACTGGTGCTGGGGGCGGCGCTACAATTGCCGATCAGAGCGTCGTACATCGTTTGGATGGAGTGAGTATAGCTGTAAGAGGTGCCATAATAGGAGAAGCTTGTCGTGGCGCCACAGTTGAAGCAATACTGGATATGTACGTTAGCACTCGATTGGATATCGATCAGATAACCTCCATGGGTGTAATCATATTGATCGACGCCACTTCCACCAACAAAGCACGTGAGATTATTGTTTGGGTCGAGACCTGGAACTCCAATGTAAAGAATTTTGGTGCCGCCGTTCATATCTACAGCTGACCAAGCGGGAACCACATCACACCCTTGCACTCCGGTTCCGATAGTTGTCCATTGGGTTCCATTGAGACCTTGAGCATTAATGCCCTGCGAGCCTTGTAGTTCGCTGTCAAGTGTTGAGCCAAACTGCAATTCAGCCAATTCCTGACACCCGCCGCACTGGAGCGAGCCAAAAACAGGAATCCCGGCCAAGGGTGATGAGAACGTCACGATCTGGTTGACAAAGAGATAGGCAGGAAAATGAGAATCATAGTTGGTGCTCTGTTGGTCCTCTTTGTAGAGCATATACTTGACAATGTCCCCTCCCATGCTATGGGCGACCAGATCCAACGAGTACCCATGCTGAGCATAGTTATCCCAGATATACCAGGCTAGCTCGCAGGCAATATGTTCCAAAGGCTCGTTGTTGGTGCCGTTGGATGGATCAGTATTTTGATATCCATTAGGGAAGCCATTACAACGAGGTCGATCGGTGTAGGTCTCTCCTCCACCTGGTGGATTATTTTCAGGATTATAGGTTGGATCATTGAGTTGCACATCGCAGTTCGTATCACCCGAGTAATAGCCGATCATGTAGGTTAACGCATTAGGCATCCACTGATGATTGAAAAGGAAGTCGAGTGCTGGTTGCCACTCATTGCCATTATAACAATCTGTGGCACCGCCTCCATATCCACCACTGATGCCGTGGATGAAGAGGACATCATAGCCCTTACCGGTGTAACAACAGATGTAGTTTGGATTAATACCTCGATGACCGGGTTTCGGAGGAATCCTACCGTTGAGTGTATTGGGGTTGCCGCTATATGGTGTACTCAAATCCACATTCTTGGTGTGAATATCGTTTGACGCAGTCGAAGTGCTTTGCAATCCAAGGTTCGATGCCTTAGCTTTTGCATAGACGCCACCCACACCTAAAGCGCCAAGAAGAAGCGCCGGAATGATAATGCACAGGATGAGCTTTTTGATGTACTGAGACATGAGATTGTACCCCTTTTCTAGAGTTGTGCAGTTTTGACAGGCGACCATTCGCTCGCCTGTGACAAGTATGCTCGCCCTCTCGCCGCGATTCAAGGAAAAATCGGCAACTCGATCGGCAACTTCTTTGTGCCGATCCGCTTGCCAGCCTGGCCAACCTCTGCTACACTGTCCCCGTCGAACAGGCTTTGGCGAGGGATCGTGAGGCAGATATGATGGATAGGCAAACCCTGGGCAAGCTCCTGCGGCAGCATCGCTTAGCCGCCGGCCTGACACAACAGCAGCTCGCCGAGCGCGCCGGCATGAGCACGCGCAGCATCGGCTATCTCGAAAGCGGCAACGGGCATGTCCCGCGTGGGGATACCACCCGGCTGCTCACCGAGGCGCTCCAGCTCTCTGCCGACGATGAAGCGCGCTTTTTGCGCGCGGCGGGACGGCTGCCGGGCACGACCGGCAACGGCGCCCTCCCCGCGACTTCCCCTGCCGCGCCGGCTGCTCCCCTCCTTCAGCCGCCACTTCCTCCCACGCCGCTCATCGGTCGCGAGGGCGAGCTTGAGGCGCTCCGCGCGCTGCTGGGCACGCCCGGGGGGCGCCTGGTGACGCTGACCGGGCCGGGGGGTGTCGGCAAAACCCACCTGGCGCTGGCGCTGGCGCACCAGATGAGCGAGGCGTTCCCTGACGGCGTCACCTTCGTCGATCTCGCTCCCCTCACCGAGGCCGAGGCGGTGCTCTTTGCCCTCGCGCAGGCTCTCGAGGTGCGCGAGCAGAGCAACGCGCCACTCCTGGCTCAAGTGCGGCAGCGGCTTCAGGGCCAGCGCCGCCTGCTCGTGCTGGATACCTTCGAGCATCTGCTGCCGGCGGCGTCCGCTCTCGCCGAATTGCTGGCGGGATGTCCGGCGCTCACGCTGCTCGTCACCAGCCGGGCGCCGCTGCGACTGCGCGGCGAGCGGATCTCTCACCTGGCGCCGCTCGCCCTGCCCCAGGAAGCGGACCGGACGCCGCTCGAAGATCTCGCCGCCACCCCGGCTGTGGCCCTCTTCCTGGCGCGAGCGCAGGAACACGCGCCGGCATTTACGCTCTCCGCCGAGAACGCCGCCAGCGTCGCCGCGATCTGCCGCCGGCTGGACGGCTTGCCGCTGGCGCTCGAATTGGCGGCTCCGCGCCTGGCCCTGCTCTCTCCTGACACCTTGTTAGAGCGCCTGCAAGCACCGCTCGTGCTGCTCACACAGGGTGCCCGCGACCTGCCGGCTCGCCAGCGCACGCTGCGCGCCACCCTCACCTGGAGCTACGATCTGCTGCCCGAGGCCGCGCAAGCCATGCTCCGTCGCCTGGCCGTCTTTGCCGGCGGCGCGGGATGGGAAGCGATAGCCCAGCTAGGCGCGACGGGCGCTGAGGATGAGGCGCTGGAGATCGCCGACGTGCTCATCGCCCACCACCTGGTCCAGCCCGCGCCCTCCGCCACGACCGAAGAGCGCGTGAGCCTGCTGGATACGATCCGCGCCTTTGGCCGCGATTTGCTGCGCGCCCGGGGCGAGCTAGAGACGACCGAGCGCGCCTATGCCGGATATTACCTGCGTCTGGCGGAAGCCGCCGTGGAGCGGTTCGACGGGCCAGAGCAACAGCGCTGGCTCGAGCGGCTCGATCGCGAGCAAGACAACCTGCGGGCGGTCTTGAGCTGGGCGTTAGCGCATCGGGAAGTGGCGCTGGGGACTCATCTGGGAGTGGCGCTCTGGCGCTATTGGTCCGCTCGTGGCGCGCTGACCGAGGGGCGCCGCTGGCTGGAAGCGTTCCTCGCCCTGGTTGAGACAGCGCCGGAAGTCGAAACGGCGGGTGCGGAAGCCGTCGCCTCGAACAGGCTCATCAACGCCGCCGGCATCCTCGCCAAGCAGCAGGGGGACTATGCGCGCGCCCGCGCTCTTTTCGAGACGAGCCTGGCGCACAGCCAGCGCATTGGCGATCAGCGTCGCATGGCCGCCTCGCTGAACCAATTGGCAGACCTGGCCATCCGCCGCTACGATCCCGCTCAGGCCATCCCATTGTTCCAGCAGAGCGTCGATCTCTTGCGCCGCTTGCCTGAGCCGTCCCCGCCAGAGCTGGCCGGAGCCTTGAACAATCTGGCCATCTCCCTGGCGGAGTACGGAGACTATGCCCAAGCCGAGGCGATCTATGCCGAATGCCTGCGGATGCGGCGCGCCATCGGCAATCCGCAGGCCCTGGCCAACACGCTCCACAATCTCGGCAATTGCGCCATCCTTCAGGGGGATCTGGCGCGGGCCATCACTCTGCTGGATGAGAGCCGGCAGCTCCTCGAGCAGATGGGGGACTCTCTGCACCTGGCAAGTGTGCTGCTGTCGAAGGGCGAGGCGCACCGCGTCGCCGCGGAGCCGGCGCAGGCCCTGGCGGCCTATCAGCGCTGCTGGCGCCTGTTTGAGCACATGCAGGCGGCGCACGGGATGATTCATTGCGCGGAAGAGCTTGTCCTGCTTGCCGTAGATCTGAATTGCGAGGAAGAGGCGCGCGCGCTGTGGCGCCTCGCGGATGGGTTGCGGGAAGCTCATGAGATTCCCCTGACGCCGCCAGAGGACAAAGACCTCAAGCGCTTCCTGCGGCGGCTCCCCCTCTCGCCCGCCGATCACGCTCCTCACGCGCTCGATGGCGATGCGCCCTCTCACACGATCGAATCGATTATCGGCCGCCTTCAGGCGGCCACGCGGCTCAGCGTGAATTCGGGAGAAGCAATCCGTGCGAGGAGCGCCGGCGACTGAAGTTGCGCCTGAAGGCAACCTGACGGTTGCCGCGAAGTCGGCCTTCGCCGACTAGGACGAGATCCAGTCCGCGCAGGCGGACTTGGCGGCGGTCCGCAGACCGCCCTCAGGCGCGGTTGATGATCTTTTATACTAATTCACGAGGATACTGATATCAAAGGAGGGGCGGCAGCTTGCCACCA
>VFSW01009572.1_pt1 | contig 13820 bp, 5 predicted proteins | sample 5358111 | NCBI WGS metagenome assembly VFSW01 (sample SAMN11554181, study PRJNA540505) | mine drainage metagenome | isolation source: sediment from site ElyBrook_90M | place: USA: Ely Copper Mine, Vershire, VT | collected 2017
TCACGACCGAGGAATTGACGCCTTCCCCAATGAAGAGCGGCGTCGTTTGTGCATCTGTGGCGACGTCCAGGCCATTCAGGATGGGCGCAATGCGCCGCCCGTGTGCGATTAACTGCCAGGGAACATCGGACACTGTGGCGGCCAGGCCCACCGCGGCTAAAACCGTGGCCGCCACCGCGCCCACAGCCGTAAGAGCACCCACCTGTTTTCGCGTTCCAAGCACTGCCGATACCAGTGCGGCCGCCGCCCCGGTTGCCGCCAGCCAGATCAAGAACTCTTGAGATCCCCGTGTTCCGATGGCCGGGATCAACCACAAACTGAACGCCAGCGCACCCACAATCGACCCAGCCGTATTGACGGCGTAGACCGAGCCGGAGAGTCGCGCGGGGTCCTCGCCTTCGGCCGCCACGCCTGCCAATGCGAGCGGGAAGCTGGCGCCCCACAGCAGCGTGGCTGGAAAAATGGCGCGCAGGCAGCGGGTGAAATCCAAATCGAAATTGAACCAGGGACTGGTAGACAGCCAGGGATCGACCGGCCAATACGGGAGCACATGCGCAAGCGTGAAAGCCGTCCAGGCGATTGCAGCCGCGAGCAGGATCTGGCAGGCGGCCAGCGCCACTCTGGGCTGGCGCAGCACGCTTTGAGCGCTGCGAACGAGAAGCGAGCCAATGCCGCTTCCGGCCCAAAGGCCCAGCAAAAACACCCCCAGAATGATGGAGAACGTATATACGGTCGCTCCTAGCAGCAATGAAAGCAAACGTGTCCACACCACCTCGGCGCCAAGGGCCGACATGCCCGAGAGCGCGATCGCCAGGTAGATCAGTAGTGCACTTGGGGCGCGCCTGGCGGTGAATGGGATAGGATTCGGCTCTTTGTCGTGGTCGCCAGACTCCCGTGGCATGTAGCCTGCCAACACAAACGCCAGCCCGGCAATGGCCACATTGATCCCAGCCGCGGTGTAAGTGGCGACCCCCATATCGTAAACGCGCAGCAGATAGAATCCGGCGAAGAGGCAGCCGAACACCGCGCCGGCTACATTAGCGCTATAGAGGAACCCGAGCCGGGAAACTCCCTGGGGCGTGGTCTCTACCGAGCGGGCAATCGCAGGAAGCGATGCGCCCATCAGTAGTGTCGGAGGCAGCAGGCAGACTGCGGCAACTGCCCCGCGCAGCACCACTCCGAGCAGCCCCGATGCCGCACCCGCGACATAAGCGCGTCCGACTAAGGGGACGCCGAACAGTGCGGCGACGCCGAATGCCGCGATCCCCAACTCCAAAAGCGCATATACGCGCATAGGATGGCGACGCACCGAAACCACCCGCGCGAAGGCGGCGCTGCCCAGGCATAAACCGCCCATGTAGGCGGCGAGCAGCAAGCCGAGCGACACAGCCGACGAGCCGATCACCAATTGCAATAACTGGAACCAGACAATTTCGTAGATCAGAGCCGCGCAGCCGCTGGCTGCGAATAGGAGCAGCAAGGGGGCTAGGTAAGAGTATTCCGCCGGCGCCTGCTGGGTCTCGATTTGGACCGGCTGGAATTCGACAGACTTCCGGCGAATTACGGACGGGCGTCTGGACATGAACTCATTAGCTTATCGCGTGGGGCAGGTTGTTATGTTGCCCCCACGCAAAATCAGAACAAGAACCGCGCCACGATCTGGCCCGACCTGGGCTGGGCGCCGCCAAATTGTGTAAGTCCACCATTGACCCAGTTCACGTAGCCGAAGCCCTGCGACAGCGTGCCTCCGGGGTTGCCGTGAAGCGTAGGCGTGGAGACCGACGTGAACGGGAAGCCGAAAGGCGAGCCGTCGGCGGGCGCCTGATAGAACATGCGGTTGAAGATGTTCTGGAATTCCGCCCGAACCTGCAACTGGAATCTTTCTTTGATGCGGAAGACTCGCCCGAACGCCATGCTTTCGGCGGGCTGGCGCTGCCAACGAAAGTCGTTGAAGTAAGGCGCGGATGACCCAAAAGTGCCATAGGGCGGTTCCACCCACGCCTTCGAATTCAACACCAGTTGCTGGGTGGGATCGAACGTGGAGTTCGGATTCACCAGGAATAGAGGCTGGCCGGGCACACGGTTCATGAACGTGTACCCACCACCCCATAACGCAGGGTTGTTGAACGGTCCCCGAGCCAGGTTCGCGAGGAGATTGTTCGAGGAGAACGGCGATTGCAGGATTAGCCCGCTCTGATAGCGGAGCACTCCCCCTATCGTCCAATCCCTAGCCAGCCAGGATAGCGCCTTCCCGCCGGTTACATTCAAATCGACCTTGGGTGTCGTGTAGTTGAACGCAAAAATCAACTCCTGCGGGACACTGAACCCGGAGATCTGCTTATCCAACGACTTGTTGAATACGTCGTTGATGAGCGGTGGGGAGGGTGTGACATAGCTGGTGTTGGAGTTGGTGCCGTTGGTGAGCTCCTTCTGCCAGGTGTAGGCCACTTGTCCGCTCAGGCCGTGCGAAAAGCGCTTGGTCACCTTGACCTGGAGCGAGTCGTACCATGTATTTCCATCTGGAGGCCCAAGGAATGGCGGAATGCCATTCCACTGCGGATACGGCCGCAGCGCCTGAAGCAGGGTCTGTGTGGCCGGAAATCCCGGATAGACGTTATTCGGATTGGCCAGAAACGGGAACCGGGCGGTCACGGCGGGCGAATTAATCTGCGTATTGAGGAGCGTTGTGTCCGCGCGATTGGTCACGTCGAGTCCATACTGCGACTTCAACTGCTGCGGCGTAAGCGCGTTGTAATTCAGGCTGCTCAGCAGCGGCGACACCCACCAGGCGCCACGGTTGCCCACATAGGCGGCGTCCACCACCAGGTTGCTGGTAATCTCTTGCTCGAAGCCGATGCTCCACTGAAAGGTGCGCGGTAAGCGGCCGGTGTTGGGAGCGATGGAGATGAACGGCGAGGACGGCGGGATCACGCCGGGCGCAGCGGGAACCGGGTACTGGGGACTAAAATTCGGCCAGTGGACCACCGGATTTCCGTAAGGGTTACCAGGCCCTAGCGGGTCCCCAAACTGGAGTCTCCCCGAAGAGGCGCCATAGGCTGACGCAGGGATCGAGTAGAAGTCCCCGGCACTGCTGTTTAGCCCGGCTTGATCCGACTCCGCCGCATAGGAGATGGCGCCTCCCGCGCGGAACACCGTCTTCGGCGTGATCTGGTAGGCGACCCCCAGGTGCGGTCCGAAAGCAAACGGATAAGCGTTGGCGTAATTGCAGTGGCAAGTGGCCTGGTACTCCACCGTGCCAAGCCGTCCACCGATCAATGTGTTCGGCGCGGTGAAGTCGGCATTCTGCATGCGGCCGTATTGCTCCTTCCACAGGATGGCGTAATCCCAGCGCAATCCATAGTCGAAGGTCAATTTACGCGTAATCTTCCAACTGTCCTGGACGTAGATCGCATAGGAATGGGTGCCCAGCCGAACATCAGCGGGCGCTGCCGTCGAGACGCTGTTCGTCGCGCCGAGAAAGAAGCTGGCGTATCCGAATCCGCTGCTCGCAAAATTCGCAAAAGGCTGTCCGTTCTGCCACGGGTCGGCGGTCTGTTGCTGAGCGAACCCGAACTGTCCGTCGGCGCGGCTGTCGTTCACGCTTTGTATTCCCTCAAACAGCGCTGTCGCCCCAAGTTTATAGGTGTGATTCCCTTTCACCCAAGTCAAGTTGGCGTTGAAAGGCGGCTTATAATCGTTGGCCACTGGCGTCAGAGTGAACGCCACGCCCGTGTTGGTAACGGAGGGGAATCCGCCGCCACCGCTCCACCCGCCCCCATTCGTGCTATACATGCCTGCCATATAGGGGAAGAAGTTGTTCGCGGTGAAGGGAACACCGTTAGGAAACAGTTGCTTCTGATCGTAATTGGGAGCGGTCTGAGGATTGGACGTGTGCAGATAACCGGCGCCGAGATGCAAAAGCAGCGTCGGAGAGAGCGTCGTATCCAGGTTGAGGCGTATGGTCTGCGACAAAGCGTTCTGAGGCTGCAACGCGGTATACGGTTCTGTGAAGCCGTTGTTCTGCGGCGAGAAGGTCGCGGTCGCCGAATAGTATCCGGACAGCTTGACCTTCGCACTGACTAGTTCGTCCACCTTGATGGAAGGAATCGTGGTGTGCCGGAAATTCGAGTAGCCCGGCGCCGTATAGTTGAACACGCCAGGCGTGTTGGGCAGCGGAATCATGTTCTGGATGATCGCCGCCGTAGGATCCATCATGCTCTTCGGAATCGTGTTGTTGGGAAAGGGGGTCCGCACCACGGCGCCATTCACGGTCCGATTGCTGGCGGGATCGAATATCTCGTTCAGGCAGACCATCTGACCAGCCGGATCGGGGCCATTGCACTGAGGCCGGAGGGCCGCGCTGAAATTCCCGTTACGCTGGTCCAGCGTGGGCACGATGGCGTAGGTGTTGCCGACGAAGGCGCTTTGACGGAACTGCTCAAAGCTGAAGAAGAAAAAGGTCTTGTCATGACCGTTGTAGATTTTAGGAATATCGATCGGTCCGCCCAGCGTGAAGCCATAATCGTTCTGCCGGATCGGGTTACGGATGTGCTGCCCTTCCTTGGCTGGGTTGATGGTTCCAGCGTTGGTGAAAGGCGTGCCGGCGTTCAGCGCTTCATTCACGAAATAATCGTACCCGCTGCCGTGGAACTGATTGGAACCCGATTTCATCGTGTAGTTGAAGTACCCGCCTCCAGCCTGGCCATATTCGGCGGCAAAGTTACTGGTTTGGATGGCCACCTCCTGGATCGCTTCCATGCCCGCCTGATTCACCTGGTTCTGCTGTTTGAAGAACCCGTTGGTGGCGTCCTGGCCTTCGATGTTGATGGACTGCGAATTGGACGGCATTCCGTTAATGCGCAGAACGGCATCGGTTGAAATTCGGGCGCCGGGCAGCAGTTGGACCGCGGACAGCGGATTCCGGATATTGCCCAGGCTGTTTCCGGCTCCGATGCTGGCTGCAGCGCCGGTAAGCGTCAGAATCGGCAGTTCATCCAAAGTCTCGGTGGCGACGTTGTGGCTCACCTCGCCGCCTTCGGTCTTGAGCAGAGGAGCGGCGGCTTCCACGGTAATGGATTCCGTATTGGAGCCGACTTCCAGCGCGACGTCGATACGCGCGGTGCCTGCGACCTCAACCTGGAGTCCTTCGCGTACGTACTTCTTGAACCCAGGTACAGTCACAGTCAAGTCGTAAGTACCAGCAGGCAACTGGGGAATCGTGTAATTTCCGGTCCCCGAACTTGCTGCTGCGTACACCGCCCCGGTAGCGACGTTCCTTGCCTCAATCGCCGCACTAGCGATTATGGCGCCCGCCGGATCCGAAATGGTTCCGGTAATGGTGCCGCGATCGCTTTGCGCAAACGCGACTGAAATGAGCACAAACAGGCTAACCCAGCAAATCAGTCTCTTCACTAGGAGACCCCCGTCACATGGATTTAAATCCGAGACCCTAAACTCGAATCGTTTTAAAAACTTGCAAAAGTGTATCCCAAGTAGCGGGCGCGGACAACATTTCTTGACAAAATTGCCGTTGAATTGCCGCGGACGTGAGAAGCGTACTAGCGGGTTCTAACTCGCGGCTAGCAGGCAGGCAGTTAGGGTTAGACGCTCATTGGATGGCGCTGCGGCAAAACAGCCGCACCAGTAGCCAATTTCGGCTAATGAAAACCAACACCGGCTGATTTGGGAGGCTTACCGAGGACTACTGAGGAGCGTCTGGACATTCCCTCACTTAGGTTATCCTGTGGGGCAGGTCGTTTACTCTGCCCCACAAGATTAGCCCACAACACTAGAACGTGAAGCGCGCGATCAACTGGCCACTTCTGGGCTGGGCGCCGGCGCCCTCCACGAAGTTCACGAAACCATAACCTGCCGATAAGAGACCGCAGGTGCTACCTATGCAATTGCCATGAGACGGCAGAGTCTCAGGAGTGGTCGACGGAAGACCGAAGATTCCTACTCCATTCGCAGGGATCGAGTAGAACAGCCGGTTGAAGATGTTCTGGAATTCCGCGCGTATCTGGAGCGACATGCCTTCCCTGATTCGGAAAACGCGACCAAATCCCAATGACTCAGCCGGCTGGCGCTGCCACCGGAAATCGTTGTAGTAGGGTGACGAAACGCCGAACTGTCCTGCCGGCGCGTCGGTCCAGGCAGCGGGATTCAGCACCAATTGCGAGGTCGGATCGAAGTGGGAATTTGGATTCACCAGGAACAACGGCACGCCAGGCACCCGGTTCTGGAACGTGGTACCACCGCCCCACAGCGCCGGATTGTTCGCTGGTCCGACACCCAATTCGGTCAAAAGATTATTGTTGGAAGCAGGCGTCCGGATCAATATGCCGCTCTGGTACCGCAGCAGCCCGCTCAAGGTCCAGTCGCGCGCGAACCACGACACGGCGTGCATGGCCGCGCCACCACTGCTTTCCCACTTGGGCGTCGTGTAGGTGAAGTTAATGATCAACTCTTGCGGAATATCGAAGCCGGAGAGCTGCTTGTTGATCGCTGGGTTGAATATGTCGTTGATGAGCGGAGCGTTGGGCGTCAGATAGGAAGTATTCGAATTGACACCGTTGGTCAGTTCCTTCTGATAGGTGTAAGCGACCCCAGCGGTTAGCCCGTGCGAGTAACGCTTGGTGAATTTCACCTGCAGCGAATCGTACCAGGTGTCTCCATCTGGAGGCCCGAGGAATGGTGGAACGCCACCATACCACTGCGGCTCCGGCACCAATGCGGCAATTAGCGGCTCTGAGCCGGGGAATCCTGGGTACACGCTATTGGGATTTGCCAAATTCGGGAAGCGGGCAATCACATTGGGAGAATTAATCGGCGTGAGCAAAAGCTGCTGGTCGACCGGATTTTGGATGTTGATCCCGTACTTGGACTGCAAGGTCTGCGGCGAGACGCCGTCATAATTCATCGTGGACAGCAGAGGCGCGGTCCACCAGGTGCCGCGATTTCCCACATAGGCTGCCTCAAGGACCATGTCCTTTGCAATCTCGCGCTGGAAGCCGATACTCCATTGAAAGATTCGGGGAAGGCGAGCGGCGTTGGGAGCGATGGAAATGAACGGCGAACTCGGCGGAACGACGCCGGGTGCCGCGGCTGCTGGGTACTGCGGAGTACTTGGGTTGTAGAAGCTGTTAAACGTAAGGACCGGATTGCCATAAACGTTGCCGGGAGCGTAGGGATCGCCGTTCTTGAGAATCGCGGCGGGCAATCCATACCCGGGAGAACCCAGCGAAAGGAAGTCCGGGACACTAACGTTTAACCCGGCCTGATCCGCGCCGGCTGCATAATTGATGGCGCCACCGGCCCGAAACACGGTCTTGGGCGTAATCTGCCAAGCCACGCCCACGTGGGGTCCGATCGAAAATGGATAGGGCTGGGCGAAGCTGCAGTTGCAGGTTTGGCCATATTCCACACTGCCAAGTCGTCCGCCGAGGGTCGGGTTGGGCGCTGTGAAGTTGGCATTCTGCATCCGGCCGTGTTCCTCGCTCCACAGAGTGGCGTAATCCCAGCGCAAGCCGAGTTCGACGGTTAGAGTGTGGGTGACCTTCCAGCTATCTTGCAGATATATTCCATACGAATGCATGCCTAGCCGTGTACCTGTCTCGGGCGGCGCCACTTGCAGGCCATCGGCGGCGCCCAATAGGAAGCTGGCATAGCCCATTCCGCTACTGGCGTAATTCGCAAAAGGCTGGCCATATTGCGCCGGATTCGCGGTCTCAAGGTTGGAGAACTCAAATTCTCCATTGGCGCGGCTGCTGGTGATGGTCGGAATGCCCTCGAACATCGCGGTCGCACCCAGCTTGAAGGTGTGGTTTCCCTTGATCCAAGTGGCGTTGACGTTAAACGTTGGCTTCACATCCTCTTGGAAAGGCGCTTCAAAGAACGAAGCCGTGCTGGTGCTGGCGGGGAAGCCACCGCCACCGGTGAAGCCTGAAAAGCCAAAGGCATTAGAATTCAGTCCGGATAGGTAGGGGAAGTTCTTTGCAGGGAACGGAACGCCGGCCGGAAACAGACTGGATTGGTTGTAACTAGGGGTGACCGACGGATTGGTCGTGTGCAGCAAACCCGCGCCGAAATGCAGTAGGAAGGTCGGCGTCACGGTATCGTCCAGATTCAGGCGCACCGTCTGCGCAAGAGAATTTTGGACTTCCAGGGTGGATAGCGGCAATTGCGCCCCGCTGAAACCGTTGTTCTGGGGCGAAAACGTTTTGGTCGCCGAATAGTATCCGGACAACTTTAGCTTGGAACTCAGCAATTCGTCGATCTTGATGGAGGGAATCGTGGTATGGCGGTAATCCGAATAACCCGGGACGTTGTAGTTAAAAAAAGGTCCACCCGCGGGGTTATTCGGCATTGGGAACAAATTCTGAATCAACAACGCCGTGGGATCGATCATGCTCTTCGGAATTATGTTACCCGGGAACGGATTCGTCACTGGAGTGCCGTTCACGATGTGGCGAGTAGAAGGATCGAAGATCTGGTTCGCGCATATCGTTTGACCGACAGATGCGACTGTATTGCAGCCCAGGACGGCAGCGCCCAGGCCCGCGTCCGCGGCGAAATTCCCAGAGCGTTCCGCCGCGTCGGGAACTTGCGAAATCGCGTTGGTGGTGAAATTGGTTTGCCGGAACTGCTCAAAGCTAAAGAAAAAGAAGGTTTTGTCGTGTCCGTTGTAGACTTTGGGAATTACCACTGGCCCGCCCAGAGTAAAGCCATAATCGTTCTGATGGATTGGATTGCGGATGTTATAGTTCGGATTGGTAGGGTCGACGGTGAATGGCAACCCCGCATTCAAGACTGTGTTCGTTAAATAGTCGAACCCGCTTCCGTGCAGCTGGTTCGAGCCTGACTTCATGGTGTAGTTGATGTAACCACCGCCGGCCTGACCATATTCGGCGGCGTAATTGCTAGTCTGAACGGTCACTTCCTGGATGGCATCCGCTCCCTGCTGGTTCACCTGAGTGAGCTGCTTCCAGAAACCGTTGCTCGAATCCTGGCCCTCCACGTTGATGGTCTGGGAGCTGGACGGCATGCCATTTACTCGTAGTGTGTTGTCGGAAGCGAAGTCGGTCCCCGGCATCAGTTGCAGGGCAGCCAGCGGGTTCCTGATATTTCCCAGCCCGCTGCTGTTCCCGAAACCGGCAGGCGCGCCACTGAGCGTGAGAATTGGTAAATCGTCCAAAGTGTTGGTGGGGATGTCGTAGCTCACCTCAGTGCTTTCGGTTTTGAGCATCGGAGATTCGGCGTTGACGACCACCGACTCCGTGGTCGCGCCCACCTCAAGCTTTGGGTCGATGCGGTAAATACCGAAAGCCTCGACAACTATGCCAGTCCGAACGTACTTTTTGAAACCCGCAACGGTCGCCGACAGCTCGTAGGTGCCGATGGGTAGCTGGCTGATCGTGTAATTACCGGTTCCCGAAGCGGCCGCAGGATACACGGCGCCGGTATCGACATTCTTCGCTTCAACTGGCGCGTTGGGGACGACGGCTCCGGCCGGGTCCGTTATGGTGCCGGTAATGGTGCCGAGATTCGTCTGGGCAAACGCTGCCAAGGCACAAAGGGATAAAACTGCCGCTGCTACAACGTGGCGCATGCATATCTCCCACTACGTGGATTCAATTATCTTGATACTGTAAAGCTCGACCACTGATTACGCTGGGGCGAGCATAATTCAACCTCGCGGGGTGCGTCAATGCTTTGCCGCTAATTTGACGCAATTTTGACGCTGCTGGGAAATACAGATGCCGCCGTCTAAACGTGGACTACGTCGTTGGTCAGCGTGCCAATCTTTTCGATAGTCACCGCCACTGGACCGCCCAGCTTGTTCAGATCGATGTTCTGCACCGCGCCGCCTTCGGCCGATTTCTTGAGCGCCGTACCCATCGAAACAATGTCGCCCGCGAGCAGCGTCAGGTGGCTGGACAGGAATTGCAGCACTTCCGGAATCTTGTAAAACAGATTCTCCGTGTTGTCTTCGGTGACCAGTTGGCCGCGGTGGCTGCAGGACACAGCCAAATTATGCGGATCGGCGATTTCGTCTTTCGTAACCAGCCATGGGCCCATGCAGGCGAAGGTATCGCAGCATTTGTAGCGGCCCGGATAGCTCACCCAGGTGTCCACGTACTCAACGGCTTTCCGATCGCCGGCCCTGGGATGAATCGCTCGGTAATGAAAAGTGTCCTCGGCTCGCATGGTTGGCGAAGTAATGTCGTTGTGGATGGTGTAGCCGAAAACGTAATCGTAGGCGTCGCGCGCTGCGATGTTTTTGGCCGTCCTGCCGATTACGACCGCCAACTCGGGTTCCGGATGCACGCGTCCGTAGTGCGGCTTACACTCGATGGCGCCGCCGTGGCCCAGTAGCGAACTGGCCGGCTTGATGAACATCGCTGGGTGTTTCGGCCCTTGGAGGATGCGATCGCTGTTCGCGCTATTGTTCAGCGCCAGGCAGCAGATCTTCGATGGCCGCCGGATGGGCGCGTACCAAGTGACATCGTTTACCGAATACGTTTGGTCGGTGGGGCGAATCTCCTGCCCCGTTTCGATCAGTTCCAGGATGCTGCCCGGACCAGAGATCTCGATGAGGGTACGTCCGTCGAGCGATACACCGATCCGATCCTTGCCGCCCGAGCGGAAACTCGCCAGCCTCACGGTTTGTCCGGCTGCCGGTCCGGAATAACCGCCATGATCTCGCACTCCGCCAGCAAGGGGACACGCAGATCGGGGGTCGGAAAAGTGTGCCGCGCCGGACGCGATTGAGGGTCGGGAAACATTTGCAACCAATACTTATTCATCACGGGCCGGTCCGCGATGTCTTTCAGCCACACGCTCAACTTGATGATGTCTTCGGGCGCCGCGCCGCCCGCTTCCAGGACTTTTCGCACATTGGCGAACATCTGCTCGCATTGCGCCTCCACGCCGTCCGGGACTTTGCCGGTGGCTGGATCCTTTCCGAAGATTCCGCCGCTGACGAGAAAAGGACCTACCCGGCTAGCATTCGGGATCGGGTTGATATGCTCCAAGCCGGGCACTTCTATACTGATGCGTTTGCTCATTTTAGTAGTGTAGCGAGGCGGCTGCCGCCTGATGAAATCCGCCGCCGTCCGTAAGTGGCCGCATCTACGTTGTGGCGCACGCGCTCCCGCGTGCAGCGTTCACACTCGTGTGAACGACTTCTGTGTCGGCACGATTCGCCGGGTCTTACGGACGGATTGCGGGCGTCTTGCACTCGCGAAAACGTTGATATACTCAGCGGACGGAAATGAACTTTCAGTGGCTAGCGATCGCAGCCGGGGCTGTCCTGGTTCCGGCCTTTCTTGTTCAGAGCGGCAGCGCGCAAACGGCATCGGATTGGCCGAGTTACAATCGCGACCTGGCCGCAACGCGCTATTCGGCGTTGAAGCAGATCAACACAAGCAACGTATCTAAGCTTGCGCAAGCCTGGACCTACCGGCTGCGCCCCGACGCGAACAGTCCGGCGGCGGGCACGATGAACGAAGTGACGCCCATCGTGGTGAACGGTGTGATGTATTTGCCCGCGGGCAATCGCGTGGTGGCGCTCGATCCGGATACGGGCGCCGAGATTTGGCGCTACGAATTGAAGTCCGGCGCCGCTTCCCAGCGTGGCGTCGCATACTGGCCGGGCGATAAAAACAATCCGGCGCGCATTCTCTTCACCGCCGGCCACAAGATGGTGGCGTTGAACGCGAAGACCGGCAAGCTGGATCCCGGCTTCGGCAATGAAGGCGAACTGACCATGGACGTTCCGTTCGCGGGCGTCCCGACGATTTACAAGAACGTGATTCTGGTCGGCATGAACATGTTCGGTCCCGGCGAAGAGCATCTCCATCAGCAGGACGAAGAGCCGGGAGGCATGCCGGGCGATTCACGCGCGTACGATGCGCGCACGGGCAAGAAACTTTGGGATTTTCACGCGGTCCCTTTGCCCGGCGAAGTGGGCCACGACGATTGGAAGGAAGGCAACTGGAAGCGCTCCGGCAACAATATGTGGTCCTATGCGATCACCGTGGATGAGAAGCGCGGCATCGTGTACATGCCCATGGGCGGCCCGGCCGCGAACTATTGGGGCGGCGACCGCAAAGGCAATAACCTCTTCGCCAATTCCGTGGTCGCGGTGGATTATCAAACGGGTAAGCTGAAATGGTATTTCCAAACCGTTCACCACGAACTTTGGGACTACGACCTGCCGCCCGATCCGGTGCTGATCGACATCGTCAAAGACGGCAAGAAGATTCCCGCGCTGGTGCAGACCGGCAAGTCCGGCTACATGTTCATCCTGGATCGCGTGACCGGCAAGTCCGTCTTCGGCGTGGAAGAACGGCCCGTGGCGCAAGGGAGCGCGCCCGGCGAATGGTACGCGGCCACGCAGCCTTTTCCGTTGAAGCCGCCGCCGCTGGCTCGCGTCAGCATCAAGCGCGAAGATATTGTGACCCCGGATGACACGTCAGCCGAACATGCTAAGGCGTGTCAGGAAATTTGGGACAAGCACGGGTTTCAGGATGCGGGTCCGTTTACGCCCTGGGCTTATCAGGGCGAGGGCACGCCGCCGCACGAGACCATCAGCCTTCCAGGGCCGACCGGCGGGACAAATTGGGGCGGTGCGACAGCCGATCCCGAGACCGGCTACGTATTCGTGAATTCGCAGGACAGTCCGGGAACCGGATGGCTGCGGGATAATCCCAAGGCGAAAGAACCGGGGATGCTGCCTTATGTCATGCGCCCGGGCTACTTTAGTTTCAGCGCGCCCTACAAGGATGCGGACGGCAAAACCCTGGGGAACCTGCCCTGTATCAAACCACCCTGGGAGCGATTGTTCGCGGTGAATGCGAACACGGGCGAGATCGCGTGGCAGGCGCCGCTAGGCGTCACCGATTTTCTGCCGCCGGAAAAGCGCAATACGGGAAGGTCCGGAGCGTTCGCGGGTCCCATCGCGACGGCCGGTGGTTTAGTGTTCATAGGCGCAACCAGCGACGCCCGGTTCCGCGCCTTCGATTCGAAGACCGGCAAGGAGCTTTGGACCAAACAGCTCGATTACGCCGCCACTGCGAATCCCATCACGTATCAGGGTAAGAGCGGCAAACAATATGTCGCGATTGTCTCGGCAGGCCCTGGCAAGGGCAACAATCAGTCGTTAGTCGTTTTCGCGCTGCCCTAGGAACGTTCCATCGCGCCGCCGGCGAGCCATCGCTTCCCCCGCGCATACAGAGCTTCCACCTCCGGGCCTTTCAACCCCGGCATGTCGGTCTTCACCTTGTATCCGATGTTGCTCTGCAAGTAAGCCAGGTGGCGATAACCTTCCGGAAAACGCTTCAGCAACTCTTGATCGAGCGGCAACAGCTTTCCCGGGTCCACCGGGTCCATGCGATCTTTTTCGTAAATCGGCTGCCTGAGGACAATGCCCCAGCGATGGTCGCGCTTCTCGAAGAAATCGTAAAAGCGTCCGGTGCAGACCACGTCGCAGACAACGTCGTGCACCAGCGCTCGCTGATTGATGGTCATCTTGGTCTGCGAAATCGCCCGCGGGCCTGCGACATCCGCCGTGAAGGCGCCTTGAAAGTGGAGAATGTTGACGCCGCGGTTGAAGCCTTCCTTGCTGACGCGAATGAATTCGTCGGCCGTTCCCTGAAACCAGGTGGCCATCATATAGCCGTCGTCGTGCCAAACGCTGCGGAAGCGTTCCCAATCGCCGGCGTCGCGCCACAGCACCCAGTTGTCCACCACGGTTCGAATCGCCAGGGATTCCATCAGTTCGTTATTGGTCATGCCCAGACATTGTATCCGTCCGCGCG
>VFSW01009573.1_pt1 | contig 13818 bp, 13 predicted proteins | sample 5358111 | NCBI WGS metagenome assembly VFSW01 (sample SAMN11554181, study PRJNA540505) | mine drainage metagenome | isolation source: sediment from site ElyBrook_90M | place: USA: Ely Copper Mine, Vershire, VT | collected 2017
TGGACGTCGAGAAAGACGAGGTCGGGCTCGAGATCGACGATCAACTTCACGGCCTCGACGCCATTGGCGCCGGTTCCCAGCAACTCGATGTCAGGATATTCCCGGAGCAGGTAGGCGAGCTCGTCACGCGCCAATAACTCGTCGTCGCCGACGATGGTGGCGATAGTGCTCGTCGCGCGAAGCGGCATGAAATGTTAGTATAGCTAAATGTAGGCTTCGGCCTCGTCTTCCGTCAGCAAAACATCAAAGGAGAGCTCGGTTTGTCCACCTCAGATAACGTCCGCATTGCGCCCGCGGACGGCAAACTCGGGATATTGATTCCGGGGATCGGCGCCGTCAGCACCACGTTTATGGCGGGCGTCGAAGCGGTGAAGCGGGGGCTCGGAGTGCCGGTGGGATCTCTCACGCAACTGGCTACGATCCGGCTGGGGAAGCGCACCGACAATCGCACTCCCTACATTCGGGATTTCGTGCCGCTGGCCGGGCTTGACGACCTCGTTTTCGGCGGCTGGGACATTTACGAGGACACGGCATACGATGCGGCGGCGAATGCCCGGGTGCTGGAGGCGACGCTGCTTGAGAAAGTTCGCGAGCCTCTGGAGGCGATCAAGCCGATGAAGGCGGTGTTCGATCCCGAATACGTGCGCCGCATCAACGGGCCGAACGTCAAGCAAGCCGGCTCCAAGATGGACAAGGCCGAGATGCTGATGGAGGACATTCGCGAATTTCAGAGCGGCACCGGCGCGTCGCGGCTGGTGATGATCTGGTGCGGATCGACCGAGGTGTTTCACAGGCCCGCGGCGGTGCATCAGAGTCTCAAGGACTTCGAATGCGGGCTGATGAAGAACGATCCGGACATCGCGCCGAGCCAGATATACGCCTACGCGGCGCTGAAGCTCGGCGTGCCGTACGCCAACGGGGCGCCGAACCTGACCACCGACACGCCAGCGCTGCTGGAGCTGGCGCGCGACCGGCAAGTTCCGATATGCGGCAAGGATTTCAAGACCGGGCAGACGTTCATGAAGACGCTGCTGGCGCCGGGGCTGAAGGCGCGCATGCTGGGCATGTCCGGATGGTTTTCGACCAACATTCTGGGCAACCGCGACGGGGAGGTGCTGGAGGATCCGGGCTCGTTCAAGACGAAGGAGGAGACCAAGCTGTCGGTGCTCGAACAGATTCTGCAGCCGCATCTCCACCCGGAGTTGTACAAGGACCTTTACCATGCGGTGCGGATCAACTATTACCCACCGCGCGGCGACGCCAAAGAGGGCTGGGACAACATCGACATATTCGGGTGGCTGGGATACCCGATGCAGATCAAGATCGACTTTCTGTGCCGCGACTCGATACTGGCGGCGCCGCTGGTGCTCGACCTGGTGCTGTTCCTCGACCTGGCTCAACGCGCGGGGATGAAGGGCATCCAGGAATGGCTGTCATTCTATTTCAAGGGCCCGATGACGGCTCCCGGGTTGTATCCGGAGCACGACATTTTCATACAGCTCATGAAACTCAAGAACACTTTGCGATGGATGCGCGGTGAGGATCTGATCACGCATCTTGGCCTGGAGTACTACGACTAGCTTCCCGGCATGAAAGTTCTGGTAATCGGCGGGACCCTTTTTATCGGCCGCGCCCTGGTTGCTTCGCTCGCCAAGGCAGGGCATGACGTCTGGATCATGCATCGCGGGCTGAGGCATGACCTCGGCAAGAGGATCGGCAACATTGCCGCCGACCGGAACGACGCCGATGCCGTTCGCTCGGCTCTGGCATCGCACCGCTTCGACATCGTCTTCGACAACGTTTACGATTGGGAGCGCGGGACAACGGCGGCGCAGGTGGAAGTGGCGGCGCGGGCGGCGGGCGACCGCCTTCACCGGTATGTCTTCATGTCGAGCGTGGCCGCTTACGGCGACGGGCTGAATCATCACGAAGGCGACGCACTGGCCCCGGACGATCACCCGGAGCTGTACGTGCGCAACAAGGCGATGTCGGAGCGGCTGCTGTTCCGGATGCACCAGCGCAACGGATTCCCGGTGGTGACGCTGCGGCCGCCGTTTATTTACGGCAAGGGAAATCCGTTTTACCGCGAGGCGTTTTTTTGGGACCGGCTGCGAGAGAACCGCTCGATCATTCTGCCGGGCGACGGCCGGCGGCTGATGCAGTTTGTCCACGTGAACGACCTGGTGGAAGCCTGCATGAAGGTGATCGAATCGCCCGACACGGCCGGGCACGCTTTCAACATCGCCAATCCGCGGCCGGTTACACAACTGGAGGCGGTCGAGGCGTTCGCCAAGGCGGCCGGGCGCGAGGCGAAGATCATACGCATTCCGCGCGACCGCATCCTTCGAGCGGGCGGACACCCGATGGGGCCGAAGCTTTACTTCGGGGCCTACTACGACATTCCGGCGATCACGATGGTGGTGAACAAAGCGCAGCGGGTGCTGAAGTTCAAGCCGGTAGAGTTCGCGCAGGGGTTGAAAGACACTTATCGCTGGTATCTGCGTCACAGCGGGTTCCCGAAGCCGGATTATGCATTCGAGGACGATCTATTGGCGGCGGCGCCGGCCTACGTCGTCGAAGAATTTTGATATGCGCGCCTAGACTAGGCGCCGCAGCCCGTGCAGAATGCCGTGCCACTGGGTGGCCAGTTGGAACCAGACGCGGGGCGCGGCCAGTAACATAGGAGCCAGACCTTCCCATCGGCGCATCGCGACGGCGGCAAAGGCGAGCAGCATGAGCAGCGGAGTCTGGGTGCGGGTGAACGAGTACGCCTCGGCCCAGATGTCGGGATTGGCGAGCCACAACGCGCCGGCCGCGCAAACCCAGGCGGCGCAGGTGAGCGGCGAGACGCGGCGCCTGGCCAGCCACCAGGCGGCAACACCGAGCGCGAGCCAGACGCCGCGGAGGGCGACGTAGTCGAGGACAGCGGCTTCCAGCAGCCAGCGGGTGGTGACGGCGCACTGCAGGGGATGAAGGGTGCGGCGGATGATGCCTTCCAGAGGCAGCCAGGACGTCCAGGGCGTGCCGTCCGGGCCGCTGCGGGCGCGCACGAAGGCGAACCAGGCGAGCGAGGGCAAAGCGGCGGTGGCGAAGAGCGCGGCTTTGCGCCATGCCCGCTCGACGGCGAGGAACAGGCAGTAGCCGGCCACCAGCGCCATACCGGTTTCGCGCGCCAGCGGCGCCAGCGCCAGAACGGCGTAGAGTTTGCTCCGCTCCCCGGTGCTTGCGTAGAGCGCGAAAGCGGCGCAGAGGGCGGCCAGCGCGACGTCCACGGTCATCCGGTCGACCGAAGTCAGCACCGCGGGCAGGAGAAGGAACATGAGCCCCCAAGCCGCGCGCAGCCCGGAGAATTCGAGAAACCGCGAAGTCCAGTAGACGCCGAGGCCGGCCCATAGCGCGATCTCGATGAAGTAGGCGGAGTCAACGCGGTCGTCATCGGCGAAAACCATCGTCCGCGCCAGAGCGGGCACGAGGATGCGGCGCCAGCGCAAGCCGGGATTGTCGACGAAGGCCATGTAGCCGCGCCGCATCCAGGGGTCGTGAGCGATGAGGTGGTAATACTGGCCGTCGTAGCCGCGCGGGTCGTGCACCTGGTAGACGTCTTCCTGGGAAACGGCCTCCGGCAGGCGGGCGCCGGCGCCGGTGTAATACAGCGCCGTCCAGTCGCCGCGGAAATTGAATTGCACGGCCAGCGCCTGCCAGGCGAGCACGGCGGCGACCGCCGCCAAAGCCCAGGCCGCCGCGCGACGCACTCCCGGGCCGGGCATTCTTTAGCGCCCCGCCGCCGCGGCCGCGGTGACGATGGCCGTGCCGTAGATATCCTCCACCGAGCAGCCGCGCGAAAGATCGTTGGCCGGCTTGGCGAGGCCTTGCAGAAACGGACCGAGCGCAACGGCCCCGCCCAGCCGCTCGACGAGTTTGTAGGCGATGTTGCCGGCGCCGATATCGGGAAATACGAGCACGTTGGCCTGACCGGCGACGGGAGAACTGGGCGCCTTGGACCGGCCGACGCGTTCCACCAGGGCGGCATCGGCTTGCATTTCGCCGTCCACGGCCAACTCCGGCGCGCGCTGCCGAATGAGGCGCAGGGCCTCGCGCACGCGGGCGATGGAGGCATGATCGGCGCTGCCCTTGGTGGAAAAAGAGAGGAGCGCGACGCGAGGCTCGGCTTCGAGCAGCAGGCGCGCGCTTGTGGCCGCGGCGATGGCGATGTCGGCCAATTGCTCTGACGTGGGCTCGATCACCACCGCACAGTCGGCAAAAATCAGGGCGCCGCGCTCGCCGTAGGTTTCGTCGCGGCAGGCCATGAGAAAGCAACTGGAGACGGTCTTCACGCCGGGCGCCGTTCCGATGCATTTGAGGGCGGCGCGAACGGTCTCGGCGGTAGTATTCGACGCGCCTCCGACGAAGCCATCAGCATGGCCCGACTCGACCATGAGCGCCGCACGATAGAGCGGATGGCGGGCGGCCTGGCGGGCTTCTTCCGCGGTGGCGCCTTTGCTCTTGCGTTTCTCGAGGTAGATTTCCGCGTAAAATTCGGCGTCCTTAGCCGGCGTTTCGGGTCCGATCAAAATCGGTTCGAGAAGGTTCTCTTCGGCGAGTCGAGCGGCCGCGGCCCGCACGCGGTCGTCGCCTCCTTCGGGAAACACAATCCGCTTTCTTGCGGATGAGCGCAGGCGGGCTCGCTGGGTATCGAGGAATCGTTTGGCGGACTCGGGAATTTCACTCACTCTCGAAGGATAGAATGGAAATAGCCGATGTTTCGCCTGGTGTTCTATCTTTTTTTGAGCGTCGTCCTGATCTCGATCGTCCGGGCCATTCTCGGCGTTATATTGAAGGGGTTTTCGTCGCTGTTTCAAACCACGCAGCCGGCTCATCCGGTGGCGCGGGCTACGGGCACGCCGCTGACGGGGGAGTTGAAGCGGGACCCGGTTTGCGGAACTTACACCGTGGCTTCCAACGCCATCCAGCACAGCGTGAAGGGCGAGACCTTCTACTTCTGCTCGGCCCGGTGCCGCGACGAGTTTGCCGCTCAGAGGCGCTGAATCAGGCCGTCCTCCATCGCGCGCCCACGCCGAGAGTGTTCTTGGCGTAATCGAGGCTCCGCTCGAGGTCGATCCGCTGCTGCTCGCGAAGCGCGGCATGATACTCGGGCGGCGCGTTCTTCAAGCCGTCGGCCACGACCATGAACCCTTCGAAAGGCTTGCCGGTTTTGGCGATGGCCGCGAACCGGGCGAACTTTTCCGCTTTCGTCTTCGGCAGCACCTTCCAGAAATCGGGTTCGAGATAATTCAGAACGGAGGGACGGCGCCCGGTGATGACTTCCATTTGCATGGTGGCCTGGGGGCAGAGCTCGCGATACCGGGCGACGAATTTTTTGAAATCGATGTTGCCGTCACCGAGCGCGACCCACTGGAACTCGGCGCCGCGCGGATGATCCCAAAGAGCGCTGTCGCGAATGTGCGTGGTGGCCACATACGGGCCGAGCGTCTCGAGCGTGTAGAGCGGATCCTCGGCGAGCCACATCGGATTGCCGGTGTCGAGGCACGAGGCGACGAACTCGGGACCGGACTCGAGAATGATCGTCTTCACCTCGTCGGCCTCCATGTCGCCGCTGTGATTTTCCAGGGCGATCTTGACGCCGGTATCCATCGCCTCGCTTCGGACGGAGCGGAAGGTGCGGATGGTCTCCTCCATCAGCGCTTCGATCGGCCGGACCTGGTGCCGGTCGGCGTTGGCTCCCAGGAAACAGCGCATCGATGCCGCACCCAATGCCTTGGCCACTCTCAGCCCGGTGCGGATATGATCGGCGGGCGGACCGGACTTCGGGTTGTACATTGTCGAGTGCTCGCAGATGGAGCCGATGCCGCCGTCGATTCTGATTCCGAGCGCATCGGCCTTCGCCTTCACCTTGGCGAGGTGGGCGGGATCGAGGCTCTCGAAGTCTCCGAGACTGGAGATCTGGATTCCGTCCAGCTTCAGTTTTCCGGCGTAGTCGAGCAGCTCGAGCGCCTTCCATTGGAAGGCGCGCACGGAGTAGGTGTCGAAGCCGAGCCGGATGGGACCGGCCGGCTCAGCCTCCGCCGCCCGCCGCTGCATCATCGCGAGACTCGCCGCACCAGCCGCCTGCATGAATGTTCGCCGCCGCATCGCCCCTCATCTTATCAGCGCCGCGCCCGGGCAACGGCGGATGGTTTGACTCGCTGGTTTGACTAATCGTGAATCCAGGTGTTCCAATCACGATCATGAAGCTAGGCGCTCTCGCCGGCCAACTCGGGTGCCGTCTTGCCGGCGATCCGGATGTGGAAATCACCGGCGTCGCCGGAGTCGAACAGGCCGGCCCGACGGAAGTCACCTTCCTTGCCAATCCCAAGTACGCGGCCCGCGCGCGGCGCACCAATGCGGCGGCGGTGCTTGTTTCCGAGCCGCTCGGGGAGCCGCCGCCGGCGAGTCTCGTCTCGGCGAATCCGTATCTGGACTTCGCGCGGGCGCTCGCGCTGTTTTATCAACCGCCGCGCCCACCGGCGGGAGTGCATCCGACGGCGGTCATCCATCCGTCGGCCTCCATCGGCGCCAACGCCTCGATCGGCGCTTATACGGTGATCGCCGAGGACGTCTCGATTGGAGCCGGCGCGGTGATCCATCCTCTCGTGGTTATTTACCGGGGCGCGGTCATCGGCGACGATTTTTATGCGCATTCCCATGCCGTGGTGCGCGAGTTCTGCCGCGTGGGCCACCGCGTGGTTCTCGGCAATGGCGTGGTGGTGGGCGGCGACGGCTTCGGCTTCGCCAAGGACGCGGCCCGAAGGCATATCAAGATTGTGCAGTCCGGAGTCACGGTGATCGGCGACGACGTCGAGATTCAGTCGCTCACCTCGATCGATCGGGCGACGGTGGGCGAAACCGCGGTAGGGGAGGGCACCAAGATCGACAGCCTGGTCCAGGTGGGCCATGCGTGCACGGTGGGCCGGCACAACATAATTTGCGCGCAGACGGGCCTCGCCGGAAGCTCGGTGCTGGGCGATCACGTGCTGCTGGCGGGGCAGGTGGGCGTGTCGGGCCATCTGACGATTCATGACCACGCGGTGGTGTACGCGCAGAGCGGAATCGGAGGCGACGTGGCGGCGGGCGCGGCCGTTTCGGGATCTCCGGCCTTTGACGCCCGCGAGTGGCTGCGGGCCATTACGGCGTTCTCCAAGCTCCCGGAGATCTTGAAGACGATGCGACAATTAGAGCGTCGGCTGCGGGACCTCGAGCAGACCGCGCCCAAGACCCCATGACTGATATCCCAAACGACGGACACCGGCCTCTTGCTTACAAAAACGAGGGGTTCCTGGACAGCCCGCAAGCACGATCGCTGCGAATCCTGTCGGAGTATCTCGAGCCGCTTTCCCACTTTCACAAAGAGCGAATCCGCGACACGGTGGTGTTTTTCGGGTCGGCCCGCCTGGCGCCCGACGGCCCGCTGGGCCGGTATTACGAAGATGCCCGTACGCTGGCGCGGCTGCTGACCGAGTGGTCGATGCGCATCCCGGGGCCGTTCCGGCGCTTCGTTGTGTGCTCCGGCGGCGGGCCCGGCATTATGGAGGCCGCCAACCGCGGCGCATCGGAGGCGGGCGGCAAGACGGTCGGTTTGAATATCGGGCTGCCGTTCGAGCAGCGACCCAATCCGTACATCTCGCCCGAGCTTTCGTTCGAGTTTCATTACTTTTTCATGCGGAAGTTCTGGTTCGCCTACCTTTCCAAGGCCCTGGTGGTGTTTCCCGGCGGCTTCGGAACCATTGACGAGATGAGCGAAATCCTGACGCTGGCGCAGACGCACAAACTCCAGAAGAAGATGACCATCATCCTCTACGGATCCGCATACTGGAACGAGGTGATTAACTTCGAAGCGCTCGTCAAGTACGGAACCATTTCGCCCTCGGACCTGAATCTATTCGAAACGGCGGACTCGCCCGAGGCCGCCTTACAGATCCTGCAGACGTCGCTTACCAAGCATCACCTCCAGCCAGAAGCGGTGCCGAGGGATCAGGAAGCGGCACCCGACATCGCGAAGTCAACCATCTAGAGGACATATGTTCGAGGGAGTGAAAATCAGGCTGCGCCGCGCCGGGCGACTTTCCCTGGCCACTCTCGGCTCACTCCTGCTCTATCTGCCCTTGACGTGGTTCGCGCCGGGCAGCGCATTGACGGCGATTGCCCAACTCGCCGTCACGGTCTGCATTCTTTTGTGGCTGACTCGCGCCGCGCGGGCCGGCATCCGGAAGGCCATATGGAGCCTTCGGAACCGGCTTCTGGTCACTTATCTCTTCATCGCGGTTGTGCCGGTGCTTCTGATTGCCGCGCTCGCTTTGGTGGGCGCCTGGACGCTGGGCAGCCAGGTGGCGCTTTATCTTGCCACTTCGGAGCTGGATCGGAGGGTGGTGGCCCTGCGCTATGCCACCGAGTCGCTGGCACGAGCCGCTCCCAGAGACCGCATGCCCACGATGCGCGGCATGAGCGAGACTTTCTTTCAAAGACAATTTCCCGGTATTGTGTTTTATAGTCGCTCGCCCTCGCGCTTCGAGGAGTGGCCGGCGTCCGTTTCGGAATTTCACCCGCCATCGCGGGAATGGTCCGACGCCAGCGGCATCGTGCTGATCGGAGACCGGCCCTACGTGTGGGCCCACGCCGTGGCGGACGATACGGACTGCGCGGCAGTGGCGCCGCTGACGCCGCGGTTTCTGGGCGAACTGGTGCCCGGGCTGCTCGTCTCGCTCGCCGACACAGGAAAGATCCTCGATGCCAAGCCGACATCTCCGGAGGACTCCAGCGCCGGTCTCGATCTCGACAGAGGGAACCTCAATCTCAAGCGGCCGGCCGGCGAGGCCGCTTCGAGGCTTCCGCCGCCGGCCAACCGCTTCGACATCGACGTCGCCTGGTTCCTTCCCACCAAGGTCGCCTCGTGGGATTCACCGCGGCGGCAGCGCGTCATGGTTCTCTACGTTCGCACGAGGCCGTCGGTGCTGCTGAGCATTCTCAGCGCGCAGAAGCTCGGGGACCTCAACTCATATCTTCCCTACATTCTCGTGGGCGTCGCGATTCTCTTCCTTATCGTCGAGCTGGTTGCTCTGGTGATCGGCATCTCTCTGACGCGCACGATCACGCACGCCGTGCATGAGCTTTATCAAGGCACGCAAAAGGTGATCGAAGGAGACTTCTCCCATCGGATCAGGGTGCATCGCAACGACCAGTTGGGCGAGCTCACCACGTCGTTCAACGTCATGACGGGAAATGTCGAGCGTCTTCTCGCGGTGGCCAAGGAGAAGGAGCGGCTGCAGTCGGAGCTGGAGATCGCCCGGGAGGTGCAAAGCCAGTTGTACCCGCACCGCGTCCCGGAGATGAAAACCCTGCGCTTGACCGCATATTGCAAACCGGCGCGCACGGTTTCGGGCGACTACTATGACTACGTTGCCATCGACGCCGGCCACATCGCCATCTCCATCGGCGACGTCGCGGGCAAAGGAATTTCCGCGGCGCTTCTCATGGCGACGCTGCAGTCTTCCATTCGCGCCCAGACGCGTTCCGCCGTTCAATACGCGGCCTCGGTGAGCGCCGACGGCTGCCCGCAGATCGTTGTCTCCACATCCCGCCTGGTCTCGGATCTCAACCGGCACATACACGCGTTTACCAGTCCGGAAAAATACGCCACCTTCTGCTTCGGCGTTTACGACGACACCACCGGAGTGCTCTCCTACACCAACGCCGGACATCTGCCGCCGGTGCTGATTCGCGATGGCTCCGCCACGCCGCTCGACGTGAATGGCATGGTGGTGGGAGCATTTCCCTTCGCCCAATACGGAGAAAGCCATCTTCAGCTACGCGCCGGCGATCTCCTGCTGTGCTACACGGACGGCATCACGGAGCCCGAGAACGCATACGGGGAGATGTTCGGCGACGAACGCCTCATCGACCTTGTGTCGCGCAACGTCTCCAGCAGCGAAGAGCAGATTGTACGGACGGTGATCGAAGCGGTGGAGCAGTGGGCCGGCGTGGGCGAGCAGTTCGACGACATGACCATTCTTCTGGCGCGCCGATGCTGATGCCGCCGATGAAGGTCCTCACCGCCGCCGAGATGCGGGAAGTCGACCGCCTGACGATCGAAGGCGGCATTCCCGGTCTCATACTGATGGAGAACGCCGCGCATCGCGTGGTCGAGGTGATGGACCGGATCTATGGCCCGCTGGGCCGCCGCCGGATCACCGTTTTCTGCGGCAAGGGCAATAATGGCGGCGACGGCCTTGCGGTGGCTCGCATTCTCCACGTGGTCCATCGCCCGGCCGGGCTTCATGTCGTACTCGCCGCCGCGCCGGAGGAATTCAGCGGCGACGCCGCGGACAACCTTCGCATGCTGCAGACGGCCGGGCTTTCCTTCACGATGGAGCCGGGCGCGGCCGTGTTCCACTCCGATCTCGTCGTCGACGCTCTCCTCGGCACCGGCCTCGACGGGCCGGCGCGCGGCCGCCCGCTCGACTTCATCCGCCTGATCAACTCCTCATTCCCGGAGGCTGGCATCGTCGCGGTCGACATTCCGTCGGGCATGCAGAGCGACCGGCCCGCGCCTTCCGGCGAGTTCGTTCTCGCCCATCACACGGTGACGTTCACGGCGCCGAAAATCTGTCACGCGCTGTCGCCCTCCTGCGACCGCATGGGACGCCTGCATGTGGTTCCGATCGGCTCGCCGGCTTCGCTTGTTGAGGACAATCCGAATTTCCGGCTCTCGCTTTCCGGACCGGCGGCGTTCCGGCACCTGCTGGCGCCGCGCGATCGCGAGTCCAATAAAGGCAGCTTCGGCCATGCGCTGATCGTGGCGGGCGCGCGCGGCAAGACCGGAGCGGCGGCGCTGTCGGGCCTTGCCGCGCTGCGTGCCGGGGCGGGGCTGGTGACCGTCGCCTCGGCCGCATCGGCGATCCCGTCGATAGCCGCGCACGCCGCGGAGTTGATGACGGAGCCTCTGCCGGAGACCGCGTCCGGCGCAGTCGCCGAGGCGGCCCTGGCCGCCTTCACTGGCGACGCACTGCTGGCGCGGAAGAATGTGGTCGCCGCCGGCCCGGGGCTCGGCACGCATCCCGAAACCGTCGCGCTGGTGCGGGAGCTCACGGCTTCGCTGGCGGTGCCGATGGTTCTGGATGCTGACGCTCTCAATGCTCTCGGCGGCGAAGAGATCGCCGCGCCCGCCCCGCGAATTTTGACGCCGCATCCCGGCGAAATGTCCCGCTTGTCCGGCGCCTCGATCGCGGGGATTCAGGCCGACCGCGTGGGCGCAGCGCGCGCTTTCGTCTCCGCGCGCGGCGTCTGGCTCGTTCTCAAGGGCAACCGCACGCTCATCGCCACCCCCGAAGGCGCGGTGTGGATCAATCCGACCGGATCGCCCGCGCTGGCGAAGGGCGGCACCGGCGACCTTCTCACGGGGCTCATCGCCGGGCTTGCCGCGCAGTTCCCGAACGATACACTCGCGGTACTTCTCGCCGCGGTCTGGCTCCACGGCCGCGCCGGCGAACTCGCCGCCCAGGCGCTAGGCGACAAGTCCGTCCTGGCCGGCGACGTCCTCCAGTTTCTGCCCGAGGCCATCCGTGAATGCCAGAGTCTTTGAGACGGCCTCGGAAGAGGAGACGCTGGCGCTCGGCCGCGCGCTGGCCTGCGAGTTCGCTCCCGGCGCCGTTGTTCTTCTGATCGGAGAGCTGGGCGCCGGAAAAACGACGCTCGCCAAGGGCATCGTCGAAGGGCTGGCCGCCGCCTCCGCCGACGACGTCGCCAGCCCGACGTTCACCCTCATCCACGAATACGGCGGCGCCGGCCGCCCCAAGGTCTACCACATCGACCTCTATCGCCTCGATGAAGTCCCGCAGGCCGCCGCTCTCGGTCTCGATGAGATTTTCGACAGCGGCGCCGTCGTGCTGCTGGAATGGGCCGAGCGATTCCCCAAGCTGCTCCCGCCCCGGCGAATCGAAATTCGCATCACGCCCGCCGCCGAACCTGAGTCACGCCGCTTCGAAGTTCTCGCTCTCGACGATGACACGAGGCCGGGCGGCGAGTCCCACGCCGGCCTGGGCCGTTAGTCGACGATCTCTACACGGTACTCTTCGATCACCGGGTTTGCCAGAACGTCGTGGGCGATCTGGCCGATCTCCTCTTCGGCTTTTTTCCGCTCCGTTCCCGGCGCCAGCTCAATTTCGAAAAATTTCCCCTGCCGTACCGCGTCGATTGATCGATGTCCCATCCCCGCCAATGCGGCGCGTATGGTCTGCCCCTGAGGATCGAGCACCGTCTTCTTGTAGGAAACGTAAACCAAGGCTTTCATGCTTCTCCCATTTAACCGCGAGTGGCCTCCGGTTCGGCTACCATTGTCTTCAAGGCGCGCCATGGCCCATGCAACCTCGCTGCCCCGGCCCATTGCGGTTCCGGCGGCCGGCACCGCCGCCGTCCCCTGGTACGTCTGGTGCTGCGTCCTGGCAACCACGTCGGCCACCATCGGCGGCGTGTGGGACATCTCCTGGCACGAGAGCATCGGCCGGGACAGCTTCTGGACGCCGGCGCACATGTTCATCTACCTGTGCGGCGTGCTGGCCGGCGCGGGCTGCGGCTTCCTGATCCTGACCACCACCTTCCAGCCGTCGTCGCCGCTGCGCCCCGCCTCGGTGCGCCTCTGGAGCTTCCGCGCTCCGCTCGGCGCATTCATCGCCGCCTGGGGCGGCCTCGCGATGATCGTCTCGGCGCCGTTCGACAACTGGTGGCACAATGCCTACGGCCTCGACGTCAAGGTGCTGAGCCCCCCGCACACCGTGCTCATCCTGGGCATTCTGTCCATCCGCCTGGGCACGCTCATTCTCATCCTGGGAGCCATGAACCGCGCGCCGTCGCCGATCCTCCGCTCCCGGCTGAACGGGCTCTTCCTCTACGTCTCCGCGCTCCTGCTGGGCGGCGCGATGGGCGCTTTCATGGAGCAGACGATGCGCATTTTGATGCACACCGCGCGGTTCTACCTGATCGTCGCCCTCGTCGCTCCGCTGATCCTGGCCGCCATCTCACGCGCGAGTTTTTCCCGTTGGGCCGCCACTGCCGCCTCCGGCATCCTGATGCTTATCGGCTGCATTTGGACCTGGATCCTGCCGCTGTTCCCCGCCTCGCCAAAACTCGGCCCGGTATACCACCAGGTCACCTCGCTGGTGCCGCCGGAGTTTCCCCTGCTGATCCTGCCCGCCGCCTTCGCCTACGACCTTGTCCGGGCACGCGCGGCGCGCTGGCCCGACGGACGGCTCGCGCTGTTCGCCGGCCCGGTGTTCCTCGCGGTGTTTCTCGCGGTGCAGTGGCCGCTGGCGGATTTCCTCGTCTCGCCCGCTTCGCGCAACTGGGTTTTCGCCACACAGTACATGCCGTACTTCGTTCCCTCCGACTCGCCTTACGCGCGCAACGTTTTCGTTTTCACCGAGCCCGGCGCGGCGGCGTTCGCGATCATGCTGACCGGTGCCTTCGCGGCGTCGGTGGTCTCCACGCGCATCGGGCTCTCCTGGGGCAACTGGATGCGGCGCATCAGACGATAGCCGCGCTCCGAATCAAGCCGGCTTGGCGCGGCCGCGCGGCACGGCCGCGATCGCCACCGCGGCCAGCAGCAGCACTACCGGATCGATCGGCAGACGGTAGCGCGGCAGCGCCAGCGTCAGGTAGTACGCCCACGGGTACACCACCGGCATGACGCTCGCCGGAAACGCATACGCGCTCCGCCTGCGCCACAAAATCACCAGGCCCGCCGCCATGCCTACCGCCGCCAGCAGATTGAAC
>VFSW01009574.1_pt1 | contig 13816 bp, 11 predicted proteins | sample 5358111 | NCBI WGS metagenome assembly VFSW01 (sample SAMN11554181, study PRJNA540505) | mine drainage metagenome | isolation source: sediment from site ElyBrook_90M | place: USA: Ely Copper Mine, Vershire, VT | collected 2017
ACTCCATCTTTGGCGCACAGCACGGCTCCCGCTGGTTCCACACCGGCGGCATCTTCGCCGCGCTGTCTGCCTCCACCGCGCAGGTCGCAGCGGAGGCGATGGATGCCGCGCGTCGCCATCTGACGCCCGTCTCCTTCGATCTCAACTACCGCGACTCCCTCTGGAAGAGCATCGGCGGCAAAGCCAAAGCACAGGAAGTCAACCGTGAACTGGTCCGCAAAGTTGACCTGCTCCTCGGGAACGAAGAAGACTTCTCCGCGATGCTCGGCGTCAAAATTCCCGGTGTAGGCGACGACTTCTCCGAGCTTCCCATCGCCGGTTACGAACACATGCTGCGTGAGGTCGCCGCGGCCTATCCCAACCTGAAGCTCATCGCCAGCACCCTGCGCACGGCACACACCGCGAGCCGCAATGCCTGGGGCGCGATCGCGCTCTACCAGGACAAACTCGTCCACGTGCCCCAACTCGATATCGAGATCCTCGACCGCGTCGGCGGCGGCGACAGCTTTGCTTCCGGACTCATCTACGGGCTGCTCGCAGGCAAGCCCATCGAGTGGGCTGTCCGGTGCGGCGTTGCACACGGCGCGCTCGCCATGACGACTCCCGGCGACACCAGTATGGCCACACTCCCTGAAGTCGAGCGCGTCATCAAGGGCGGCTCCGCGCGCATCGCGCGTTAGAAAGGCATCATGAAAGAGACTACGCGGCACATCATTGAATCCGTAGGCCTCATCCCGGTCCTTCGCGCAAAATCTTCCTCACAGGCCCACGCCGTGGTGCAGGCGATGCTCGCCGGCGGCGTCAAGGTCGTCGAGGTCACCATGACCGTCCCCGGCGCCATCGACCTGCTCAGGGATCTCCGGCACGAATTTGGCTCCGAACTCCTGCTCGGCTCCGGCACCGTCACCACAGCCGAGGAGGCCGCAGCCACCATCGCGGCCGGCGCTGAATTCGTCGTCAGCCCCAGCCTGCACCTCGAAGTCATCCAGATCACCAGAGACCACGGCAAGCTCTCCATCCCCGGAGCGCTCACGCCCACCGAAGTCATCACCGCCTGGCGCGCCGGCGCCGACTACGTCAAAATCTTCCCTTGCGCGGCGATGGGCGGGGCCAGCTACCTCAAGTCGCTTCTCGCTCCATTTCCCGAACTGCACCTCATCCCGACCGGCGGCGTCACCCTGCAAACCGCCGAAAGCTTTCTCAAGGCAGGCGCACGTGCCCTTGGCGTCGGCAGCGATCTGGTCAACCTTCAGGCCATCGACAACGGCACCCCCGAGGTCATTACCCACACAGCGCGAGCCTATCTTGAAATCCTGCAAAGATTCCGCGCAGAATCCGAATCTCGTTAGACATCTGTATCCCTTTCATCTTTTGTTATTTGAGAGTGTTGCATCAACTTGTATACTTCGATTGTCCCTTAATCCCAGCTTCTGCCCATCATTCGGGATATACCCGGAGGAACGGTGACCACGCTCCGCATTGCACTCCGCAACTTTGCGGACTTCGAAAATGCACTTCAGGAGGAAGCTCACCTCTTTGAAGCGTTGAATGCCGGAGTAAGAGTCGAACTGGTCCCCCTCGGGATCAAAGAACTGCATCACGAGGCCATTGTCAATCACGGCCTCGCCTCAGGACGCTTCGATCTCGCCCTGCTCGTCACGGATTGGCTTGCAGAGGGCGTCTCCTCAGGATCCATCGAGGATCTTCAGCCGTGGCATCTTCGCCGCCCCATCGCGCAATGGCCGACCGGCTGGTCCCCTACGCTGGTCCGCCCGCTGATCTTTGGAAAGACCCTTTCTGCTCTGCCATGGCACGATGGCCCAGAGTGCCTCGTCTACCGCTCGGATTTATTTTCGGATCCAAACCGCCGCCTGGCATTTCGTGCGCAATATGGCCGCGATCTCGCGCCTCCGGCCACGTGGAGCGAGTTCGAAGAGGTTGCCCGTTTCTTCACCAACCCTGATTCAAATCTCTACGGAACCGTCTTTGCCGCGCTTCCAGACGGACATAACACTCTCTACGACTTTGTCTTGCAGATCTGGTCCCGCGATGGAGACCTGACGGACTGTGAGGGCCGTCCCCTGCTGACTTCCAACGCGGCCGTTCAGGGACTCGAGTTTTACCGCAATATCGTCCGCGACCCATCCATGTGCCATCCTCGCTCTGCCGCGCTCGATTCCACTCAATCCGGAGATCTTTTCATGGCGGGAGAGGTTGCCATCATGGCCAACTGGTTTGGCTTTGCCGCGCGCGCCTGCCGACCCGGCTCTCCTTTGCAGGGCAAAATCAACATCGCTCCATTCCCCGCCGTGCGGGGTTGCGATCCGGCCTCTCTGTCCGTCTTTTGGGCGCTCGCCATGGGCGCGGGCTCAACCCAGAAAGCACTCGCCTGGGATTTCCTGCGCTTCGTCACTGCCGCCGAGCAGGATCTGGGTATCACGGATCATGGCGCCGTCGGCGTTCGTCTCTCTACCTGGAGAAGTCCTGCTCTCCAGGAAGAGATCCCCGTCTACGCCCAGTTGGAGCGCATTTCCATGCGCGCGCGCACTCTACCTTCATGCTCCTCGATGGCCGCTTTCGCTTCGATTGTCGACGAAGTCATCACCCGCGCCCTGCACACGGTTGACCCCACAGTCGCTATCCTTGAAGAAGCGCAGCAACAGGTCGATCGCGCTCAATTGAGGCTCGTGTGAAAAACTCCCAGAATTCAGATCCGGTTGTTCAGCCCTTTCGTCTCGACGGTCTGCACGCACTTGTCACCGGCGCAGCCAGCGGCATCGGTGCCGCCACCGCCCGCGAGCTCGCATCCGCTGGCGCCCATGTTCTCGTTGCCGACATCAACGTTACCGCGGCCGAAGCCTTCGCAGCGACCCTGCCCAATGCACGCGCTTTGCACCTGGATGTCACCAGCCCCAACTCCATCGCTGCCGCCGTCGCCCGCCTCACCCGGCTCGACATCCTGGTCAACAACGCCGGCATCGGCCACGTCGGTTCCATCGAGGCCACCGAACTCGAAGACTTCGATCGCCTGCTCGACGTGAATGTGCGCTCCGTCTATCTCGTCACCCGCGCCTTCCTTCCGTTGCTTCTCGCCGCGCAGGCTGAGACCGGCCGCGCCGGCTGCATCGTCAACATCGCATCCGTCGCCGGCCTCGTCGGCATCAAGCAGCGTTTTGCCTACTGCACCACCAAAGGCGCCGTCGTTGCCATGACCCGTCAGCTCGCCGTCGAGTATCCCAAGACACTGCGCGTCAATGCGGTCTGCCCCGGCACCGTGGAAACGCCCTTCGTCGAGGGCTACCTGGAAAAGTTTCACAAGCACAATAAGGAAGAAGTGCGTGCAGAGCTGCGCGCGCGCCAGCCCATCGGCCGTCTCGGCCAGCCAGAAGAGATTGCCTCCATGGTTCGCTACCTCGCTTCGAGTGAGGCCGCATTCATCACCGGCTCGCTCTTGAATATCGACGGCGGCTGGACCGCAGCCTGACCGCGCCCAAATTCGCTGCTCCTTCATCCTCATCAAGGAATCCGTCATGAAACTCGTCTCTTTCTCAACGCAAAATGGTGCCATCCGCCCGGGAGCTTTGTTCGCCGATGGCTCAGTCGCCGATCTCTCCGCCGCAGGCTTTCCAGACGCGCTCAGCGTCATCACCGCCGGCCACACCGCGCTGAACAACTGTCCGGTGCTCCCTGCCGCGCAGGTGCGTCTCCACGCGCCGCTTGCCAACCCACCCCGCGTCATCGCGATTGGACTCAACTACCGCGATCACGCTAAAGAGTCCGGCATGGCCATTCCCACCACGCCCGTGGTCTTCTTCAAGCAGACAACCGCCATCGTCGGCCCCGGAGATGCCATCGTGCTTCCGAAGAATTCCACGGAGCCCGACTACGAGGCGGAGTTTGCCTTCGTCATCGGCAAAGGCGGCTATCGCATCCCCGCCTCTGCCTGGCGCGAGCACGTCTACGGCTACACCATCGTCAACGACGTCAGCGCCCGCGATGTCCAGTTCGCCTCCTCGCAGTGGTCCATGAGCAAAAGCTTTCCCACCTTCTGCCCGCTCGGCCCTGCCGTCGTCACCGCAGACGAAATCCCTGACCCGCACAACCTCGACATTCGCCTCACCATCGATGGCGAGACGCTGCAGAACTCCAACACTCGCGAGCTTGTCTTCAACATCCCCGACCTCGTGGAATATCTCTCTTCCATCACGCCGCTGCTGCCCGGTGACATCGTCTCAACAGGAACACCGCCCGGCGTCGGCCTCGGGCGCAACCCGAAGCGCTGGCTCAAACCCGGCGAAACCGTCACCATCACCATCCCCGGCCTCGGCTCGCTCAGCAACCCGGTCGTCGCAGAGTAAACTCACCTCCAGTGTGACCCGGCTGGTGCGGCATCCCGCACGAAAGCAAAGATGGGAGAGGCAACGATGGAACTGACTGGACAATCCTTTCTCGGCAATCGTCGAGGCACGCAGCAGGGCACAAGCTTTCACGCGGTCAACCCGCAAACAGGCGAGGCCCTCTCGCCTGCTTATTTCTCTGCTTCGCTGTCCGAGGTCGATGCCGCCTGCCAACTCGCCTCGCAGTCCTTCGCGTCCTTCTCGCAGGCCACGGGCAAAGTACGCGCCGCCTTTCTGCGCCGTGCCGCCGACGGCATCACCGCCCGCCAGCAGGAACTGGCCGAACGCGCCCATCTTGAAACGGCTCTGCCTATGCCGCGACTTCTCGGCGAAGCCGCGCGCACAGCCAATCAGCTTCGCCTCTTTGCATCTCTCGTGGAAGAAGGCTCGTGGGTGCAGGCGCGCATTGACCCTGCGCTTCCCGACCGCCAGCCCATCCCCCGCCCCGACATTCGTTCCATGCTGCGCCCGCTCGGTCCCGTTGCCGTCTTTGGCGCCAGCAACTTTCCGCTTGCCTTCTCCGTCGCCGGCGGAGACACCGCTTCAGCTCTCGCCGCTGGCTGCCCCGTCGTCGTCAAAGCGCATTCCGCCCACCCCGGAACCAGCGAGATTGCTGCCGACATCCTCACCCAGGCGGCTGCCGCCGAGGGGCTCCATCCCGGCGTCTTTACCATGCTCTTCGATGCGGGCATCGATGCCGGCGCGGCTCTCGTTCGCCATCCCCTCATCCGCGCCGTAGCCTTCACCGGCTCTCTCCGCGGCGGACGCGCCCTCATGGACTTGGCTGCAGCCCGCCCTGATCCCATCCCCTGCTTTGCAGAGATGTCCAGCGGCAATCCCGTCTTCATCCTGCCCGGCGCGCTCAAGGCCCACCCCGCGGAGCTCGCCCAGACACTCTTCAACTCATTCACGCTCGGCGCAGGCCAGCAATGCACCAAGCCCGGCATCGTGCTCGTCGCCGGCGCCACCGGTGACCAGGCATTTCTCGATGCGCTGCGCCCCATGGTGCAATCTGCTTCACCCTCCACGCTCCTCACCGCAGACATCGCCCGCGCCTACGCGCACGCCACCGAGGCCCGCGCTCGTGAGATTCCCCTTGCCGCCAGTGCGCCCGTCCCTCAAGGCGCGTCGCCCTGTCTCGCGCAAACCAAAATCTTTACCGTATGTCTCGATGAGTTTCTTGCGAAACCCGAGCTGGCGCACGAGGTCTTCGGGCCCAATACGCTTCTCGTCCACTGCGATGCGCCCGGCGACTTCCTCCGCGCCGCTCACTCCCTTGAAGGCCACCTCACCGCATCTGTCTTTGGAACAGATCAGGATCTCCTCGCCCATCGCGATCTGATTCACTTGCTGGAGCAAAAGGCCGGCAGACTCATCTTCAACGGTGTACCCACGGGCGTAGACGTAGGCCACGCCATGATTCATGGCGGCCCCTATCCTTCCACGTCGGACTCGCGCTTTACGTCGGTCGGCAGCCTGGCCATCTACCGCTTTGCGCGGCCCGTTTGCTTCCAGAACTGCCCGCAGGCGCTGCTTCCGCCGGAGTTGCAGGACGCAAATCCGCTCGCCATCGCGCGCCTCATCGATGGCAAGCCGGAGCGGCCCACCACCTGAGTTCCAGAATGTTCTCTATTGGGGTGGGCGGTATCGAATTACTTCGCCGTCCAGCTTGTACTCCGCCGAGCAGCTATCTCCGCCGCAGATCATCGTCTCACCGGCGCAGAGCTGTCTCCGCGTAATCAGCCCCATCGTCCCGCAGCGCGGGCACGACATCACAGCGACGAACGGGTTATCGGCCTTCCCCAGCTTCGTCTGGTTCTCCAGCACAAAGACGGTTCCGGGGTCCATCTTTTCGGGGATCCATTCTTCCAGAAACTGCAGGTCGGCTGACATCCTGGCCTCCATCGGCTGAGATGACGGGGCGGCGCCGCTGGTTCACGCCTTTCCGTTGTGCAACAACAGCAGGCTGCGAATGGTGCCGCGGCAACCTACAAGCTGCCGCTTGTCTTCGAGTCTCTCCGTGCCTCATCCAAAACGTCAATCCCAATCCAGCCTCTGGGAGTATCAACCCGGATTCCCAGGGCTCGATGCGGTCGCCCGCTCAAAATCCTCCCGCTGTGCCCGGGTTCTTTGCCCCTGCGGCATCGATCTCTCGATACATCTCGATGTTCCGCAGTATCGCCTCCACGTACTCGCGCGTCTGCGTAAACGGAATTGACTCCACAAACTCGTCCATCCCGGAATACGGTCCCGCTGCTTGCCAGTCCGCCACGCGATTGTCGCCCGCGTTGTAAGCAGCCAGCGCATACTCCGTCACGCCGTCAAACCGATCCAGCATCTGCCGCAGGTAGCGCGTCCCCAGCCGGATATTCGTCTCCGGATTAAGCAACTGATATGTTGCAAACCGCGTCATTCCCTCCTCACGCGCCAGCTTGCGGCCCACCGACGGCAACAGTTGCATCAGTCCCCACGCGTTCGCATACGACACCACGGACGGGTTGAACTCCGACTCCTGCCGGATGAGCGAAGCCACGAGGTACGGATCCAGATGATTCCTTTCCGACTCGGCCTTGATCGTCGCCCAGTAGGGCTGCGGGAAAAGAATGCGCCAATAGGCCAGAGGAATCGCCGGGATCTGCGCCGAGGTCGCATACGGCAGCGCGCGCTTCAGCGATCGCAAGGCCAAAAAGTTCTCACCGTAGCTGGCATAGATCTGCGCCTCGGCCAGTGCGCTCCATGAGGCCGAATCCGGATCTGCTGCAATCTCTCGCGGAATGTACTCATTCAATCCCGCATTGCCCAGCAGCTTCGCCTTGGCCAGATGCTCGTTGTCGTCCGGAAAACTCTCATCCAAAGCAGGCACGTCCACGGGCTTGAATCGGTCAAGCACCGGCGCAGCCGCAGGCGTCACACGGTCCAGCCGATCCAGGCGCTTGCGCGCCATTTGCGCGTAAAAATAATGCGGATACGCCCTCACGATGGCCCGGTAATTCGCGGCCGCACGCGCAGGGTTATGGTCCTGCGTCTCATAGAGGCGGCCGCGCCAGTAGAGCGCCGCCACCGTCTCGCTGGCGCTCGGATAGCGCGTAATCTGGTCATCAAACAGCCGCGCCGCATCCTGATAGAGTCCCTGCCGGTAGCTCAACCATCCCGCGCGCCAATGGGCCGCCGCCGCATTCTTGCTTGCCGGGAAATGCTCGGCGAGAGATCCGTAATACGTCACCGCCTTCGGATAATCACGCCGCAGCATGTACATATTGCCGCTCGAAAACAGCGCCTCCGCCAGCCACTCGCTCTGCGGAAACCGCGTTTGCATCGTCGTCACAATCGACTGCTGCTGATCCAGGTCATTTCGGTCCCGCGCCAGTTCCATCAGCAGATACATCCGCCGCGCGCCGTTCTCGTCCTGCGAATCCGGCAAGGCCTCTGCTTCCGCAACGGTCAGCCGCTTCAGCTTCAGGTCGCACGCCGCTGCGGCAACCTCAAATCCATCCTTCGTGGCCTGCGGCATGTCTGGTTTCCGCGTCAGCGCACGATACTGCTCGACCGCCAGGTTGTAGCGATGCGCCCGATAGTACGCATCCGCCAGGCTGCGCAATTCGCTCACGGTCAACGTCTCTTCAGCCCCCAGATCGGTCAGCTTCGCTCGCGCCTTTGCCGCCTCATCGCTCAGTGGATGCCCCACCAGCACTGCCTTGTAGAGACCGACTGCTTTCGCATTCTCGCCCAGCGCTTCGTCCGTTTCGGCCTCGGCCAGTTGATAGCCGGGCCGGTCCACAGCAGGCCCATTCGCCGCTGCCTCCAGCACGCGCCTTGCCCCAGCCGCATCCTGCATCGCCAGCAGCACCGTCGCTTCTGTCTCTGGCGCCTGCGCCACAAAAATGCTGTCCGGATACCGCGCTGCGAATCCTTTCAGCAGCGCCTCCGCACCAGTCTCGTTGCCGTCGCCGTGCTGCGCCTGAGCACCCAGGAAATCCGCATAATCCGCCAGCAGGTCGCCCGCCGCGCGCGCCTTCGCCAGATTCGCCGACGCCTCCGCGTACTGTTTGTCCAGCAGATAGGCGTGTCCCAGCGCCAGGTAGGCAGCCGCAGCCGTCTCACCCGTGTGCCGCCGTGCATAGGCCGCCACTCCTGCATACGCCTCGGGCGTGCGCATCGTCGCCAGTTGCTGAGCCATGGGTTGCAGCTCGGCCGAGGCCACAAAGGCCAGCCGAATGCGCCGCGTCCGCGCGGACGGAGCCCGCCTCGTCCGCCGCGTCTTTTTCGCCGCGCTCTTTCCCGTGGTGTGCTTCTTGGCTCCGGGCAAGGTCGAACTCGCCGTCGGGTCTGTCGTCGGAGTTGTCGCCGCTCCAGCGACGCTTTGCGCCACGGCAGGGGGCATAGCCAGCAGGCCGGCCAGCAGGGCAGCCACCGCCCTCGTCCCGCCTTTCGCCCCGGTCATTGTCCGCGCATCATCCATGTCTTCACTCTATTCCGCCCGGATTGCACCGCAAGCCGGGTGTACCACGGACGTAACCGCCGCCTGCCCTTTCCTGCACAGACGTTCATTCCCGTCCCAAAGGAAGCAACAGAAGTTTGGTGCCCCGCCCCGCGCTCCGCTACACTCAAGAAACAGGCACCGCGGGAATCCCCCTCATTTTCTCCGGGGATTTCCGCAACCAATGCGCATGGCGACCATCCAATCAGTTGCGGGTGAAAACGAGCAGCACCCCGACGTCGCACTCGTCGAACAAGTGCGCGCCGGTGACGTTTCCGCCTACGATCAACTGGTCCGCAAATATGAACGCCAGGTCTTCCGCATCGCGCAGCACATCACCCAGAACCGCGAAGACGCCGAAGACGTCATGCAGGACGCCTTCCTCAAGGCATTTGAGAAGCTGGACCAGTTCCAGGGCAACTCCAAGTTCTACACATGGTTGGTTCGCATTGCGGTTAACGAAAGTCTCATGCGCCTGCGCAAGCGGCGCACCGGAAAAATGGTCTCCATCGATGAGGATGTCGAAACCGAAGAGGGCAGCGTCCCGCGCGACCTCGCCGACTGGGCTCCCGATCCGGAGCAGAACTACACCCAGACCGAACTCGCAGAAATTCTCCGCAAGACCATTCAGGGCCTGCCGCCAGGCTTTCGCATCGTTTTTGTTCTGCGCGACGTGGACGGGCTCTCGACAGAAGAGACTGCAGAGACCCTCGGCCTCAGCGTTCCCGCTGTCAAATCCCGCCTGCTTCGCGCTCGCCTCCAGCTCCGCGAACGCCTCAGCCGTTACTTCCGCAAAAAGCAGGGGAGGAAAAAATGACCTGCACTGAATTCCTCGCCCTCCTCGACGACCTGATTGACGACGCGGTGAACTCCGACACCCGAGCCGAGTTGCAGAAGCACCTCAAAGGCTGTGAGCACTGCGAAGTCACCCTCAACACCACCCGTAAAACTATTGAAATCTATCGTTCCCACGAGATTTACGAACTCCCCGCCGGTCTCCGCGAGCGCCTTCACGCCGCCATCATGGCCCGCTGCAAAAAAGGCTGCTGAACCCTCCTGCAGGGACGCCTTCCTGCATTCCCTGCACATTCAGGGCATTCCGCCACAACTTTCTTTCTCCTGCCGCGTTTGACCCTCCAGCAGGCCCGTGCTTCTGGCAGGGCAACGGGTTCCCCTATTTTCTAACTTTTCAGGAGTGCCGAAAGATGCCGCCCTTCCGCGCAACGGTCTCTGCTCTGCTTTCCATTTGCCTTGTACTGCCGTCCGGTGCATCCCTGGCGCAAACGCCGGACACCCAGGCCCGAAGCGCATCCGCACGCCCCGGCTATCAATCCGCACAATTGCAGGGCGATGCTCGCATCCTCCACGCTCTCAATCGCTTCACCTTCGGCCCTCGACCCGGCGATGTCGAGGTCGTCCGCTCCATGGGCCTCGATAAATGGTTCGCGCAGCAGCTTCAACCCGAGACCATCGACCTCTCCGATCTCAACCGCCGCCTCGCCCAGTACCCGGCCATGCAGTTGAGGTCCGATCAGTTGCTCTACAGCCTGCCCAGCAACGCGCTCATCCGCCAGGCTCTCAACGGCCGCCTGCCAGTCCCCACAGGCGAACCCCTGCAGGCCATCTACGAGAACCAGATGGACCGCATCTCCGCGCGCATGCAGCAGCAGCGCCAGCAGAATCGTCCGTCCGCCCCCGCGTCGCAGCCCGCGCCGGGCGCCCCGGCTGGCAGCCCTGCGATGAGCCCAGGGGCAGAGGCCGCGCCGAATCCCAACCCCATGAACCGCGCTTCGGGCGACTCCGCTTCGCAGCAGCCGATTTCGCCCGGCATGGAAGCCGCTTCAGAATCATCCGCACCCCCCGTCGACACACTCCTCATCCAGGACATTCTCGGCCTGCCCCCGCAGCAGCGCGTCTCCCGTCTCGTCTCCATGCGTCAGGCGGAGCTCGACGCCTTCCTCAAATCGCTGCGTCCTAAAGAGCGCGCCGACCTTACCGCTGGGCTGACGCCCCAGCAGACCGAGCTTGTCTCCGCACTCGAAAACCCAGAGCGCACCGTCATCGAAGAGCTCATCGCCCAGCGCCTCACGCACGACATCGAGTCCACCGCGCAGCTCCAGGAAGTGATGACCGACTTCTGGCTCAATCACTTCAACATCTACCTGCAGAAGAACGAGGTCATGCCCTACGAGCTCGTCAGCTTCGAGCGCGATGTGATCCGTCCCCTTGCCCTTGGCAAGTTTGAAGATTTGCTCGAGGCCACCGCGCACAGCCCCGCCATGCTGCTCTATCTCGACAACGCCAGCAGCATCGGACCGCACTCCATCGCCGCCGAGCGTGCCGAGCGCAACGCCTCACGCCGCCCTCCCAATCAACGCCAGGCTCCCGAGGGACTCAACGAAAACTACGCCCGCGAGCTCATGGAGCTGCACACCCTCGGCGTCAACGGCGGATACACGCAGGCAGACGTCACGCAGGTAGCCCGCATCCTCACCGGCTGGGGCGTCGCGCAGCCGCAACGCGGTGGCGGCTTCGAGTTCAATCCCAACCGCCATGAGCCCGGCACGAAAAAGGTGATGGGCCAGAAATTCAAAGATCAAGGCGAAGAAGAAGGCCGCGCGCTGCTTCACTTCCTTGCCACGCGCCCTGCCACCGCGCAGTTTCTTTCGCGCCAGCTCGCTATCCGCTTCGTCTCCGACGATCCACCGCAATTCCTCATCGACCGCATGGCGCGCACCTACATGACCACAGGAGGCGACATCGCGCAGGTGCTCAACACGCTCTATCACTCGCCTGAGTTCTGGTCCACCAGCGTCGATCGCGCCAAAGTCAAGACGCCGATCGAATACGTCGTCTCCGCCGTACGCGCCAGTGACGCCAGCATCGACAACCTGCGCCCCCTCGCCAACGCTCTCCGCCAGATGGGCATGCCCCTCTATGGCTGCATTCCTCCTAGCGGTTACAGTTGGAAGTCAACCGACTGGGTCAGCACCGGCTCACTCGTGGACCGCATGAACTTCGCCCTGGGCCTCGCCGCCAATCGCCTCCCAGGCATCTTTGCCGACTGGGCGCCGCAGCCGCAGGACGACCCACCGCCCGCGACCGCGCAGTCCTCTGACCCCATCATGAACGAAGAGGCCCGCCTGGAGGCCGCGCTGCTTCCCGGCGGACTCGACGCCACCACGCGCACCGCCTTGCTTCAGCAGTTCCACGATCAGATGGCCCAGCGCGCGCCCGGCGCTGCTCTTGCAACGGCCAACCCCAACGCCAACCCGCGCCGCGCAGCCAACGTCCTTCAGCGTGAAGACCAGTTGCTCGCCGGCCTGCTCATCGGCTCACCCGACTTCCAGCGCCGCTAGAAAGGAGAACTCGCATGTCCACCTCGCGCCGCTTCTTCCTCCGCAACGGAGCCTTCGCGCTCGCGGGCACCACAGCCCTCCCCGGCTTCCTTGTCCGCTCCGTGCTTGCGCAGGCCGCATCCGTCGCGCCCACCCGCCGCCTCGTCGTCATCTTCCAGCGCGGCGCAGCCGACGGCCTCAACATCGTCGTTCCTCACCGCGAGAAGAACTACTATGCGATGCGCCCCAGCATCGCCATCCCGCAGAGCCAGGTCCTCGACCTCGACGGCTTCTTCGGTCTTCATCCCTCGCTCGCGTCGTTCAAGCCGCTCTACGATCAGGGCCATCTCGCCATCGTCCATGCCGTCGGCTCGCCCGATATGACCCGCTCTCACTTCGACGCGCAGGACTTCATGGAATCCGGCACGCCCGGCAACAAGAGCACTCGCGATGGCTGGCTCAACCGCGCCCTGCAAGCCGAGGATCTTCGCCGCCGCGCGCAACACACCGCCTTTCGCGCCGTCGCCCTCAGCGCAGACGTGCCGCTCACCCTCGCCGGCCAGATCCCCGCCATCGCCCTCAACAACGTCAACAACTTTGCTGTCGGAGGCCGCGGTCCGGCATCCTCCCCGGCAGCCAGCGCCTTTGAAGCAATGTATGGATCCTCCGGCGATCGCATCTTTCATGCCGCCGGCCAGGAGACCTTCGACGCGGTCCAGATGCTTCGCGCCGCCGACCCCGCCCAGTACACGCCCGCCAACGGCGCCAACTACCCGGCCTCCGAGTTTGGCAACAACATGCGCCAGATCGCGCAACTTCTCAAGGCCAGTCTTGGCGTCGAGGCAGCCTTCACCGATGTCACCGGATGGGACACCCATCAGAATCAGGGCAGCGTCAACGGCCAGCTCGCCAACCGCCTCCGCGACTTCTCCGATTCCATCGCCGCATTTTGGCGCGACATGGGCGACAGCGCCGAGGACATCACCCTCGTCACCATGTCCGAGTTCGGCCGCACCGCCCGCGAAAACGGCACCGGCGGCACCGACCACGGCCACGCCAACGTCATGTTCGTCCTCGGTGGCCGCGTCCGCGGCGGAAAAATCTATGGCAAGTGGCCAGGCCTCGACAACGATCAGCTGAACCAGGGCCGCGACCTGGCCCTCACCACCGACTACCGGCAGGTGCTCGGTGAGATTGTCGCCACATCGCTCGGCGCAGACAACCTCGGCCTCGTCTTCCCAGGAGCCGGAGTCACGCCCAACCACTTCCTGCGTCTGGCGTAGGCCTCACGCAAGCCGCAGGATACTCCATCCTTTCCGAGTCCACGGCCCGGAAAGGATGGAGCCTTCCACCCCGTCCTCGCTTCCCGCGTCGCCCATGTTGTACCCTCAAATTGGCATGAAAATCCCGCACCTTTTCTTTGTTCCAGCCCTCGCCCTGGCCTTCGCCGCCGCGTCCTTCGCGCAGGACACCGCCAAGCCTGCCGACGAGATCCCCGACGCGCCCACCGCCACGCCCGCCGCGCTCGTGCAGCCCAACGGCCCCTTCGTCATCATGGACACATCCATGGGCCGCATCACCTGCCAGTTCTTCCAGAAGCAGGC
>VFSW01009575.1_pt1 | contig 13816 bp, 13 predicted proteins | sample 5358111 | NCBI WGS metagenome assembly VFSW01 (sample SAMN11554181, study PRJNA540505) | mine drainage metagenome | isolation source: sediment from site ElyBrook_90M | place: USA: Ely Copper Mine, Vershire, VT | collected 2017
GGCTGGTGCCACTTTCCCTCCTTGGGACTCAACGTTGAATCAATTTGGGACCTCGAGCGCACCACCGTGGTGTCCTCGAAATCGGTACCGCATTGACAAACGTGTACTCGCTCATGTGTCGTCCGGCTTCGCAGCTGTACGGCGACTGATCGCAGTGCACGGTCCTACGCGGAAAAGCGCTTCGTGCAACGTTGCGAACAACGTTTCACTCTTCGTTCACCTCCTCCGCAGAAGGACATCTAAAAGTTCACTCGCTTTACACACCAATGTCAAGCATTTCGAAGTTTTTCTGCGACCGATGTCTCACGTGCGCAACGACGTCGGAATTTATTTTGGACGCGGTGCACACGGTGACGCGACGAGCGGTGCGCAACGTTCAACGCTTGTGCTCGGTCCAAGTCGCAGCGGAAAGACATCGTCGATCGTGTTGCCAAATCTCCTGATGACCAGTGCTTCTTGCGTCGTTACTTCAACGAAGAATGATGTCGTTGAACGTATGTCGAACGCACGCCGTGACGGTGCAACACTTCTCTTCGATCCATCGGGAACAGTACGCACTCCACCGAATGTTCATCGAATTGGCTATTCACCGTTGCGACAAAGTTTTTCTTGGGACGGCGCAATTCTTGCGTCGCGAAGCCTTATCGACATCGCTCGACGTGGACGCGGCGATCGAAGTGACGATCATTGGACCGAACGCGCAGGCGCGCTCGTCGCTCCTCTTCTGCACGCGTGCGCGCTGCGAGGAGAGTCGTTGGGGGAGCTCGCGTCGCGCGTCGATGAACGTCGGTGTGACGACGTCATCTACGAGTTGAGTGAGCGACACGGCGAGCACCATCCGTCGGTGTCGCTGCTGCGAGGCGTCCTCGCGACCGAAGACCGCGAACGCTCGAGCATCTGGTCGACGACGTCGGGTCTCTTCGCCGGCGTGCGCACCGACGCGGCACGGGCCTCATCGCGCGAGGCGCCGCTCGACGTCGACGCCTTCTTGTCGGGACCCCACCAGCTGCACATCGTGGCGCCCAGTCGCCACCAGGCGGTCACGACACCCCTCGTGGTCGGGCTGATCGAGGAGATCGTCCACGCCACCTACGACCGCCACGAGGAGGGTGCGCGGCTCCTCCTCGCCCTCGACGAGTTGGCCAACGTCGCCCCACTGCCTCGTCTGGCGAGCATCGTCTCGGAGGGTGGCGGCCAGGGGGTGCTCACGTTGGCTTGCCTCCAAGACCTCAGCCAGGCGCGAAGTCGCTGGGGAACGTCGGCGGAGGGATTTCTCTCCCTCTTCCCCACGACCATCGTGATGCCGGGCATCGCTGACCGCCAAACCCTCGAGATGTTGCGCCACCTCGCGGGTCGCACCCTCGTCGCGACGCCCACCCTCCAGTACGGACCACGGGGCAAGCGCGCCGGTCGCTCCACGAGTTGGGTGGAGCGCGATCGCGCCTCCATGAGTGAACTAGCCAGCGGTCGCCCCGGCTACGCCGTGGGACTCGACGCCAGCAAGCAGATGCGATGGGTCGAACTGACGCCCGCCCACGCGCATCCACGCTTTCGCGACTACCTCGACCGGTCGGAGCGTTCAGTGGAGCGATCGCGCGATCGTTGACGCCATTCTTCGAGCGAACGTCCTTGCAGCGGCCGTTCCCCACGCTCTCGCACCAGTGCGGTCATCCGAGCTTCGCGCACGCTGATCACCGGTTCACGAACTCCGCGCGCACCGGTGAGGTCGGGATAGAGCGCATCGATAGCGCGCGAGAGCGCCACGGCGTCCTGGCCGAAGCGCGCCGCGTTACCCCACGCCTCGACCACGTGTCGTCGCGCCACGTCCGGTCGCCCTTCGAGCGCGCCGGCGAATCGGTGTTCGTCGAGGGTGTCGCGACGAACGGGGGCTTCGAGCTCACCCTGGGCGACGTAGCGGCGTCGGTCGTCCCGCCACGTCGACACTGCCTCACCACGATCCCAGTGCAACTTCTCGCCTCGCTGCACGTGATGTCCGCCCCACAGCGCACGGTAGCCCTCGTCGAGTCCGACGACGTGCTCGACACCTTGGAAGGAGCGCCACGCGGACCACGGTGTGCGTTCGGCCAGCTCGTGACGCAGGGACGCTCGATAAAGAGCGTCCGCGGCACGCAGGTGCGCGTACAGCCCCCGACTGTCGAGCACGGACCGCGCGTCGTGCGGTCGTGCGCCGACCAACACGTGGTCGTGAAGATGTGGCTCACCGTGTCGGTTCACTCCGTGGGTGAAACTGACGATGCTCGACCACTTCCCGGCGTCATCACGGTCTTCGCCGTGTTGCCGATTTCGAACGACCAGCGCGTGTTCTTCGAGGTAGTGAATCGCTGAGCGCACCGAGTCGCGATGGGCGCGCACCACTCCGGGACCGTGCTCGGGATCGAGGGCCAACAAGATGGATATCGGCCGCGGTGCGGCGACCACGATGTCGTAGCCCACAATCGAGGAACGCTCCGTCGTGTGTAACACGTGCGCCACGTCGCGCGGATCGCGAGCGTCACCGTCGCCTCGCAGCCACCATCCCGGTCCCCCATCGCGAAGCCCGTCGATCTCCGAGGCCGCGTCGTTGGTGAAATAGGTGACGTCGTTGGAACGTCGCGCCAGCACTCGAAACATTGGGCACCCCCGCGGGCCCAACGGTCGCCTAGAGCTGGGAGGCGATCCTCTTGGCGAGCTCGTGGCCCGCCTTGGCGAATTTGGGCGACGCGACAACGGCCCCTTCGCCCGCGCGGAGCATCAACTGATCGAGGAAGGCCTCGTTGGAGACACGGAATTTGACCGCGTGTCGACCGTCGTCGAGGGCCGACCACTGTGCGTTGGGCAGCGGCTCGAAGAGCCAACGTAGTCCCGATTCGATGACGACGATGACCTCGTCCCCCTCCTCACCCACCTGGGTCAGCCAGTTGACGACGGTGTCGGGTGGCCGCGCCTCGGCGGCGTTGGATTTGGCGACGATGGCGTTGATGCGGTCGACGCGAAACGTCCGCCATGATTGGCGGGTCGTGCAGTAGGCGCGCACGTACGTGTGGCCGTTGAGCACCTTCATCTCGCGCGGCTCGATGGACCGAGTGGTCGCGAGGTCGCCCGTGGCCGACGTATAGAGGATCTTGATCTGCTGGTGTTCGTCGACCGCCTCTGAGACGTTCTTCAACAATGTTTCGTTGGTCGTCATCTCGACCTGGACGTAGGCACTCGTCGCGTGCTCGATCTTCTCGATGGCGGAGAGGATCGCGGGATCGCTGTAGACGCGTGAGGCCTCACGAAGCGCGATGTTGAGCTCAAAGAGATCTCGCCACATGAAGGCCGAATGCTCCTCGGCACCTTCGGGAAGGTCGCTGAAGTCGGCGCGGTAGATCGAGTCGTCGTGGGCTTCGTCATCCCAGTCATCGCACTCCTTCAAGACGTGAGCCGGGAATGACTCGGTCCCGTCGGTCGAGCCGGCCATGGGCTCGAGGGCGACCAGGCGGTCCATGATGAAGCGCACGTGCTCGGGGTCGAGCGAGAACCGCCGGGCGAGTTCGCTGATCCGCAGCCCGTCCTCGGACACGTAGACCGCGTGCAGGAGTTGCAGCGTCTGACCGAGCACGTCGTTCGTCGATGGTCCGACGAAGGTCATCGTGTCGGGCGACGGAGCCTTACCTCGATTCACCCCCTTCAGCCAGTCGGCGAGATCGGACTTCAGGGACTTCGGCGACTGAAGACGAATGCGATCGGCGCCTTCGACGACGAATCGAAGCGCCGCGCGGGGGCTCTCGAAACTGAACCCGACCTCGACCTTGCCATCCTTCTTCGTCGCCGCGAGGGCGCCGGAGTACTGACGCACGAGGAGGTCCGCGTAGTTCTCGTTGGTAGTGACGACGACGTCGATCGGTGTCGGTGAACGAGAGAACTCGGGGCGCCAGGCCCTCGCGATGTCCACCGCGTCGCGGGAGGGTTCGAACTCGTCGGGCAGCACGACCGGCATCGAGGTCATGCGACTGAAGCGGTAGCCCTTGATCTCGTCGCTGCCCTTCACCCGAGCGATGAGGTACGAGACGCCGTTGAAGACGTCGATGAGCAGCGGCTCGACGACGCGGGGCTTGTTGGCGCCCGATTGATAGTCAAAGGCGAGGGCCCGATGAAGGTTGAGGGCCCGCATAACCGGGGTGTAGTACATGGAGGACTCGAGGCCGCCATCACTCGCGGGGACCTCGTTGAAGACGCTGAAAGCACCCGACGCGCCGAAGCCGCAAAACCGCAGCGCCAGGCGCACAACGCGCTCTTCGTCCGGCGTGAAGTAGAGCAAGGGCGCGTAGCCGCTCGACGGGTCGATCCGGTAGCCCACGCCACCGTCGTCGCGCGCCACGGTCTCGATCTCGAAGCCGAGTTCGCGGATACGGGCCTTGTCACGCTCGAACTTCTGGCGGACGGCACCTTCGTTGCCCTCGTAGGCGGGAATCTTCTTCGGTCCCTTGGCCGAGACCGGGAATTCGTCGATCTTGAGCTCGCGGACGATCTCCTCCTGGCTCAACGCGCCGTACTGCCAGGCGCGTTGGAGCAGGAGGACGAGCGCGATGAGTCGTTCTCGACTCTGCTCAACCCCTCCTCGAATGCTGCTCATCTCGCTCCCGTCGTTGTGGCACTTAAAAGGGTACCGGTCGAGAAGATGTCGTCGACTCCTTCTTCACGGTCTCGAGCGACCTTCGACGCTGAGTTCGCCAGTCGCAACGATCACTCGGGCTGGTGACAGACCGCTTCCACGTTGTTGCCGTCGGGGTCACGAACGAAGACGCCGTAGTAGTCCGGGTGGTACTCCTCCCACACTCGTGGTTCGTGGAGTACTTCGGCGCCCGTCGCCACGGCGGACTCATGGAAGGCGCGCACCGCGGCCCGGTCGGGGGCGCGAAAGGCAAGGTGCGACTCTCGAAAGCCCTCCCCCGTCGCCCGCGGTCCGATCCAAAAGTCAGGCATCGGTGGCGTCCCGAAGCCGATCACCTCGCCGAAGTCCATGACGCGATGTCCTCCGATGGTGGCGAGCACGGCGTCATAGAACGCGGCACTCGCGGTGACGTCTGCGCATTGGATTGAGATGTGGTCGATCACGTGGCCATCCTGTCACAAGCAGTAGCACTATGGAGATCCAAAGTAATCGTGGCGCGTCGATGCACAGGAACAGCCGAGGTGGCACTGAGCAGTACGTCGTCGAAGGACGCCTCGGTCAACCTGAATCCCGGTTGTCTCTAGAGCGGCGGTGAAAACGCGGCCGGTTAGGCTCGTCGTGCCCTGACCCAACCCGTCGAATCGGAGGATTCACCGACCATGACACCGACCACTCCATCAGACCCCACGGCGGCGGCCACGAATATCACGAATCGCATCAACGAACTCGACGACTGGAGGGGCGAGACGCTGGCGCGACTGCGCCAACTCATTCACGACGCCGACCCGGCGGTGGTCGAAGAATGGAAGTGGGTGAAGCCGACGAATCCTGGCGTGCCGGTGTGGTCCCACGACGGGGGCATCTGCACGGGCGAGGTGTATAAGGCGGCGGTGAAGTTGACGTTCTTTCGCGGGGCGATCGTGAAAGACCCGAAGAAACTCTTCAACGCAAGTTTGGAGGGCAATGTACGCCGCGCGATTGACTTCCACGAAGGCGACAAGATCGACCAGGCCGCCTTCAAACAGCTCATCCGCGATGCGGTCGCGGCCAACCAGGATGCGCTCGCCGAAAGGGCCGCCAAGAAAAAACGCTGAGCTACTGACCCTTCTCCGTGGTGGCGTCGAGCTGCTCCTCGCGCCGCCAGTTGCCCGAACGACCACCGGACTTCTCCCAGAGGGCGACCTCTTCGATGGTCATCGTGCGGTCCGACGACTTGCACATGTCGTAGACCGTGAGCGCCGCCACCGTGACCGCCATGAGGGCCTCCATCTCGACGCCAGTGCGGTCGACCGTGTCGACGCTGGCCTCCACGTCAATGTGGGTGTCGGCGATCGTGAAGTTGATGTGGACGTTGCCGACGAGGACCGGGTGCGACATGGGAAGGAACGTCGACGCGTGCTTGGCCGCTTGAATGCCGGCGACGCGGGCCGTGGCGAGCACGTCACCTTTGTTCATCGCATTGGCGGCGACGCTGGCCGTCGTTGAGGCGTCCATGTTGATACGGCACCTCGCGAGGGCCCGTCGCGCGGAGACCTCCGAGGGGCCAATGTCGCGCGGGAACGCGCCACCACTTGATGGACGTCGAAGTTGGTGGAAGTCGTCCACAGCGCAATGTTACTGATCACGCGGCTGGCCCGAGAACGGCGGCGAGTAAACTGCTCAGGTCCACTGGCAGCACGGGAGTTGCGCAATGCCTACCTACGAATACGAGTGTCAGACCTGCCACGAGCGTCTAGAAGCCGTCCAGAAGTTCTCGGACGCGGCCCTGACGACGTGCCCCAAGTGCGGTGGCGAACTGCGCAAGGTCTTCTCGGCGGTGGGCATCGTCTTCAAGGGCTCGGGCTTCTACAAGAACGACAGTCGGAGCACATCGACCGCGACGACCCCTACGTCGAGCACGACGACGCCCGCTCCTGTTGCGTCAACCGACGCCACCTCGACGCCCGCAGCCACGTCGCCCTCGACGACCACGTCGACCTCCGCGTCGTCCACGACCTCCGACTAGGTGCCCGAGACCGCAATATTCGCAATCGCCACGGTCTGACCTGCGGCGCTGCCAGGCAACCACTCCTGGTCGTTGCCGACGAACACGACGTCGAGCAGCATCCGCTGGAGCGTGGACGCCACGGTGATCTCTCGCACCGGTTCGGCGAGTTCACCATCACGAATCATCAGACCGGTGACGCCGACCGAGAAATCGCCCGAGACGGGGTTCACACCGGAGTGCACGCCGATCAACGACTCCACGAAGATGCCGTGACCGACCCGTCGAAAGATCTCGGCCTGATCGAGTTCGCCGGGGATCAGTTGCAGCGCGCGGCACCCGGCCGAGGGTGACCCGGCGATCCCACCGCGCACGGCGCTACCGGTGGACGCCGTGCCGGCGCGACGTGCCGAGACGGTGTCGTAGACGAAGGCCTTCAACTGACCATCCTCGATCAGCACGTTTCGCCGACAGGCGAGTCCTTCGCCGTCAAAGATGCTCGCCGCGAAGTGGCGCGGGTCCGTGGGGTCGTCAAGGAGCGTGAAGGAAGGTGCGGCGACGACCTCGCCGATCCGGTTGGCGAAGAACGAGCGCCCTCGCACGACTGCCTCGCCGCTCAAGGCGCCTCCGATGATGGAGAAGAGCGTGGCCGCGGTTCGCGGATCGAAGACGGCCGTGGTCTTGAACGAGACGGGCTTGACCGCGCCCAGCATGCTGGTCGCGCGACGAATCGCGTCGTTCGCCGCCTTCTCGACGTCAAGGTCACCCGGCGCTCGTCCCGCCGAAAGGCCCCAGCCGGTCTGGTCGTCGGCCCCGTCATTGGCGATCGCCTCGACCGAGACGTACGCGCCCGTGCGCGCGTAGGACGCCTTGATTCCCGTCGTGGAAGCGATCGCGGCCTCGGCGATGTAGTCCGAGTAGTTGGCCGAGTCGACCTGGCGGATCCGCGCGTCTCCCTTTCGCACGAGGCGTTCGAGTTCGATGGCCATCGCGATCTTGTCGTCGAGCGACGTGGAGGCGACGCCGGGATCAGTGAGTTCGAGACTGACGGGGGCAACACCGTCGGGTCGTGCGAACGCAATGAACTCATCCTCAGTGGCGAATCGGACGTTGTCTCGCGCTTCACGAAGTGCGTCCATGACGGCCGCCTCGTCGAGCGAACCGGCCCACGCGGTCCCCACCTGCGCGCCACTGGACCCGTCATGCAAGACCCGGATACCAATACCCGTCGAGGTGGCGTTCGTGAGTTCTTCGATCTCGCCCTGGTAGGACTGGACCTCCGTGTCCACCCCGCTCGCGAGGTAGACCTCGATCTGCTCAGAGCCCTCGACCGATTCGAGGATGCGCAGTGCGCGTTCGATGAGGGCGCTCACGTGGCCGCTCCCCCGATGGTCACGCCCGTCAGGCGCATCGTGGCCTGTCCGCATCCCACCGGCACGCTCTGTCCGTGCTTTCCGCACGTACCAGGCGTCATCGAGAAGTCGGTCGCGACGGCGTCCACGCGTTGCAGGATGTCGGGACCATTGCCGATCAGGTTGCAGTCGCGCAAGGGCGCCGTGATCTTGCCGTCCTCGATCATGAAGGCTGCCGTCATGCCAAAGACGAAGTCGCCCGTGGCGGTATTGACCTGTCCACCACCCAGCTGGGCGACGTAGACACCGTAGGGGGTCTGGGCCACGATCTCGTCAGCGTCAGACTCGCCGGCGAGCAGGTAGGTGTTGGTCATTCGCACCATGGGTAGGTGTTGGTAGCTCTGTCGTCGGCCGTTGCCCGATGAGAGTCGACCCTCCTTGCGCGAGCGCAGGTAGTCCCACATATAGTCCGTCAGTACGCCATTCTCGATCAGAACGTTTCGCGCGCCGGGTCGCCCTTCGTCGTCCATCGCGAGGTAACCCCACTCGCCCTCGATCGAGCCATCGTCCACGAGCGTCACGAGCGGACTCGCGACCTGCTGACCGACCTTGCCCGCGTAGACCGAGTCCTGCTTCAAAATGGCGTCCGCCTCGAGACCGTGGCCGCACGCTTCATGGAACAAGATGCCGCCTGATCCTCCGGCCAGTACCACCGGTAGGTCACCCGAGGGCGCGGGGCGGGCGTCGAGTTTGGTGATCGCCTGGCGAGCAGCGCCCCGTGCCGCGTCCGCTACCGCCTCGGCGCTGAGGAGTTCGAATCCGCGCGTGCCGGCGATGGGACGGTACCCGGTTTGCATGCCCGTGTCACCAGTGGCGATGCAGGTGACGTTGAAGCGCGTCCGGACCTGGTGGTCCGCGGCGTAGACACCCTCAGAGTTCGCGACGACGAATCGACGAGACGAGTCACCGAGCGCCACCGAGACCTGGGTGATCGAAGAACCTTCAGACCGCGCGGCATCGTCGGCCAGGTTCATCAGTTCGATCTTGCGAGCCTTGTCGACATCGCGCGGCAACATCGTGGCCCCCGTCGGGTGGTCAATCAAAGGACCAAGCGCGATCTCGCGAACTCCCCCGCCACCTTCGCGTGCCACGGATGCGGCGGCCTGCGCGGCAGCGAGCAGTCCACGTTCGGACAGGTCAGCGGTGTGCGCGAAGCCCGTCGTCTCGCCCACGACCACCCGGATCCCGGCGCCGCGATCGCGACCAGAGCTCAGTTCCTCGACTCGGCGCTGATCGAGCATGGCCGAGGACGTCGAGCGATCTTCGACGAAGACCTCGGCGAACTCGCCCCCTCGACCCATCGCCTCGCCCAAGACTCGTTGAAGTACGTCGTGTTCTACCAGAGTGGATTCCATCCCTGCGAGCGTAGGGGCACCTCGAGCGTGCCGACGTCATTTCGTGGCCCCTGGTTAGGCTGATGAGGTGATTCTGCCGTCCATCGAAACCCCTGACGACCTCCAAAACCTCTCGTACGACGAGCTCGACCAACTCAGTGAGGAGATTCGCCAGTTCATCATCGAGACCGTGACGACCAACCCGACCGGTGGCCACCTCGGCTCCAACTTGGGTGTCGTCGAACTCACCTTGGCGTTGCACCGTGTCTTCGATTCGCCCAAGGACATACTCCTCTGGGACACCGGTCACCAGGCGTACGTCCACAAACTCCTGACCGGTCGGCGCTACGGCTTCAAGAACCTTCGCCAGCGTGGCGGGCTCTCGGGCTACCCCAATCGTTCCGAAAGCCAACATGACTGGATCGAGTCCAGTCATGCCTCGACCGCCCTCTCCTACGCGCACGGCCTCTCGGTCGCGCTCCAGCAACGCAAGGAGCTGATCGGTCACGGCGGAAAGCGCCACGTGGTGGCGGTCGTCGGCGACGGATCATTGACCGGGGGCATGGCCTACGAAGCTCTGAACAACCTCGGTCACTCCAACCAGCGTGTCGTCATCGTCCTCAACGACAACGGCCGCAGCTACGCCCCGACGATCTCGAAGCTCTCGGAATCTCTCACCGCGCTTCGACTCAACAAGACGTACCTCACGATGCGCGGACGGATCCGCAAGACCGTGCCGCATCTGCCACGCGTGGGCAAGGCCGCCTATCTCGGCATCGACGGGTTCACCTCCGTGGTGCGCGAAATGGTGACACCCCACACGTTCTTCGAGAACCTCGGCGTTCGCTACGTCGGCCCCATCGACGGCCACGACCTCGAGTCACTCGAGACGACGCTCAAGAGCGCGGCGCAGTGGGACGGCCCGATCGTCGTGCACGTTCTGACCACCAAGGGCCTCGGCTACGACCCGGCCATCGACGATGACCTCAAGATGCACGACTTCAAACTCCCGCCACGCAAGGAGGACGAGGAAGTCGCGCCACAGTCGTTCTCCCAGGCCTTCTCCGACTCCCTCGTCGCGCTGGCGAGTGCCGACGAGCGCATCGTGGCGATCACCGCCGCGATGGCCGGACCCACCGGGCTCCTCAACTTCGAGGCGCAGTTCCCTGATCGCTTCTTTGACGTCGGCATCGCCGAACAGCACGCGGTGACCGCGGCGGCGGGCATGGCCATGGGTGGACTCAAGCCCGTGGTCGCGATCTACTCCACCTTCTTCTCGCGGGCCTTCGACCAGGCCCACCTCGACGTCGGTCTCCTCAATCTCCCCGTCGTCTTCGTCTTTGACCGAGCAGGGATCACCGGCGACGACGGCCCGAGCCATCATGGACTTCTCGACATTTCCTTGTGTCTCGCGATACCCAACATGACCGTCTTTGCGCCCTCGTCGGCCGAAGAGGTGCCGGGGATGCTCGCGACGGCGCTGTCGATGACCACACCGACGGCCCTGCGCTTCCCAAAGACGCTGCCCAAACCCTTCGACGGCAAGGTCGGAGACGGCCTCGAGGCGCGCGAGGTCGTGCGCGGCGACGGTTCACTCTGCGTGCTGGCGGTGGGCAAGATGGCCCCGGCCGCCTACAAGGCACTCTCCTTCATGGGTGAGGACGCGAAGCGCGTCACGCTCTACGACGTGCGCGTGCTGCCCCCAGATCCGACAATGATCGACGCCGCGCTGGCGCACGATCGCATCATCACGGTCGAAGATGGCACGCGCCACGGTGGCGCCGGGACCCTCATGGTCTCCGCCGTGCGAAGCCGTGCCCAGGATCTCTCACGTCCTTTTCCGACGACGAGAATCCTCGGGACGCCGCGCGCCTACCTCGAGCAACACCGACCGGACCGGCTGTTGGCGGAACTCGGCCTCGATCCCGAGGGCCTCGCCGCCGCGTTCGCGCGACTACTCGCCGACGAACCGGAGTTCGCGCCCCTGCTGCCCGAAGCACCCCGACCGAACTACTCCTAGGTGGGCCGCATTGCGCCGCGGCGCTAAATTCACCGCATGACCTTCGACGTCGAAAAGAGTGACGCGCAGTGGCGCGAGGAACTCGAGCCCGAGCGCTACGCGGTGTTGCGCCAGGCAGCGACGGAGCCACCGTTCTCCGGGTCGCTGTTGCACGCTGACAAGAACGGTGTCTTCACCTGTGGCGGGTGCGGTCAGCATCTCTTCACCAGTCAGCAGAAGTTCGACTCGGGATGCGGTTGGCCGAGTTTCGACGCGTGCGAACCCGGGACCATCATCGAACGCGTCGACACGTCACTGTTTCGCACGCGCACCGAGATTCTCTGCTCCAGTTGCGGGGGCCACCTCGGACACGTCTTCAACGACGGTCCGACGGAGACGGGGCTGCGCTACTGCGTGAACTCCCTCGCCATCGACTTCGACGAGACGCAGCGCTAGACGTCGAGGAAGCGTCGGATCGCGATCGCCGATCCGACCGAACCGATGAGCACGCCCACGATCAAGACGACGGCGTTGGTACCGACGAGGGCGCTCGTGTTGAGCTGAAATTCGTTGTGGAGCGGATACCAGATGTGCAGCGCCGTCACCGCGCCGATCGCCACCGCCGATCCGAGGAGTCCCTGAATGAACCCTTCGGTGATGTAGGGGATGCGAATGAACCAGTTGGTCGCGCCGACCAGTTTCATGACCGACACCTCGCGTCGACGGGCGAAGATCGCCATGCGAATGGTGTTGAGGATGAGCACCGTGGCCGAGAGCAACAGCACCGCCGCGAGAGCGAGAAAGACGATCTGCAGGATGCGGATCGCCCGGTTCATCTGGCGAATCTGCTGCACGGGTGCGGTCACCGTGAGGACACCCGGTTGGTTCGAGAACGTCGACTCGACCGTGAACGCATCCGAAGGCACCGTGGGCACGCACGTGAATTTGGTCGGCATCTCGCTGACCTTGAGGACCTGAAACTCCGACGGCTGCAAATCGTGCCTTGCCTCGGCGTAGTCCTGCGCTTTGGTGTGGTACTGACAGTTCTTCACCAGGGGCAGGCTCGCCAGCTGAGACTGCACGTTACTTATCTCTCCGGCGGAGGCTTTGGGCTGCATCCAGACGCTCACGCGCGTGCCCTGTTGCCAGGTCTGCGAGGCCTGCGCGGCGCTCTGCTTCAACAGGAGCGCCGAACCCACCAGCGAGAGCGACACCGCGACGGTCAAGACCGCGGCGATGGTCATCATTCGATTGCGCCACAGGTTGGAGAAGGTCTCCTTGACGGCGTAGCGGAGGTAGACGCGCATCAGATCGCCACGCCTTCATCGATCCCGTAGACGCCGCGAACCTGGTCACGTATCATCTCGCCGCGATCGAGTTCGACGACACGTCGACGCATGCGGTCGACCAGCGTCTTGTCGTGCGTCGCCATGACCACCGTGGTGCCAGTGCGATTGATGCGTTCGAGCAACGCCATGATCGATTCGGAGTTGGCCGGGTCGAGGTTGCCGGTCGGTTCGTCAGCGAGCAGGATCAGCGGGCGATTCACGAAGGCGCGCGCGACCGCGACGCGCTGTTGCTCGCCACCGGAGAGCTCGCCGGGCAGGTTCTTGGACTTCTCGGAGAGTCCGACGAGTTCGAGGATCTGGGGCACCTGGGAGTCGACGGTCGTGCGAGGACGTCCGATCACCTCGAGGGCGAAGGCGACGTTCTCAAACACCGTCTTGTTCGGGAGGAGTCGAAAGTCCTGGAAGACGCAACCGATGTTGCGTCGCAGATACGGCACGCGCCACTTCGGCAGTTCGCCGATGTCACGTCCGGCTTCGAGGATCCGACCCTGGTCGGGCAACTCCTCTCGCAGCAAGAGGCGCAGGAAGGTGGTCTTGCCTGAACCGGAGGCACCGACGAGGAAGACGAACTCCCCCTTCTCGATGTCGAGCGAGATGTCCTTCAGTGCCGGCGTGCCGTTCTTGTACGTCTTTGAGACATTCTCAAAACGAATCACGCAACACCCCCTCGGGCAACTAGTGGTGGTGCATGGGCACCGCGATGTACGAGCACCATTCTAGTTTGGGCACATCGCGTCGTCGTGACAGGAAAGCCTTGCGTTACAGGGCTATCGAGATTCTTACGATGTCGAACGCTGACGACGTAGTTCCGCCTGCATGAAATCGTCGAGGTCACCATCGAGGACTGCGTCGACGTTTCCTGTCTCGAAATCCGTTCGATGATCTTTCACGAGTTGGTACGGCGCCTGCACGTAACTGCGGATCTGGGACCCCCACGCGTTGTCGCCGCGATCGCCGCTCAGGGCGTTCATCTGCGCTTGGCGTTCGGCGCGCGCACGTTCGGCCAACTTCGCTTCGAGGATCTGCATCGCGCGCGCGCGATTTTGGTGCTGACTTCGCTCGTTCTGACAACTGACGACGATGT
>VFSW01009576.1_pt1 | contig 13816 bp, 14 predicted proteins | sample 5358111 | NCBI WGS metagenome assembly VFSW01 (sample SAMN11554181, study PRJNA540505) | mine drainage metagenome | isolation source: sediment from site ElyBrook_90M | place: USA: Ely Copper Mine, Vershire, VT | collected 2017
GGGGGAGGCGGCCACCCAGTCGCTCATCCCCGGGGGGGCCGCGGGGAAAGTCGCGCCCTCGCCCAGTCCGAGCAGAATGCGCGATCCCACCAGCGAGGCGAGGCCGGTGGCGAAGCCGGTGAGCACTGTCGCCGCGGCCCAGGTCAGGCCGCCCCAGAACAGGGTTCGCCGCGGCCCGAGACGGTCGGCGATCCAGCCGCCGCCGACCTGGAACAACAGGTACGGCCAGGCGAAGGCCGAGAAGACCACGCCGAGCGCGGTGTTCGACAGCCGCAGTTGGCGCTGAATCGCCCCCGCCGCGGCGCCGATGTTCACCCGATCGACGTAGGTGATGAAATACATCGCGCACAACAGCGCGAGCACCATGGTGGTGGCCTTGCAGCGCAGCCTCACCCGGGGCTGCCGGTGCTCGGTGCGCGAGGCGACTGCGGGTGCGGGCTGCGCGGCGGGCGGGCTTGGGCGATGCGGTGGCGGGCGGACATGGGCGCTCGGATTCTCGCCCCCCTTCCGCAACCCTTCAAGCCGGCCGCGTTTCGCAGTCGCTTGACGGCGGGACGCGGACGTACATACTCGGACCGGGTTGGCCCCGGCCCTGGGGTTGCTCCGCCGCCGTGGTCGAGTCCGTACGGCGCCGCGGGGGCGTTGAGGCCCGACGAAGGAGATTGCTCGCATGCACATGCCGACGCCCGCCCGGGCCATCACCCGGCTGCCGTCCGGGGACCCCGCAGCGGCAGGCGCCAGCGCGAGTGCGGCCTGGTGAGCGGCGCCGGCGGCTGGTTCGTCTGGGCATTGGCGTCGGCGGGTTTCGCCGCGCTGACCGCCATATTCGCCAAGATCGGCATCCGCGGCGTCGATTCGGATTACGCGACCTTGATTCGCACGGTGATCATCCTCGCCGTGCTCGCCCTCTTCGTCTGGTACCAGGGCAAGTGGAGCGATCCGCGCGTTCTGCCGGCGCGCACGCTGGTTTTTCTGGCGCTCTCCGCCCTGGCCACCGGCGCCTCCTGGGTTTGCTATTTTCACGCCCTGCAGATCGGCGCGGCGTCGCAGGTCGCGCCGGTCGACAAATTCAGCCTGGTGCTGGTGGCGGTGTTCGCCTTCGTGTTTCTTGGCGAACGACCATCGCTGCGCGAGTGGCTGGGAATCGGCCTGGTGGCCTGCGGCGTGCTGCTGCTCGCCATCAAACCGAGGACCTGAGGCGGCCGCCCGCCGGACGGTGAGTCGACGACCCGGCGGTGCTACATTCGCCCTCTGTGGCCAACCGCCGCTGATGATGGGAAGCGAAGCACATGGAAGATCAATGGCTCGGCTGGGCCAAACGCCTCAATGCGCTCGCCTCGACCGGCATGCATTACTCGTCCTCGCCCTACGATCAGGAGCGTTATGCGGAGGTGGCCGCCATCGCGCAGGCCATGCTCGGGGCCCTCGGCGGCGTCCCGGTGCGGCGCATACGCGATCTGCTGCCGGAATTCGCCAAGGCCTATGCCACCCCGCTGGTCGAGGTGCGCGCCGCGGTGTTCGCGGACGATGCGATATTGCTGGTGCAGGAGGCCGGCGACGGGCTGTGGACGCTGCCGGGCGGTTTCGCCGACGTCGGGCTTTCGCCGGGAGAAAACGTGGTCAAGGAAGTCCGCGAGGAGGCGGGCCTCGAGGTGCGCGCAACCGCGCTGTATGGCCTGCGTCACAAGGCGCGACATGCCTACGACCCGGATATGCGGGATTTCTACAAGATCTTCTTCTACTGCGAGCGCCTCGATCAGCAGCCGCCGCGGCCCGGCGCGGAGACCGTGGCGGCCGGGTACTTCGGCCGCGAAGCGCTGCCGCCGCTGTCCACGGGGCGCACGCTCGCGCTGGATATCGAGGCGGCGTTCGCCTTCCGCGACGACCCAAGTCGCGGCCCGTTCTTCGACTGAGCGTCCGGTCAACCGGTCCGCGGGGACGCCGCGCCGTCCGCGCCGGCGGCTTCAGCGGCGCCGGCCGCAGAACTGATCGTGCAGGGTCTTGATGATGGCCGCCGTCTCGCCGCTCGCCAGGGCGTAGTGCACCGACTGGCCGCGGCGGCGGGTCGAGACCAGGCCGTGCTCGCGCAGCATCGCCAGATGTTGGGACACCGCCGATTGACTCAAGCCGACATGGGCCTGCAACTGCCCGACGGATTTCTCGCCCTCGGCGAGCTGGCATACCAGCATCAGGCGGTTTTCATTGGCGATGGCCTTGAGCACCACGCAGACGCGCGAGGCGCGCGAATGCAGGGCGGCGAGTTCGCTCGGACGAAGGGTGGTGGTGACGGGTGCGGTGCGATCCGCGGGGGCGGCGGCGCGGGTCATGGCGTAGCGCACGCGGCAACGCCGCCGGCCGCCACCGCCGCCGTCATGCCGATCTTGGTGTTGCCGTCACCGTGCCCTTGAACCCAGATCGGGTTCCGCAGGTCGTACGGCAGTCCGTCCGGCGAATTGCCGCCGCGTGCCATCGCCATGGTTCACTCCCCTGTTCGATAAACCTTCACCCGGCGTCGGCACGTGGCGGGCGCGGCGCGCGGCAAAACTCTCCGCGCTGCGCGACCTCGAGCTCGGCGCCGACGAACAGGCGCATGTCAGCGGCCAGCGGGGCCATTAGTCGCGCCCGCGCCGCGGCGCCCAGGTGTTCCGACCGGGATTTTAGCAGGTTGTGATGACGGATGAGTTCGCGGCGGGTTTCGTGGCAGGCATGGAAGCGCGGCGCCGGTGCGCGGCGCGAGCCCCGGCCAGACGTGCGGGAATTTCTGGTGCTGGCAGGTCTTGGCCGGAAAGGCCTTGGCGGCCGCTTTATTGCACCCGCAGCCGCCGCCTGGTAGCGGTCGATCTTGCCGTCCTTGATACCCGCCCCATGGGCCAGCGCGCTTCCCGGCGAGGCCGGAGTCAGGGGCTAGGAGGTGGCCAGCGCCGCCTGCGCGGCGTCGACCGGAATGCGCCGCGCCAGCAGGTAATACACCGGACCGGTGACCGCCAGCCCCACCAACCAGGCGAGATCCGCCCCGCCCAGGCGATGGGCGATCGGGCCGGTGTACAGCTCGGTGGAGACGAAGGGCAGCTGTACCGCGATGCCGAGCAGGTAGCTGCCGACGGCCGGCAGGTTCACGCGACCGTAGATTCCGCCGTCCTGGCGCAGGAAGGAGCCGACGTCGTAGCGGCCGTGTTGCACCAGGTAGTAGTCCACCAGATTGATGGCGGTCCAGGGAACCAGCACGTACAGCAGCAGCAGGATGAAATCGGTGTAGTTCGCCAGGAACGACTCCTTGGCGAGCAGCGCCATGGCCAGGGACAGCACGCACAGGCCGATGGCCACCAGCGCGCGCGCGCCGGCACGCGGCGAGTGGCCCGGAAACAGCGTCTGCACGAAGGTGAGGGTGGACAAGGCGCCGCAGTACAGGTTCATCGCATTGGTCGCGGCCATGCCCACCGAGAACACGATCACCACGGTGGGTGCCAGGGCCCCGGTCAGGCTCACCAGGGCGCCCATCACGCTGCCGTCGCCGGCGTACAGGCCGACGATCACCCCGAGGATCATCGGCAGCGAGGAGCCGAGCGAGCAGCCCCAGTAGCTCGCCCAGAACGCGGCGCGCGGACCGGTGTCTAGCGGCATGTAGCGCGAGTAGTCGGAGACGTAAGGGGCGTAGGCGATCTGCCACAGCGCGGCGATGGAGACCGCTCCGAGCACCCCGGGCAGATTGAAATGATTGCGCTGGTAGAAGTCCGCGGGCAGGCCGTGAATCTGGAAAATCCACACAAAGGCGAGCACCAGCACCAGCCCGGAGGCGAGGCTCATCAGGCGGGTGTAGGCGTGGATCAGATCGTGGCCGAAGATCGCCCCGAGCACGCTCAGGCCGCCGACGAAGAGGATGCCGCTGGTCTGGGCGATCGACGGGGCGATCAGATGCAGCGCCTCGCCGCCGACCACGAGATTGGAGGCAAAGAAGCCGAGATACATCACGATGACCACGCCGACGACCAGCAGCGAGCCGAGCGAGCCGAACTGTCCGCGGGTCTGCACCATCTGCGGCACGCCGAGGGCCGCGCCCTGCGCGGCGTGCAGCGCCATGAACACCGCACCGATGAGATTGCCGAAGGTCAGGCTGGCCACGGCCCAGTCGAAGGGCAGGTGAAAGACGCTGGGGGCGAGTGCGCCGGTGACTATGGTGAGCAGCATGATGTTGGAGCCGAACCAGATCGTGAACAGGTCGCGAGCCCGGCCGTGGCGCTCGGTGGGCGCGATCGGCTGGATGGTGTGGTGTTCGAGTTGAATCGGCCGCTCTTGGCTGCTCATCCGTCCCTCGTTGGTGGCGTCGCCGGCATTCGGTGCCCGGTCAGCACCATGGTTTCTCATGCTCCGCGCCTTCTGTAAAGGTCTGCGCGCGCCATGGCGCCGATGGCCGGCCGAAAGACCGCCCAAGCATAAAAAAAACAGAAGCCATGGAGAGTTTTTCCCGTGTTTAATTTATGCCCGGCGTCCGCCATGATCGAGCTCACCGGCGGGCATGCCGCCGGCAGCCTGCCGATGCGTCCCGCGGAGTGCCCATGATTCGAACCGGCCAGCAGTATCTGGACTCGATCCGCGACGGACGCGAGGTCTACGTCAACGGCGAGCGTGTCGCCGACGTCACCCGCCACCCCATGTTCAAGCCGCTGATCGACATCCGCGCGCAGATCTACGACCTGCAGCACGCCGCCGCGACCCGCGAGCTGCTGGCCTACGAGCAGGACGGGCAATGGCATGCGGTCGCCAACAAGCTGCCGCGCACGCAGCAGGACTGGTGGGACAAGCGGCGCGCCACCGACACGGTGCTGGAGGCCGTCGGCGGCATCGTCACCCGGGTGGGCGATGAGACCGTGGGCGAGATGTGGTCCTTGTACGACGGCCAGGACCTGCTCAACGAGGTCGATCCGCAGTTCTCCGCCAACATCCGCAGGCACATCGACCAGGTGCTCACGGGCGATCCGTTCCACGTCTCGGCCAACACCGACCCGAAGGGCGACCGCTCGAAGCCGCCGCAGGAGCAGGACCCGGACATGCTGCTGCACGTGGTCCGGGAAACCGACGCCGGCATCGTGGTGCGCGGCGCGAAATACGAAACGGCGGCGGCCTATGCGAACCAGGCCTTCACCAAGCCGACCATCGCCAACTGGGGCAACGCGGCGCTGTCGGATTATGCGGTGGGCTTCGTCTGCGATCTGGGCTCGCCGAACCTGAAATTCATCTGCCGCACCGGCTTCGCCGGTCGCGCGCCGGCGGCCGATTACCCGCTGGCCAACCGCTTCGATGAGGACGATTCGCTGGTCATCTTCGATGACGTGCTGATTCCCTGGGAGAACGTGCTGTTCTACCGGCACACCCGGGCCGCGACCTTCATCCGCGCCACCTTGCATCGCTACTCGGCATTCGCCTTCGTGCAGCGCAATCTGAAACTCGCCGACATGCTGATCGGAGCGGCCTTGTTCAACGCCCGGCAGACCGGGCTCGACCAGCAGCAGGCCGTGCAGGAGAAACTCGCGCGGCTCGCGGTGTATCGCGAGGGCATCAACGCGCACCTCACCGCCTCGATCGCGCTCGCCGAGCGCAGTCCCTCCGGGCTCATGATGCCGAATCAGTCGCTGCTGTACTGCGGGCGGGTGCTGGCCTGCTCGCAGCTGCACGAGATGATGCACATCGCGCGGGAGTTGTGCGGGGGGCAGATCTGCGTGACCCCGGACAGCGCCGCGTTCGAGGCCCCGCAGACCCGGCCGTGGCTGGAGAAATTCTACTCGGTGAACGCCGACTGGGCCGCCGGCGACCGGCGCAAGCTCCTGGCCTTCGCCCGCGATCTGCTGAATTCCGACTATGCCGGGCACCGGCTCACCTTCCAGCTGTTCGCCCAATCGCCGCCGTTCGCGCATCTGGCGGCGGTGTACCGCAATTTCGACTGGGACGGAGCGCTCGCCTTCGTGGGCAAGGCCGCCGGGCTGTCGCCGCAGGTGTTCGGCGGACGTCCCGCGCCGCAGGGGGGAGATCGCGCCGCCGCGCAATGGGACGCGGCCAAGAACTGATTCATCGAGGAGCACGCACATGCATCAGCGCATCCGCCGCTTCAACACCCGCGACACCTATCCGGAACAGCAGCTGGACAATGACCTGTGCCAGGCCGTGGTCGCGCGTGGCGCCATGGTGTTCGTGCGCGGGCAGGTGGGCCAGGACCTCGACACGGCCGTCAATGTCGGGGTGGGCGATCCGCAGGCGCAGGCCGAGCAGGCCATGCGCAACATCGAGCGGCTGCTGCGCGAGGCCGGCGCGGAGCTGGCCCATATCTGCAAGATCACCATTTACCTCACCGACCCGCGCTACCGCGAACAGGTTTACCGCACGGTCGGCCGCTGGCTGAAGGGCGTATACCCGGTGTCCACCGGCCTGGTGGTGTCGGCGCTGGCGCGGCCCGAATGGCTGGTGGAAATCGACGTGGTCGCCGTGATTCCTCCGGTCCCATGACCTTCAGCGTCGTCGCCCGCAGCGCCGACGGCGCGCAGTTCGGGGTGGCCATCGCCTCCTCCTCGCCGGCGGTGGCGGCGCGCTGCGCGCACGCGCGCGCCCGGGTGGGCGCCGCGGCCTCGCAGAACATCACCGACCCGGCGCTGGGCCACCGCCTGCTCGAGGCGCTGGCGCGCGGCGCGAGCACCGAGCAGGCCGTGCGCGCGGCGCTTGCCGCCACCCCCCACGGCGATTACCGCCAGCTGCTGCTGGGCGGTGCGCGCGGGTCCCCGCAGATCCACAGCGGCGCGCACGCGCTCGGCCGGGTCGGCGCCGCTGTCGGGCGCGATGCCGCCGCCGCCGGCAATCTGCTCGCCGATACCGGGGTGCCACGGGCCATGATCGCGGCCTTCGAGTCGAGCGCCGAGCCGCTGCTGGCCGACCGTCTGCTCGGTGCCCTGCGCGCGGGGCTGTCCGCGGGCGGCGAGGCCGGTCCGGTGCACTCGGCCGGATTGCTGGTGGTGCGCGAGGTCGAGTGGCCGATCGTGGATTTGCGCGTCGACTGGAGCGAGCAGCCGTTGCTCGATCTGCAGACGGTCTGGACGGTGTACCGGCCGCAGGTGGAGGACTATGTGCGGCGCGCGTTGAATCCGGCGGCGGCGCCGCGTTTTGGCGTCCCCGGAGATCCCTGAGGCCGCCACCATCCCTGCCGCCGCGATCCCCCGGGCGGGGCGGCGCCGCGGTAGGATCGGGGGGTGAAGCTCACGCTGCGCCAATTGTCGTACTTCGTCGCCGCCGCCGAGACGGGCGGCATCTTGGCCGCCTCGAGGCGCGAAAACATCTCGCAGCCGGCGATTTCCACCGCGGTCTCCCATCTCGAGCGCGAACTCGGGGTGCAGTTGTTCCTGCGCCGTCATGCCCGGGGTCTGTCGCTCACGGCGGCGGGCCGCAGCCTGCTGCGCGAGGCCAAGCAACTGCTCAAGCAGGCGGACGGTCTGTACAGCGCGGCGGCCGAGGTGGGCCATCAGGTGCGCGGCGAACTGGCGGTCGGCTGGTTCGCGACGCTGGCTCCCATCCTCATGCCGCAGCTGGTGAGCTCGTTCATGACGGCGCATCCCGGCACGCGCATCGCCTCGCTCGAGGGGCATCAACAGGACTTGGTCGCGGCGCTGCGCCGCGCCGAGATCGATCTGGCGCTCACTTATGATTTGCAGATCAGCGAGGACATCGCCTTTCGTTCGTTGGCGCCGCTTGCGCCGCACGCCCTGCTCGGCGAGTCCCATCCCTGCGCCGGCCGCAGCAGCGTGACGCTGCATGAACTGGCGGCGCTGCCGATGGTGATGCTGGATCTGCCCATGAGCCGCGACTATTTCCAGGGCCTGTTCGAGCGCGAGCGGCTGCGGCCGTTGGTGGCCTGGTCGTCCCCGCAGTTCGAGGTGGTGCGCACGCTGGTCGCCAATGGCTTCGGTTACACGCTCGCCAACGTGCGTCCGCTCGCCGAGGTCGCGCTGGATGGGCGGCGGCTGCTGCGGGTGCCGATCGCCGGGGATCCGCCGCCGCTGCGCGTGGGCATCGCCACCTTCAAGCCGCTGCAAAAGACCCGGCTCGCGCTGGCCTTCGAGCAGCATCTGGCCGACTCGATCGGCGTCGACCACCTGCCCGGCATGGCCATGGCGCGCGGCGCGGGCCTCAAGGGCGCGCGGCGCGCACTTCGGCGCCCAGCTTCTGGAAGAACTCGAGGCTCGCGCCGCCCGGCATGAGCACCCGGCCGGCCAGGATGCCGGGCGTGCCCCGCGGCTCCGGCGCGCCGCCACCGCGGTTCATGGCGCCGGCTCCGGCGTCATCGGCGGCTGCGGCATCGTCATGGGCGCGGGCGCGGGCTCATGGAAGGTGAAGGCCTGCGCGCCGGCCCCGTCGCGGCGCAGTCGCTGCAAGCGCCACGCCGCCTCGATCAGCGTCGGGCGGTGTCCGGCCGGCACCCACCACAGCACCATCGAGGCGCTCGTCAGCGGCGTGAACCATTGTCGCCGACGGCGCATGACTTCACCATGCGCCGAGCCGTACACATAAGCCTTCAGGCTGGCGAGGTCCTGCCACAGCGACAGATTCACCAGCAGGTCCGGAGCGAACGGGTTGGGCGGCGGCGCCGGATCGCGCTCCTCGTCCCAGCGCCAGATGAACCCCGGGGAGGCGTCCGCCAGGGCGTTGATGGGTTCGAGTTGGGCGACGAATTCGCTCATGGCCGGCGAATCGAGCGCTGCCCGCAGGGCGGCTACGTTCAGGTGGGCGAGTTGAACCGCGGGCATGCGCGACCTCATCGGGGGAGCGCCGCGGCGACCGGGCGCCCTTCGTGGGGCAGAATACGGCAGCTGGCCGCCGCCGGCCAGCCCCTCGGGAACGAAGCCGGCGCCGGCCGGGATCGATCCGCGTATAATGGGGTTTTCAACCGGGATTCGAGCCAATCATGACCACCATAAGACTCCTGCGCGCCGCCGTCATCACGGTCTTCTTCGCGGGGGCGCTCGGCGGCTGCGCCGCCTATGAGAAGTGCGGTTTCCGCGGCTGTCCCGGCGATCAAAAGATCACCACGGCGGTGCTCGATCTGTACTCGCAGCATTCGGACCTGCAAGAGCCCACCAAGATCACGGTGAAGACCATCGACGGGGTGGTGTATCTGTACGGCCAGGTCAACACCGATGTGCAGCGCCAGGAGGCCGAGTCGCTCGCCCTGCAGGTTGATGGTGTGAAGAACGTCATCAACTCGATCTCCCTCACCTACCCGTAAGTCGCTGGGCGCTGCGCACCGCGGCCCTGAATGTGCCTGGCGACCCGCCGACCGCAGGAGTATTCGGCGCCATCGAGGCGGGGGGCACCAAGTTTCAGTGCGCGGTGGCGCGCGGCATCGATGCGTTGCTGGCCAGCCGGCGGATCGCGACCACCACGCCGGCGGAAACGCTGCGCGCCGTGGTCGAATTCTTCGTGGAGGCGCAGCGGCAATTCGGCAGGATCGAGGCCTTTGGCGTCGGTGCCTTCGGGCCGGTGGATCTGGATCGCCGCTCGGCGACCTATGGCCGCCTGTTGCCCACGCCCAAAGTCGGCTGGAGCGGCGCCGATCTGCTGGGTCCGCTGGCCGCGCGCTTCGGGCGGCCGATCGGCTTGGACACCGACGTCAATGCGGCGGCGCTTGCCGAGGCGCACTGCGTCGCGGGTCAGACATCCGGCTCGCTCGCCTACGTCACCGTCGGCACCGGGATCGGCGGCGGACTGGTAATTGGCGGGCATCCCTTGCACGGCGTCATGCACCCGGAGATGGGTCACATCCCGGTGCGCCGCGACGCGCGCGCCGCGGCATTTGCGGGCATCTGTCCCGTTCACGGCGATTGCCGGGAGGGTCTTGCCTGCGGCCCGGCGCTCGCGGCGCGGTGGGGGGCGCCGCGCGATCGGCGGGGCGGGCAGCATCCGGCGGCCGACATCATCGGCGGGTATCTCGGGCAACTTGCCGCCACCCTGGCGCTGGTCACCTCCTGCGAGCGCGTGGTGTTCGGCGGCGGGGTCATGAGCGGCGGCGCACTGCTGCCGCGGGTGCGCGTCGCGACGGAGCGGTTGCTGGCGGGCTATCTGCCGGGCGCCCCCTGGCGGGGCGGCCTGGAGCGATTCATCACCGCCCCGGTGTTGGGCGAGCGCAGCGGCATCATCGGTGCGCTGCGCCTGGCGCAGGAGGCGACGCTCAGACCCTCGGAAAGCGCGCCATGGCCTCCATGACCTCCAGATCCATGTGGTTGCGGATGTACTCCTCGCCGCCGTCGCGCGGCGGCGTGTAGTCCCAAGCCATTTGGCGGCCCCGGGCGAGGCTCGCTGTGACGAACAGCCGCCGCCGCTGGTCGGCGATGACCTGCTCGTGCAACCGCCGCAGGTCGAGGCGCGCGCCGATCTGGCGCCGGTACTCGGCGCAGCGCGCCTGTTGCGCCGGGTCGGCGGCGAGATTCGCCAGTTCATCCGGATCGTTCTTCAGATCAAAGAGCTGATCGGGGTCGGCCGGGCAGTGGATGAACTTGTAGCGGCCTTCGCGGATCATCATGATGGGCGCGATGGCGCCCTCGGCCAGGTATTCGCCCTCGACCCGGTCGTGTCCGCCGCTGCCGGACAGGTGGGCCAACAGGCTGTGTCCCGCCACCGGCGGCAGGTCTGCATCCGCCTGGCCGTCGCCGGCGAAGTCCAGCAGGGTGGGCAGGATGTCCACCAGCGAGACCGAGTGCGCCACGCGCCGCGGCGCAAAACGTCGCGGGGCGTGCACGATGAGCGGAATGCGGCTGCCACCCTCGAAGAAGTTCATCTTGTACCACAGGCCCCGCTCGCCGAGCATGTCTCCATGGTCGCCCAGCAGGATGACGATGGTGTCGTCATCGAGGCGTGCCTCGGCGAGGGCCGCGAGCATGGTGCCCACCTGATCGTCGATGAAGGAAACGGCGCCGTAATAGGCGCGCCGCGCCGCGCGGACCTGCGCCGCCGTGATCGCCTCCTGATCGATGCCGCACACATGGCGCAGTCGGCGCGAATGCGGGTCGAGCTGCTCCAGGGGAATGGCGATGCGCGGCATGGGGATGTCGCCGTCCGCATACAGATCCCAGTAGCGCGGCGTGATGGTGTAGGGATCGTGTGGATGGGTCATCGACACCACCATGCAGAACGGCCGTCGATCGGGGGCGCGCGCGATGTCGAACAGCTTGCGCCGGGAGGTGAAGACCACCTCCTCGTCGAAATCCAGCTGATTGCTGCGCGCGCAGGGTCCGGCCTTGGTCACCGAGTCCATGGAGTGATACCAGGTCGGCCGCCGTTCGAAGTTCCTCCAGTCGGGGGTCCAACCGAAATCCGCCGGATAGATGTCGGGCGTGAGGCGTTCCTCGAACCCGTGCAACTGATCGGCGCCGCAGAAATGCATCTTGCCCGAGAGCACGGTGTGGTAGCCGGCATGGCGCAGGTGATGGGCGAAGGTGGGAACGCTCGCGGCGAATTCGGCGGCGTTGTCGTAGCCGGCGATGGTGGACGGCAGCTGGCCCGACATGAACGAGAAGCGCGAAGGCGCGCACAGCGGACTATTGCAGTAGGCCGAATCGAACACCACCCCGCCCGCGGCGAGACGGTCGATGTGCGGCGCCTTGACGACCGGGTTGCCATAGGCGGGCAGGGCCGCGGGATTGAGCTGATCCGCCATGAGGATGAGGATGTTCGGCTGGTGGGGCACGCGCGCAGTCTCCATTGCGGATGGTTGGGTGTTGCGAGCCGGGAAGACTAGCAACGCGCGGCCCCCCGTGCCAGTCCCGTTCAGGCCTCGATCAACCCGTGCCGGATCGCGATCAGGGTCAATTCCGACTGATTCCCCACGTTGAGCTTCTGCTTGATGTTGTACAGATGGGTGCCCACGGTGGAGGTGGAGAGCTTCAGGTCCTGGGCGATCTTGTGGACGGTGGCGCCCGCGGCAAGCCTCACGAACACGTCGAATTCGCGCTCGGAGAGCTGTTCGACCGGGGATTTGCTCGCCCCCTCGAACTCGGCGAGGGCGAGCTTCTGCGCCAGGGTGCCGTCGAGGTAGCGGCGGCCACCGGCCACGGTGTTCACGGCGTCGATCAGGGTTTCCGGTGCGCTGCGCTTGGAGAGGAAGCCGAGCGCCCCCTCCTGCAGGGCGCGACGAGCATGCATCGGATCATCGTGCGCCGACAAGGTCAGCACCCGCGCCTGCGGATCGCGCGCACGGATGCGCCGCAGCGCCTCGAGTCCGCCCATGCCCGGCATCGCCAGATCCATCACCACCACGTCCGGCGCGAGTTCCTGATAGCGCTGGCAGGCGAGTTCGCCACAGTCGGCCTCGGCGATCACCGCCATATCGGGCAGCGACTGCAGCAGCAACCGGAAGCCCGTGCGCACCACCGCATGATCGTCGACCAGCAGGATGCGGATCATGCGCTCACCGCCGCGGGGATCTCGGCGCCGAGCCGCACGCCGCGGCCTGAGGGATCGTTGCCGACGCCGAAGCGGCCACCGAGCCGTTCGACGCGGTCCTGAAGGCCGCGCAGGCCGAAGTGGCCGGGCCGTTGCCAGTCGGCGGGCAATCCGCCGCCGTCATCCAGCACGCTCACGGTGACTGCGGCGGTCGATGAGTTCAGCTCGATGTCGATGCGCCGCGGGCGGCCGTGTCGCAACGAGTTGGTGAGGCCCTCCTGCACGCAGCGGTACACCACCAGGGCGGCCGCCGGGTCGAGCTCCCGCGTGAGCGCGTTCGCCACATGCAGCTCCACCGCCGGATGGCGGCGGCGCGTCTCGGTCACCAGGTTCTCCAAGGCCGCGGCCAGGCCGAGGGTGTCGAGGGACAGCGGGGTGAGGCGCGGAATCAGCCCATGCATGGCATCGTAGAGGCGGGCGGCTTCACTGGAGATCAGCCGCGCCACCTCGCCGATGGCGGGGTCGCGGGCGCCCTGCTGATTGGCGATGGCGAGCGCGAGGCTGCGGATCGCGGTGACCGACTGGCCGAATTCGTCGTGCAGTTCATGCGCGATCAGCCGCCGCTCCTCCTCCACGCGTTGATCGGCGAGCGCGGCCATTTCGCGCCGCTCGGCCAGGCGCTCCTCGGCCAGATGCGCCTTGCGCTCGGCCCGCACCTTGTCCTCGACGGCCTGCGCCATGCGGTTGAAGGCCAGGCCGATGGCGGCCGTTTCGACCCCGCCGAGCGGCGGCAGGCGGTGGCCGAGGTCGCCCTGCTGGATGCGTTTCAAGCCCTCGGTGATGATGGGGAAGGGGCGCAGGGTGCGGGTGATGCTCCAGAAGGCGAGCGCATTGACCGCGACGAACATCGCGAGGCCGATGCCGGCCAGCCGGCGGATGTCGTCCCAGGCATCGAGCACGGCGCGCGAGGTCTGCGTGCGCACCAACAGGGTGACGCCGCCGCGCAGCGGAAAGGTGACGGTGGCGGCGGGCGGCGCCAGCAGGCGGGTGAACCACGCCGGCGCCTCGCGGCCGGCCTTGTAGGTGGCCGCCGGCGAGCGGTACAGCTCCTCCCCGTCGGCCGCCACCAGGGTGACCTCGTTGGCGCGCACGCGGCCGAGCTGCTGCAGGAATTGCAGCACCAGGTCGGGTCCGCCCACCATGGAATACACCGAGACCAGCCGTCCGAGCAGCTGCACCGCCACGCGATTGGCCGCCTCGGTCTCCTCGCGCACCGAGAGGCGGGTGCTTTGAATGGTGGCCAGGATCAGGACCGCCAGGAAGGCGGCGCTCAAAGCCGCGACCACCAGGTTCAAGCGGGTCCTGAGTCTCATGGCCGGGATGGTACCAGCGAGGCGCCTGCATG
>VFSW01009577.1_pt1 | contig 13816 bp, 14 predicted proteins | sample 5358111 | NCBI WGS metagenome assembly VFSW01 (sample SAMN11554181, study PRJNA540505) | mine drainage metagenome | isolation source: sediment from site ElyBrook_90M | place: USA: Ely Copper Mine, Vershire, VT | collected 2017
GGGTATGATGCTGATTACCTACCGGTACGGACGGATCGATCCCAAGGTCGATGTCTCCGACTACAGTTATCTGATCAGGATCCTCCACGAGCGGTTCCTCAAGGAACTGGGCGGTTTCCATTGCCGCATCCTGAAGCCCTTTGCCTACTACCTGAGCGGCGAGGCGAAAAACTGCTCCCACGTGTACAAAAAGGGGGCGGCGATCGTCATGAAGCTGCTCCTGGAGGCGGATGAATTGATCAAGGCGATGCCGGAAAGCGAACGGTACCGCAAGCCGACGTGAAAAGGCGATAGCCCTTGGCCACGGGACGAGCCGCGCCGACCGCCGTGCCGATATTAAACCTTCGCCGGCCGGGTCTTGCGGATGCTCTGCCGCGCGGCTTACGCGCCGGTCATCACCTCGGGGGGGACGGTCTTTCCCGTGTAATGGCAGTAGCTCATCATTCCCCCCGAGAGGTTCAACAGCCGTTCGAAACCGGACTGCTTCAGGACCCTGCAGGCCGCGTAAGAGCGGACGCCGGTGCGGCAGACGACGACCAGATCCCGGTCCTTCGGGAGTTCGCCGATCCGTTCCCGAAGCTCATCCCGGGGGATGTTTATCGACTGTGGGATGCTGATGGCCTCGAATTCCTTTCGGGCACGCACGTCCACGAAAAGGGGATTCTCCATCGCCGTGGCCTGGTCGTAGGTCACCGATTGCACGAGACCCTTGAGGATGTTCCCTCCCACAAAGCCCGCCATGTTGACCGGGTCCTTGGCGGAGCCGAAGGGCGGCGCATAGGAGAGCTCAAGCTGCTGCAGGTCGTAAACAGTCATGCCCGCGCGGATGGCGGTCGCGATGATGTCGATTCGTTTATCCGCGCCGTCCGTCCCGATGCACTGGGCGCCGAGCACCTTGCCCCCCGGCACTGCAAACAGGAGTTTCAGGGACAGCGTCGCTGCGCCGGGGTAGTAGCCGGCGTGGCTGAGGGGATGGAGATGGATCGCCTGGTAGTCGAGGCCGTTTCTCCTGGCCGTTTTTTCATTCAGCCCCGTCCCGCCCGCCTGCAGATCGAAGACCTTGACGATGGCCGTCCCAAGCGACCCCGGATAGCGGGAGTCAAGACCGCAGATGTTGTCAGCGGCGATGCGGGCCTGCTTATTGGCAGGGCCTGCCAGCGGAAGGAGCACCTGCATCCCCCCCACCAGGTGGGTGGTCTCCACGGCATCGCCGACGGCGAAGATAGCGGGATCGCTGGTCCTCATGCACGCGTCAACGGCAATTCCGCCGGTGGCGCCGATCTTCAGGCCGGCCTCGCGGGCCAATTTGATCTCGGGCCGCACACCCACGGCGCTCACCACCAGGTCGGCGGGCAGTTCGGCCCCGGAAGCGAGAACGACCCTCCCCTGAGAATCGCCCACGATCCGTTTCACGCCGTCGGACAGGCGGAGGTCAACCCCCCCGGAGACAAGCCGGGCCTGGATGATTCCGGCCATCTCCGGGTCAAAGGGCGTCATGACCTGATCCAGCATCTCGACAAGATGGGTCTTGATCCCCCGGTCGATCAGATTCTCGGCGATCTACACGCCGATGAATCCCCCGCCGATGACGACCGCCTCTTGCACCCGCTGATCGTTGATCCGGGCAATCATGGCGTCCATGCCGGGGATGTCGTAGAGGCTCATGAACATCGCGGCGCCGCTTCCTTCGATCGGCGGAATCAGGGGGTAGGCCCCCGGAGACAGGACCAGAGTGTCGTACGATTCGGCGTACTCATCGCCCGTCGTGAGATTCCTGACCCGGAGAAGCTTCCGCTGGGGATCGATGGCCAGGACCTCGTTTCGCACCCGGACCTCGATCCGGAAATTGGCCCAGAGGCGCTCCGGCGTTTGCAGAAGCAACTTGCTGCGTTCCTTGATCCGGCCGGAAATATGGTAGGGGAGGCCGCAATTGGCAAAGGATATGTAATCGCCCCGTTCAAACATGATAATCTGTGCCTTTTCGTCCAGCCGTCGTAACCGGGCTGCGGCCGTGGCGCCGCCCGCCACCCCCCCGATGATGCAGACTTTCATTTCTCGCTCCTTGTAAAAATAGATGCCTGTCCGGCACTTCCGCGTTATCCGCCAAGGGCAGATCCTTCCCTCCCCGGCGGGTACAAATGCACCTTTTTGCGGGGGGGAGGATAGGAGAACTTTCCCGGTAAGTCAATCACAAAAAACTTGACAGGACCCCCCTTCCGTGTGCAAAAGGGCCCGTCTGAGTATCGCTTCAGACCCTTTTGGCGGGGACGAGGCGCTCGGCATCCGCAGCGAAGGGGCCAAGGCCGGGCGTCGCCTCGACGGTTCCGCCCGCATCGGCGGACGGAGGGAATGGGAACCAACGGACGAAAGGAGAATGAAATGAAACGGAAAATGGTACTGGCAATCATGTTGGGAGTCTTTTTGCTCATGACACTGCCCATGACAGCGGTGGCCGCGGAGGAGAAGTGGCCTTCCCGGCCGATCACGATCTACATCGGTTTCGCTCCGGGCGGGGGGATGGACATGATGGGGCGGCTTCTCTCCGAAGAGATGCGCAAATCCCTGGGCGTCGCCATGCCGGTCGTCAACATGGTGGGCGCCAACTCGGTCGTCGCCATGACCCATGTTTACGAGCAGCCCAAGGACGGCTACAGCCTCTTCGGCATCAGCAGCGCGCTCTGCACCTTTCCGGCGACGGGGCTCTCGAAGCTGAGCTACAAGGAGTTCGGCATGATCGGCATCCTCTTCGGCAGTTTGCCGACCTTCAGCGTCCCCTATGACTCGCCGATCAAGAGCGGCAAAGAGCTGATCGAGGGCCTAAAGAAGGGCGGACTGACGGGGTCGAACAGCGGCATCGGCGGCATATGGCACGTCCCGCAGTTGATCGTCGTCAATACCCTGGGGGGAAGCTTCAAAGCGGTTCCCTACAACGGCGGCGCCCCGGCCGCCCTCGCGGCGGCCAAGCATGAGGTCGACTTTTGCACGAGCGACCTCTCCGAGGCCCTGACCCTGATCAGATCCAAGATGCTGCGTCCGCTGATCGTTTACAGCGACGAGCCCTATGTCCTCGACGGCGTCAAGATCCCGCCCATTACGGACTTTGTCCCGGCGATGAAAGACAAGATCGCCGCCGGGCTGGGCTGGCGCGCCCTGGGGTATCCCAAAGGCGTTCCCCAGGACCGGGTGAACAAGTTGATCGACGCTTTCAAGGTTGCAGCGCAGAGCAATGCGGTGAAGGAGTTCGGCAAGAAGAATCTGCTGCCCGTCATCGGCAAGACGGGCGCGGAGGCCGACAAGATCTTCGAGATCGGCACGCAGACCCAGAGCTGGCTCCTCTACGACATCAAAGAGGCGAAAGTCAACCCCAAGGATCTGGGCATCCCGAGACCCTAACCGTGTCAGGAGTGGAGAATCATGGCATCTATGGATCGTGACCTCCGGGTCGGGTGGTTCGTCCTGGTTTTGGGATTGTACGTCTGCTGGGCCTCCTTCACGATGCCCATGCGGGGGGAATTCATCGAAAGCCCGGGGATCTTCCCCGGGCTGATGGGGATTCTTCTCATCCTTTTTGCGGTCATCCTGATCGCCCGGTCAATGGTGAAAGGGGGCAGGTTGCGAGTCGTTCAGTGGGGCCGCTCGGTCGTGCCCTTCCTGGCGTCACCGGACCACCGCCCGGTTATCCTGGGGATGGTCCTGCCCGCGATCTATCTGTTCGCTGGCATCCCGTTGATCGGTTTCTATCTGTCGAGCGGACTGTTCATGGCGGTCATGTTTTGGCTGTTCGTGAAGCAATGGCGGCGATGGTTCCTGTTCCTGCCCATTGCCATCGGCATCACGGGCATCCTGTACGTCACGTTCAATATATTGTTCCAGTTGCAGATCTGGTAGGCAGCAAGGAGGAGAATTCGCGTTATGGATTGGCTCAGCATGCTCACCGGGTTGGGGAAGGCCTTCATTGACCTCTCCACCCCCTATGGATATTGGCTCATCACGATCGGTTGCGCCGTGGGGATCCTGGGCGGCGCGCTTCCCGGCGTCTCGACGACGATGACCGTGGCCCTGCTGGCCGTTTTCACCTATACCATGGACCCGCTCTGGTCCATCATCCTCCTCTCCGCGGTCCAACTGGGGGGTACCTATGGCGGCTCCATCTCCGCCACGGTCCTCAACATCCCGGGGACGCCCGCCTCGGCGCCGACGGCGATCGAAGGCTACCAGTTGACGAAGAAGGGCGAGGCCGAGGTGGCCCTCGGCATCAACGTCTTCACCAGCTTCATGGGGAACAATCTGGGGCTGATCATGCTCCTTCTCACCATGCCCCTGTTCGTCAAGCTCTCGATGATGTTCGGTCCCTGGGAGATGTTCTGGTTCGGCATCTTCGGGGTCTTCATCGCCGCCAACCTTTCCGAGGGGGACACGCTAATGGGAATGATCTCGGCGACAGCCGGGCTGGTCATCTCCTGCATCGGGATCGACCCGATCGACGGCTCCCCCCGGTTCGCCTACGGCAGCACCTACCTGACCGCCGGGATCCCCCTGATTCCCGCCATGATCGGTCTCTACGGCTTTACCGAGGTATTCGAGGGCCTGACGGACATCAAGGTAAGCAGCTTCCCCCTGAGGAAGACCTCGCTCATCAGCGCGGCGCGCATGTGGTGGAAGTACCGCTGGCTCTCCGTCCGGACCTCGGTTTTGGGTTACATCATCGGCGTTGCCCCGGGGATCGGCGCCAATGTCTCCTGCTGGGTGGGGTACGATCACGCCCGGACCACGAGCAAGGAACCCGAGAAATTCGGCCACGGGAGCATCGAGGGGCTGATCGGCTCCGAGACCTGCAACATGGCCAACGTGCCCGGGGCCTATGCCCCGGTCTTGTCCCTCGGCGTCCCCGGGGATGCCCCGACGGCCATCATGCTGGGGATCCTGATGCTCCACGGCATCAGGCCGGGCCCGACCTTCCTGATTACGAACCCGGAATGGCTCTATCAGATCGTCGTCGCCCTGTTCATCTCCGGAATACTCTTCGTCGTCATCGGGACCTATGCCGGCAAGGGGCTGGTGCGGCTCTTCGTGAGCACCCCCCGGACGGCGATGTCGGCCATCGTGGCGGTTCTCTGCGCGATGGGCGCCTACGCCGCCAACATCAACCTCATGGATATCTATACGGCCTTCTTCTTCGGCGTGCTGGGCATCATCATGAAAGGGCTGGGAATACCGGTTTCTCCGCTGGTCCTGGGCCTGATCCTGGGGGCCGATCTGCTCGACGTCGAGTTCCGCAGGGCCCTGCTGGCGGGCAAGGGGTCCATCCTTCCCTTCTTCACCCGCGGCGTGAGCATGGCGCTGATCGCCTTTATCGTTCTCGTTCTCTTCTTTGAGTACGGATATCCAAGAATCAAGGGCGAACAGAAGAAGGACCGAACGGTCATTTTAAAATAACCATACCGAAGAATCCGCTTGTGAGTCCATGAGCGATCACACGCACCGCGGCTTACGGCGGTGCCTTTTCTTTAAGGAAGGATCAATGAAGGCAGAGATTATTGCAGTCGGAACGGAACTTCTCCTGGGGCAGATCGTGGACACCAACTCGGCCCATATCGCCCAGCAACTCACTACCATCGGCCTGGATCTGCATTTTAAATCCACCGTCGGGGACAACATGGAACGGATCAAAGCGACCCTGCGAAACGCGCTCGACCGATCGGACCTCATCATCACCACCGGGGGAATCGGTCCGACCCTCGACGATCTGACGCGCGAGGCGGTGGCAGAAGTTTTGGGACGACCGCTGGTCTTCCATCAGGCCCTGTTCGACCAGATCAACGATTTCTTTGTCCGGCTGGGACGGGCCACCACTCCGAACAACCGCAAACAGGCCTACATCCCCGAGGGCGCGATTCCGATCGAAAATCCGGTCGGCACCGCGCCGGGTTTCATCGCCGAACAGGACGGCAAGGCGATCATCACCGTCCCCGGGGTTCCCCATGAGATGCGGTATTTCATGGAACACAGCGTCCTTCCCTATTTACGGTCGAAATTGGGAATCCGGGAGGTGATCGTTTCCCGGGTACTCAAGCTTTTCGGAATCGGCGAGAGCCTGGTGGACGAGCGGCTCAAGGACCTGATCGAAGCGGGGACCAACCCCACAATCGGGCTTTTGGCCCACACCCACATCGGTGAGATCCACGTTCGCCTGACCGCCAAGGCTGCCGAGCAGGCCCAGGCGGAGGCTTTGAATGCCGCACTGGAGGCGAAGGTGCGGGAACGCCTGGGAGAATTCATCTTCGGGGTCGACGAGGAGAGCTATGAAGGGGTGTTGAGTGTGCTCCTGGGGAAAGCGGGGCAGACGGTCGCCGTGGCCGAAACGGCCTTCGGCAGCTCAGTGACCCAGACGCTGAAAACGATGGAGGGGAGCGGCCAGTTCTTCCGGTTGGGTGTGACGGTTGTCACCCCGGAGACGGCGCAGAAGCTGCTGTCGGTGCCGGTCGCGCTTTGGCAGGACGAATCGGGGGTCAGTGCTGCGATGGCAAAGGCCCTGGCCGAGGGGGCGCGACGCCTTGCCGGGGCCGATCTCGGGTTGGGGATAACCGGTCGCGCGAGTGAAGAGAAAGGGCAGGACCATGTGATCCACATCGCCCTGGCCAGCGCGGGGAAGACGGAGTGCATCGAACAGCGATGGCCCGCGCGGATGCGGTACATCGAAAACCGTATGACCAAGCTGGCCCTCGACCAGGTCAAGAAACACCTCTTGTCGTAGCGCCTTTTTCGGGAACGGATCGTCGCATGAGCGCAGATAGCTCCCCGGGCACGGGAAAAGCCATGGTACATTTGAGCGCCTCGGAAGCGACGGCCACGGCGGAGCGCGCCTTGGTGCGCATCGGGTTCAGTCTGCCGGAAGCGCAGGTCATCGCGGCGCACCTGGTAGATGCCGCCCTCTGCGGGTATCCCTTTGCCGGACTCCCGCGCATCTTGACCATTGCCGAGGACCCGAGAACCCGCCAGAAGCGAACACCCGTCCGGATCGTAAAAGAAACCCCGGTGTCGGCGCTCGTCGATGGGGGCAATTATGTGGGTTATTACGCCGTTTACCGCGGCGCGGAGATTGCGGTGCAGAAAGCTCGCGAGAGCGGCTTTGCGCTGGTCGGTGTGCATAACTGCCATCTCAGCGGCCGCAATTCCTATTATCTCGAAATGATCGCCCGCGCCGGGTTTGTCGGCGTCCATATGGCGAGTGCACCCCCGATCGTTGTGCCCATGGGCGGCAGGCGTCCCGGCCTCGGCACGAATCCGATTGCGATTGCGGTGCCGCGGGACCCTTTCCCGTACATTTTCGATATGGGAACCGCGTCGATCATGAGGGGAGAGGTCATACTGCGATCGCGGACCGGTGAAAAGTTGCCCGATGGCGTTGCAATCGACGGCCAGGGCCATCCGACAACCGACCCTGCAGAGGCTTTGCGCGGAGGCATCCTCCCGTTCGGCGGGCACAAGGGATATGGACTCTCCTGCATGATTCAGTCGGTTTGCCTTCTCGCGGGCGCCGCGATGCCCCGCGGCCGTGTGCAAGATTACGGATTCCTGTTTATCGTCTTCGATCCCGAACTCCTGATGCCCCTGGGGCAATTCAAACAGCAACTGGAGACCCTCCTCGGCCTTATCAAGGGAGCGCCTTGCCAACCGGGTGTTTCCGAAATCAGGATCTCCTCCGAGCGGGCGTTTGCCGAGCGGGAAAAGCGACGCAAAGAAGGGATTTCCCTTGAGAGAGACGTCTATGAGGCGATCAAATCACTGTAAGGAGGCTATATATGCGGAGCAGGCGAAAAACGTTGTTGGCGACGTTCGGTTTCTTGGCAATGAGCTCTTTCCTTGTCGCGTCGGCATTTTCCCAGCCGGGCAAGAGCGGCGTTGAGGAGAAGTTTCCGGAAAAGGCGGTACGGATTATCGTCCCGTCTACACCCGGCGGGGCTCTCGATTTTCTGTCCCGTCTGATCGGTCCCCACTTGACGAAGATGTGGGGGCAGCCGGTCCTGGCGGAAAACAAACCTGGCGCGGGTGGCGTTATTGGTACGGATGTCGTGGTAAATTCACCGCCCGACGGGCACACGCTCTTGGTTGTTGCCGGCGGCTTCACCGTCAACCCCTTTATCTATACGAAACTGCCATATGATTCGGTGAAGGATCTCGCTCCCGTTACGCTGCTGGTGTCATCGACGCACGTGCTGGTCGTCCACCCCAAAGTACCCGTCAAGTCCATCAAAGAGTTGATCGCGCTGGCCAAGGCAAAGACCGGGAAACTCACCTACGCGATCTCTGGTATCGGGACGGGCGGATATCTCTGCTCGGAATTGATGAAGAACATGGCGGGGATCGACATGCTGGGAGTTTCCTACAAGGGTGCGGGCGCTGCGACGACGGCTGCGCTGGGGGGTGAGGTCGATATGCTGTTTACCCAGATAGCACCGGTCATCAATCACATCAAATCCGGTAAGCTCAGGGCGTTCGCGACGACGAGTCTGCAGAGGTCCCGCGAGCTGCCCGATGTTCCCACCTTGTCGGAAAGCGGGCTTCCGGGATTCCAGGTAGACGCCTGGAACGGGATGCTCGCCCCCGCTGCCACACCGGCCGGCATTGTTCTCAAGGTGCAACGGGATGTTTCCAAGGTGCTCCACTCGGCCGATATCAAGGACAAATTGGCCGCGGCCGGTTTTGAACCGGTCGGCGACAGCCCCGAGAAATTTGCGGCCCTGATCAGGTCGGAGATGGTCAAATGGTCGAAACTGATGAAGGAAATAGGGGTCAAGCCTCAGGTGGTGAAGTAAACCGACTGTGAATAGATCCACGTTGTGTGTCTGGAGGCGACAGCGATGATTCCCCGCGATCAATTTCCCGCCGGAAGTTGCGATTGTCATGCCCATATCTTCGGTCCGCGGTCGCGCTACGCCTATACCGCCGGGCGTCGCTATACGCCCGATGACGCACTCCTTCCGGCATATCGTGCGATGCTCGCGACTCACGGCATCGATCGGGCGGTGCTCATCCAGCCGAGCGTGTATGGAACGGACAACAGGGCGATGCTGGATGCGCTGTCGGAGGCCGGCCCGGCATTTCGCGGAATTGCAATGGTGGAAGAGTCGATCGCGGATGCGGAGCTCTTACGTTTTCACGGACTCGGTGTGCGGGGGGTGCGGACACAGATCAAACCGGACGGCAGCGGAAAACCGCTCGACCTTGACGGCATCCGCAGAATGGCAGAGCGGATACGGCCCTTCGCGTGGCACGTGGAAATCCATGTCGACGTGGGAAAAATGCAGGATGTGGAAGGGTCTTTTTCAGATTATCCGGTAAGCGTGGTCATCGAGCATATGGGCCATATGCCCGCCTCCATGGGCTTAAAGGTGCCGGGGTTTCAATCGCTATTGCGGTTCATTGGCGGAGGAATCGGCTGGGTAAAGCTGTCTGGCCCCTACATCAATTCGTCCCTGCCGGCGCCTTACGCAGACGTTCGGCCGTTCGTCGAAGCACTGGTAACGGCTGCGCCCTCCCGAACGGTCTGGGCGACAAACTGGCCCCATCCCCACAGAGATCCCATTCCCGATGATGATGTCCTTTGCAGACTCGTCTGGGACTGGCTTCCCACTGCCGGGTTGCGCCAAAAGATACTGGTCGACAATCCAGAGCGACTCTACGATTTTGAACGTATCGGGTCAAAGAGGGGCTCAACAACCTAAGCATCAGGGAGATAATACGCCATGAAGATTCTTGTTGTGCCGGGCGACGGAATCGGTCCGGAAATTACGGAAGCCGCAATGTCGGCGCTGGGCGCGCTCCAGAAGCGATTCGGGCTCGACATCGAGTTTACCCATGCGGAAAGCGGTTTTGTGAGTCTCCGCAAATATGGTGTTACTGTGCGCGATGAGGACATCGAACGGGCGAGGGAGGCCGATGGCGTCATTCTGGGGCCGATGTCGGTTCGCGAGTACCCCCCGGTCGAGAAGGGCGGGATCGGTGTGCCCGCGGCGTATCGTTCGCGCCTCAATCTGTATGCCAATATCCGGCCGAACTACACTCGCGAGGGACTGCCGTCTGTCGTCAAGAATATGGATTTGGTGTTCGTCCGTGAAAACCTCGAGGATTTCTACATCGATCGCAACATGTACAAAGGTATTGGCGAGTTCATGCCGACCCCCGATGTAGTCATCGCCATGGGGAAGATTACCGTTCAAGGATCGCGCCGGATTGCCAAGGTCGCATTCGAGCTGGCGCGGCGAAGGCCCCGCCGCAAGGTCACCGTGGTGCACAAGATGCCGGTGATGAAAATGTATAACGGGCTATTCGTTAACGAGGCCAGGGAGATGGCAAAGAACTATCCCGATGTTCAGATCGAGGATATGATGGTCGACGCGGCGGCGGCGATGCTGATCCGCAACCCGGAGCGATTTGACGTCATCCTGACGACAAATATGTTTGGCGACATTCTTTCCGATGAGGCGGCGGAACTTGCGGGGAGCCTGGGATTGGCCGCCTCGGTCAATTATGGAGACGAGGCCGTCGTTGCACAGGCGGGGCATGGTTCGGCCCCCGATATCGCAGGCAAAGACATCGCAAATCCGACATCCATGATGCTGTCGGTGGCGATGTTGCTGGAGCATATCGGCGTGAAAAAGCGGGAGCCGCGATTGGAAGAGGCCGGCCTCTGTTTCAAAGAAGCCGTTGATTCCCTGCTCGTGAGCCCAGCGACCCGGACCCGCGATCTGGGGGGCAATCTGGGAACCCAAGCCTTTGCCGCGGAGGTTGTGAAGTGGATAATCCATCAGGAGAAAAGGTCGTAACCGAGGAAGGATTTCGCATGACAGAGACCATCGACGGATGTGCTTATGCGGGCCGCATCCTGCGCGTCCGTCTGGGCAGCGGCCGGACCCCGGGGAGACCCTAATTATCTGTCCCTAATTATCTTGACACACAGAGACCATCTCCATATACTCCCCCGCAAAATGCGGGTTTTGGAAGGAGCTAACCATGGCGAAAAAGAAGTATGTCGTTCCGCTCAAGGAGGCCATCACGGGTGTCCTGCACGGGCGGGCGGGAACGTTTCGAATCCTGATCGATGAAGAGACGAGCGGGGCGAAGCACTTTTCGCTGCTCGTCAATACGATGAACGCCGGGAAAGTGGGCGACGCGCACAAGCACGATGTGGAGCACTGCTGGTACGTCCTCTCCGGAAAGGGGACGATGATCATCGGCGGCGAAACCTTTCCCATCGAACCGAATATGGCGGTTTTTGCCCCGGCCAACACGCTGCACCAGATCATCGTCGGACCCGACGAGGACCTGACGTTCGTCGTTGTCTATGCGCCACCCGGGCCCGAACAGAAGCTCAAGAAGTTCGGCGAACATGCTTTCGACTCCCCCAAATAGGGGAGATTCAATGACTTGGGAGGAAAAAATGGCTGAATACGTAAAGTTGAATGAACTGTCAAAATTGCTCGTCGTTCCCCCGCGGACGGGGCACTACACCGATGTCGTCACCGATACGAAGTACGAAAAAGGGCTGGCGATCAACTTCGGCATCAACGCGCAGGTCTGCGGGTCCAAACGGATCGCCATGGGAAGGACGGTCATCCCGCCGCATACCGCCAACGAACGGCACATCCACGTGAACGCGGAAGCGGCCATGTACGTCATATCGGGAACGATGGTTCTGCTTTTGGGGCCGGAGGCCAAGATCGTCAAGTGCCCGCCGGGTACGTTCGTCTTTGCGCCCGAGGGGGTCATCCACGGGGTGGCAAACGCCAGCAGGACGGAAGAGGTCGTCCTGGTTTTCGCGTACGGCGGCGTTCCCGACAAGGAAGCCGCACGGATCGTCTTCATCGATGACAAAGGGAACGAGTATCCGCCCAAAGGCTGGGACGCGGAGTAGGGGGGGCATTGAAGCATGGCTGAAGCAAAGAAGAAGTACCGGTTTTTGTTCATCCAGCCCTTTGAGCTGTCGACCGGCGGCAAGCTCGTGGACAAGTACCACTCGGCCGAGCTGACCAAGGAGAAACGGATGCGGATGGAGTACCTCAACATCCGGCCCCTCCTGGAGGACGTGGAGTGGGATTTCCACGGGGGGCCGAAACCCCCTTACGGCGATTGGGCAGTCGAGACCCGCGAGGAGTTTGCCCACGTGGCGGCCGCCCGGCTGCCGATCGTCCGCGAGGCCTGTGAGAGCGGCAAGTACAACGCCATCGTGCTTCTGGGCGGCGGCGAGCCGGGGTTCATGGAGGCGCGGGAGATCGCACGCCCGTACGGGATACCCGTCACGGCCTGCGCCTTTTCCCAGATGCACATCGCCTCCATGCTGGGGAACAAGTTCAGCATCATCGATTTCACCGAGACGCACAACATGTTCTACTACGACCTCGTCGTCCGCCACCGCATGACCGACCGATGCGCCTCCATCCGGAACATCAACTTCTACCACGGCAGGCCCGGGCACAAGGATGAAAGCACCATCGACGCGGAGCGGGACAAGGCCCTCCGGGGTGAGCCGTCCGAGGCGGTCGAACGGGCGGTCACCGAGGCCGTGGCGGCAATCGAGGAGGACGGCGCGGAGGTGATCACCTTCGGCTGCTCCGATGTCTTCTGGCTCCAGTCCTTCCTCCAGAAACGCCTCAACGAACTGGGATGGGAGCTGCCCGTCCTGGAAGGGTACAGCAGCGCCATCGCGCTGGCGAAGCTCTTCGTCGATCTCGGGATCGACGCCAGCGGGCTCAAGTTCCCCAGCGAACGCCCGAAGCAGTGGCGGCGAAAGAAGATCTTTTAAGGCGACCGAAAAGGAGAATGATCATGAAATTCCGATTTGAGAAAAATGTCCTGGCCCTCTTGGAAGGGTCCATCGATATCCATATCCACTCGGCCCCCGACGTCTACCCGCGGCTCCTCAACGACGTTGAGCTCGCGCTCTTGGCGAAGGAAAACGGGATGCGGGCGATCCTGGTGAAGAACCACTACTTCGAGACGGCAGGCCGGGCGCGGCTGGCAAGCGACGTGGCGGATTTCCCCGTGTTCGGGGGGATCGCGCTCAACCTCACCAACGGCGGGCTGAACAAGATCGCAGTGTCGATGGCGCTGAAGATGGGGGCCAAGCAGGTCTGGATGCCCACCGTCCACGCCGACTATTTCGTCCGGAACAAGAGCCACGTGGCCAACCTCGCCACCGAGATCCCTGACGACGTCGAAGGGCTCACCCTTGTCAACAAAGACGGGTCCCTCAAGAAGGATCTGTACGACATCTTCGACCTCATCAAGGCGGCCGATGCGATTTTTTCTACCGGCCACGTGACGAAAGAGGAGGCGAAGGTCGCCGTCCGCGAAGCGGCAAAACGGGGGGTGAAGAAGATCCTGATCACCCATCCGGCCGCTACCTTCGTCCACTACAGCGGCGACGACATGAAGGAGATCCTGGATCTGGGCGCCACCTTCCTCGAGCACACCTGGAACGACACGACCCGGCAGGTGTCGCACCCGCTTGAGATCTCCGCCCTGTTCGATGTCATCAAGGCTGTGGGCGCCGCCCACTGCATCATGTCCACCGATGCGGGACAGTGGCTCAACCCCCCGGCGGCCCAGCAGATGGGGATTTACATCAAGGAGGCGCTCAAGAGCGGCATCTCCGCCAAGGACGTCCGGCTGATGGTCTCGGACAATCCGGCGAAGATCCTGGGGATCTAACCTACAAGGGCCGGCTGCCGCCCGTTGTCGGCGCCGGCCCTCCGTTTTAATCCCGGTCACGGCGCTGATCGTCCCTGACCGGGAGCGGCACCCGCAAAAAAACCGA
>VFSW01009578.1_pt1 | contig 13816 bp, 11 predicted proteins | sample 5358111 | NCBI WGS metagenome assembly VFSW01 (sample SAMN11554181, study PRJNA540505) | mine drainage metagenome | isolation source: sediment from site ElyBrook_90M | place: USA: Ely Copper Mine, Vershire, VT | collected 2017
GCAAACCCTTTCATCAAGCGGTGGTGACAGTCTATATCAGCTTGTCCGGCGCTCGTGTCATCGGATTGACGGCAAAGCTCAATCGGGGCGATATTGTGGGCCTGCAGAGCGGCGGAGCGAAGTGCCGCTTCAAAGTGAGCTGGATCTCCGCGAATGCGGATGGCACGTATCAGGCTGGATTGCACTGCCTGGAAAAGGGCACAAGCCCCTGGCGCGAAACAATGCAGCAGGCCAGGGCAAACGACCGCCGCGGGAATGAACGCTTTCACTGCAATGGCACGGCCTCAGTGCATTCGACGACCCGCAGCACGCCAATCTGGGGGATGCTCCGCGATATCGGCCCGGGCGGTTGCTATGTGCAATGTGTAAACCCAGCCGCCCAGGATGACGTCGTGAGCGGACAGTTCATCGTGAACGGGGTGCAGATTAACGGCGTGGCACAGGTGCGCACCTCTCGCACCGCGGTCGGCATGGGATTGCAATGGTGCGACTTGGGCTGGGATGGCCAGGAAAAGCTGAACAACCTTCTGCGCACGCTTTCCCTGAACCATACCGAAAAGGACGCTGGCAAGGTAAAGGCACTGGCACAGCTGGATAAACTTCATCAACTGGTAATGGCGCTGCGGGAACGGGTGGAAAGTAACCACACGCTGGTGGATGTGCAGATGATCGGGCGGTTGGGCGATGCACTGGAGAGGCTGTCGGAGGCGCTGAAGAGCGTGCAGGGCTAACCGCATTGCGGTACTCTTATGGATATGCGCTACTTACTCTCTACTGCCCTGTTGACCCTCAGTCTGCTTATCTGTTATCCGAACCTGGCTCATGCCCAGAGCGGCACGGACGCAGTCCCACCCACGGAGATATCCGCCGAGCAGGGCACCTGCTCGGCATTGATCACCGTCACCGGTGCGGACTCCAAGCCGATCTTCGACGCAAAGGTTTCCACGCGTGTTCACTATGGTTTCCTGGCGCTTAAAAAGATCGACTTGGAGACCTACACCAGCGCCAACGGACAAGCCAAGATCGTCGGTCTGCCCGAGGTCCCGAAGAAACCGATCTATATCTACATCAGCAAAGGTGACAAGCTGGAGACGGTGGAATTCAAGCCGGACGTGCATTGCCGCGCAACATTCGATGTGCAGTTGAAATAGAGGCGGCTTAGCTCAGCGGGTAGGCGAGGCCGTCGATGGGACGGCCTTTTTCTTTGCGGCTTTCTTGGTTACCGGCTTGCCGGGCGCAACAGATTTTGCCTCGGCTTTCTTGTTGAGCGCAACCGGTTTGGCTTTGGCGCGGGCGTTGCGGACGGGAAGTTCGGCGCAGCGCCACAAGTACCAACTGGCAACCGAACACCATGGCTCCCACTTGCGGGCGCGGCGGCGCATTGCATCCTTGCCCGGAAGCTCGCGCAGTCTGTAAAGGCGCTGCATACCTTTGCGTACACCGTAGTCATCCACGGGAAGCACGTTGGGACGGCCCAGCCGGAAGAGCAGCATCATCTCCACCGTCCAGCGGCCAATGCCGCGCACCTGGGAGACGCGCTCGATGATCTCCTCATCGGCCATGCGAGCGAGGGCGCGTTTGTCCGGTACTGTGCCATCCAGGCACTTGGCGGCGAGATCGCGCAGGGCAGCGAGTTTGTTCTGCGACAGTCCGGCGGCACGCAACGAGGCGTCCGCCGTTTTCAGCAGGTTTTCAGGTGTCATGCGCCCCTTCGGAAAAAGCGCCTCGACCCGCGCCATGATGGCCGCGGCTGCCGCCCCGGCAAGTTGCTGATAAATGATGGAGCGAGCCAACGAATAGAAAATGCTGAAGTGGTGCGGGATCTCAATGGTGCAGGGGCCGACCTGAGCAATGAGCGCAGCAAGTTTGGGATCGGCGGCCGAGAGATGTTCGACGGCGGTGAACCACTCCGGCTGCGGCTTCGGGTTCAAGATTCGTCCTCACCCGGGGAAGTTGTTTCGGCCATCTCGCGCTCCTGTTCGAGGGCAGTGAGAGTTTCGCCTTCCACATTCCAGTCTCGTAGCAATTTGACGATGACGCCACTGGAAAATCCGGCGCGCGCCATCATGCGAAAGATGCGCGCTGCTTGCTTCTGATCCTGAGGCTGCTTGAGACGCTTGCGCACGGCGAACTCGCTCGCAAGTTTTTGCTCATCCACCTCGCTGTACGTTTCGCCGATGGCTTTGCCGATGACATCCGGGTGTACGCCCTTGGCTTTCAGATCCTGCACCACGCGCATAGGGCCGAACTTTTCGGTGTCGCGGCGGTATGCGGAGTAGGACGTCGCATAGCTGGTGTCGTTGAGATAGCGCTGCTCTTTGAGGCGCGCGGTGACGGCCTCGACGAGAGCGTCGCAATCGGGCTGCTCTCCGGCGCGGGCCCGCATCAGTCGCTTTAGCTCGGCAACCGTGCGCATCCTGCGGCCCAGTGCTCCCACCGCATACTGATACAGGGCGCTTTCCGTGTAGATCTTCTTGGCCGCGCTTTTCTTCCATGCCATGGCTAGAACAGTTTCAGACCGATGGAGGATTTTAGCAAGCAGAAGAGCAGCAGCGAAGACTGGTGTAGAAGGAGGCGAGGCTGCCCCCCGTGCAGTAACGCAATTTCCTCTGAGCGTAATACGGCTTAGAAGCGGCCCAGCTGTTGCGAAAGCTGATCGCGAGTGGATTCCGCAGTACCGGAAATTCCCTGCACACGGAGCTTGAAATCATCCGGGTTGCTGGCATTCTCAATCGCGGTCTCGTAGGAGATCAAACCCTTCTGCAGCAGATCGTAAAGCGACTGGTCGAAGGTCTGCATCCCATACTGCGAGGTCCCCTGCTGGAGCGCATCTTTGATGTTGCGGGTCTTCTCCGGAGTGGTGATGCACTCGCGAATGTAGGCCGTGGAGATGAGCACTTCGACGGCCGGCACACGGCCAGTGCCATCGCAGCGCTTGACCAGGCGCTGGCTGATCACCGCGCGCAGAGTCGCCGCCAGTTGCAGACGAATCTGCTTCTGCTCCGGGGGCGGAAAGACGCTGATGATGCGGTTCACGGTTTCGATGGCATCGAGCGTATGCAGGGTACTGAAGACCATGTGGCCGGTTTCCGCCGCATGGAGCGCGGTGGAAATGGTTTCCAGATCGCGCATTTCGCCGACGAGGATCACATCGGGGTCCTGGCGGAGACTGGCTCGCAGAGCACTGCCAAACGATGGTGTATCGACTTCCACTTCGCGCTGATTGACGAATCCTTTTTTGTCGCGGTGAAGGAATTCGATGGGGTCTTCGATGGTGATGATGTGTTCGGGACGTGACGAGTTGATGCGGTCAATCATGGCCGCAAGCGTGGTGGACTTACCCGAGCCTGTGACACCGGTGACCAGCACCAGGCCGCGCGCTTCCTCACAGATGCGCTCGGTGACTGCGGGAAGAAAGAGCTCTTCAAGAGCGCGAATCTTGGTGGGAATCACGCGCAGAACGATGCCGACATTGCCGCGCTGCTGAAACACGTTGACGCGGAATCGTCCCAGACCCGCAGCGGCGTAGGCCAAATCGATCTCGGCGCACTCCTTGAACTTCTGCTTCTGGCGGTTGGACATCATGCTGAAAGCCATGTTCAGCATGTCCTCGCCGGTAACGCGGGGCTGATCGGTGAGCGGCACAAGTTCGCCGTCGATGCGCACGTGGGGATAGTTGCCGACCTTCAGATGCAGGTCGCTCGCTTTGCGCTCGACACCGATGCGCAATAGATCATCGATATTCATCGACTCGATCTCTTTGATAAAGGAATTAACCCGAAACTACCACGTTGCCGGGGCGGACGCAATGAATGATCGCACATGGGCCCAAGAAAACCGAGGGAGTGCGCTCGCAAGAGCGCAAGCAAAAGCGCGGGCGCTGTGTTCTTCATTCCAGGCCCGCGCTCTCAGAGTGTATCGGACGTACTACGCGCCGACCTTCTGGCGCACCGGAACCGGCGTGAGCCAGTTGTAACGGTCGGGCTTGCTGCCGTCAAAGATACTGAACAGCTCCTTGCGGATCGCTTTGGTAACCGGGCCCACAGAGCCATCGCCGACGGTGATCTTGTCGACCGAGCGGATCGGAGTGACTTCGGCGGCGGTGCCGGTGAAAAAGACCTCGTCGGCCAGGTAGAGAAGCTCGCGAGGAATGACCTGCTCAATGACGGGAATGCTGAGATCCTGTGCCACCTGCAACACGGAATCGCGGGTGATACCGGCCAGCACCGAGTTGCCGAGCGGCGGCGTGAAAACCTTGCCATTGCGCACCAGGAAAATATTCTCACCGGAGCCTTCGCTGACATATCCATTGACGTCGAGCGCGATGCCTTCGACATAGCCGTTGAGCACCGCTTCCATCTTGATAAGCTGCGAGTTCATGTAGTTGGCGCCAGCCTTGGCCATGGAAGGCAAGGTGTTCGGAGCAAGGCGAGTCCAGGAGGAGACGCAGACATCGACCCCGACGTCTTCCGAGCCGCCAAGATACTTACCCCAGGGATAATTGGCGACATAGCACTCGGTGGGAACGCCAAGCGGGTTCACGCCGATTTCGCCATAGCCGCGCACGATGAGCGGACGAACGTAGCAGGGCCACACGCCGTTGGCGCTGATCGTCTCAACCAGGGCATCGACGAGTTGCTGGCAGGTGTATTCCACCGGAATGCGATAAATTTTCGCCGAGTCAAGAAGGCGCTGAATGTGTTCCTTGGCGCGGAAGATCGCGGGGCCAGTGGGCAGTTCATAGCATCGAACGCCTTCAAAAACGGCCGACCCATAGTTGACGACGTGAGCCATGACGTGAATCTTGGCATCATCCCAGTCGATGAGTTTTCCGTTGTGCCAGATTTTTTCAGTAGGGTTGACGGACATGTTCGCGCACTCCTCGGAAATTGCAAAAATATATTATAAAGCAGCGTGAGGAGCGTGGCGCCGGATTCCGGTTCATCGAAAACCGCAGAGTGCCCTCAGCACTGGCCCTGCCAGGCAATCGCCAAGTCCCGATGCAGCTACCCGATAGCGTGGCCGAATGGGGTAGCTGCGATCTTTCTACGATTCCTTCGTCTCTTGAACGTTAAAGCGTCTCTGTCTCCGTCTCCAGGAATTCCGCGGCTTCGAGTTTCTCGCCGGCAGCGATGGCGCTTGCCAGTTCGCGAACGAAAAGCTCCGCGTCGGTGACCAACCCCAGAGCCTGAAAGGTTCCGCGGTCGGCAAGCTTGGTGACCACGGCGGGATTGATATCGACGGCCACCACTTTCACCGAGGCTTTCAACATATTACCGGTGGCGATGGAGTGGAGCATGGTGGCAATCATGACCACCATCTCAACCCCGACCAGCGCGTTGCGCATTCGAACCTGCGCTTTTGCCATATCGGTGATCACGTCCGGCATGGGCCCGTCGTCGCGAACCGAGCCGGCCAGTACGAGGTCCACGTTGTTCTGGACGCACTCGTACATGATGCCTTCCTTCAGAATCCCCTTCGCTACGGCCTCCCGCAGCGATCCGGCGGAGCGGATGGTGTTGATGGCGGCCATGTGGTTGCGATGGCCGCCCGGCACCGGACGGCCATTGTGGAGGGCGACGCCGAGCGAAGTGCCGAAGAGAACGCTCTCCACATCGTGGGTACAGATGGCGTTGCCGCCGAACAGGACTTGGACGTAGCCGTCGCGGATGAGTTTGGCGAGCAGAGGGCCAGCGCCGCTGTGGACGATGGCCGGGCCGGCGACGATCAGGACTTTGCCGCCGCGGGCGCGAATCTCGCGCATCTGCTTGGCAATTTCCTCGATCACGAGGCGCTTGGGATGCTCGGAAGAGACATTGCTGCCCATACAGCTGAAAATTTCGCGCTCGCGCGCGCGCTACGGCGGCAGGATGCGGATGCCTTCATGTCCGACTACCACCAGCTCTCCCTGGCAGACTGCGGAAGAAGGAATCATGTGAGCTTCCGAGTAAGCCGGACTCACGACAATGGCCAGATCCATCTCTGTGTTCTTCACATCCACCCAGCGGCCGTTGAGGCGAACCTGTGTGGGCAAGTGGGTGGTCGAGTAGAACTCCGGCGGTAGAACACCGTTGGCGGGCGCGGGCGCATAAGCCACGTCCTCGCGCGATGCCAGCACCGCACCGAAAGACTGCAGCGCCGTGAGGATGGCCTCCAGCTTGGTCTCCGTATCGGCGCGAACCTTGAGCCGGGCAAAGGAAACCTCGTCCTTGGCGCGGCCAACCTGTATCTCCTGAACGTCAAAAGCGCCGCCCATGTCCATGATGGTGTCAAAGGCGCGTGGGAGGGTCCAGGAGTCGATAATGTGTCCTTCGAGAGTGATTTCTTCGCTGAATGAATTCATGGGTCCTTTTTTCTTCATCCTGTACAGGCTGCCAGAGGAAACAGCGGCCAGAATCTATGCTGCCGGGTGCCTTATCTCAAGCAAACATCGTTTCAAGTAAAAAGGCCCGCAGCGGTATGCCTGCGGGCCTGGAGATGATAGCTCTGCGATTCCTAATTACTGAAGCTCTCTCCGTGCACGCGGGCCCTCGACCGACGGTCGCGGCTGCGGTTGCGCATTTGTGCTCGGGAGCGCCATAGATTCTTAAATTCTGAGCGAAGTGAGCGGGAATGTCAACCCGGAGAGGCTTCCCTTTTGGCTCTGCATGAACTAACAATCCGCACCGGCCTCATGAGAGCTTCAGCGGGCTCTGGTGCTGCGGCTGCCTGCGAATTGCCGCAGCAGCAACTCTTCCGGTGGCCTAATGCCTCACTCAAATGCGCAGCATACCTTCATTCCCTAGACAGGAGGGCGGCTCAGGGTGCGAGGTGGTCTTTAGTCTCTTTGTGCATCCTAATGTGTGAGCTGGCAACAACTGTGCAACCGGCGCCATAGAAATCGCCAGCGCCAACTTACCTCAACTCCAGCATAATAATTACTCTGGAACCGCTCTAATCGCGGTGGCCGTGATGGGGTCTCCAGTGGGCCGACGCCCAACGCGTGCCATGCGAGGAACAAAAATCAGAGCCACCGCGTACAGGAAGATCGACACCGCTGTGCATCCCGGATTTCCGTGTTGCAAATCTTCGAACAGTAACTTCGCCGTGACCAAAGCCAGTGTGCCATAGGCGATCCATACGAGTTCGCTTCGCTGCCAACGGGAGCTACTGAAAGCAAGCGCGAGCGCGACCAAGCAAGTGATCAGGGTGCGGATGACCGCTACTTGGGATGCGCCGGCAGTCATGACGAGTGCGGCCAGCCACACCAGGACAGATACCAGAAACGTGATCACTGTGGCCAGCGCCAGGCTCTCCAAAAGGAGTTGCAGAATCCGCTGGGTCCATGCCTCGGTGCGGCTGCGGCCTCCAACAACGCAGCTCGCAATGGTCGAGGCGGCAGCGAACCAGACAATCCATCCGGGCGCGGCTTGGAACGTCCCCGACAGGGCGCGGCCCGCATAATCCAGCAGGCCGGATGCGTACGCCGCCGCGGCCAGATACGCCAGGCCGTGGAATTCCAGCGTCAAGCGAGATGACCGCACGCCCACGAGCGTGGCCACAATCGCGGCCACGCTTAAAGAGAATGCCAGCGCCAATGGCGGGAGACAGAGAAAGCTGCCGGCCAGGAACAGTGCCGCACTCCAGATGGCATACACGTAGTAGTTACGTCGTTCCTGGAAGTGATCGAAATAGGTATAGACAGCCACGTAGCACGCCGCCGAGAACAGCGCACAGAGCGCCCCTACCGCCGTAGAACCGGCGCTTACTCCAAGACACAACGGCCCGAACGCCGCCAGAAGGAACGCAATCACCGTCTGCCCGATCTCGAAGACGGTAATCTTCTGGCGAAGCCGCATCGTCCGGAAAACAGTGCTTCCTCCATAAATCAGCAGCAAAATGCAGCCGGGCCCCAGCAGGAACTGCGTCCCCAGATTCTTGTACGCTGGAGGGATGCCTTGCGGGCGAGAGTAAGCGTAGAGCACGAAACAAATGGCAAGATCCGCCGCCACCGCTACCAGCGGCCTGAGTCTCAGCCAGTGGTTGCGACCCGCCGCCAATTCGCTGGCCAACGCCATGAGGAGGAGCGCAGAGATGAAGGGCATCAAATCGAGTGTCGCGGTCAATAATGCGATGGTGGTGAAAACCGCGGCGACATTCGTCACCCAGACGACCGGTGTCAGACTGCACTTCCAGGCCAGAACGTAGGCGGAGACTACAAACACGCCGAGGATGCCGGCGGTCGCCGAGTTCGGCAAAACCTTGAATCGCATGGTCAGTTCCCAGAGCATGGGAGCCAGTATCAAGGCCGCGGTGGCAGCATAGACAGTACTCGAAAAGAGCGCCGCAGCCGGAACTCGCGCTGCCCATACCAGCCACATCGCCGCATAGGCGAGCGCCAGAACAATAACTGCCAACTTTGGAAACGAACCCGATTCAGCCACGGCCCGTAGCAGATAGGCGCCGGCGATTCCGAGCATGGCTTTGCCCAGTACCGCGAACGCTCCGCCTTCTGGTGCAAACGAGAATGCGGCGTCGGTTGGCTGGAGTGCGGCCGGAGTGGCGGCCTCGGCGGAAAGGGATGCGTCCTTTTCGGATGAATGTTCGAGGGCGGCGACTCGGCTCTCCAACATCTCAATGCGTGCGGTGAACCGTGCTAAAACGTCGAGATCGTCCATAGTCCCCAATCGTTTTGAGGTTGGCAACGACTGCCGGTCGAGCATCGCGCGCCGAACTTAGCGCTCAGGTGCGGCACCGGAGAGCGAGCCCGAATTCTTCTCTGGCCGAAGAGGCCGGAGCTTCATCGGCAGCCGCAAAAGGCGAATGGCAGAATGGTTCACTCAATGACCATGCGCAATCCTTCACGCGTGATCAGGCCCATCCTCTATGTCGTGTAGTGTCCGTACTGCCCGAAACTGTTCGGCACAAGAAACGCGCCAATCGAAAGAGCTGCCCTCCATCCTTGAAGGCACTCAGAAACTGTGCCCACTTAAATACCCCAGCTCGTCGCCAGACGCTGTGCGTCGGGTCACGCGACAGCCGGGTCTAGATCACAGATATGAGTGACCTGGCGGCTTTGATGGGATCGAAACGCATGTTGGTGCGGCTGAATCCGAGGTCGATAACGCGGCAAGGCGTGGATCATCGACCAACTGGAAGTAGATTCGTTTTGCCGCTCAGATAGGTCCCCTGAAATGGCTCCGTCTTTTACCGACGAGAAGAGTCGAGGAAAATCGCTTGTGCAGCGGCGGATTCTTCCTGAATAAACAGCCGGACGGCTCGCACCCGCGCCGTATCGGCGATGCCGACAGGCATCACAAGCCAGTACGTGCGGTGCAAAAACACTTCACGGGGCAGCACCGGCAGCAACGTCTTATGCTGTGCCGCAATGAAAGCCGGCAGCACGCATAGGCCATGTCCGGCGAGTGCCGCTTCCATCTGAGCATGCAGGCTGGAACTCTGAAGCCGCGGCTGACGAGCGCCGATCTCGCCAAGATAGTCGAGGCCGCGCATAAAAATTAGGTCGTCGATATAGCCTGTGAACGGATGGTTTTGCAAATCCGTGCGTGTTCGGATCCGTGGAGCGTTCGCCAGATACCGCTTGTCGCCGTAGACGAACAAAACGTAATCGGTCAGCCGTTCTTTTACGAATGGGCCGCTTTCGGGCGGCTGCAGGACTATAGCGATATCGGCCTCGCGCCGGGAGAGCGCAACGATTTGTTGGATCGCTATCAGTTCGATCGCAAGGTTGGGCTGCTTCACCACCAGACGCGGAAGCCTGGCCGCGAGAAAGAAATTTGCGAAACCTTCCAACGAGCTAATTCGCACCACGCCCGAGACGACAAGGTCCGCGCCCGCAATGTCGCGTTCCGCTTTTTGCGTCTCGACCTCAACCGCCTGCGCCAATATCAGCAGTCGCTCGCCACGCTGGGTCAGATTGTAGCCACGGGGATTCCGCTCGAACAACTTGGTTCCTAGAGATCGCTCCAAATTATCGAGCCGGCGGATTACGGTTGCATGGTTGACGCCCAGTCCGCGACTTGCTTGTGAGACGGTTCCGGCGCGCGCCACAGCAATAAAGAATTGGAGATCGTCCCAGTTAAAGCCCTTTGACATAGAGTGCTCCGCGTTTCCCGCAGCTCATAGCCGTACGCTCAAATTGCATGCGAAAGATTAAGATCTTTACTTCTACTTCAAACATTTGCGAATGGCAGCTCTTGCCGGTGGCAGCGTCCAGAGTGCTGCTAGTTCGCTATTTACGCACAGAGTATCTGCGATAACACCTATCGATTGGCGCACAGAGTGTCCGCGACAATGCCTCTTTTTCTTTACTGCTGATCATATTAAAGTGCCCCTGCTTTACTAACGTCTAACTGGCCGATCGGATGCCCGACGTTGGAAACCTCGATCGGCGGCTTTGGAGCTAAACATGATAGCAACGATTGCTTTGCCGCGCCTCATGCGAATCGGGGCCAACGCGTCCTCGGAGTTGGGATCGATTCTTTCGCAGCTTGGCCTATCGCGGCCGCTGATCGTAACAGACAGTTACCTGACCGAGAGCGGTCGGACCGAGAAACTGCTAGACAGCCTCGACAAGTCGAAGATCACACCCAGGATATTTTCTGGAGCCGTTCCCGATCCTACGGTCGCTTCAATCGAGGCTGGTCTCGCCTTCTTGCATGCGGCCGATCACGATTGCATCGTCGGATTCGGCGGCGGGAGCTCGATCGACAGCGCCAAGGCCATTGCGGTGCTCGCCGTTCATGGCGGTTCAATAAGCGGTTACAAGACGCCGCACATCCAGGACTCGCCGGGCCTCCCGCTGATCGCGATCCCTACGACCGCAGGAACAGGTTCGGAGGCGACCCGGTTCACGATCGTGACCGATGAAACAACCGACGAGAAAATGCTGTGCGCCGGTTTGGGCTACCTACCGATAGCCGCACTCATCGATTACGAGCTGACATTGACGATGCCTAAGCGGCTAACCGCAGACACCGGCCTCGATGCGTTGACACACGCGCTCGAAGCCTACGTTTCGAAACGCGCCAATCCGTTTTCGGACGGCGCCGCATTGCAGGCGATGCGTGCCATTGCACCTAATCTGCGTCGCGCCTTTGCGGACCCCTCCGACCGCTCCGCGCGCGAGGGTTTGATGTTGGGCGCAACCTGGGCTGGCATCGCATTCTCGAACAGTTCGGTCGCCCTTGTCCATGGAATGGCCCGCCCTATCGGCGCGCACTTCCAGGTGCCGCAGGGGTTTGCAATTGCGATGCTGCTTCCCGCTGTCACTGCATTCACTGCCCCGACCGTAGTCGAGCGCTACGCCAATGCCGCCCGCGCCATGGGTGTCGCCAGCGAGAATGATGGCAGTCAGTCGGCGGTTGCCAAGCTCCTCGGTGAACTTGTTGTTCTTAATCGAGATCTCGAAGTCCCCACGCCGAAGGTCTATGGCATTAACGACAATGAGTGGACGAGCCTGTTAGAAACAATGGCCACCCAGGCGCTGGCGTCGGGCTCTCCAGCTAACAATCCTCGCGTACCGACCCCGGACGAGATTCAGCAATTGTATCGGCAAGCTTGGGCCTGATAAGGCCAGGTCAGTTCACCGGGCGCAATGATCTTGCCGAAAACTGGCGAATGAAGGCGAAATCCGAAGCGAAACTAATGGAGGTATAAATATGGCTCAGGCAGCGGCGGTAATTGTACCTGCCAAACAGGACAACCCTCAACACACCAAAGTGGCAATCGCCAGTCTCATCGGCACGTCAATCGAATGGTACGACTTCTTCTTGTACAACACAGCGGCAGCACTGGTGTTCAACCGACTGTTCTTTCCCCAGTTTGCCCCGCTCGTAGGCACGCTGCTTGCGTTTACCACTTACTCGGTCGGCTTCGTAGCTCGTCCGTTCGGGGGCGTGATCTTCGGACACTTCGGCGACCGCATCGGCCGCAAAAAGATGTTATACATCACACTGCTTTTCATGGGGCTGTCCTCAACTGTAGTCGGGGTGCTGCCCACTTACGCGCAGATTGGGGTGTGGGCCCCAATTCTGTTGACTTTGATGCGCGTATGCCAAGGCATCGGCCTCGGTGGCGAATGGGGTGGTGCGGTAGTGATTGCGGTCGAACATGCTCCAACGGGCCGCCGGGGCTTGTGGGGTTCTTTTCCGCAAACCGGGCTGGCGGTCGGCGGCATGTTGTCGGCCTTTGCGATGTGGCTGGCCACCAAACTGACCCCTGCGCAGTTCCTCTCCTGGGGCTGGCGCGTTCCGTTCCTGTTTAGCATTCTCCTGGTGGTAATTGGCGTATGGATCCGGATGACTGTCGCCGAATCACCGGCCTTTCTGAAGATCAAAGATCAGAAGGCCGAGGAGAAAATGCCGCTCGTGGAGGTTGTCAAACACCACTCAAAGACCATAGCGCTAGCCATGGGCTTACGGTATGCGGAAAACGGATTGTATTACCTCATTACGGTGTTCCCAATCACCTATGTCATCGCCGCATTGAAAATGGGGAGGCAAGCCCTGCTCCCGGGCTTGATCATGAGTTCCGCTGTCGGCCTGGTCGCCATGCCGTTCTACGGCTGGCTTTCCGACCAAATAGGAAGACGGGCGGTCTATTTGTGGGGCGCTTGCGTGTGCGGTGCTCTGGCATTCCCGCTCTTCTGGATGCTGGACAAAGCTCCCCACAATATAGTGTGGGGCTGGGCCGCCATCATCATATTCATGCAACTTGGACACGCGGCAATGTACGGCCCACAGGCAAGCTTCCTGGCCGAACTTTTTCCCACAAAAATCCGCTATACCGGCGCGTCAGTCGGGTATCAGCTCGCTGGAGTTTTTGCCGGCGGCCTATCGCTTCCGGTTGCAACCCTCATGCTGATGCGGACTCACAACAAATCGTGGCCGGTGTCACTGTACATAATTTCCTTCTCGGTGATCACTATTATTGCGACGATCATCGTCAAGGAGACGTACAAGAAAGACATCTTATAGCGCTTAGTCGAAGAACTTGGCGGGCGGATTCTTGCTGTAGAGCGAATACGCCCACAACATTACTGTGCAGTTATTTCCACGAATTTACTAACGAAAGGAATCTTTGTGACTACTTCAAACATGGCTTGCAAAACCACGGCAACGCAAGCAAGGACCATCGGCCACTACATTGGCGGCAAGCTCGACACAACTGCCACCACTTACGGCGACGTTTATAACCCGGCGCTGGGCGAAGTGTCCGGACGTGTCGTTCTGGGCGACGCACAGACCGTGGCCCGAGCCGTCGAAGCCGCGGTGCGCGCGTTTCCTGCGTGGGCAGCGACTTCGCCGTTGCGGCGCGCCAGAGTGATGTTCAAGTTCCGGCAACTGCTGGACCGCGATAAGGGGGAGCTCGCGGCGCTTGTCACTGCCGAGCATGGCAAGACCTTGTCGGACGCAGAGGGCGAAGTGACCCGCGGCATCGAGGTGGTGGAGTTCTCCTGTGGCATTCCGCACATGCTCAAGGGCGAGTACACCGAGCACGTCGCCGGAGGGGTCGATGCCTGGTCGATGCGCCAGCCGCTCGGCGTTGTGGCCGGGATTACGCCGTTCAATTTCCCCATAATGGTGCCACTCTGGATGATCCCGATGGCGCTGGCCTGCGGGAACTGCTTCGTGCTGAAGCCGTCGGAGAAGGCCCCGTCGGCTTCGCTGAAAATCGCTGAACTGCTTGCCGAAGCCGGACTGCCTGAAGGCGTCTTCTCGGTCGTGCAGGGCGCACGCGAGGCGGTCGAAGCGTTGCTCGCGCATCCTCATATTCAGGCGATCAGCTTTGTGGGCTCCACCGCTGTCGCCAAGGC
>VFSW01009579.1_pt1 | contig 13815 bp, 23 predicted proteins | sample 5358111 | NCBI WGS metagenome assembly VFSW01 (sample SAMN11554181, study PRJNA540505) | mine drainage metagenome | isolation source: sediment from site ElyBrook_90M | place: USA: Ely Copper Mine, Vershire, VT | collected 2017
AGCTTTCCATGACAAAAAATGCTATTCCCAACCGCCATTGGCGCTACCGGCAAGCACAAATCAAGCTCAGTGCCACTGTCGTAACGGCCGGCGCGACGGCTGCCACGAATGAAGACGTGGCGCAGTCCGTCGCGCCGGTGGGAGAGGGCCTGAATGTGACTGTGGCCGTTCCAACACAGGCATCCAAGCCGCTAACGCTCAAAGAACGGCTATTTGGCAAAAAGGCCGCGCCGATTGCGCCTCCAATTAAGAAGACGGTGGCGAAGGCAAATTCTAAAAAACAGGTCAACCTGATCTCTAGCACGCTGCCAACCATCATCGCCGGCCTGATAGCGGTCTATGTTCAGGACTTGCTACCCGAAGAATACAAGCCATGCGCACCGTCGAAGGCAGAGGCCTCGGCTGTCTTAGGGCCACTTTTTGAGATCATAGGGCGGCGTGTTGAGGTTGTGAGCAAGGCCAGTGAAGACGCGATAGACATAGCGAATTCATTTCTAGCGGCGTTGGCTTACGGCGCAAGAGCCTATGTGATGTACGTCCAAATCAACCGAGGAAAAGAGAAACGGCATGAACCAGCAGCAGGAAACAATGGCGTTGCAAGTCGTCCCAACTACTACAGCACCCTTGACGAAGACGGAAACCAGCGCGATGGACTCACCTTCGCCGAGTATACAAGACAGAGTAACGGAGCTGGTGGACCTGTTTTTGGAGGGCCTGAAGTCGGCACCGGATATGCCGATACAGCAGCAAGTGATGCTGGAGAGCGGGGGGCCGCTGATTCTGATGGCACTCTCTCAGATAGAGACTGGGAAGCTCAGCAGGCTAGTAACCTCTTTAAGCGGGATATTGCAGGCCGTAGGCAGATCGGACTACTCCCAGTCCCAGTATGAGGACGCGATAGAGCCATTGTTACAGGACCTGGTGGACGTTGCGCAAAGCATGAACGACTGACCGAGGGACGCATGACCGATATAGAGATTGTTCCCAGTGAGCGCGGAATCATTATCGCGAAAACTGGAGCAGGCAAAACAGAATGGATGAAACACATTCTGCGCATTGTGCAACGCTCTATGCCAGTGGTCATCGTGGACCCGAATGAACTATGGCTTGGACGTGGCAAAGGGGGCAAGCCTGAAGACTGGGCGCATGAACGTAAGGACTTAGGGACGGTAGACCGCCCACGCCTGATTGATGAATTTGACCCGAAATGGCGCGTGCAATGCCTACAGCCCGATGTGGACGGCGATGAAGAAGACCCGCGCCTGGCCAAGCTCTGTTACGACATTCTCAAGCATGAGAACGTCTTCATCTATTTCGATGAAAGCGAAGGGATTGCGACGGCCACCCACGTTCCGCGCTACATCCGGCGCATCTGGAAAACCGGACGCGCGCACAATATCGGCGCGTGGGTAGGGACGCAAGCCCCGAAGGGCATCCCGAAGATTTTCAAGTCGCAAGCTGAAAAGTTCGTAGTCCTGAAAGTCGGTGATGAGGATGTGGACGTGGCAGCCGCTATCGTTCACGCGGCGCGAGAGGAAGTAGCGGAGTTGTGGCGATTCGAGTGGCTGTACTACGACAATAAGATCATGGACCATGCGGAATGGAATCCGCCCGTCCCATTCGAGGAGAAACGAGAGAATGCAGCAAAGCCCGCTTGAACAGGACTTGACATCAAAGCAAGCTGACCCTAGCGCGGTCAAAGAATTTTGGCTGCAAACGGTGAGGCCTCTTGCAGATCGTGGCGGCCTTGACAAGATCAAGCCGATTCCGGCGGTGACACCCCGGCTCAGGGATGTGGCCAGAACGCAAAACCATTGTCTCACGCAAAAGATTTTCGGCGGCTTCGGGGACAATTATGATCGTATCGCCTGGCCATCAAAGCTAAGGGAACGAGGCGCGCATGAGTGATGCTTTTGTGCAGGCTGTTCTGGCTTATAGTCCAAAAGGCTTCTATCTGCTCAATGACGCGGTGGGAATCCTTATCGCGAAGGATAGCAGCGGCAATGGCTACGATGGGGCTGTGAATGGCGGATTCGCCTTCGGCCAGCCGTCGCTGCTAAAAGGGAGCGGGCTGCATTCGGCGTTGGACGATGGCTCTAGCGGGTATATCACGTTGCCAGCCGCCATGAAACCGGATGGCTGGTCGCTCTTTACCGTGCTGGCGTGGTTTCAGTTGACCAGTCAATCATTTGGGGCGAACGCGCGCATTGCGAGCAATGGACATACTGATAGTGATTCCAAAGGCTTCCAATGTATGATTCCGTCCAATGGCGCATCAGGACAGGATGGATTTACGCTGGGAACAACCGCAGGGCAAGATGGCGTGAAATTCGCGCAGACCGTGATCGCGGGAACACCGCATATGTACGCCGCGACCTATGATGGCAGCATCATCAAGCTCTTTCTTGATGCATCTTTTCAAAATAGCCACGCACACACAGGAACGATCATCGCTGGAGATACAGTTATCAACATCGGGCGCGGCGTCCCTTACAACGGGGATTTCTTTCCTGGAGCATTGGGGCCAATGGCTTTCATCAATGCTGCTCTCAACCAGGCGCAACTTAGCACGCTCAATCAGCTCGGCCTGGCCAGCAACATCTGTGGCGTGCGGCGGCGGCGGTGGCGACATGGATAACCTGCTCGACGATCTACCGATTGACTGGGAGGCCATCTGTCAGCAGTACCAGGCCGAAAATGAGCATCTGCGTATGCGCATCGTGGCCTTGCGCGATTCGCGGTGGCTCGATATTGAGTATGCGTGGGACGCCATGCTTGAATGGTTGACCGACCCAAATCATCAGGTAGTGCTGATTATGGCGCTATCTCTACTCATCCCGCTCTTGCGGGAACTCATCAAACTTGTACAGCAAAGGAGACACAAGCCTTGAAAGACAATCCACTGGTTCAGTTCGCAATCCTGGTTCTCGCCGTAACAGGCGGGCAAATCCTGCTCAAGTTCGGAGCGGCGTTCTTGCCTGATGGCGGGCCGTTGGGCGCAATCAAGCACGTCATTGCAGGCGCGGGCTACGTCGGCACATCCCGTTCGTAGTTTTTTACTGTAGTTCGCCTTGTTCTCTATCGGCATGAGAACATCGGTTCTGTAGATGCAACAAGGGTATCACGAAAGGATACCCAACATCATGTGGGGAGACGAGGGAGTAACCAAGTTACTCTACAAGCAAGATTCCAACACCGCCTGGGGGCCGATCAACAACCCCAAAACCGTGACCATGCAAAAACAGGGCATCATCCATTCCTTGCGCATGATTACGCAAGGCCCAACCCTGACCTTCAACGGCTCAACCAATGCCAGCGCATTCGGGCCGTACAACGCCTACACACAGCTTGAGTTGCTCGCGAACAGCCAACAGGACATTTTCCGCATGTCGGGCATCGGCGCGTATCTGGTCAACCTGGTCAAAGGTGGATTGGAACGCGGCGCGGGCGCGCCCAACGCCTCTGCTCTGAGTCCCGTGAACATCACCGATTCCGACTACGCCTTCGATGGCAGAGCGATTCAGGCTCCGGCCAACAACACCGAGTGGGACTGGTTTCTCGACTTGCCAGTTGCGCAGAAAGTGCGCAGTCTGGGCGGAGATATCGGCATGATTCCGATGTCCACCGAAAATGCGCAATTGAGCTTTGTGTTCACGCCGACTGCGCAATCTCTCAGTGGAACCACCTACACCATCAACAACAACGCGGCCACTGACGACCTCTCGCAGCCCTACTACGGGACAAACGCGGTCACAATTGCGAATCCTACGCTCGACCTGATTCGCATCATGTACGAGGCCATTACCGACCCTGCCAACTTCCCTGATTTCAGCTTTGTATCCCAGTGGCTTGAGGAAACCCCGGCGCAGTATTCGACCACCGGATTCACCTGGAAGCAGAACCAGGACGCCGGCGTGTTAGCTCGCCTGATCTTCGGCCTGTTCGTCAGCACAAGCCCGTGGGGCATCCAAACCGCCTCACTGCCTTCGTCAAGCGCGCTCCAGTTGACCTACAACACGGACACCGTGAAGTTCAAAGAGTCGGGCCGTGAAGCTCTGGCCAGACAGCGCGATCAACTGCGGTTCGATCTGCCCTACGGCTGGTTCTATTACGACCTGCTAGGCCCTGATTTGACCCTGGCCGACGTGCTGAACACCTACGTGGTGCCAGCGATCCAGCTGCAGATGACGACCAGCGCCATCACGCTGAACACCACGGTCAATCCGAAAGTTTTGGCCCAGCGTTTCCTGCCTATCAGAGTGGCATAAGAAAGGACGGGAACGAACATGGCAGGTCAGAACTTTTCTTCGATGCTCTCGATGATGACCGGCGCGCCGTCGGCAAATGCGCCCGTTCCAACCCAGACGTTCGCCGCGCAAAACATTCTTGGCACGCCTTCGCCGCAAGTCGGAGACGCGCAAGCCAGGCCGAATTACGCGGCGAAAGTGGGGGCAAGCGTCAATCCCACGCACGTTGTGATTGTGGCGGTTGTGTTGATCGGCGCGGGCTACCTTGTCTACCATCTCAATTTCGAGAAGTAGGGGGCAACCATGCGCGGGGTAATCGGCGCGGCCTTAATCATACTCGGCCTGGCCGGGGGGTATCTCATCCTAACGGGTAAGTTCCCCCCGGCGGCGGCTGCCACCAGCGCGGCCAGTGGAACATCAGGTGGCACAACCACCACGAATCCTGGGGGCCCCACGGCGGGCGGCTTGCCCGTCAATGTGCCTGGCCAGGTTGTGAGCATCGCGCCTCATAGCGTGGTGGGATTGCCAACGATGGTCAACTTGAGCGACCAGGCCGCTTCGTTAGGAGGCTACAAATGACGCCAGGCCAAAACCGAGTAATCGGGTTACTAGCCGTGTTGCTAGTCCTTGAAGCGATAAAGCAGCCGGCGGTGAAACAGCAGTGGGATAACGTCAAGGCCACGATCACGGGCAACATCAGCTCGGCCAGCAACACCAGCGCAAATGCGCCTCAGTGGACTTTGCCCAACGTCAAGATCATGCTGTACTGGGGATTCGGCGCGGCTGCCCTGGTGCTGTTGGCCGGGCCTGCTCCAGATGCGGCGACCTGGTTGGCTGTGATATTGCTGGTATTGATACTGCTTTCAGATGTGGGCTTGTACTTGCCCTATCTCAAGCCGCCGGCTGCTACGCCATCAGCACAGAAAGCGTGAACGCATGAAACTGTTACATCTCATTTTCCTGCTCTTTTTCATGAGCATCTTAACCTACGTCGGAGTCACCCATGGCCCTGAAGTAGCAACGATATTCAACGGTGCTGGCCCGCAAGCGGTCAACATCACTAAGGCTCTGCAAGGGAGGTAAGCATGGCACAATCGAATAGCCCGTTTAAGGGCATGACCATGCAGCGCATGATTGCCTCCAGGCAAGAGGCCAGCTATCCATCGGATAACTCAGTAACCAACCTGAATCCGGCGGAAAGCCAGCGCAACTATGCGATTACGGCCAGGCTGAACCAGAAGAATTTCATGGGGATGATTATCCAACGGGTTGTCCTACCCCATGATATTCCCAAAGGCGCGGATGATGACGAGGCCGTGGCCGCTGTGAAGAAGGCGCAAGACAAACGCCAGCTCGAATTCTATCGCCAGGCGAGTGCGCCATGGGCCAGTCACTTCATGCCCATTCAGGCCAGCCAGGGGCGTCTCAACAACCCTGGTATGCAGCAGATGGTGTCACAGAAGCAGCTCGCGCCACCGAATACGTACGGCCAGTTCTATGCGTTCATGCACGCACTCAGCGCGGCCTTCGGGCAAGGATAGGTGACACATGGCAGACATGAAACCTGGGTCCTGGCTTGGGGATGGAGTCGAGGAATTCAAGAAACTTCCAGCCTGGGGAAAGATTCTCGCCGGCGTGGTAGTGGTAGGCGTGATTGGCTTCATCATCTATCGCATCAGACAGGCGCAAGGCACATCAGCCAATAGCGCGGCGTCGGGCGCGGTAGGGCTTGGCATTCCATCGGGCGCGAGTAGCGGCGTGGCGAGTGGAACATCATCAGGCAGTACAGCGCCTGGTGGGATTCCGACGTTTCCGTTTGGCACACAGGTAGGGGTAGATACCAATGGCAATCCGACCTACGGCATCTTGCCGAATCCAAGCCCGAGTCCTACTGGCCCAACGCCCCCTACCGGCGTTCCAACCGGCTCGCCAATAGCCACGCCCACGCAAAACGGGATTCCGTTGTTGCCCTATGACTGGTTTCCGAATCACCAGTTCACGCCAGGCACAAAACAACTGACCTACAATGGCACAACCTACAATGTGCAATCGGGCAGTCAGGGCCGCGTGTGGGGAACGCCCGTCGGAGGGACGGGGCAAATCTTGTTGTACGGTGCAAGTGGCGCGTATGGCCCACCCGCTGCGCCCACTGGCCCAACAGCAACAGCGAACAGCATGGCCAATCCGCAAATCTACCACCAGGCGGCGGTGCCTCACATCTCAAGCGCACATCCGGGGGGCCAATAGCATGGCGACGACTGCCAATGTATTCCAATGGTTGCAGAATTACAGCAACAAAATATGGGGCTTCGTCTACGGCCAATCCGGTGAAAAAGGATGGGATGTTGGCTTGCCGTGGGGTTCTCCCATCGGCTCGCCGGTGAATGGGACGGTAACAGCCGTGTATAGCGCCGATGCCAATAGCTCCATTGGCTACATTGTGCAGATCAAGCAACAGGGAACGATTCCCGGCGGCATCAGCGGCGGCCAGGATACCGTCTGGCATTTCCAACATCTCATGGCCCCTAGTGTGAGCGTGGGCCAGCAGATCACGGCGGGCCAGGTGCTTGGCTATTCGGGCGGCTGTCCCCCTAACGGCTATGGCAGCAGCAACACGTCATGTAGCATTCACGATCAGTACAGCACTGGCCCCCACATCGAAGTGCGAGAGGCCTATGTTCCCTCTGGTTCACAGCCACCTAGTTCAGTGTGGGGATATAACTGGATAAATCCCCAGTCCGATCTGAACTACTATGCGAAAGCCACGGGCGGCCTGGCAACGAAAACCAGCCCTACGGCCTCGCCTGGCAACATACCGGCCAATCCGAATCAGGGCATCCCGAATCCATGTGGGGATATTCTGGCCAGTGCCTACGCAACGGCGGCGCAAGATCAGAATCCAGTGAGCGCAGCGGCCACTCGCGCATCGGCGCAGTTCAGCTATACGTGGTGTGTCATCCAACAAGATCTCAAGTCCATTGCTATCAAACTGGGCCTGTTCTTGTTGGCTGTCATCCTCATACTGGTAGGAGGATACGTGGTGTTTCGGCCTGAGCTTGATAGCACGGCCATAAAAGCGGCGGAGGTGGCTGCATGAGCATACAGGCCCCCGATCTGACAGTATCAGCAAGCGCCGTGCTGACGCCCAATGTTGAAGGCTACAATACGGACGCCCTCAACTGGGTTGACCTGGTGAATGCTTCGGCCTTTCCCATGACCGCCCAGTTCGGGAATCTGATCTTTCCGATTCCGGCCTGGTACTCCTATCCGGTGAGTTTGCGCGATGGCACTGGCAAGCTGCTCCCTGGAATCCAACTACCAAAACTGACCGTGGCGGCGGCCCAGTCCATACCAGGAACGGCCAATATTGCCACGCTGCATACAACGCTCTACCTGGTTGGTGAAACGCCGGCCAACACGCAACCAGGGCCGCTAGGAGGGAGTCCGATCAATTTGGCTATTGCAACGTCACTTACGAACACTGGCAACCCCGCGACCACGCCTATCCTGTTTGCGGAGCCAGTGGGCGATTCGAGCGCAGGCGGGTCCGTGAGCCTCACAAATTCTGGTGTCATGACGCTCGGTGACGCCACCTATAACAGCTCTCTGACTCTTTACGGGACTGATGCGGCCTCGATAGCGTTCCAGCGTAATGACATCCTTATGCTCAATTCGCTTGGAAGTTTTGCTATTGAGCTGAATGCGGCGCGTGGCATACAGCTAGGAAATAATCTACCGCTCCAGACAAGCGACAATACCGGGACCGCGCATAATACGCTGGTTCAGGACATAGGCAACCACATCAAGATGGAAGCCAGCATCGCCGGTGATATACAGATGCTCGATAATACCGGGTCTGCTATAGCGACCCTCAGCGCCAGTGGCATCACGCTTGATGAAGGAACGCTGGCATTCCTGGCTGGTTCGATCTCGCGCATCAAGTACACGCACATTGCGAGCGTTACGACGGTTGCTGCTTTCCAGAATCACAACCTGGGAGTTGCCCCCGATTTCTGCTTTCTCATTCCGAATGATGGAGTTCTCACAACGGCAAACTTCAGTGCCTATTACGAAAGCTCCAGCATGACATCCACCCAGGTCAAGTTACAAAGCAACAGCGCCGGTGGGATTCCAGTCGGCCTGATTGCAGTCAAGTTGTAGTAAAGGAGTTTTTCGCATGTCTCAAGATTTTCAAGTCGTAGCTGAACAAATCACGGCTACTGGCATGTTCTCAAACGGCGTGGCGGGCGCGTCGATCTCAGTTGCCACGGCCATCTCAACCACCATCCCGATTCAAGGTCCAGTGGTGCGTGTGAGCGCGACGGCGGCCACTACATCGGGCAGTTGCACGCTGGCAAAAGGAACGGTGGATACGCAGTCAGTGACACTCGTAAATGAGAGTGCCAACGCCATCATCATCTCTGGCAACCTTTCGGGCAGCGCGGCGCAAACCGTAGCTGCTAACTCTGGCAAACGGTTCACATGGGTCGCTGCTGATACCGCCTGGTTCGCTGGTTAGGAGAGTTTGACGGCATGACGAAACTGCTTTTTTACGGCGAATCGCCCCTGAATGAAACGGGCGCGGCGCGTGTAGATCGCCACTTACTTGACGCCATTGTGGAATGTGGCATCGATGTAGAGGTGCTGGCAACCTCACACTTTTTTGAGGATAGGTACGATCACACGCGCTACCCCTACCCGATCACGGGCATAAGCGAACCAACTGAAGAGGAAACGCACAAGGCGGCGGCGAAAGCCATCGATGCCAGGGCCGGTTCGTTTGACTGGCTCTTTGTGAGCGGCGATATGCACGTTCCGCAGTTGCTGAAGGAACAGGTGATGAAGTTCCCTAGCATCGTGTTGGGGGCTATCGATGGCACTGTTCCCTTTGCTGAACAGATCGATTCGTTCACGTATGCTCGCGTCCCGGCGGTCTACAGCAAGTTTGCCTATGCTCAAGTGGTTCAGGCTCTACCGGAGCTGGTGGATGATCTGCACTGCATTCCGCTTGGGTGTGAGCCTGATGTGTTTTATCCTTTGCCAGAAGAGGAACGCCGCGCCTATCGCCTGAAAGCGTTTGGCATCGATGACGATAACACGTTCCTGGTGATCTGGGCCAATCGCAATCAGTTTCGCAAGGATCCGGGCCGCGCCTTGAAAGCCTTCCACCTGTTCCACCAGAGAGTGCCGAATTCAAAGCTGTACATGCACACGAAGGTAGAGGATATGGGAGGGAATCTTATCGCGCAAGCGAAGTTTCTGGGCCTCTCACGCGGTGAGGTGATCTTTCCGGCGCAAGCGCAATATGAGGACATAGGCAACGGCCAGGTGAAAGTATCGGGCTATTCAGAGATTTTCGGCTTTACGCGAGAGAAGCAAAACCTGCTCTACAACGCGGCGGATGTGGCAATCAGCACATCACGCGGCGAGGGTTGGGGATTGACGACCACGGAACTGATGGCGGCGGGTGTGCCGTTCATCGGGCCAGCCAACACCACCTTTTTCGAGCTGGTGGGCGCAACGGGCGCGGCCAACTTTACGCCTGGCACCCGCGGCTATCTGGTCAAATCGGGCGGCGATGATCTGTGGGACATCTTCTATGGCCGCGACGATTCCCCACGCCCGATGGTCAGTTGTGATGCGCTGGCTGACTGCCTGTACTATGTTTTCACGCATCGGGAAGAGGCGGCGGTGAAAGTAGATCACGCCCGGCAGTGGACGAAAAAACATACCTGGCATGAGTTCAAGCAAGCATGGAAGGAGGTACTTACCCATGAAGTTAAATCTATGGCATCTCATCCTGTTAGTGGCCCTGGCAGCGCTGGGATACTGGCTGTACAAACGCTATAAGGGTGGCAAGTAGCCGCCATGAAAGATTTTGTGAATAGCAGCGCCTTGACGAAGTTGTTGGCGAATGCCTTCATCTTCATGGTGCTGCTCACATCACTTGCGATTGCTGGCTACGATACGCTCATGAATTTGCCCATCAATGCGTATTCAACGGCCCTCATCGGCGGCGGCCTCACCTATGCAGTGGGAATCCTGGGTATGCACGTCGGCGGTGTGCAGGCGCTTCAGGCGCAAGCACAAAGCGCGGACACATCATCCCAGGCGCTTCAGGCAGCGGCGCAGGTGGTACAACATCCACCCACGCCAGGGGCTTCCTAGCGCGATTTTGGTGTGGTCAATATAATGTGAGTGTAACCCCAATGCAGCTTGTCCCAAGTAGAGTTGCCCTTTGACTGCTTCATCGCAGAGAACCCGCGCTTCCTGACCGCAACCAGGGCGCGGGTTCTTTGTGTGCTGAGAGGAGCTGCTAGATCAATTGCAGATGCTTCTCTTCGTGGTGATCGGCCATGACCGCCGGATCAATGTCAAAGAGCAGAGACAGCCTGGTACATTCAACGTGGATCTCCAGCAGTTGCCTGCCATCGGGTAACGCGATTCGCCAGTAGGTTGAGAATGGAGAATGCCCTACCCGTTCGCGCCTGGTTCCCACTGGCGGCGTCCATGCCACGAGGTGATACGGTATGCTCTTTTGCTCGCCCACGCCGGCGAGTAGGTCTATCATCGCGCCCTCTGGTGGCACGATCTCAATGGTGATTGGTGTTGCTTCCATGCCCGGTTGCTTCCCTTTCTAACTGTCTAAATTGCTGATTTTATCAATCAGAATCATAATCCCCACAAGTGGTATGAGGATGAGAATCAATCCTATCATGATCTATTTCCCTTCCGGGAATTGTTGCGCATATCGCGCCATTTTGCGGTCATGCGTTCCATCGTTGTAGAGGCCAGCTTCACGCGCCGCCAGATAGCCAGCGCGTGTTCGCTTGCGCCCTCGCCGGGAATTAATATTCCCTTGCGTCACTTCAGTTTTTTTTTATCCACCTCAACTGTCTGCAATGGTCCTGTTTCATGGGAATTATTATTCCCCAGTTCGCCAGTTTGCCCTAACTTCTGAAGAGTGGAATCGACCACGCGCGCGCCGGGAATCTGTGTAAAATGCTTGCCACTGATTTCGCCCAAAAGTCCCTGATAGATTTGATCTGCAATCGCGTCCAGGGCCAGCAGGTTCTCGGCGGATTCTACTTTTGCGGCGAGCTTATTCGCCACAATTTCAAGTGAGGTGGTTTTGACCGCCATGCGCGTTTCGTGTACGAGGTGTTCATAGTCAAGTTCGGCCTCATGCTCTTGTTCGGTCATAGAGCGTTGCCGGCGGCGCATGATGTTTTCACGGTCAAGGTAGAGGATAAAGCCCCATCCCACTAAGGCCACAATCGGCGCAGCGGGGTAGGCCTGTTTCCAAAACGAGAGGACGCCACTGGTACTGTTGAAGTTGTAGGCTAAGAGGACGTTCAACACAAGCACAGTGATTTCAACGCCAGTGAAAGCCCACGCCGCCCACGTTTGATGCCCTTCGCTGAACCAGTGGTTTTTGCCAGCATAGAGCGCGATAACAGAAAGGCCGGTAGCAACCGCGCCCACAATGGCGATAGCCTGTACGAGGCCATCAGGAAAGCCGATCACCATGATCTTGATGTACATGATTTCGCAGAGTGCCACTACTGCCACGATAATCAGCCATACGAATAAATTGAGTGCGCCCCGAACGTCTTTTTCTTTCTTCATGCCTTTGCGCACATTGTCCAAGAGTTTGTTTCCCATGCCCGGAAATACCCCTTTCTAATCTGGAAACAACACGCGCAGCTCAACCAGGTTGACGAGGCGTTCCCTCTCGTCTCTCGGATTGTTGCGCGTTTCGATGCGCCCCCTTTTCGCGAGGCGGCTAATCTTGCTGAGTGAGACGCGCAACAGCCGCGCGGCCTCGCTCATCGTGACCCACTGTGTTTGATCTTCATTCGACATTCCTAAAAATCCTTTGCAAAGAAATCACACAGATCAATGTACACGATATTTGCAGCGTTTGCAAGAGGGAATGATACGTGGACGGGGGAAAGCTGTGGTATACTGTGGGGTGAAAGGGCGCCTGAAGTTTGAAGCGCAGGCTTAGGCGAGAAAGTTAGCCAGCCCTAGCGTAATCCGGGTACGTGCAAAAGCCACCAGCTTGATCTCTGGTGGCTCTTTGTTGCGCCTGGTCAATCGTAGTGGCTCATTACAGCCCTATCGCATGAGGCCATTTCTTCTCATGGTAGTCAAATTCGGCCTTGATCCTCTCCTGGGTGAGTGACCACATCGATAGAAAATCCAGGTAGATCATAAAACGCCCATGCACATCGATGGCTAACCCCGAAAGCAGCCGGTTATCCACCGTGGTGAACGCGATGGAATAGACCGATTCGCTGTCAATCATATGGGCCTCTTGTAGCTGCCACTGGGCCTGCATGACATCCATTCCGTAGCGCGTTTGCGTTTCGGCTATGGCTTGCTTCAGGCGAAAGAACTGCTGAGGATCAGCAATCTCAATTTGCCTCATTCTTCCACGATCTTTCCTATTTCATAGATCACCACCAGCGCAACTGCAAACACCCCTACTGCCACGCCTGAAAGAAATGTGCCGATTCTGTCAATCCAATTCATCCTCACAACCTCCACTCAGTTTCTTACAGTATACCCGAATCTTCTAGCATACCATTTTGGGGTAGGGGATGTTCCCTCGAAAACGTGTAAGCTGTAAATGTCCTCATGAAAAGTGTTTCCCGAACTGCTTAAACGCTGCCTGCCCATCAGGACTGTTGCGCCATTCCTCAGCTTCCCACGTTTGCGCGTCAAATTCGCCCATTATGGCACGATCTATGATGCTTTCAAGGTTGCAGCTCTTGCAATCGTTCACCAGGGCCACGATAGGCGTAGGATTTTCACTCTTGTAATCATCGTAGAGACCCTTGCGGGCGTTCTGAATTAACCACAAGGGTGCGTTGGCCTGCTCTAAGGCCGTGGCGAGCTTCTCAGTGGTTGGGATGCGTTGCGCGGGTTGTTTCGCGCGGTGTGGCTTGCTCATTTCAGCACCTCAAATATCTGCCTTCTCAGCTCATACCTTATGCGCTCTGCTGCTATTGCTTCATCTAGGCTGCCAATGTTTGGCTTGACTTTCAACACCCCTTTGATCTGCTTGATGGCTGCTATGGTAGCCTCAGCATCATCTTCTCTGATGTCCTTCTCAAGAATGACAACGAATCCATTGTAACGGTCAGTCATCGAACCCTCCAATTTTTGCACCCATCATAGCACAGGGGGCAATGCGAGCGGGGTGTCAGTCTACGCTTGCAACTTCTGCTTTTCAGGCTCAGACGCCTGCGGTTTCACTTCCACTACGCTAATTTCAGGCACGCACGGCTTCCCATCGGGCGTGAAATCAACATCGATCTGCATGGCAAATACTTTGCCGGAGCTGCCCTCGCGCAACTGCTTTAAGTAGCCCGCATAGGCCAGTAAGAATTCCTCGCTGAACTGGAACGAAAGTCCATCCGGTATCATAAGTCCCTCCAATTTTTGCACCCATCATAGCATAGCAGGGCAATATATAACCGTTTGGTTATAACCTGATGTGAACTAGAATAAAGTAGAATTGTATGCAGCGTTCGATAGAACGCGAGGGATACTGTAACGC
>VFSW01009580.1_pt1 | contig 13815 bp, 10 predicted proteins | sample 5358111 | NCBI WGS metagenome assembly VFSW01 (sample SAMN11554181, study PRJNA540505) | mine drainage metagenome | isolation source: sediment from site ElyBrook_90M | place: USA: Ely Copper Mine, Vershire, VT | collected 2017
CATTTTAATTATGCTTTACTTTTATTTCTGTCGAAAGTTGTTCTTGGACTTTTTCAATTGACAGAGCGCCGAGCGGCCCCTGATCACGGCTTTCCAGGGTGGCAGACTGAGCGGTGAGTTCTTTGTCGCCGATAACGAGCCAATAGGGAATTTTTTCTACTTTGACTTTGCGGACTTTTTTGCCCAGTGATTCGTCGGAAAGGTCGAGCTCAGCGCGGATGCCAACGGTTTGCAGCAGCTCAGTTATTTCGCCGGCAAATTTTTGATGGGTTTCGCCGATAGGAAAGACTCGTATTTGAACAGGAGAGAGCCAGAGCGGAAAATTACCGGCGGTGTGCTCAATCAACGTTGCCATAAAACGCTCAATCGAGCCCATTATGGCGCAGTGAATCATCACCACGTCGTCTTTTTTACCTTCTTCATTGGTGTATTCTAGGCCAAAATTTTTTGGCATATTGAAATCAAGCTGGATAGTGGCGACTTGAAGAACACGGCCGAGCGAATCTTTGGCGATGAAGTCTAGTTTTGGACCGTAATATGCCGCTTCACCGAGGCCGTCAATGTAATCAGTAATGCCGCGTTTTTTTACGAGTGTGGTTAATTGTGTTTCGGCGTCGTGCCAAGTTTCGGCTGTGCCGATATAGTTTTCAAAATGCTCGGGGTCGTGACGCGAAAGGCGGATTTGTAAATCCTTAAAACCCAGTGTCGTGTAAAATGTGTCAATAATATCCCAGATAGCAAACACTTCTTGTTCGATCTGATTTTTTCGACAGAAAACATGAGCGTCGTCTTGAGTGATGGAGAGAACACGGGAGAGGCCGGAAAGCTCGCCTGACTGCTCGTCGCGGTAGACCATCGTTGTTTCGCAATAGCGTTGTGGCATATCGCGATAACTGCGCGGCTCAGAGGCGAAAATTTGGGTGTGATGCGGGCAATTCATCGGTTTCAGAGCATAAAGCTTCTGTTCGCGGGTGGTAATTCTAAAAAGCTCGTTGCTGAACTTTTTCCAATGGCCCGAGGTTTCGTAGAGATCCTTTTTTGTAATATGAGGAATGGTCACTTTTTTATAGCCCTTAGCTTTGCGAAGTTCCCAAACGTAGTCATTGAGGAGTTCGCGAATAAAAGTGCCTTTAGGTGTCCAGAGCGGTAAACCAGGACCGACTAGTGGTGAGAAGATAAAAAGCCCAAGCTCTTTGCCAAGTTTTTTGTGATCGCGTTTTTCGGCCTCGACGCGCTTAGCGAGGTAATCATCGAGCTCATTTTTGCTAGCGAAAGCTAAGCCGTAGATGCGGGTGAGCATTGGCTGCTTTTCATCACCGCGCCAATAAGCGCCGGCGATGCGGTCGAGCTTAAATGAATCAGCTGGAATATCGTGAGCAGGATTAGCGCTGTGGCCACCGCGGCAGAGGTCGGTGAATGAACCAGCGGTGTACAGTGTTATTTTTTCATTTTTCGCGACGATTTCATCAATCAGTTCTAGTTTAAATGGATTTTCGCTGAAGCGCTTTTTCGCATCAGTTGGCGTTATTTCTTCATTAGTAAATTCCTTCCAACTTGATAAAATTTGTCGCATCTTTTTTTCAATGGCTGGTAAGTCCTTGTCGGAGATTGGCGCGCTAAATTGGAAATCATAATAAAAACCGGTGTCAATGGCCGGGCCGATAGCGAGCTTCGTATCTGGATGAAGTTCTAGCACTGCCGCCGCCAAAAGGTGGGCAAGCGAATGGCGTTTCATTTCAAGATTGTTTGAATTATCAGAATTTTTCATTGTTGTGGACGGTGTACATCATAGCAGTTTTGTTCTCTATTTGGAAGTTAGAGCTTGCCTTGAAGTGTTTTGTGATAGGATAACGGTGACCGTTAGTATATTTTAGCGAAATTTTAATAAATCTTTACGAGAATTTTAGGACGAGTAGTGTAAGCTTTACCTTATTATTTCATTTTTTAATATATAGATATGGAGGAACAAAAAAATCTGCAGGAACAAATAGATGTGCTTGCGATAATGACCGGTAGAGGTTTTGAACGTATGGAAGCGGGTTTTGAACGCATGGAAGCAGGTTTTGAGCGGATGGAAAAACAATTCATTAAAATTGATGCTCGGTTTGACGTTATAGATGATCGGTTCGACGCGGTTGACGCGCGATTTGATAAGCTTGAATACCGAGTAGGCACCCTAGAAAAAGACATGAAGGAGGTAAAAACTCGACTAGTTCATATTGATGACAATTTTAATCGGCGAATTTCGCGTTTAGAAGCGAAATGCGTGTAGTGTTTTTTACTAGAGCAGCTTTGCTTTTTCCACGATAATGCTGGGCGCGTCGTTGCGCTTGGAGAGCCGGCCTTTCAACGCGACGCAGGTATCGGGTGTGAAAAGCTCTGGATATTGCTTAAACGTTTTAGGGAAAACGACGCCTTCCATTGATCCGGTATAGTCGGCAATTTTAATAAACAACATCTTCTCATTATTTTTTGTTGAGAATTGTTTTACTTCTTCGAGAAGACCGTAGGCGACGATCGTGGCGCCTTCAGGCATCTCTTTTAGACGCTCAAGTGGCGCGGCACTGCCGTCTTTTTGTTTGGCGGCTAATTTTTCCTGATGCTGATCGAGCGGATGGCCGGAAATATAGAGGCCAAGCAATTCTTTTTCCCAAGCGAGTCGCTCAGGCGTGCTTGCTGGAGCGGCTGGTTTCAAGCGTAGTGTTGGCACGCTCGATGTATCGCCCATGAGGCTGAAAAGCGATTCTTCGCCGTTACCGGTTTTGTTTGCCTCTTTGTTGTAAGCGAGAAGGTCGTCGATATTACCGAGTAGCTGCCCGCGTTCACATTTTTCTTGAGCATTAAGCGGTAATTCATCTAGTGCACCAGCTTTAATGAGCGCTTCAAGTGATTTTCGGTTGAGGTTTCGGTCTTTAATTCGATTCAAAAAATCAGTAAGCGAGAGGAATGCGCCATTTTTGCGCTCGGCGATAATGGTGTCAGCGATGCCTTCGCCGACGTTTTTGATGGTGTAGAGGCCAAAACGGATAGCATCGACATTGGTTTGACCTTGAAAATTTTTAATTACCGTAAAACCACCGAAACTTTCATTAAGTGCCGGCGCAAGCACGGGAATCTTCATACGTTTGCACTCGCTGATAGTTTCAGCAATAGTTTCGATATTACCGGATTCGGCGGTCAGAACGGCGCACATATATACCGCGGGGAAATTGGCCTTCATGTAGGCGGTTTGATAGGCAACGCGACCATAACTGGCAGCGTGGGCTTTGCCGAAACCGTAGGCGGCGAACGGTTCAATAAGTTTCCAGATTATGTCCGCCTTTTCCTGCTTCATGCCATTTTTAATAAGACCGGCTATAAGCTTGTCTTTTTCAGCTTGCATAACTTCCGGAATCTTCTTGCCCATAGCTTTTCGAAATTTGTCGGCTTCGAGCCATGAATATCCACCAAGTTTAATGGCGGTTAAAAGAACGTCGTCTTGATAGACCAAAAGGCCGTAGGAAAAATCTAAATATTCTTTCATGCGCGGATCAAGATAGCTGACCTTGGCGGGATTATGCTTGCGTTCGATGTACTGCGGAATGACGTCCATTGGGCCGGGACGATAGAGTGCGACCATGGCATTAATGTCGTGGATGGTGCTTGGTCGAAGCTCTTTCAGAAATCGAGTCATACCGGAGCCGTTTAATTGAAAGAGGCCGATTGTTTCGCCTCGAGTAAGCATGGTGAATGTTTTCGCGTCGTCAAGAGGAATATTTTCGATATCAACATCAATATTTTCGATTTTTTTAGCAAGCTTTACAGCATCGGCTAAGATGGCCAAATTTCGGATACCTAGAAAATCGAATTTTAACAAGCCCGCGTCTTCCACCGAGTGCATATCATATTGGGTGATGATTTTGCCGCCGGTGCCATCGCCAGCGGATTTAGGATCAATTTGGAGCGGCACAAAATCGGTTAAGGTCGTTGGCGCCATAACTACGCCGGCGGCGTGTACGGAAATGTGTCGGGCCCGACCTTCAATTTTTTTCGCTGTGTCGATAATCTCGCGAATTTCCGATTCGGCGTCGTACATTTTTTTAAGTTCCGGTTCAAGCTCAATCGCTTTGGCGATAGTCATCGGCATACCTTGAGCACCCATTGGAATGAGCTTGGCGACACGGTCGCCGGTAGTGTAGGGGTAGCCCAAAGCTCGAGCTACGTCGCGCACCGCACCACGTGCCATCATAGTGCCGAAAGTACCGATTTGAGCAACCTTATCGTAACCATATTTTTGTTTAGCATATTCAATCATCTCGTCGCGGCGATTATCGGCGTAATCCATGTCGATATCGGGCGCGCTTGGTCGCTCTGGATTGAGGAATCGTTCAAAAGGGATGTGATACTCCAGAGGATCGACAGTGGTGATGCCGGCCAGATAGGTGACGAGTGAACCAGCCACCGAACCGCGAATCGTCGTCAGGATGCCTTGCTCATGGGCGTGGCGCAAAAGATCAGCAACAACTAAAAAGTATGGTGCGTACCCTTTCTTTCGAATAACTTGGAGCTCATAATCAATGCGCTTTTGAACTTCTTCTTGCTTAGTCGCGTCAGCATATTTAGTGTCAAATTTTCGGCGGACAAATCCTTGTTGGACGAGTTGTTCAAAAGCTTGGTCGGCACTCTCGATGCCTGGCGGCAGTTGGAAATCGGGAAATACCCATTTCCCCAGAGGTATTTCCACATCGCACATTTCGGCAATTTTAGCCGTGTTTTCAATGGCCTCGGGAGTCTGTTTAAATAATTTTTCGACATGCGAGCCGGAAATAAATGAAAAATCTTCCTCAGCATCTTCAAATCCGCCATGTTCAACAGCTTCACCATTTTGCTGAATAGACATAAGCGTCTCGCGAGCTAAACGGTCATCTTGGGACAGATAATACACGTCGTGAGCGGCACAGAGCGGCACGTTGGCACGCCGTGAGAAATCAATCAATTTTTTCATCGTCTCTTCGTGACCGGGAATTTCCGGATGGTGGGTTAATTCAAGATAGAATTTTTCGGCGCCGAAAAGTTTTTGGTAGTATGCCGCGAGCTCGCGAGCACGCTCCTCATCGCCAGCTTTGAGCGCGCCGGCGATATCGCCGGAAAATGAGGGGGAAATGCAAATTAATCCTTCGGCATATTTTTCCAAAAGTTCACGATCGATTCTCGGCTTATAGTAAAATCCCTCTAAATAGGAATCAGTCACGAGTCGAATTAGATTTTTGTAGCCAGCGGTATTCATTGCCAACAGCACGAGCCGTTGCCGGCGGTTATCCACACCGGCTTGTTTGTCGTGACGAGTCCGAGCGGCCAAATAGCAGTCGACGCCGATAATAGGCTTCAATCCTTCATTTTTGCATTCTTTGTAAAACTCTATGGCGCCGTAGAGATTGCCGTTGTCTGTTAGGGCTAGTGCACTCATTCCGGCCGCTTTAGCTGCACCGACCAATTCATCAATTTTCGGCAAAGCTGAAAGTAGGGAATAGTGCGAGTGGACGTGTAAGTGGACGAAGCGAGAGGACATAGTAGGATTATAGTATAAGTATGAGCATTTGGTATATTATTGGTATTGATGAAGTTGGACGCGGTCCTTTAGCTGGCCCGGTAACCGTGTGCGCGTGCGCTATTTCCCGTGGTGCCCTGAGGCACCTCTTATCTCGCGATTTTAAGGGAATCAGGGATTCAAAAAAATTATCGTCACCTCGGCGCGAAGCATTTTTTAATATCGCCCAACGCGCTCGGCGAGAAGGAAAAATAAAATACGCCGTTTCGCACGTCGGTGCGAGCACTATTGATCGTATTGGCATTAGTCAAGCGGTGGCTAGGGCGCTTACGCGCTCTTTAGTAAAACTGAAGATCGACCCTAAAAGTTGTCAGGTTTTTCTTGATGGCAGCTTGCGCGCGCCGAGGCAGTTTACTAAGCAAAAAACCATTATCCGCGGTGATCAGTTGGTACCAATCATCTCTTTAGCCTCAGTTATCGCTAAAGTCACTCGTGATCGAAAGATGATTCGTTTAGCTCGACGTTTTCCTAAATATGGTTTTGAAATTCACAAAGGCTATGGCACCGCGGCGCATCAGAGTGCTATCCGGCGCTGTGACCTTTCACCCCTTCATCGTCGAACCTTTTGCCACAGATGATTTTCTTGCTTAAAAATAGGTTTTCGGGTAGTATATCCAGTCTATGGTAAATCACATGCGACATACCCCGGGTCATACCGGCAATCGGCGTTCTCACCACGCTCTTAAGAATCAAGCTATTGGCTTTTGCTCGAAATGCGGCGCTGCTAAGCCTGCTCATGCTATGTGTGCACACTGCGGTTTTTATCGCGATCGTACAGTTGTGGATGTGCAATCAGCTCTCCTTAAAAAAGCCGAGCGCCAGAAAAAGCGTGCCGCGGCAGCCTCTGCTCCAGCTCAATAAAGAGACTCGGATTTTCCGATTTCGATAATCAACAAGATAATCACAGGTACCGCTTTTACCAGCAGTAGGGGTGTGCTATACTGGAAAAAATTCTGAGATGGCGAACCGGCACCTTTCACGTTCACTAGTTCTTCAATCACTCTACGAGTGGGATTTTAATCCTGATGCTGAGGCGGATATTGTCGCTATTATTCGGCGTAATCAAACTGAATTTGGCGACGGACAGACAGACGAAAAATTTATCGAAAATCTCGCGCGTGGCGTGCTCGCCAAAAAAGCGGAACTCGACGCGATTATCACTCGGGCGGCACCCGACTGGCCGTTGGAGAAAATCTCTGTCATGGATCGAAACATTTTGCGTATCGGTCTTTTTGAACTGCTTTTTTCCGATCGGTCTGAAGTGCCGGCTAAAGTAGCAATTAATGAGGCAATTGAATTAGCGAAAGCCTATGGCGGCGACACATCGGGCAAATTCGTGAATGGTGTACTCGGTGCCGTTTACAAGGAAATCGGCGAGCCAGGCAAGGACGAAGTCACTAAGCGGCACTCTGAAAATGGTAATGTTGCGGGTGGTAAAAAAGAAATTCCAGTTCAACATCTTGGCGGCGCGGTTGTCTATGCCCGCGAGGCTGATGATGTGTACCTAGCGCTCGTTCACGATGTCTTCGGTCATTGGACGTTATCAAAAGGTGGTATTTCGCCAGGAGAGAGCGTCGAAGTTGGCACGTTGCGCGGTATTGGCGAAGAGCTCGGCCTCAAAAAGCTGGAGATTAAGGATAAGCTTGATGAAAATACCTATGTCGCTTATAGTCCCGATAGCGGTAAAAAGAAAAAGCATGTCACTTATTTTTTAATTGAATCACCATTCACTGATTTACAGCTCGAAGAAAAAGGCGGCCTCGATGACGCTAAATGGTTTAAACTCAAGGATATTTTGGATTTAAATTTTTATAACGACATTTTGCCTATCGTCACTAAAGCCATCAATTTGATTTTGTCTCAAAAAAGTTGAATACTTTGTATATGTCCAAGGATTTTACCCTGTTCGAAAAAAGTATCGCTCTGGAATTCAATGATAAAAGCCTGCTTCGTCAGGCATTTACGCATCGTTCTTATTTAAATGAAAACAAAGGCGTTGGCTTTACCGACAACGAGCGCTTGGAATTTTTAGGCGATGCGGTGCTCCAGTTGGCAGTTACTAACCATCTTTTTAACATATATCCTGATACGTCAGAAGGAGATTTGACCAGTTACCGCTCAGCGCTCGTTAATACCCAGACGTTGAGTCGTACTGCCGCGGAGATCGGAATGGGCGAGTATCTGCTACTTTCTCATGGTGAAAGTCGTGACACCGGTCGCGCGCGTACCATTATTCTCGCCGACGCATTTGAAGCGCTCGTTGGTGCTATCTATCTCGATCAGGGTTTTGCCGCCGCCGAGCGTTTTATTGCCGCGAAGATTTTTCCGCTCATTGCTGACGTTGTTGCCGGCAAAGCGTGGCTTGACGCTAAATCTCGTTTTCAGGAATCAGCTCAGGAGCACACTGGCATTACGCCAATCTACAAGACTACTAAAGAGACAGGGCCCGATCACGATCGAGTGTTCACCGTCGGCGTCTATCTCGGTAAAGAGCTTGCTGCTTCCGGTGAGGGGCCATCGAAACAAGAGGCCGAACAAGAGGCGGCTCGCAAAGCTTTGACTGATCGCGGCTGGCTGTAATTTTCCGCCCTATTTATGCGTCTCAAGAATTTAGAAATTAGCGGATTTAAATCATTTGCCAAGAAGGTGGCGCTGGAATTTTCCACGCCGATTACGGCGATTGTCGGGCCAAATGGTTCCGGCAAATCAAATGTCGCCGAAGCATTTCGTTTCGTGCTCGGCGAGCAGTCGATGAAATCGCTTCGCGGCAAGCGCGGCGAAGACCTAATTTTTAACGGCGGCGCGGTCGGCGGCAGGCTCAATCGCGCCGCGGTCAAATTGCTTTTTGATAATGCCGATCGGGCGCTTTCACTGGATTTTGACGAAGTCGCGCTGGAGCGAATTGTTCACCGAGATTCGGCCAATGATTATTTTATTAATGGCTCGCCATCGCGGCTGCGCGATATCGCGGAGCTTCTTTCCAGCGCGCACATTGGCGCGTCCGGCCACCATATTATTTCTCAAGGTGAGGCTGATCGAATTTTAAATGCCAATTTGAAAGAACGCCGTGAGATGATTGAAGACGCTCTTGGTCTGAAAATCTATCACTTCAAGCGTGAAGAAAGTGAACGTAAATTAGAAAAAACCAGCGAAAACATGAAGCAGGTGGAAAGTTTGCGCAAAGAAATTGCGCCGCACTTGCGGTTTTTGGAAAAGCAGATAGAGAAGTTGGAAAAGACCGAGAAACTCCGTGAAGATTTAATCGAGCGGTCAAAAGAATATTTTAAACGCGAGAGTGTCTATTTACGAGTGCAGTTTGCGCGCGTCGCTGAGGAAGAGAAGCCGTTGGCTGAACGAAAGGGTGCTTTAGAACGTGAGCTGTCTCAGGCCAAAGCGGTCTTGGAAGAAGCGGCTCGTCGTGATGGCAAGACAGATGCCACCACTGGCGCGCTTTTGGATGTGGAGAAAAAAATGGCGGCCGTTCGCGCCGAGCGAGAAGAGCTCTCGCGCCGTGCCGGCCGCCTCGAAGGGGAGATTGCGTCGGAAGAGCGGATTATTCGCCGAGAAGAATCGTTGGCCGCGACTCGGGTCGGGCAAACGGTGCCTCTCACCGAAGTTGAGTCTGTCGTCGCCACAATCAGCGAGCGTTTAGCTGAGGCTGAAGTAGCGAGCGATCCCAATCTCTTTAAAAAAATCTCATACTCCATCAAGGAATTTTTGGCGCAATTTTTGCATCGCTATCGTGAAGGCGAAGGAACAAACGGCGACGGTGTGTCAGCGATTGCCACTAGTCGGGCGGAGATAGAGCGTCTAACGGTTCTTCGCCAAGAGGCTGCCACTAAGATGGTCGCGCTTTCTTCGGCTGAAGTCGACCTCATCGCCGAGACCGATCGGCTCCGCGACGCAATGGAAAAAGAAAAAGATTCCAATCGCGACGCCGAAAAAGCCGTGTTTAAGATTATGGCCGAAAATAACGAGCTTATCGCCGCCCTTACCGCTGTTCGCGCTCGACACGATGTGCTTACCTCCACTCAAAACACGTTTAAAAATGATCTGGGTGACGTCGCCGCGCTTGCTGGCCGAGCTATTCTTGATTTTGAGCAATATGCGTTTGTTGGTTTGTCGGATGATGATATTGCCGCCGCGCCTCGGCATGAACAGGAAGAACGCCGAAAGCAGCTTGAACGGCTCAAAATTCGTATTGAAGAAGCAGGCGCGGGTTCAAGCGATGATATTGCTAAGGAGTATCACGAGGCCAAAGAACGCGACGATTTTCTTGTGCGGGAACTTGCCGATCTTGCGAAATCGGCCGAAATGTTACGGACGCTCATCGCTGATTTAGTTGAAAAACTTGATACTGATTTCAAGACTGGCGTCGCAAAAATCAACGAGCAGTTCGGTCAATTTTTTGCGCTTATGTTTGGTGGCGGACAAGCGAAACTCGAGGTGGTTAAAGCACCAACGCGTGCACGGCGGCGGAGCGAGGATGATCTTTCCAGCCTAGTCGGCAATGACGATGAAAATGATCAAATGTCTGCTGATGAAGAAGAAGCCGAGGAGGGAATTGATATTGCCGTTAATCTGCCCAAAAAACGCATCAAGGGCTTGGCGATGCTTTCTGGTGGCGAGCGGGCGCTTACCTCAATAGCTCTGCTTTTCGCGATTTCTCAAGTAAATCCGCCGCCCTTTATTATTCTTGACGAAACTGACGCCGCTCTTGATGAGGCTAATTCGCGCAAGTATGGCGATATGATTGAAAATCTTTCAAAATATTCCCAGCTTATTCTCATCACCCATAACCGCGAAACAATGTCGCGGGCCGGCGTGCTCTATGGCGTGACGATGGGCAGTGACGGTGCGTCTAAGCTCCTTTCTATAAAATTTGACGAGGCTGTTGCTGTGGCGAAGTGATATCTTACGTGTAAAAGATTCAGTGTGGTACCGGATTACACAATCTTATAATCAAGCGTTTTGGAATCCAAATCGGCGCGAGCGACGCGATAACGGACGCTGTCGCCAAGGCGGAATTTTTTGCGAGTGCGCTCACCTTCAACAGTGTACGTTTTTGGATTGAAGACGAAATAATCGCCACCCAGCTCGCGCAAGGGCACCATACCTTCACAGCGCGTAGTGGCGTCTTCTATATAAATTCCCCAATCGGTGACACCGGAAATCGTGCCGGTAAATTCTTGGCCGATACGCTCGCTCATATATTCAACCTGCTTGTATTTAATGCTAGCTCGCTCGGCTTCGGCGGCGACAATTTCGCGCTCGCTGGCGTGGGTGGAAATTCGTTCAAGATTTTTTGGCATTTCTGCGAATCCGGCTAGCGCGTCGGCAAGTACTCGGTGGACGACGAGGTCGGTGTAGCGGCGAATCGGCGACGTGAAGTGTGTATAAAATGAAAAACCTAGGCCGAAGTGGCCGATGTTGTTAGTCGAGTAAGCGGCTTTAGCCATGGAGCGGATTGTCGCGGTCTTGATGAGTGATTCCTCAGGAACGCCTTTAACGCTTTCCAACAAGACGTTAATGTCGCGGGCCGTGACCTTGCCATGTCGCACCGGCAAGTGAAAACCGAGCGCTTGTAAAAAGAGAGCGAGCTCCTCAAGACGTTCACGCTCGGGCAGGTCGTGAATGCGATAGATGGACACGCCGGCTTCGCCGCGTAGGGGAGCGGTAGTGCCGTTATGCGCTTGCTGTTTTTTGAAGATGAATTCAGCCACTTCACGGTTGGCCAGGAGCATATATTCTTCAACGAGTTTATGAGTGTCGAGTCGTTCTTTTTTAATAATGGCGATGGGTTTGCCGCGTTCGTCGAGTTTAAATTTAACTTCATCTTGCTCAAAATCAATGGCGCCACGTTCGTAATTTTCCTGCTGCATCTTTTTGGCAATATTGTTGAGGGTAGTCAGCTCATTTTTGTAAATATCGCCGTCGGCTTTTTTGCCATCGAGCACTGCTTGGGCACTCTCATAGCTGAAGCGCTGATTACTATTGATAACAGTTCTGCCAAACCAGCGATCGTAGATGCGGCCTGCGGTATCCATCACAAATATAGCCGAAAAAGCAAAGCGGTCTTCGCGGGGGTTGAGACTGCAGAGATCATTGGAAAGCACTTCTGGCAACATCGGAATTGTTCGATCCACCAAGTAGACGCTGAAGCTGCGTTTTAAGGCCTCCGTATCAAGCGCGGTACCAGGTCGGACATAATAGGAAACGTCGGCGATGTGCACGCCGATTTCGTAGCGACCAGCGTGTTCGCCACTTTCTATTTTTTTAAATGAAAGGGCATCATCAAAATCCTTGGCATCAACCGGGTCAATGGTGAATGTCAGTGTCGGCCGCATATCGCGCCGGCGGGTAATCTCCTCTGGTCGGAGCGGTTTTTCGGTCTGCTCAATTTTTTTTGCTTCAAGGGTAACTGCTTCGGGAAATGTCGTATCGATGCCGCGATCAAGGAGAATAGACTGAATCTCTGTTTCGTGTTCGCCCTTGGTACCGATGCATTGGACAATTCGGCCTGTTGGATAGCGCTCGTTGGGACGCCAAGAAACGAGTGCCACAACCACTTTTTCATTTTCAAGGCTGGTGCCACTCTGGCTAATTGTTGGATCGTCTGCCGGAATAATAAAGTCAACGTAAATTCGCCGATCGTCGGGTCGTAGCCACCATTTATTGTCGTGACGAACCAGCGTACCGACAAATTGTGTTCGTGCGCGGCGGACGATGCTCTGCACTTGGCCGGCCATTTGAACAAAATCGCCTTGCTCAACGCTGGTGCGCCGAGCTGACGGGCCTTTGCGCACGTCAAAATATTTTCCGGTGATGGTGACCTCAACCTCGTCGCCATTTAGAGCGGTGTTGATAAAATCCGGAGTAATCACGATCTCTTCAGCGCGTCGGCGCGCGGCGCTCTTCCGCACGTTATCTTCAGGTGTGAGCACCGTTACGAATCCGAATCCTTTGGCGTTTGTTCGGACGATACCAATAGCATTTTTAGAAGACATAAGATTCGCAGTATACCAGAATATTGACCTTTTGCCACCCCTCTGCTACTATATCTGCCTATGCTTAAAATCAGATTACAGCGAGTTGGCCGAGTCCATGAGCCCACGTTTCGTGTGGTGGTTACTGATTCCCAAAACAGCACCAAGAGCGGCCGAGCTCTAGAAGTTGTCGGCTCGCATGATCCACGCGATAAAAGCAAAACGACACTAAATACTGATCGGATAAAATACTGGATTTCCGTTGGTGCTCAGCCCACAGTGACGATGCATAATATGCTTATTTCTAAAAAAATTATTGAAGGTAAAAAGCAGAACGCGCTACCCAAGAAACGACCTCAGAAGAGCGAACAAGCAACAACCGAAGCCTCCGCCGCGCCGCAAGTCGCCGCGCCAGCGCCAGAAGCGGCTCCGGTTAGCTAGTTAATTATTGCAGGTAAAATCTTTATAAAGCCTTCTCCACAGGGGCGATTGACTCGACGCCTCGGAGCTTGGTATTATTGCTCTGGCGTAGCATATCTGCTCTGCCGTATTGCCAATTACCAAAATAACGATTCGTCAATCGACGAATTACCGTAAACCACAATGGAAAGCGACGCACAATTTCTCGAATACGTTATCAAAGCACTCGTAGAGCATCCTCAAGATATTAAAATTAACCGGACTGTTGATGAGATGGGTGTGCTCTTAACTCTAACCGTTAATGCCGCTGACATGGGGAAAATCATCGGTCGCAGCGGCAACACCGCTAAAGCTGTCCGAACACTTTTGCGCGTTGTTGGTATGAAAAATAACGCTCGGGTTAATCTCAAGATTAATGAACCTGAAGGCGGTCCAGTACGCGAATCGGCAACAAAGTCTGTCGATGAAGCGATGGAAGATATCAAGTTATAAACAAAAAACGTCTTTCTTGACTGGAGAAAGTAAGGAACGTCTTCGAGAGGCGTTTTTTGTTTATGGACAATGAGAGAAATTCGTGGTATTTTGTTGAGATGCGATTTCATATGGTGACGCTCTTTCCAGATGCGTTTACATCTTATTTGGGCGAATCAATCTTGAAGCGAGCTATTGAAGACAAAAAAATTGTCGTTCAGTTTTATAATCCGCGCGATTTTGCCTCGGGCAAAAGTGGCCGAGCTGTGCGGGTTGATAAACGACCTTATGGCGGAGGGCCAGGTATGGTTATTGAGGCGCTGCCGGTGGTAAAGGCGATAGAAAAAGCAC
>VFSW01009581.1_pt1 | contig 13814 bp, 22 predicted proteins | sample 5358111 | NCBI WGS metagenome assembly VFSW01 (sample SAMN11554181, study PRJNA540505) | mine drainage metagenome | isolation source: sediment from site ElyBrook_90M | place: USA: Ely Copper Mine, Vershire, VT | collected 2017
ATCGTGATCGGAATCACCCCAGGAATGCTGATCGGCATCAGCAGGAATACGCATTCTAGACCGCCCGGCCGTTTTGTAATTCCTGCAAGCGCCTGGCACGTTGCTTTCTTCTGATTTCCTTCGATGAGCGTATGCGACGGGTTCTCGTCGTCGGGGTTGTGCCTGACGGTCAGTCCTAAAGCTCTTACCTCTCGAACAGTAAGCACGCGTACTAATGTATCGACGCGGCGTCCGCGAGCAATGGATTCGTCAATCGTTGTTAGCTTTGCAAGATCGACTGAGATTGAAGGGTCAGGCTTACCATTGAGCTTGTACGCGTTTGATTTCACACTGCCGTCTTCGTGCAAATGGTCCGGAACCAATCGCCGATAGAGAAGGTCTTCGTCGTCTATAGCAACAATTTGCTCTGGCACTTTGGCGAGTCATCATTGAAATATGGTCGAGATGAGGTAGAGAATGCGCTCGCTTGGAGCATCGTCGGCCTCTTCTGTCTCGATCCTGCCATCCCACTCCCGACTCAAAAGATAACCGTAACGTCCCTCAGAAGATACTTCCACTTCAATGTTGCCGCCACCGCCGCGCCATTCAATCTGCAAACCGCCGCCTGAAAGCGGTGCGACATCGTAAGGAGTGCTGTCCGAACCGCCTTGAGCAGCCGATTGAATGAGGGCCTTCCATATCAGGTCACGCGAAGAATTCAGTGCAGCTACCGAAGCTCTACCACTACCGAAAGTGTCCCAATTTTCAGGAAGGGCTGCAATCCTTTCGAGGTTGTCCAGCACTGCCCGGAGCCGCCACGCAAGTTCCGAACTCCGCCCCGTTAGTTGTGTACCAGTATCGGGTCGCCAGTCTATCGCTGGTAAGGGTGACGAGGTCGCAAGGTTCTCGCCGTAGGGAAAGGCAGAACCGAGTCGACGTCCCGTTGCAGGATTTATCAGTACGTTGCCTTGATATGCTTCACAAAAGGTAGGCAGCGTGTACTGACCGCACTTCACGTTCGAGGGGCCAATCGGATCGAATGTGATATTAAAATTGTGCGTGGTGGTTAACATATCGACCTCCAATGCTATTCGTAATGCTTCCAGCCTGCGTCAAGCACTGCTTGTTGAAGAGCTTGGACCGGCCCTGCTGGTCCCTGAACTACCAACTCAGAAAGTAGTGCTTCCTGTTCGAAAACGTCCTGTGACTCCTTGCTCTCGATAAACGCCATTTGTAGTTTGATCCGGACCGGCTGAGGCGTGCCTTTGGACTTCTCTTTTGCCAGCTCTGCCGCCGGATTGTACGGTACACCCAAAGACAATTCGGACCTGTAATCCTGAAACAATTGCCAGATAAGCTTTTCCAACTCATTGTCGTCAGCCGCGATTTGCTGCCCCATCAACTTGCGGGCCTCTTTCCGCGAGATAGGATAGTCGTGAGAACCCAACCCCCTCGTCAGGGTCTGAATGATTTTCGTTATGTTCGCTTTATCATTACGATGCTCAGTCAAAAGCTGATCAGCGAGCCGTTCAATCTGTTGACGGCTACGAAAAACGTCTCCCAACGCAAGGGGGTGGACGCGTCGTGCCAACATTTTGTAGATTTCTGTTACTTGTTCTCCACCCTTAATGCCCCATTCTTCCATCAAACCCCTGAATCCGGCCACGCTCTCTACACTCACTGGCAGCAATTGCTTCTGCCCCGGCATCGGTCCCTCGGCAGCTGGATTCAGCGGGGTGGTTATGCTCGGATCAATTGGGCTCAGTGTGCCTGCACCTGTCATGAAGATTTCGTTCGCACCGAGAGCAAACAGCGTTCCGGCGCTGAGACACTTGTCCGGGACCAAGACTCCAACCTCGGTTGCAAACTCACGGGCAAGCCTTCCCAAATGGAAAGCCGCCAAGGTGTCGCCTCCTGTGGTAAATACCAGGATATCTAGCCTTTGAACTTTGCCCCATCGCATGAGATGGTTGTAAAAAAGCGGAACGGCGTCCTTTGCCAAGATCGCGGTTGCGTTCGGACGGTCGGAGGTCACGTAGCATAGGAGAGGCGTTCCTCTCCGCTTCTGCTCAATTTGCGCAATGATAGGTTTGCGCTGTTCCCACATCGGTTGAACCTGTCCGAAAGGTTTAGTCCCGTTCCCGGCCTTGGGTCGAGCCTGCCGCGCGTACTAAGCCTTCTCTAACTCCCTGAACGTTGTTATCGGCAGTTCAGCTGCCGAACTTTAATCTGCAATGTGGATTTCCAACGAAGCCCAAAAACCGGGGATGTCTTTCAAGGCCGCGATTATTGCACAGGCAGGGGGCTCCGCCAATGTCTCTTTCGCGCTTGCCCCTTCGCCTCTCAGACCCACATCAAATAGTAGTTAACTAAAACCTAAACTCAATATGTAGTAGCCAGAGAGGTTCAAAAGAACCTCCCTTATTGTAGCGCGTTTCCGCGACGCCATAATGGCGGTCAGGCCCACTTGCATAGTGACCGCACGGCACGCTCCGTTTCCCTCTGCTATGAAATGCAAGCCAATTGCCATTTGTTCTACCAATCTTCGCGTCGTCGACGAGGATCCCGGCTTCCCGTTCCTGCCTTGGCCTCGGGCAGGGCGTTTTCTTTGCTACGCAGTTGCCCCAGAGAACTGTGACGCTAGAACGTCCTGCAACGTCCTGCCAGAATAGACGTGCTTGAGATGCCAAGCCCTGCACTTGTCGCAGTAGACAACCTGTTCTTTGTATCCATGACATTTTTCGAACTGCTCATTCGCAGCAACGGTAACGTCTTCACTCGCGAAGCATTCCGGCTGCAGCGCCTTCTTAAGGTTCGGGTTGCATGCGTCGCCCCATTGAACGCGAATCTTACACGTGCACGCTTTCCGCTTCGACGTTGGGCGCTTCTCTGGGACAATAGGCGCCAGGGGAGTCGTAGCGCTCGGAACGTCATTCCCAACGCTGGGGCCGTCGCGCCTAGAGTCCTTTCCGGCATTCTGAACAGCAGCGCGCCACGCTGCAGTCTTCGCATTGCTAGTCGGCTGACGCTCCGTCTTCTCCCCGACAAGGTACTCTTCAAGAATCGTCTGAATAAAAGCAGGAACTGCAGTCTTGTCCGGCGCACGTTCAGCCAACGCGTTGTACAGTCCGGTGTAGATGCGCACTGGGTGGAACTTCGCTGGCCTCTTTCTGCGAGGCGCTGGGTCGCTGCCGAACGCAGCGGTAGCGCGGGCAAGAATCTGCCCGGACGTCAGGTCTTTGTCAGCAACGGTCGGCAAAAATCGCGAAGTGAACTCGATGGGAAACGGTGTCAATTGGTAATACGTTAAAAACGGAATCGAGCTGAAGCGGAGCGCTGGCGGGTAGTGTCGAGCGAGCATCGCATGACGGTATAGAATCCCGCGACTGATGCCTGTGACTTTTTGCGCTGCATCGTACGATACTGTTTTTGTTCCGAAATACTGCTCACCTTCAACCGCCCAGTCACCGAGTTCCCAGTTTGAACTCTGATGCGCTCGTGCTAGCTTGCGTCCGCGTGAAAGCCACTCGCTGTGATTTGCCATTTACCATTCCTCGTTGAGATGCCGGCTGAATGCAAGATTGACTGGTCGTCGACGCGTTCCTTTGTTCTGAAAGTGAACTTCTCCGGCTGAGACTTGGCGAACCGTCTCGTGTATGCGCTTCTGAAAAGCGCTTACCGGTCGGAAGTCTTCAGGCTTTTCTTCGGTGCGCCCCACAACGCGACCTTCTTCGTCGTATAAAATTCCTCGTATCGCCATCACGACCTCTGATTCTTGTTATCTTGCTTCCAGATTTTCGGCTCAACAGTGATTTGCCGTCCGCAGATGTGATTGACTTCTAAGTAGTGATTGAGGAATTTCGCGAGCACATTGCAGTCGATGCAGATGAACGCATTCGCGGAATAGCTGCCAACGTCTTTGCAAGAAATCTCGTGCGCCGGAACGTCGAGACCGATGGTCGTGTAGAGTTGGTCGGAGAGCTGCTCCGGTGTCGTGCCGAGTTCGAGGTTCTTCGCGGCAAGGTAAATCTTGCGAATCTGCTTCGGATCTTGAACGATGAGCATGGCGAAATGTCTGAAGACTATGACCCGTCAGTGGCGGGCTGTTTTTCCAACGCCACCAACGGAACAGGGGAGCGAGCGAGCGACTTCAGGAGAAGGAAGCGCTCTGCTCGCTCTGATCTCTGCGGCTGAGGGCGCAGAGAATCTTGTTGGCGGTTTTCAGTTCCGCCAAAACTAGTCGAATCTCAATGAGCTATGCTCGACCATGCATGCACAGAACACCGCTGTCTCACCTTACGATGTAGACAGCCCGCATCTGCCTCGGGAAATTCGCCTTGCGGCGAAACTTGTTAGCGGTTAACCGGAATGCCCGACGAGAACTTCTGTTGCACTTTGCCCCAGAGCACGATTTCTCTCTGCTCATCGGTCAGCGGCACTCCGCCATTTGCTCTGCTTGCTTCGCGCAACTTCTGAAGCTGCTCGTTAGTAAGTGGTGGTTTTGGAGTGAACGGCATGGTTTCCTCTCTAAAGACCTGCGTCCCGCTTCAGCCCTTCGAGCGTCGCCGCCAAAACTTTCTTCAGACCTGAGTGCGGGCGCTTGCTGTTCTCTTCGAGAACGACCAAGAATGCAGCCTGAGCACGAGCTTTCTCGGCTCGGAGCTGTGCGACCGCAGCAGCAAGCTCAGCGTCGCCGACGATAGTGATGTCCCCGCGCTCGCCCTTGTCACCTTTCGGTCCGACGATTGAATCGCCTTTCGGACCGACAATCGAGTCGCCTTTTTCGCCGCGCTCGCCGCGTGCACCCTTCTCGCTGCGAATGCTGTGACCAGCGCGCCCCGGCGGTCCGGGAATCGTCGACGGTGCACCGTCTTTCCCATCGCGGCCTGGGCGCCCATCTTTTCCATCAGCGCCAGACGCACCAGTTTGTCCCTGTTTGCCCTGCGGGCCGGGGCTGAGAATTACCGACTTGATTGCTTTGTCGAGCGCGAGGAGCTGAGCATCGTGCGCGTTCAGGCGGCTGTTCACGCTGTACTTGTTGTCGTGAGTGCTCATGTTTTTCTCCTACTGTATCGACTTGTGTTCTTCTAACGCCCAGAGCGCTTCCGCTGTCTTCAATGTTGCGAAATATGAAACCATCGCTGCATGGACGGCTTCTTCTGACGCGGCGTCACGTGCTTCGACGCAGTGCTGAGCGGCGTCGGCGAACTTCTTATAGCTGAGCCAGCCTGTCATATCCACGGACTTACTCGTCCCCGAGAAGCGCCCGACCGATATTCTTAATATCTTCGAGTCGAGTCTGATGCTGCGCACGCTCGCGCAACTTGTCGGTGATGGAGTCGCGGAGAGACTTGTCGCGATAAATCTCCTGGCCGACGGCGAGCACTCGCTTTCTGTTCTCTGCATCAACGGACGCTGCGGACAGAACAACGGCAGGGGCAGGAGATGTCCGTACAACAGATGCAGCAGACTGATGAATACGAATGCCGCTACTTCTCACTTCGGCTTCAATAGACTCAGCCGTGCGATGACTGCGTTTCGCAGCGCGGACCCACTCAGGTACTTCTGAGTCAGATCGTGCGAACATGCGTTTGAGGACAGTGATTAGTGACGCCATAAAAAGTTCTCCCTGTATTGTGTGAAGTGTGTTTGCCCTGCTACTTCTTGGGCGGTGGCGGTGGAAGCTTCGCTAGCACTGCGTCAAGCCATTTCTGACAATCTGAGTCCTTAATTCCACCGTACGAATCAGGTTGTTTTTGCTTCTGCTCGCCGCTCATTTCACACCTATCAGAATCACGCGAGCGCGACCATTCTCAAGCGCATTCTGCTCTTTTTGCTGCGCATCGCGACGATACTTTTCTTGCTGCTGGCGCTCAACGACTGCGTCGGGGTCCTCGCGCTTGTTGAACGCAAGCCATTGCGCGCGAATATTCGCCGGACAATCGGTAAAACAGTCCGGAGAGTCTGCGCAAGTAGTTCCGCTCATTGAGCGGCGTTCGATGTAAGCAGAGCTTGACCCGACGGGTCCTAGAAGACGCTCTTTGACTTGCCATTGAACACCGACGACGAAGTTCGGGTCTGGGGTCTGCATGCCCTGACCTTCTTCGCGCAGACGTTCTCTGAAATCTTTGTAGGGGATGTGCTCAGCGAGACCAGCTGCGATGAGCAGGTTGCCAGTTGAGTTGTCGATGTGTTCGATAGTCCCAGACTTGGGACCGAAGAGGTGCTTGATTTTCATAGAAATCCTCACGTACGAGAATCAACGTTCGATGCAACTAAGCAGCATCACAATGAGTCAGGCGTGTGACAGCCCCGATTACTGGACCTCGTCCGTCGCTACGTCTTCAGCTTCGAGCAGCGCGTCGTCGACGAAGCTGCTGAACTCGGGGTGCCTTTTTCGGGCGATGTCATTGATGACGCGTAGCGTGTCGATTCTTTCTTGCTTCGCCTTGCCTGTGAGTGGCTCGCTCAATTTATCTTCTCGAGGGTCTCGTCGCTGATGCTGTTCAAGAGAGCTTCTGATTCCGCCGCATCTTTCTGCTTCTGCGACTCTTCGCGAGAGAGCAGCGCAGCTCCGGCGTCGTCTGCAGGCTTCGGGCTCTCCGTTTGCTTGATTTTGCCGCGCGTCCCCGGAGTCAGTCCCAAGTCCCGCAGCAGAGCCGCCATCCGCCCTGCGCAGTCGGTCGCAATCTTGAGGTAAAAGTTCAGCTTCTCGCACGTCACCACTGTTCCGCCTGCCGTGACGGCGTCGTACTTCACGACTTCGCCCTGCTCCGCGAGCTTTTTGAGCGCGCGCGCATGACGGTCGAAGAGATGCGAGTACAAGCGCAGGACTTCCGAGTCGCCAGGAGTCAGCGCTCGACGTTCAGAAAGCATCTTCACGAGGCGCTTAAAAGTCTGCTTCGCTTCGCCACTGATTCCCTTCGGATATTTCGGACGCCCAGCCGTGACATCGGAAGCGGGCAAAACATACTGCGGTTTGGTGCCGCAAAGCTTGTGCTCTGTGAGGCTCTTGCGCTCTCTCATTGCTGGTCCGCTTTCTGGATGCCGCAACCAAGCAAGCTATCCTCACGAGAAAGAGCAAGCTCGGTAAGCTCCTGCTGCCGCTTTAAAGCAGCTTGTCGACGCTCTTCCGTTGTGTCGGGGAAGAGCTGCTGCTCGGTCGACTGCGCGACGCGCCGGACTTTGACGGCAGCGTCCAGAGCGCGACGCACCTGCAAGCTGACTGGCGCGCCGGACTTGAGCTGCTCGCCCTTAAGTCGTGCGGCTTGCTCGTCCGTGATGCTTACGCTGATAACCTTCATAGTCGTGTGCTCCCTGATAATCTTGCTAACTGTGACGGGCACGCGCTGGGGAACGGCTTGGGAATCGAGCGCTGGGAATGAGCGCTGGGCGAGTGCGAACGCGACGCCCTCGAGGGAGAACGACGGCATTCGAGCTGCATTGGAATCGCACCTAGGCGTTAACGCCTGCAAAGGCGTCGTGAATCACGTCCGTGTGTGCGAAAGCGGCGCACGGGCTGCGGAGGAGTCAGGATTACCTTTTGACCCGGCATATCCAGGTCCGACAAGTCCAGTCACAGCAACAACTTACAGAGCACAGCACCCAGCTCGATGCTCACTGCTTCTATCTGTTGTGCCTGAAGCACTTAGGTAGGACGTTCACTTAGCCGGGATCCTGCTGACTCCCAGCGCGTGCACAGAAGCGCGCGCAAACTGCAGGGAAGTCTTTAGGACTGACAGGAACCGATAGGGAAACGTGGTTTTATTGAGCGCCCATGACGCCTTGTTGGGAATGCGGGTGTCTGGGTGTTCTCGTGTGTGAGTGGGTGAGCTTCTGATGTTCTCTGCTCTACTCCCGGCTTTTGATTTGCTCTGCGCCGCCTGGGGTTCGCAAAGTGAACGCGCTTCCGGCCTACTCGAGGCGATATGTCAGGCGGCCGCGCGGGTCACTTGAGTGTAATGGGGATGTTACGCCATTACGCCCCCGGGACTCGGTAAAATGCAGGACATGGTATTTCACCGACAACCTGGAAGATCTGTTCTCTTGTTCGTTCTCGCATCATTAACCTGGGCTCACGCGCAACAAGAAGTCCCTAACGAAATCTTCCAGCGGACTCTCCTCATCCGCAGTGGAACGGAGATGGCAACGGCGTTCAAGTTGGATCAGGGTGGCCGGATATACCTGGTCACGACCAGGCATTTCGGGAAGAATCTGCCGCCGAACAACGCCGTCGTCCAGGTGTGGCATGGCCAGTGGAACGACCTTCAAACCGTGCGAACCCTTTTTCCAGCATCCAAAGATGTCGATCTGGCCATCCTTGAAACCGGCGAGCGAATTGCAAAGCCTTACGCCGTCGTAAGGAGCTCGGAAGTATTAACCACCGGACAGCAGGTTTGGTTCATGGGATGGCTCGCCCCGATCCCGCGATCGAAGATGCCCGCAAACATGCCCAAGGTCCCAGAAGTTCCGTTCGTCACAATTGGGACAATATCGGCGATCAACCCAACGAAGCCAGATGCCTTCGAGATTCATTCCTCGTATCAGAAATCTTACAATCTGCGCATTGCCGGGGGTCCGATCGTCTACTGGAGCCCCGTCCATCGAGATTACGAAATCTTGGGTGTAATCAAGAGGAACGAACGTGATGCTGAGAGGGTTTCGATCAATGGGCACCCCGCCGAGGAAGTAGTGAAGTCGGGCCTCCTACAGGGATACAGCATCGACATCGTGGTGGAAGCGATCAGTGAAAATCCGCACTCGTAAGGGGATACCTGTTGTAACCAGGCCATAGCGCTCAAATTTCGACTTCTTTCGATTCGGCTCACACCTGAAGTGTTCGAAACTGATCGGAACATGAGCGTAATGGAGATTCTTCGCTCGTTGAGCTACGTTCTTGGAGGAGGGGTCCATTCCGACCAGTTCTTAATAATCTTAAAGAGCATATCGACTGCACGCTGCCGGGAAGCCATAATGTCCTCTTTGGAGACCACAAGCGCTCCATTCTCCATCACCGACGGAGTGGTCTTCAGTTTTTCTGAAATGCTGTTGTGATACAGAACAATCTCCTGCGCGAGCAGCCGTATTTTGTCGTCATCCATAGGCACTGTACGCATATTGGAAAACCTCGGCGACAATTCAGTCGCATTTAGGGTCTCTCGGACAACGGTCAGGAGTTGTTCCCGTTCGAAAGGGAGTTGTAGAAAAGTACAGCGTTCGTAAATCACTTTGGGAACGTGCTCCCGGTTCCGGACGGCACATGCAACAATTGGGATGTCTCTCCCCGCACCCAGCGCCCACGTGAGCAACTTCTTGGTCTCCTCCAACGCAGCAACCTGACAGACCAGCAAGCTATAATTTTCAGCTCGCTTCAACACTCGAAAGATTGCTTTTTGCTCACAAACGGAGTCGCAGTCGTAGCCTTCGCCACGAAGCATGGCGACAACAATCTCTCCAATAGGCTCTTCATGGGCTATTACGAGGATTCGCGGAACCGGATTAGGAGAGGTTGCCATTGGTAGAACCATACTTGGGACATCTCCGAAAGTACACTCATTGTCATTAACGTGAACCCGCCGGCCGCCCGTTCGCTTAGCGAACCGACAGCATCTCACGGATCCGATTCCCTACTGTTCGATGTCTTGGGCGTCGCTGTACTCTGCTTTCCCTATTCCCAGCACAGCCCTGCTTTTGCTTGATGCTCAGGTGTTCTCAAAGCAGCTAAGCGACCGCGCTCGACGCTCTTTTTGCGACCGCCAAGGTGACCCCACCCCTATAACCAGCTGTTATTCTCTTTTTGTGTGCGCTCTTCATCTGCAGTTAGACTTCGCATGACGTTGTTCTCAACAGCAACCACGTAATCAGTGGCAGCGCGACGTGCTGCGTATGCTTCTGCCGGTGTTGTAAACTGGCCGTAAGCAAAGCCGCCGCCGTCGCCGTTGATGACTTGATATATGAGACGCCGCGCGAACAGCTGCTTTAACCAGCGGTACATGTTTTTGGTCTCCTGTAAAGCAGGAGCTGCATGAATTCTCCGTACACGATGAGATTCGAGGTCGGGTACTTCGATTGGATGATCTCTTGATGGTTCACATGCTTATTATAGCTCTGGGCTATGGTCGTGAGTTAGCTTTTTGTTTTGACGTTCTCTGGCTTGTTCGTCTTCTGGGAGCTTTTCTAGCTGCTGCTTGAGCTTATAGACGCAGCTGAGAAGGCATTCGCAATGCGACGCAGCTTGGAGAATCTCTCCCATGTTGTACAGACGCTTCGACATGACTTCACCTAACGGCCAGCATTTCCCTGATTCGCGCTCCTACACGTCTGCTTCGAAGGGCGTCTCTGTCTTGCTCTACCGCCGTTCCCATCGCTGTGCCGGGATCCTATCGCTTGGGATGGCGTCAGTTCGGACCAGTCAACGTCATCAGGTTTCGGTCGATGCGCAGTCACCCAGGTACAGCGCTGCACACGGCGGAGTCTGGAACGTTTTGCGTTTCATCTCAACCTCTGCCGTTCCGCTTCTTCGCGTCGCTGGCGACGTTCCCACTGCTGGTCTTCCCAATCTGACTGTGACTTGATGTTGCTGAAGCCGTTCATTTTCTGAATGAGTGGCTCTTCGGTCAGATCGTGCAATCGATATTCCGCATGTCCCAGCATGAAATCAGTAGCGGCAAAGAAGTCGTCGAAACAATAGACGTTTTTGTGGTCCATGACAGCGACGGCAAACTGACCGTAATTGTGTATCGTCGCGCCCGCGAATTTTCGCTTCGCCTTAGAGAGCCAATCTCCGAACGGCTGCTCTGCCGAATTTGCTCTGCTGGAATTCATCGTCTCTCTATGCTGAAAACCTGTGATCCGCTTTTGCTGTTGCTTTTGATAGATAAAAAAGCCCCACTCGCCCAGCCGCGCTTCGTTGGGCGCGGCTTTCTGGTTCTAACTTCTTTCATCTACCCCTAAGATCAACCCCTTGTGTCTAGAACTTTAGACGCGGGGTTGTCAGATCCTTAGACAGGGTCCGCGTCTAGAACTCTAGACATGGTCTGTGTCTAGAACTCTAGACATGGACGGCAAGTGAGACTCCTGTTCTGAAGGCTCAAGATTGTCGCCAGTCTCAAGGTCATACTTGAAGGGAGGACAAGCCGCACAGTGCTCGTGAGTGTCTTCTCGCACAAGATACTGCTTACTCGCCCAGCGCCCTGAGTTGTTCCAACGCTCAAAAGCATCAGTCGCGGGGATCACCCACCCTGACTCCAGCAGCGCCTGAATGTTATTGATCGTGGTTGCCCGACCCAGATTTGAGTTGTTCGCTATCTTCAGAATCGTTGCATAGCAGATTGGCGGATTAGGAGCCTTTCCGCGCAGATGCCGCATCGTGTCGTAAGTGACGTACTGAGACGGAGTCATGTGGCGACGCGCCCAGCACTTCAGTTTTGGTTGGTTGTCCATAAGAACAAACGCCCCATCAGTTTGGGCTGATGAGGCGTCGGTTCGATAAGCTCCCGGTGAAAGAGCGAGGCAGCAAAGCCAATATGAATGCAAAAATGTTAGGGGTTCATTGCCCCAAGACTCTCCAAAGCACCGGGAACAGGTCGAACTGAGGTATCAAGTCAGTCCACAGTATCTCGGTTGGTGTGACGGGTTGCGATCTGGGCCTTTACGCGACTCTCCTATAGATTTTCAGCAGCCCAGCGAGCAGAGCCGCGGCGCGGGGCGCGCCAGGTGGGCTTCTTTGGCTGCTTGTAGATTTTCACGAGGGCGCGCACGTGATTCATCGCCTGCCGGACATGAGGAGGGATGCGACGCCAAGACTTCGTCGGATAATGCGGACCTGTGATTGACGGGCACTCGAAAAAGCCCCAGACATACTGCTGCTCTCTAAGCAGCATGTGAGTTTCCAGCACGCTCTTGATGTGCTTCACCTCATCCTTGGCGACGCTCCGTTTCAGTATCCTCTCAAGCAACGTCCGTGATGGCGGCCGACCACCGAGTTTCCCATTGCGCTTCGCTGCTCGGGTCTTAGCAGCAGACTTCGCCCAACCGCCTTTCAGTATGTCGATTCTGTCGAACTCGTATCGCATGCAACTCGGATTGTAACAGGCGTTGGGTTAGTAGCAACATGTATGCTAACCCAGCTCGTGAGCCATCCGACATTGGTTAGCATCAAAGTGTGTGCTAACCCAACTCATTGAGAGCCTTGTCATCGCCGACCCTTTTTCCCAGACGCGAGAGTGCCATCAAACCACGTCAGAATCTCCGAACGGCGAAACCGCAGATATTTCCCGATGCGATGCGCTGGAAGAGGATTGCGTGAGCGCGAGCGACACTTCGCATGCACCCAGCCAAGATTCACGCGCAGTAGTTTGGCGCATTCTTCAGCAGTGAGGATTTCGTTATCTTGAGACATGGAGACAACTCCGCAAAACGGGTGTCGTCTCTTAGCAGGTAACTGCTTCTCTGACGCGAAGTGCGGGGTCTTCCGCACATGAGAAGCACTGCTCTAGGTTGGAATTGCAAACACAGTGTACTACGCGCTGGGCGCGGGTTTCAAGGGATATTTGCAACGCCGGAAGGCCACTATATACTTGGGCACGATGCAGAGAGGATCGGTTGAGCAGAAATCCGGCGCATGGTACGTGCGCTTCAGGACCACAGAAGTAGATAGCGACGGCAAAATCCAACGGCGGCTCATCCGCAAGCGGCTTGCTCCCATCAATGACGAGTACCGATCGGCACGTGATGTGTGGCCGCTGGCTGATATTGAACTTGCCAAGGAAACTAAGGGCGGAGCCGCAGAGGGTTCTCTCGCTGTTGGTGATTTCGTTGAGAAGTTTTACCTCCCATTCGTCGAAGCCAAGCGCACAGCATCGACGTTTCGCTTTTATCGTGACACCATCAAGCGGAATGTAACGCCTGTCATAGGTCAACTCCGCCTCCGCGATGTTCAGACTGTTCACATTCAACGGCTGCTCGATGCTAAGGACCTTTCACACGGCTCTTTGCTCCGAATCAAGTCAGCAGCATCGGCAATCTTCTCCCACGCTAAGAGGCTCGGGTTCATCAACGGAGTGAATCCGGTGCAGGGTGCTCTAGCTTCAGGCCGTCGTTCTGACTTCGAGGGGCACGCCTATTCACTTGCTGACCTCCAATATTTCTTGGAGACGCTTGACGAACCCGCGAGGACCGCCGTCGGCACAGCCGCATTCTCGGGCTTGCGGGAAAGTGAGATTCGCGGGCTGCAATGGCTGGACTACACCGGAGAAGAGCTGTTCGTTCGTAGAGCGGTGTGGAGAACTGCTGTCGATCAGACGAAGACTCCTGAGAGCAAGGCCGTTGTCCCCGTCATCAGCCCGTTGCGGAAGATGCTCGATGCTCACCGTAAGCAGAGCGGAGACACCACTTGGATTTTCGCTGGGGAAAAGAAGGGCTTCGCGCTCAACTTGGACAACCTAGCGCGGCGTTCTATAATTCCAAAAGTCAGGGAGCGCTGGCACGGTTGGCACGGTTGGCGGCGCGGGCTTGCAACGATTCTGTTCGACCTGGGTGTTGATCCGGAGATTGCATCCAAGATCCTCCGGCATGCTGACAGCGCCGTCACGCGACGGCACTATATAATGCTGGAATCACGCAAGCAGGGGCGCAAAGCTATGCGGAAACTGGAATCGCTTGTGACAAAGACCGTGAAGACCACGAAGACAAGAAAGAAGCGCTCCAAATGACCGCTTGTGACCTTTTTGTGACACAGGCCGTACCGTTAACGGCATCAAAAGCCGCATAAACACTGTATAGGCCGACGTAGCTCAGTTGGTAGAGCAGCCGATTCGTAATCGGCAGGTCAGCGG
>VFSW01009582.1_pt1 | contig 13813 bp, 15 predicted proteins | sample 5358111 | NCBI WGS metagenome assembly VFSW01 (sample SAMN11554181, study PRJNA540505) | mine drainage metagenome | isolation source: sediment from site ElyBrook_90M | place: USA: Ely Copper Mine, Vershire, VT | collected 2017
GGGCAAAGCCTGGCGCGGCATCGCCATCGACGGCGCCGGCATTGGCAGTTGTATCGTGGCCAATAAGGTCCCGGGTGTGCGCGCCGGTATGGCTTACGATTATTCTTCGGCGGTCAACAGCCGCGAACACAACGACTGCAACGTGCTGACCCTGGGCGCCGGCCTGATTGGCGCCAACCTGGCCAAACAGATCGTAACCGTCTGGTTAGCCACCCCCTTTGGCGGTGGGCGCCACGAAAAGCGCGTCAATAAAATCACTGCGGTGGAAAAGCAGTATTTTAAATAGAGGTTGTGCATGAACCCTGATCTGAAAACGGTCGAACAACTGGTTGAAGTCATCACGCGTGAAGTACTGGTGGCTATGGCCGAACAGCAGCAGCGCGCCGCCATCCCCGAAGGCCAGCAGTGCAAGTTCAACTGCGCCGACGGCCTGTGTGTGCGCACCTGCTTTGACCGGGTCGGCCACGTGGTCGGCGCCGGCGCAGAAAGGTTGTCTTCTACCATCGGTATCATCCCGCAGGACCTGAACCTGGCCGGCATGATCGACCACACCCTGCTCAAGCCGGACGCCACCCCCGATCAACTGGCCCAGTTGTGCTTTGAAGCCCGTAAATATGGCTTCGCCACCGTATGTGTCAACCCGGCCTGGGTTTCCTTGTGCGCCCAGCTCTTGCAGGGCTCGCCGGTGAAAGTCTGCTCGGTAATCGGCTTCCCCCTGGGCGCTTCGGCCCCCGAGGTGAAAGCTTTTGAGGCCCAAAATGCCATCGAGCATGGGGCGAGAGAAATCGATATGGTGATCAATATTGGGGCGCTGAAAGCGCGCGACCTGGAGCTGGTCGCCAAAGATATTCGCGGGGTAGTTACCGTTTCGCATACGCGTGGGGCGCTTGTCAAAGTCATCATCGAAGCGGTTTTGTTGACCGACGAAGAAAAGACCATCGCCAGCCTGCTGGCCAAAGAAGCCGGGGCTGATTTCGTCAAAACTTCTACGGGATTTGCCAGCGGGGGGGCCACCGTCCACGACGTAGCCCTCATGCGCCGCGTGGTCGGTCCCGATATGGGTGTAAAAGCCGCCGGGGGTGTGCGTACTTACGAAGATGCCGAAAATATGATCAAGGCCGGGGCTACCCGCATTGGCGCCAGCGCCGGGGTCAAGATTCTCCAGGGTCCCAGCAAAGAAAAAGACGCCGCAGCCGCGCCCGCCGCACCGGCGGGTAAGTACTAACGGGAGACAGACCATGCTGATTGCCAAAGTGATCGGGACGACCGTATCGACCATCAAGGATGAAAAACTTACCGGGCGTAAACTGCTCATCCTCCGCCAAACCGATGAACGCGGCAACCCCACCGGGAAACCCTACGTGGCCGTGGATACGGTCGATGCCGGCATCGGCGACCTGGTTTTGACCTGCGCCGGTTCCTCTGCCCGGCAAACTACCATAACCAAAGATACTCCCGTAGATGCCGTGATCATGTCGATCATCGACTCGTTGGAAGTCGACGGGGAAATCGTGTTCACAAAGGGCAGATAGGTGGACAAAGACCTTTCTTCCGTTCAAGAAGCGCGTGACCTGGTCGCCAGGGCTTATGAAGCCTGGAAGACCTGGAGCCGGGCGTCTCAGGCCGATGTGGATCGCGTGTGCGCCGCCATGGCTGAGGCCGGCTACCAGGCCTCCGAACGCCTGGGACGTTTGGCGCAGGAAGAAACCGGCTACGGGGTAGCGGCCCATAAAAAACTGAAAAATGAATTCAGTTCGCGCATGGTCTGGAACAGCCTGCGCGACATGCGCACCGTGGGTGTCATCCGTCATGACCCCGACCGTCGCCTGTACGAAATCGCCTGGCCGATGGGGGTACTCGCCGCCCTGATCCCCTCTACCAATCCGACCTCGACCACCTTATTCAAAGCCCTGATCGCCGTCAAAGCGCGCGACGCCATCATCTTTGCCCCACACCCATCCGCCGGGCGCTGCATTTACGAAGCCGCCCAAAGCATGGCCCTGGCGGCGGAGAGCGCCGGGGCGCCGGTAGGGCTGATCAACTGCATGCAGCAGATCAGCCTGCCGGGCACCCAGGAACTGATGTCACACCGCCATACCGCCTTGATCCTGGCCACCGGCGGGTCGGCCATGGTGAAAGCTGCCCATTCCACCGGTAAGCCGGCTTACGGGGTCGGCCCCGGCAACGTCCCCGTCTACGTCGATCGCAGCGCCGACGTTGAAAAGGCCGCCCGCTACATCGTCGCTTCCAAAGCTTTCGACTACTCCACGATCTGCGCCACCGAACAGTCCGTGATCGCCGACCGCCCGATTGCCCGCCAACTGGCAGAATATATGCGCCGGGAAGGCGCCTATTTCACCACGCCCCAGGAAACCGACCTGCTCAGGCGAGCCTTATTCCACCCGGATGGCGCCATGAATACGGACGTGGTGGGAAAATCGGCCGGGTATGTGGCGGCCTACGCCGGGTTTGCCATTCCTTCCGGCACGCGCATCCTGGTCACCCCACTCTTGAAAGTGGGCCGGCAAGAGCCTTTATCCCACGAAAAACTGACCACCGTGCTGGGCTGGTACGAAGCCGATGATTGGGAGCGCGGTTGTGAAATTTCGCTGGCCTTGATCGATACCGGCGGGCGCGGCCACACCCAGATCATTTACGCCAACGATGAAAAGGTCATCATGGCCTTCGGGTTAGAAAAGCCGGTTTTCCGCATCCTGGTCAATACTATGGGCACCCTGGGGGCCATCGGCCTGACCACCGGGGTGATGCCATCCATGACCCTCGGCTCGGGCGGCGTGGGCGGTTCGATTACCGGCGACAACGTGACCGCCTATCATTTAATTAACATCAAGCGGCTGGCTTATGAAATGATCACCCCGCCGCTGCAGGCTTTCCAACCAGGAGAACCACCTGCCGGGCCTGACCCCGCCGAAATCGAGCGGACGGTCCGCCAGGTTGTCGACGAAATTTTAGCCAGCAAGAATACCTATTAATTTCAAACTCTAAGGAAGGGTAAAAATGGCGCTAGAAACTTCTCTGATTGCACTTGGAATGGTTGAGACACACGGCCTGGTGGCTGCTATCGAGGCAGCCGATGCTATGGTCAAAGCGGCCAACGTGGTACTGATTGGCTCCGAATATGTCGGCGGCGGGTTCGTCACCGTGATGGTGCGCGGCGACGTGGGCGCCGTGAAAGCGGCCACCGACGCCGGTGCAGCCGCAGCCAAGCGGGTTGGCGAAGTCGTATCGGTGCACGTGATCCCAAGGCCGCATTCCGACGTTGAGATGATCTTGCCTAAAAATTCCAAAGGCAACTTCGGTGGAAGAAGCCCGGCAGACGCCAAAGAAAGCAAATAGCCATCCGTTCTTAGCGTGGATGGTGATAAACTGGCGTCCGCCGTCTTTGGTTATTTTCGCCAGGTAGCTTGACCGGAGGTTAGGCCATGGGTGAAGCATTTAGCTTACGCTGCTATTGTTACCTCGACCGCATGCAGCCGCAGTACGCCGCCTTTGTCGGCACGATCACGCAAGGCGATCTGCCGACCGAGGGTATGGCAGCTCTCTATGTTGAAATGTCTCCCGGCAACGAAGTTTTTCGGGTGGTAGATATTGCCGTCAAGGCCACCGAAGCCCGGCCGGGAGCGCAAATCGTCGAGCGCGAATTTGGCATGTTTGAAGTCCACTCCCAAAACCAGGCGGCGGTGCTGGAAGCCGGCGAAGTGGTGCTGGCGCGCCTGAACATGCATGTCGAAGACCGCATCCGCCCCCAGGTCGTCTCGACCCAGGTGATCACGCGCATCGACCCCTACCAGGCCCAGTTGTTGAACCGCTTTCGCCGCGGCAGCATGCTGGTGCCAGGCGAAACGATGCTGGTGCTGGAGTGCGCCCCGGCAGCCTACATTAACTATGCCTGCAACGAAGCGGAGAAAAAAGCCAGCATCAAGCTGATCCACGTCTCCTCCGTAGGCCGTTTTGGGCGGATGTGGCTGTCCGGCACGGAAGCGGAAATTATGACCGCCCGAGACGCGGCCATCCGGGCGTTGGAAAGCCTGGAAGGCCGGGAAGGCGCCTGAATGACCCTCATGCCACCCTTAGAACCTATCCTAAAAATCGGGAATTCACTTTTTTATATTCAAAAACCTGCGGTTTTTGAATATAAAAAAGTAGGCCTCTCCTATTTTTAGGATCGATACTTAGGATAGGAGCAACCGATGCCGAAAGAGTTCTACACTGAAAAAGATATCGAAGACCTGGTTAAACGCGGAATTTTTTCCCTGGAGGTCAACGATAATGTCGTCCTGACCGACCTGGCCTACGAAAAAGCCAACAAGTTAGGCATGCGCCTGGTGCGTGGTGACCGGCCCGAAAACCCGCCCAGTGCGCCGGTGCGGCCTTACATTACCCAAAAACGCCCGGCGCCGCAGGTGCAATCCACCGCCCCGCCTTTGGGGGAACCGGCCGTTTTGCATTAGCCTTGAGCGGGTGCCTCCGTTCCCACCGGTGCTGGCCTCGTCCCAACCCCGCAGGCGGATGGGGCCGACCTGCACCGGCGCATCCACGATGCGGTAATCGCCCGCCTGGGCAGCCAGGTGGATGCGAAATTGCTGGATGTAATAATCACACGCGTGCTGAAAAGCACCGGGGTCAGGTAAGTATGTTATTCGGCAGGGTCAAAGGCAGCGCAGTGTGTACGCTAAAATATCCCGGCACGGAAGGTCTGAAACTGCTTATCGTCCAACCGCTCAACAAGAAGCTTGAACCGGTCGGCCCTCTGCAAGTCGCCGCGGACGTGGTAGATGCCGGGCCAGGGGATTTGTGCGTGATGGTGCGCTCGCGTGAAGCCGCCCTGGCCCTGCCGGAGGTCAAGTTTGTCCCCATCGACCTGGCCCTGGTCGGCATCGTCGATGAGCTGATCGTGCTGCCCGACCAGAGCTTTGATTTCACCCTGAAAAAAGGCTGGAACGCCTACACATAAGTAAGGCCCTTTGTTTTGATGAAAGACAGGCCATGATCCTGGGAAAAGTAGTCGGAACGGTAGTAACCACCCTCGGCCACCGTGATTTCAAACACCGGCGGCTGCTGGTCGTGCAGCCTATGGTGATGCCAGGAGAGACAGTCGACGAAGATTTTATCGCCCTGGATAATACGCAGGCAGGCATTGGAGATACCGTGTTGGTCAACCGTGAGGGCAGCGGCGCCCGCCAGGTGCTCAAAAACCCGGACGCCTGCGTGATATCGGTAATTGTTGGCATCATTGATTCAACCTATATCGAAGGCTGAATAAAATCACTTTTTATATGTAAAAAACTGGGTTTTTCACAGATAAAAAGTGAACCTTAAATCAAAGCTAGGAACGGAGGGTTCGATGGGAGATTCTGCCCGCAAAAAAACCGTAAGCCTGGTATCGATTAACCTTCCAGATGCGCAGGCCGTCCTCGAAAAAATCCCATCTCAGGAAAGTAGGACCGAGAAAATCCGCTTCTTGCTCACCAGCAAAAGTCAGCGAATTATCCAACCTTTCGAATTGGAGGAACTTGAGCTGGTCTTATTATTACAGAAAGCCATCAAAGCAGGAATATTATCACCTGATTTTGTGAAAAATCTGGGCGCCGAGTTCGAAATCTAAATCCCGACCTTGTCCACGCAGCACCACAACCAATCTTTGCCCGGCTCGATGGATTAGTATATTTTACGAGTGCTTTTTTCTCATATAGAACAGGCTTTGAATTCCGATAAAGATCAAGGTGAGCAGACCCACGCCAATGCGCGTCCACCATGAACTCAAGGTGCCATTAAACTGCAGGATGGAGAGGATGGTACCGTTGATCAAGACCCCAAACAGGGTGCCGATTACATTTCCCACACCACCGGTCAACAGCGTACCACCGATCACCACCGAGGCGATCGCATCCAGTTCCATACCGGGGGCATAGCCTCCATAGCCCGAGAGCAGCGAAATACTCCAAACCACCCCAGCCAGAGCGGAACAAAAGCCGCTGAAGGCATACACGATAATTTTGGTGCGTCCAACTGGCAGCCCCATCAACCTGGCAGATTGTTCATTATTACCAATGGCATAAACCGTCCGGCCAAAGCGGGTGAAGAAGGACAGGTAAATGACCACCAATAACAACAACGGTCCGATCAGAGAAGGAATATACACATATACTTTGTCAAAAAGAGGGATATGGACTTTTGTCAATGCCAGCCAACGGTAGGTAAGATTATCAATGGGTAAAGCAGCCAGGGTGATGATATAAGCCACACCGCGGGCAAAAAAGAGGCCCATCAAGGTCACAATAAAGGGCTCCACTTTCAAAAAGTGGATGATACAGCCCAGGGTAAACCCAAATGCGATGCCCATCAACAACATCAATGGCATTACCACCGCGGGGGCCGCGCCATTTGCCAGTAATGCAGCTGAGGCGGCAGAGGTCAGGGCAATCATGCCGGCCACAGAAAGATCAATGCCTTTGGTAATGATCACAAAAGTCATTCCGATGGAAACGATCATCAGGCTGGCCGTATTAATAAACAGGTTAAAAAACACCTGCGTTTTTTGCATGGCAGGATACAACTGGCCTCCCATAACGTAGACCAGAATAAAAATCGTTATGGTGGTGAGCAGGGGACCATTATTTAACAAAAAATGTTTAATTCGTTGCGTCATGATGGGACCCTTTCCGATCAAGAAATTTATTCAAAAAACGACGGGTGTAATCAGAATAAAGAAGGATCACCGCCAGGACAAGCACAGCCCTGCCGGCCAATAAGGCATTTGCCGGTACTCCAAAAGTATACATGGTGATTGTGAAGGTCCAAATGATGAGCGCACCCAGCACGCTGGCAAATAAAGAAAAACGACCACCCGTCATCAGCGTGCCGCCGATAACCACGGCCAGGATCGCATCCAGCTCATAATTGAGGCCATTGTTATTGCCATCCGCACTATGCACGTAGGAACTGAGGATCAGGCCGGCAATCGCCGCGCAAAAGCCGCAAAAGGTATAAACGAATAATTTGATATTCTTTTCGCTGATGCCGCTGTAATAAGTTGATTTTGCATTGATCCCAACGCTTTCAATAAACAGGCCAATCGAGGTTTTGCGGACCAGGACCCAGGCAATCACGAATACAACCGCCACAATATAAATTGAAACGGGGATTCCCAATATAAAACCATTCCCAAAGTAAAAATAAGGACTGTAGTAAATGGTCATAATTTGGCCATTCGTGATGAGTTGGGCAATTCCTCGACCTGCCACCATCAGAATGAGTGTCGCCACCATTGGCTGGATTTTTCCCCTTGAAACCAGGAAACCGTTCCACAAACCGCACGCGGTACCCGCCGCCAAGTCAGCCAAAATGATTAAAAACAAAGGGGTGTTCGTGGCATCTTTGGTCAAAATATCATTGGAAATTAGTTGATTGCCCAGGGCCGGGTTGATCAACACGGCGCCCATAGCGGCTGAAATGGCGATCACGGCGCCAACCGAAAGGTCAACGCCTCCAGTCGCAATCACCAGGGTCATTCCGATGGCCACCAGCATCAGGGGAGCAGAATTGTTGAAAACGTCAACCAGGTTCCCGTATAGATGCCCTTCCAATATCCCGATTTTGAAGAATCCAGGGGCGAAAATGGCATCAATGACGAGAATTAGGGCCAGTGCAACCAGGGGCCAGAATAGACGATTCTCGCGAATGCGCTTGAGCAAAGCAGTGTTGATTTTCATAAATTTCCTGCCATGGTCTGAATTATGATCTGATCATCCACATCGCCTGAGTATTCAGCCGCCTTCTTGCGGTCTCGCATTACAATAATACGATGGCTGGTGCGTAAGACTTCTTCCAACTCGGAGGAAATGAACACAATCGACTTGCCTTCTTCGGCCAGGTCGAGTACCAGTTTTTGAATCTCCGCTTTGGCGCCCACGTCAATGCCGCGCGTGGGTTCGTCCAAAATCAAGACCTGTGGGTCCGTAGCCAGCCAGCGCGCCAGGATGACCTTTTGTTGGTTTCCGCCGCTCAGATTTTTTACCAATTGATCAGGGGAAGGGGTGCTGATCCCCAATAGCTGGATGTATTTATTGGCGATTTCATATTGTTTCTGGAGGTTCAGGAATTTGAACCACCCATAGCGAGCCTGCAAAGCCAGGATGATGTTCTCGCGAATGGTTAAATCCCCCACCACCCCTTCTGCTTTGCGGTCTTCAGGGCATAAGGCAATCCCATTTTCAAGAGATTCCAAAGGCGAAAAATGAATAATCTTCTGGTCATTCAACATGAGGATACCGGTATCAGGTGTGTCGATGCCAAAAAGTAAGTTGGCCATTTCAGTGCGCCCTGAACCTAATAAGCCAGCAATCCCAACTACTTCGTTAGCATGAAGTTCCATATCAAAGGGTTCAAGAGAACCTGCGCGCCCCAATCCGTTCGCCTCAAGCAAACGGGTTTTACTTTCTTTTTGTTCTCCGGATACTTTGGCTTTTGATACCGCGTCCAGTTCGTTAAGGCTGCGTCCCAGCATCTTAGCAATCAACTCCGGGCGGGGCAGCGCAGCCGTATTATAGGTGCCAACCAGCTTCCCATTCCGTAAAACTGTGATCCGGTCAGAAACCTGGTACACCTGGTCAAGAAAATGAGTAATGAAAATAATCCCGATGCCTTCGCCCTTTAATTTTTGCATCACTTCAAAGAGGCGATTTGCCTCATGCACATCCAGGCTGGAGGTGGGTTCATCAAGGATTAAAATCTTGGCGGAAGTAATTTCAAGCGAACGCGCAATCGCCACCATTTGTTGAATAGCAACCGAAAAATTCCCCAACGGTTGAGTTACATCTATATCGATATCCAACCTGTCCAATGCCTGTTTAGCCAGGGCATTCATCTTTTTCCAATCAATCCCGCCGAAGAAAAGATGAGGCTCATGACCCAGCAAAATATTTTCGGCGGCAGAAATATTGGTACACAGGTTAACTTCCTGATAAACCGTGTTGATGCCAATTTCCTGAGAATGCTGAGGAGAGCGCACCTGAACGAGTTTGCCATCCAATTCAATGGAGCCAGAATCAGGGTGTTCCACTCCGGTCAATACCTTGATCAAGGTGGATTTCCCGGCTCCATTCTCGCCGATCAGGGCGTGGATCTCACCGCGTTTCAAGGTAAAGTCGACATCTTCCAGGGCATTCACACCCGGAAAAGTCTTTGAAATGCCATGCATGCTTAGGATAAAATCGTTTGCATCTGTCATTGGATCCGCCCCTTATAAAGGGTTGTGCGATTTTTTCTTTTTTGTTGAGAAGCGGCGTTATCGAACGCCGCTTCTCATTATATAACTTTCATCGATGCAATATCATAAGTTTCCCGAAAACTCATATGCAACCTGGATGATTTAGTACTTGCGGGTCGGCAGTAATTCGGCGGCTTTGTCGGGGTAGTATACACTCTCGTCGGTGAGGGCTTCCTTGACAATTGTTTCGCCGTTCATCAGTTTCAAACCCAGATCCATGACCTGCGGGCCAAGCAGAGGATTACATTCAACATCCGCCTGCAGCCAACCATCGATCATGAGCTGGAAACCACCACGGGTACCGTCGACGGAAACCATCTTGAGATCGCCGGGTTTCAGACCGGCAGCTTTGATAGCTTCGACAGCGCCGATGGCCATATCATCATTATGGAAGAATACACCCTGAATCTGTCCTGCGTATTTCTTTAAGAAAGCTTCCATAACCGGTTTGCCTTCTGCACGAGTGAAGTTACCAGTCTGGGAGTCAAGGATCTTGATATTGGCATTCAGGGCTTCGCGGAAACCTTTGGCGCGACCAACTGCAGCACCAGAACCCGTAGTACCGGATAGTTCAAGGATGTTGCCGCCATTGGGGAGCAGCTTGTTAAATTCTGCGGCTGATCTTTTTCCTTCAATGACCATGTCAGAGCCAATGTGAGCAGCATACATGGATGGGTCTGCAGAGACGGAGCGGTCAACAACGATGACGGGGATATTGGCATCTTTGGCTTCCTGAAGGACAGCATCCCAGCCGGTTTCAACCACAGGCGGTAGGGCGATGACACTTACACCCTGCTGGATGCAGGAACGCATGGCGGAGATCTGGTTTTCCTGCTTCTGCTGAGCATCTGAGAAGATCAATTTGACGCCTAACTTTGCGGCAGTCTCTTTGAATGAAGCAGAATTGGCAGTTCGCCAGTCACTTTCTGCACCGAGTTGAGGATAGCACAAGGTCATGTCGGCATAGGTTTTCTTGGCCGCAGCCGCGGGAGCAGCCGGTTGGGCAGGTGCTGGAGTGGCTTTAGGTGCGCAGCCTACGGCAGCCAGAACAAATATCAATACAAGTACAGCGGCAAACAACTTCGCGATTTTCATCTGCTTTCTCCTTATGTCTCTGATTGTGGGGGTTATTCGAAGCATTTCCCGGGACGAAATGCCATAGTATATAACTAGTATCAGGATACTTCTTTACGAAATGAAAGGACATGCAATCTCTTAGGAAAGAAGTTGATTTTTACATTCTTAAAATAAAATAAAATCCAGCGTTCAAAAGAATGGTGGACTTTTTTTAGAAAGAGTTAATTTTCTTTCGGGCGCAGTAGTTCATATTATCTATGTAATTAGTCATAATTGTTAGAGAAATTTTATGTTTGCATAAGTACAAATTAATCCAAATACTTTATAGTAGTGCCAATATATTTACCGGCTCCAGGCAACCGCCTGTTGGCAGTTAGTTAAATGGAGCGTGGTCCTGGAAAATCAACCTGGCAGGCTTTCACGCCGGAAAGCCTGTCTCAACACTTCCTGGTGGACCCGGTAAATCGCCAAGCAACCATTAGTTTACTTATGGTTGTATGTATGGATTAAGGAGGAAAAGAAAATGGAAAAAACGATGGATAATACCATCTCGGCGGGTTTGCAGCCTGTTCACGCTCCGACATTACATCGGGATGTAGGGCTTGCGGGACTTCTGTTTGCTTCGTTAGGCGGGATAATTGGTTCTGGTTGGTTGTTTGGCGCCCTATACGCCGCCCAGGTAGCCGGCCCGGCGGCTTTACTTTCATGGGTCATCGGTGGCCTGGCCGTCTTGCTTCTGGCCTTGATTTACGCCGAATTGGGTTCTGCTTATCCGCTTTCCGGCGGAATCGCTCGCTTCCCTCACTTCACCCACGGTAGTTGGGTGAGCTTTACCATCGGTTGGGTAGCCTGGCTGGGATATATCACCGTGGCTCCCATCGAAGTCGAAGCCGCATTGCAATATGCCAGCAACTACCTTCCCTGGCTGACACATCTGGTGAATGGAGTCGTTGTCCTCTCCGCGCCAGGCTACGGTATCGCAGCCCTGCTGATGCTCGTGTTTGTCATTATCAACCTGGTTGGGGTCAAGCAGATGGCCAACACGAATACCGGCATCGGCCTGTGGAAACTGGCGATCCCCATTCTGACCTTCATCGTGATTATGAGTACCAGTTTCCATCCCAGCAACCTGGTTGCCTTCGGAGGCTTTTTCCCATATGGGGCAAAAGGCATTCTAAGCGCCATCTCCACCTCTGGGATCATTTTCTCGTACCTGGGGTTCCGGCAGGCAATCGAGCTGGCCGGTGAGAGCAAGAATCCCAAGCGAAACATCCCATTTGCCACCATTGGCTCGGTACTGATCGGCATCGTGCTCTATGTTTTGCTGCAAATGGCACTGCTTGGTGCGGTCAATCCTTCTCAACTGGCTCAGGGCTGGGCGAAACTCGCCTATCCGGGTCACTTTGGTCCTTTTGCTGGCCTGGCAGTTACCCTGGGATTGAGTTGGCTGGCATTCTTGCTCTACATTGATGCAGTTGTCTCTCCAGGAGGGACAGGCCTCATTTATACTTCTTCCACTGCCCGCCTGGTATATGCAATGGCGCGTAATAAATACCTTCCTAAATGGCTCGCAAAATTAAATAGCCGCGGCGTACCTGTGTGGGGCATTTTCACTACGTTTATCCTGGGAGTGATTGTCTTCCTACCTTTCCCGGGCTGGCAGTCGCTGGTGGGGTTTATCAGTTCGGCGATCGTGCTCTCTTATGGTATTGGACCCATCACACTCATCGCCTTACGAAAGCAGCAGCCTGACATCGAACGACCCTTCAGGTTAGGCGCGGCCGGCTTCTGGGCGCCCATCGCTTTCATCATCGGCAACCTGATCGTCTACTGGACCGGATGGAACACCGATTGGAAACTCTTCCTGGCCATCCTCATCGGTTTCGTGGTATTTGCGATTGCCTTTGCCTCTACCCGGCGAGAAGATCGAGCGCATCTGAACCTGAAAAATGGTTATTGGATGATCGTGTATTTCCTCGGGTTGGCTGCCATTTCTTACCTGGGCAGTTTCGGCGGCGGGCTGAACATACTTCCCTTCGGTTGGGATTTACTGGTGCTGTCTGTTTTCAGCCTGGTTATTTTCTATTGGGCGGTCAATCAGCGGTTGACCAGTGAAGAATCAAAACAGTACGCCACAAATTCGGAAAATTAAATATAAATAGTAAATAGCACCTATCCGCGGATTTTAGATTTTTGGGTTGTTTCAGACAGCTACGCACCTGAAACAACCCAAAAAATTTTAATACTTCCTGTTCGGAAATATCTCCAGGGCGTTATCCGGCAGGAAAATGCCTTCCTTGGATGGCACCCACTTGGGCACTTCTTCGCCGTTGACCACTTTCAAGGCCAGGTCGAAGAACTGCGGCCCCAGCAGTGGATTGCATTCGATCGTGGCGTTCAACTTACCGGCAATCATGGCTTCGAACGCGCCGCGGGCCGCATCGATAGATACAATCTTAATATCCACACCGGGTCTTAATCCATACTCTTCGATGGCCTGGATCGCTCCTACGGCCATATCGTCATTGTGCGCAAACAGGGCCGTGATCGTCTTGCCATTGGTCTTAAGAAAGCCGGCCATAACTTCTTTACCCTGCGCGAGAGTAAAATCACCGGACTGCGAAGCGATAATATGCATGTCGGGATAATCTTTCAAGACCTCCCGGAATCCCTTATAGCGGTCGTTAGCCGGCGCCGAACCAATCGTGCCTACCAGTTCAACGATATTGGCCTTACCGCCGGTTAGCCTGACCATCTGGCGGGCCGCATTCCGGCCCTCTTCTATAAAATCCGAACCCAGGTAGCTTACGTACAGGTCTTTAGACACATCTGCCCGGCGGTCGACCAGGATGATAGGGATGCCCGCATCCTTTGCCTCTTGAAAAACCTCGTCCCAACCGGTTTCCACAATCGGCGAGATGCCTATCACATCCACTTTCTCGACGATTAATTTTCGTACGGATTCGATCTGGTTCTTCTGCTCTTGTTGGGCATCGTAAAACTTAAGCTCGACTCCAAGTTTATCAGCAGTTTCTTTGATCGAAACGGTGTTGGCTGTCCGCCATTCACTTTCGCCGCCAAGTTGGGCAAAACCGATAATGATATCCGAATAAGTTTTCTTGGGATTTGCGCCCGGCTGTCCTTTACCAGGCAAAGTAGAATTCAACGCTAAACGAGAGTTGCAGCCCAAAGCTCCCAGCAAGAGGAAGATAACCATACCGAGAAGCGAAACTGACATAAGCTTATTCATGGCCTTTCCTTTGGTTGAACAATCCCTTTTTCAAGATTCCTGTTCTGAAACCGAATTGCCATTTTGATTAGAATTATCCTTTTTTGCCGGTATAAACAGGGATACGCACGTACCGGTATTGTATTCACTCTTTACCGTTACACCAAACTGCTTGCCGTAATACAGGCGGATGCGCTTATTCACGTTGCCAATGCCGA
>VFSW01009583.1_pt1 | contig 13813 bp, 11 predicted proteins | sample 5358111 | NCBI WGS metagenome assembly VFSW01 (sample SAMN11554181, study PRJNA540505) | mine drainage metagenome | isolation source: sediment from site ElyBrook_90M | place: USA: Ely Copper Mine, Vershire, VT | collected 2017
GGCGCGCTACTTCATCGCCAGCGGGCACTATCGCAACGGGATTCTGCTTGCGCCGGCAACAGCGGTGGTGATCGCCGACCTGCTTGAAAGAAAGGTGCCCTCTATAGATATCTCGGCGTTTTCGGCGAAGCGTTTGCAGTCCAAGTGAGATAGATGTAGGGATACCGCACAAACGATTCGATATTCGCCCAAACGTGGGTGACAATTCCATCATCGCAGTCCGATAATCACAGTCGCTGAGAATTATTGAATTGGAGAGTGCCATGTCCACCGCCGCACCCAAGGGTTTGCAAGACGTAGTTGCCAATGAGTCCTCGATTTGTTTTATCGACGGGGGCAAAGGAATTCTTTCCTACCGTGGCATCGACATTCACGAACTGGCGCATAAGTCTTCATTCGAGGAGACCACCTATTTACTCTGGAACGGAACGTTGCCGACGGCGGCCGAACTCAATGATTTTTCGCACCAGTTAGCAGCGGCGCGTCAGCTGCCAGACGACGTCATTACCTTTTTGCGGAGTGTTCCGAAGACAGCCTCGCCGATGGAAGTTCTGCGCACCACGGTCTCCCTGCTTTCCATTTACGATCCCGACGAGAAGTCCGTGCTGCATACGGCGAATATTCGCAAGAGCTTCCGCCTCACAGCGCAGATTGCGATGATCGTTGCGGTCTTCGACCGAATTCGCAAGGGGAAAGAGCTCGTAAAACCGGATACATCGTTGTCGCATGCGGCGAATTTTCTGTGGATGCTCAACGGCGAGAAGCCGTCGGAGACGGCGACCAGGGCGCTCGATGTGGCCCTGATTCTGCATGCCGACCATGAACTGAATGCGAGCACGTTCGCGGCTCGCGTGATCGCGGCAACGCTTTCGGATATGCATTCGGCCATCACGGGAGCCATCGGGGCGCTGAAAGGACCGTTGCACGGGGGCGCCAATGAGTCGGTGATGCATATGCTGTACGCCATCGACAAGGCCGGCGAAGACCCGGTGGAGCATGTGCGCAAGATGTTGGAGAATAAGGAGAAAATCTCTGGATTCGGGCATCGGGTCTATACCACAGAGGACCCGCGCGCGACCCATCTGCGGCGGATGTCCGAAGACCTGGGCAGGGACGCAAATCCCAAATGGTACGAGATGTCGCGCAAGATCGAGCTCTTCATTAAAGAGGAGAAGCATCTGAACGCCAACGTCGATTTCTACTCGGCCAGCACGTACACAACCCTGGGAATCGATATCGACCTGTTTACGCCTATCTTCGCGATCAGCCGCATCGCGGGCTGGTGCGCGCATGTGATTGAGCAGCAAGACGATAATCGCCTGATCCGTCCGCGTGCCGACTATACAGGACCGACGTACCCTGCGCCGTATGTACCTATATCGAAACGTGTTACCCAGGCCCATGCACTCCTGGTCAAGCCCAGCGCATAAATAACTGCGCATGCGGCACGCAAGGGTCTATACTGCCCACGGGCGAATTTTTTATTGAAAGTGTGCAAAAGAGAACATCAATCAAGTCCCTCCCATGCCATGCTGTTGGGACTGATTTCTTGTTGATTCTCCTGCGCTTGATGTTATGTCTCGCCCCAATCGCATCCGTCCTATCCTGAAAGAGGTTAAATGGAAAGGAGGCTGCGCTCATGACTGGGCAGCGAACGACGAAGTTCGATCTGGCTGCGTTTCTAGCGAACGCGGGCCTGGGACGGAAAATCGTTCGCATAAAGCCTCGAGGTAACTTTTTCTCCCAGGGAACTCTCGCCGACTGCGTCTACTATCTGCAGTCCGGCCGGGCGAAGCTGACGGTGGTGTCGAAGAGCGGCAAGGAGGCGACGATCACGTTGCTTGCGGCTGGCGACTTCGTCGGAGAGGAGTCTTTAGCAGGCGTTGTCGGTTTGCGACTGGCGACCGCAACGGCCATCACCGCATGTACCGCTCTCAAGATCGAACGCGATGAGATGATTCGTGTGATCCACGAGGAACATGTGTTCTCCGATATGTTTCTGAAGTTTGTGATCGCCCGCAGCATGCGGACCCAGGCGGACCTGGTGGATCAACTCTTCAACTCCAGTGAAAAGCGCCTGGCGAGAATTCTCCTCCTGATGGCTGAGTTTGGCACCATGGCGGAAGAGGAGACGCTGATTCCGAAAATTACGCAGGAGACGCTCGCGGAGATGATCGGAACGACGCGCTCGCGAGTGAGCTTCTTCATGAATCGATTTCGAAAGCTGGGCTTCGTCGAATATGACGGCCGCATCCGGGTGCATAAGTCACTGCTGAACGTGGTGCTTCACGATTAAGTTGAACGGCTTCGACACGGCCTCAAGTAATTTCTCACCAATTGAGCAAAAGGGGGCAGACGCAATTTCCATGGAATGGCAGGCTTAAACATGGCCCGTGCCGCAACATCCGAAGAAAGGAACTCGATGTCCACTCATAAAACGACACTTCTGCTTGTCGATGATGACGTTGCTCTTCTGCGCCTCCTTTCGGTGATCCTGACGCATTCGGGATACGACGTTCGCTGTGCACAGGATGGCTTTTCGGCGCTTGCCGCAATCCGTGCCGAGGTCCCCGACATCCTGCTCTCTGATCTCTACATGCCGGGCATGTCCGGCTTCGAGCTGCTGTCCGTTGTGCGGCGAAGGTTTCCCCTGATCCCGGTGATTGCGATGAGCAGCGCCTACTCCGGTCCTGAAGTGCCAGCCGGCGTTGCTGCCGATGCCTTCTACGAAAAAGCAACCGATCTGCACGCGCTGCTCGGAGTTGTCAGCGGCATTCATTACATTCCCGATGGCAGGCCGCCACTATCGAGAAGCTCCGTCGCGCCTATTTGGTTGCCGTGGAAAGGGGATGGCGGCGAAGACGCGAGCATCGTGCTTACCTGCCCGGAGTGCATGAGGGCCTTCCCTCAAGTGTGCACAGAATCCACGGCCATCATCCATGAAGCGAAGTGCCTTTACTGTTCTACGCTGATTCCCTACGCGCTTGTCCGGACAGCAAGCCCAACAGCCACGGAGAGGCTGCTGCAGAGTAACGGAACGCAAACGCAGATATACCCGGCAGTTTGCTGAACTGGCCTGTTGTTCGGAGTTGCTCGCGCTGCATGCTTTCCGTCAGGACTTCGTCGGCCACTTCCAGTCTCTGATTTCAGCACGATCAATTCCATTCTCATTCGCATAACAAATCGAGTCGATGATCTGGTTCTTCAGCCACTCCTTGGTGTGGTCGGCCTTGACCTGCAGAGATGGAACGCGATCGATCACATCAATCGCCAGGTTGAAGCGATCGATCTGATTGAGGATCGCGAGTTCCAGTGGCGTGTTGATGTTTCCCTTCTCCTTATAGCCGCGTACATGGAAGTTATCGTGGTTGGTCCTGCGATAGGTGAACTTGTGGATCAGCGACGCGTAGGCGTGAAAATTGAAGATCACCGGCTTGTCCTTCGTGAACAGGCTGTCGAAGTCACGCGCCGATAGCCCGTGTGGATGTTCCTCCTCCGGCATCAGGCGGCAGAGATCGACGACATTCACAAATCGGATCTTCAGATCCGGGCAGTGCTCGCGCAGGATGGCGACGGCGGCCAGCGCCTCCAGCGTGGGAATGTCGCCAGCGCAGGCCATCACGACATCGGGCTCGACACCCGCGTCATTGCTGGCGAATTCCCAGATGCCGATGCCCTTGGTGCAATGATCGACAGCCTCGTCCATGCTGAGATACTGCAGATGCAGCATCTTGTCTGCGACGATCACGTTGACGTAGTTTGTGCTGCGCAGACAGTGGTCGGCCACGCTGAGCAGGCAGTTGGCATCGGGTGGCAGATAGATGCGCGTCACCTCCGGACTCTTGTTCGTGACGATGTCGAGAAAGCCCGGGTCCTGGTGAGTAAATCCGTTGTGGTCCTGGCGCCAGACGAGTGATGTGATCAGAAGATTGAGCGACGAAATTGGAGCGCGCCAGCGGAGTTCGAGCTTGCTCTTCTCCAGCCACTTTGCGTGCTGGTTAAACATCGAGTCGATGATGTGCACGAAGGCCTCATAGCTTGACAGCAATCCGTGGCGTCCGGTCAACACGTAGCCCTCGAACCAACCCTCCAGGGTATGCTCGCTGAGCATCTCCATGACGCGGCCGTCGGTGGCAAGAAAGCCGCCATCGGCGTCCGACGGAAGCATCTCTGCGAGCCACGTTTTGGGGCTGGCCGCATAGATTCCGTCCAGCCTGTTCGAAGCCGTCTCGTCCGGCCCAAACACACGGAAGCTAGCCATGTTCTTACGCATGACGTCGCATAGAAACCGCGCGAGCGTGGCTGTCGGCGAGATTTCAACCTGTCCCGGCTCTTCGATTTTGATGCCGTAGTCGCGGAAGTCTGGAAGGTCCAGCGGCTTGCGCAGCAGGCCACCGTTCGCATGGGGATTGCCGCTGATGCGACGTGTACCTTTCGGGGCCAACTCACGCAGCTCTGCGATGAGCGTTCCTGCTTCGTCGAAAAGTTCCTCGGGACGATAGCTTCGCATCCACTGCTCCACGAGTTTGAGATGCGCCGGATTCGTCTTCGGATCGAGAATGGGCATCTGGTGCGCTCGCCACGAGCCCTCCAGCTTGTGCCCGTCAAGTTCCTTCGGACAGGTCCATCCCTTGGGAGTGCGCAACACGATCATCGGCCATCGCGGCCGTTCCGTCGGTGTTCCAGCGGGCGCACTGCGAGCCTTCTGCTGTATCGCGCGAATCTCCAGAATGCACTGCTCCATCACCTGCGCCATCTTCGGATGCATCACCGCGGGGTCATCGCCCTCTACGAAGTACGGCGTCCAACCGTAGCCTACCAACAGGCATTCCAACTCCTCATGCGTAATGCGCGCGAGCACCGTGGGGTTCGCAATCTTATAGCCGTTCAGATGGAGCACCGGCAGCACTGCGCCATCGCTGATCGGATTCAGAAACTTGTTCGAATGCCACGACGTTGCGAGTGGGCCGGTCTCCGCTTCACCATCGCCAACCATAACCGCAACGATGAGGTCGGGGTTGTCGAAGGCCGCGCCAAATCCATGCGACAGGCTGTAGCCCAACTCACCTCCCTCATGGATTGAACCCGGTGTCTCCGGCGTGCAATGGCTGCCGATTCCTCCGGGAAACGAAAATTGTTTGAAGAACTTCTGCAGGCCCTCAAGGTTCTGCGTCATCGTCGGATAGACCTCCGAGTAGACGCCCTCGAGATAGCTGTTCGACAACGTTGCGGGCGCTCCGTGACCTGGGCCGGCGATATAGATCGCGTCGAGATCGTACTTCTTGATGAGCCTGTTCAGATGTACCCAGGTGAACGACTGGCCCGGGTCACTGCCCCAATGACCCAGCAGGCGATTCTTGATCTGCTCGGCCCGCAGCGGCTCGCGCAGCAGAGGATTTTCCGTGAGATAAAGCATCCCGACACACAGATAATTACAGGCGCGCCAGTACGCATCCATCCTGCGAAGCTCGTCCGCGCTTAGCGATAAACTTTCAGGCTTTGAATGGATTGTTTCAACCGTTGTGGATTCATCGTTCATGATCTTGCTCCTCCTCCGCGCCGGACATTCCGCTTCATTTAATGTGAGTTGCGTCTCTCGCTTCCTGTTGTGCCATACGCTCAACGTGCACGGCAATCATCAGGTCTTCCTGGGCCGGAACAATGAAGACCGCAGTGCTGGAAACAAGCGTGCTTATTCGTTGGATGCCACTTGCAGTGGCTTGATTGCACGACGAATCGATATCGATTCCGAGACTTTCGAGGCCACCCAAAATCTCCGCTCGCGTCTGCGGATCGTGTTCGCCGATCCCGCCAGCCAGCACGATCGCATCGAGTCCGCCGAGCAGCCAGCAGAAGCCGCCAATGGCCCTCGTCACACTCCGGGCGAAGATTTTCAGTGCAAGCGCCGCTCGCAGATTTCCCTCGTTCGCGGCCTTGCGCACGGCCTTCACATCATTGGCCATGCCGCTGAGGGCAACCATTCCCGACGCATGATTCAATAGCTTCTCTACGGTAGTAACATCCTCGCCCGACTGCTGCTTCTGGTCCCGCAAAAGATAGAGCACCAATCCGGGATCGAGGTCGCCCGAGCGCGTCCCCATGATCACGCCTCCGGTCGGCGTCAACCCCATCGTGTTGTCCACGGACCGTCCATCGACCAGTGCTGTGACGCTGCATCCGCTGCCGAGATGCGCGATGGCCATGCGTTTTGGAATCTGTCCGTGGCATTGCAACTGCCGGACAATCGACTCGCAACTGAGCCCGTGGAAACCATAACGCCGAACGCCGCGCTCCGCATATTCCTGGGGCAGTGGATAGATCGTAGCCTCTTCAGGCATGGTCTGATGAAAGACCGTGTCGAAGCATGCGTAGTGCGGAATGTCGGGGAACCGAGCCATGAAGGCGCGAATCATTTGCACGGCCTCCGGATCATGCAGCGGAGCAAAGTCAGCAGCTGCTTCCAGGTCATTCAGGACCGCGCTCGTGATTCTTTGGTGCTGGCGAAGCTTTGGTCCAGGATGCACCACGCGATAGCCGACAGCCTGAAATGTGGGCATGCCGATCGCCGAAACGGTGTCGAGTACGGCGGTGATTGCCTGTGTCAGGCTCTGAACTCGAACTTTCGATTCTTCCGGTATCTGCTTCGCTCCGTCAACGATGGAGACGGTCAACACAGCTTCGATTCCGCCGATGCCGCTGAGTTGGCCGTTCACAAGAGTCCGCGGCTCAGCAGAGCCAACCTCCGCATCCACTGCAAATATCGAAAATTTTATTGTGGAGGAGCCACTATTCACTACGAGTATTTGCATCTAACGATACCAGGCAATGCTTTGAACTGAGTCTAGCGTAACCGGCAAGCCCCTTCATGTGATGCGGTTCACACAACCTCTTCAAAGTGGAACCCCCGGAAATCCATCTCGGATTTGCAGAGATGGTCGCCTGTTCATGTTGCCTGCGTGATGTTGTGGGATGAATGAAACAACAATTTTTCAGAGTTAATCTGGACTGTTCAGATTTTCGATGAGATAGGTTGAGATTCTTTGAACACACTGCGCCAATGACTCTACAAGCAATTACCAAATGAAGATATTAGACGAGGGCAGATGGCAGTTACGAAAAAAATGAGCTTTGATCCAGCCTCTTTTTTGGCTGCGTCCGGTCTTGCCCGAACAATACTCAAGGTGAAGCCGAAGCACGCATTCTATACACAAGGCGGCAATGCAAACGCGATCTTTTATCTGGAATTTGGCCGGGCTAAACTCACGGTCGTTTCAAGGAAGGGAAAGGAGGCTACGGTTACGCTTCTTTGTTCTGGCGACTTCATCGGTGAAGAGTCGCTCGCCGTCGTAGCGGGACTTCATACCGCGACCGCAGTAGCCATCACTTCCTGTGTTGCGCTGAAGATAGACCGCGCCGACATGGTGCGTCTGTTACACGAGCAACATGAGTTCTCCGATTTATTTCTGAAATTCATCTTGATGCGGGGAATGCGAACGCAGGAAGACCTCATCGACCAGCTATTCAACAACAGCGAAAAACGCCTGGCCCGCACCTTGTTGTTGATGGCCGAGTTTGGAAAACCTGGTGAACCTGAATCATTGATTCCTCAAATTACCCAGGAGGCGCTCGCCGATCTGATCGGGACAACCCGGTCTCGCGTCAGCTTCTTCATGAATCGCTTCCGCAAGCTTGGATTCATTTCCTACAACGGTCGCATTCATGTTCACAAGTCGCTGCTGAACGTGGTGCTCCATGATCGACTTTCAGAGCAGAACACGCAGACGCCCCGGATCCTTGATCCCAAAAAAACGCCTACAGATAAGACGAAACTGGCAAAATCTAGTTAGATCCATCCCAACAAGAACGAATTAATTCCCGCGCAATCCTGCAATCTTTTCTAGGGTGCAGACGTGGGGCCGGACTTATTCGCCGGCTCATCGCTGGACTGTTGGATGGAGCGTTCCTGCGTGATGCCCATGGTCAACGCCGTCAGCCCAGCCATGCTGCCCAGTTGCATGGTGTCCACTGCGGAACTTGGCACGATCACGATGGTCGAGTTCTGCTTTAAACCCTCGTACAACATATTCATGGCCCGCAGATGCAGCGCGACCGGGTTATTCGCGTAGGTCTTTGCGGCCTCGCCAAATGCCTCGGCAACCTGGCGCTCGGAATCTCCAAGAATCACGCGGGCCTGGCGCTCGCGTTCTGCCTGAGCCTGCATCGACATCGCATCTTCAAGCGCCGAGGGGATGAGCACGTCTTTCACCTCGACTGAAATCACATTGATTCCCCATGGTTCGGTGCGTGCGTCGATGATCTTTTGCAGCGCGTCGCTGATCTTGTCGCGGCCTTCGAGCATATCGCAGAGCATCGTCTTGCCAATCACATCGCGCAGTGCAGTCTGCGATGCCCAACTGATTGCGGTCTGGTAGTCTGCTACGTTCAACGCTGCCATCTTCGGGTCAATAATCTTCCAAAACAACACAGCATCTACATCTACAGGCACCGTGTCCTTGGTTAGCGTCTTCTCTGCTTTAAAGGAGCTGGTGAGAACGCGTGTGTCGATCCAATAAGGAATCGTCTCGATTAGCGGAATGATGAAGAAGAGCCCTGGCCCTTCAAGCGAACGGAACTTGCCGAGTCGCAGGATAACCGCCTTGCTCCACTGATCTGCAACACGAATGGCGGAAGCGACAAGCGAGGCGCAAAGGATCGACAGGATGAAGAGTGCGACACTCGCAAATTGAGCGCCTGCACTACGCACTCCATAGGAGGCGGCGGCGCCAATGGTGACGATGATGATGAAGACTAATCCGGGAATTGCACTGGTTGGCTTCATTGGGTTGTCCCTTCGATCTCCGGGTTACCGGCCGGGAACCTAGCACAGCAAATTTAGATGCAGTCCAAGGCAACCGCGTGGCCAACAGGCCGTCTGCGCTTGCAGCACACCGATGCAGAGCCCAAAGAGATGCGACAGATCTTCGTGCAGACTATGGAATTTTCACCTTTATTTCAGCGGATGAATCGCGCTCTCGCATCACGCGAAATCTCCGCCTTCACTGCCTTCCGCGGTCGCGCCCAGATGCGGGACCAACACCTGGAAGACGATCAGCGAGACGCTGTAGGAGAGACCAGCCAGGAGGAAGATGATGAGCGGATGCAGTGAGAGGAGATGCGAGACAAGCACCGTGAAGAGCGCTCCACCAATGGACCCGGCAGCACCACCGATTCCAACTACAGTAGAGACGGATGTCGAGGGGAACATATCGGTCGGCGTCGTGAACAGGTTCGCCGACCAGCCCTGATGAGCCGCTGCAGCAAGCGCGAAGAGGCCGACCGCCGGCCATGCATTATGAGGAAACAAAACGTGCATATGTGGAACCAGCATGATCGGCAGAACGCACACCGCCATGACGAGGAGCGCGAATTTTCGGCCGCTGTTGACGGTGTGGCCACGCTTCATACGCAGGCCGGATAATCCGCCGCCCAGGAAAGAGCCCACGGAGGAGACTGCGTAGACAATGACGATCGGCCAGTAAGCCTGCGATAGGCTGAGACCATAGTTGTCGTTGAGAAACATCGGAAGATAGAAGAGATAGAACCACCAGACAGGGTCGGTGAGCCCCTTCGCAATCGAGAAGGCGTAGAGACCGCGGTTGCGAAAGAGAATTTTGTAGAGTGCCTTGCCAGAGACATTTGGAACCACCCGTTGCAGATTGGCCTGCGTGGTGCTGAGGTTGCGGCGAAGGCGGTTGTACGGAAAGAGCAGCCAGAGAACCAGCCAACCAATGCCCATCAGGCCCGTGCAGAGAAACGCCGCGCGCCAACCGAAGCGCATGGTGACCAGCGGAATGATCGCCGGCGCGATGAAGAAGGCTGCATTCGCACCTGAGTTGAAGACTCCAACGGCGAGCGCCCGGTCCTCGCTTGCAAACCATTCACTCGTCGCCTTGATGGCGGCGGGAAAGTTGCCCGACTCGCCAAGTCCGAGAAAGATGCGAGCAATGCAGAAGCCCAGAACCGAGTGGACCAGCGAGTGGCTCAACGAGGAGACCGCCCAGATGGAGATCGCGACCGCGTAACCGATCTTGGTGCCAAGCTTGTCGATGAACGGAGCGGCGATCAGGAAACCTACAGCGTAGGCGATCTGGAAGCACTCAACGATGTGGCCGTAGTTGAGATGGTAGCCGGTCTGATACTTCGCGTCGACGCCCGCAACCCAGCCCATGAACGGCAGATGCAGCAGCGGCTCAATCAGCGAAAGGACCGAGCGATCCATGTAGTTGATCGTGGTCGCGAGGAAGAGCAGAAAACAGACAACCCAGCGCATTTTCGACTCTGGAGTGCGTGAAGTGAACGCTTGGGTGCTCGATTCAGATGCTGCAATAGACATTCAGTGAGGCTCCGTCAGAGCTCGAACTTGTCGAGGAAGGTAATGCCTGGAAGGAAACAATCCACCGTTGCACAGGGTTAGTTGAGGATAGCCCTCGTACCTCATACAGTGTCAAGCGAAGCGTATAACCAAGCGACGGGCCCGATTGAGTTTCACCGAAGCGGCAACTTAAGAGCATCGCAAAAGGTAGAACCAGCGTACTCGTCCGGGCATTCTTTATAACAACCCCTGGAGACCATACGGTCTCGGACGAGGCGATCGCTGTTCGGAGTCTGAGGATACGGACCATCTAACTATCTGACTCTCTGCATCGATCTCGCGCCTGCGTGCGCGCTTGCGATAGATCGATTAAGCTGGTTCGCAGATGTCCTCCACATTGCAATTTCCTGACCAGCGAACACGCGGACACCTGGAGCACCTCCTTGTGCTGATTCCAGCAAGGGATCCGGACGTTCGCCTGGTTGCCCTCGTCGATGAATTGACCATCTATGGATTTACCGCGATCCTCATTGTGGACGACGGCAGTCATCCTGATAGCGCGCCGGTCTTCAATCATCTGAAGACACTCCCCAATGTGCAGGTCCTTTGCCATGCGGTGAATCACGGCAAAGGACGCGCGCTCAAGACCGGCTTCAACTATGTTCTTAGCAATCTGCCTTTGATCGAAGGAGTCATTACAGCCGACGCTGACGGCCAACATGCCGCCGATGATATTGTGGCCGTCGCGGCGGCGATGGAACAGGGCAGCAACGAGGTAATGCTTGGGGTGCGGGAATTCGCCAAAGACGTTCCGCTACGTAACCGGTTCGGCAACGTGCTCACAAAACTTATCTTCGAACACATTACAGGGATGAATATTAGCGATACGCAGACTGGACTGCGCGCCTTCCCTCGATCAGTGCTGCCGAAACTAGTAAGTCTGCCCGGAGATCGCTATGAGTATGAGATGGACGTCTTGGCTTACACCTGCAGGCATATCGGCAAGCCACGCGAGATAGGCATAAAGACGATCTATCTGGAAGGAATCTGCAGCTCGCATTTTCATCCGTTATGGGACTCGCTGCGGATTTATTTCGTACTGTTGCGCTTTTATCTATCTACCTAACTTTAGCTTGGTTCTCTGGCTTGAATTGGAGCAGTTCTCGACTAAGTCGGAATATTTTCTTCGCGCAGGCTACGACGCATTAATTTAATGTTTTGCGCGTCTCTTCTGCGAGAGCGACCACGCCAGATTATTCCGCGCGAGCTGGAAATCCGGCTTGAGTGCGATGGCCTTTTCGGCTGCGGCGATGGCGTCATCCCAGAGGTGCAGTCCAGCGTCGCCGGCAGCGATGTTATTCCAGGCCTCTGCTGAATTTGGATCGAGCTGCAAGGCATGGCGGGCCGAATCGATCGCCTGTTCATACTGCCGCTGTTGGTACTCCGCAAGCGAGCGGTTGATCCAGACCGCAGCCGTCGGCGGGCTCGGTTGCGTGAGCGTTTGCATCGCGATCGGATCGTCTGGGGCGATCGCCAGCGTCTGCCGAGCAGCCTGCTGCGCGGCATCGACATCCCCAGACAAGATATACGCCCCTATAAGTTCATCGCGCTGAAACAGACGCTCCGGGTTGAGCACCGTAGCGATCTTCAACTGCGCAATCGCCTCGGCGGTGCGGCCATGATTTTTCAACCATCGTCCGTAGTACGCGTGCGGTTCGTCCGCAGTGGGTGCCAGTGCGATGGCGCGGAGAAAATGCGCCTCAGCCAGGGGTGCACGAAATGCCTCTCCTTTATCGGCCATGGCACCGTTTACCACGCCCAGATTAATCTCCAGCGTCGAATAATTCGGAGTAAATTCCAGCGCGCGTGTAAATAGACCTAAAGCACTTGGATACTCTCCCCTGCTCATCTGCGTCAGGCCGTAGATCATCAGGCCGCGACCATTATGAGGGGATTTCTCTACGTCATCGCGCCACAACGATGACTCATCGCGCCAAACACGATTGCGCATACGCACGCCGTAGGCATACCCGCTGAGCGCAAGAATTCCCAGCGCAACCACTGCCGTTCTCACCGCTGGTCGAGTTGCCCGGGAAGGTAGCCACTCGAAGAGACACCAGCCTCCCCAAACCGCCGCAAGCATCAGACCCGCGAAGCTGAAGAACATACGATGGTCATTCTCAACCTCGGATAATGGATACAACGACGTTGGAAGCTGTGTAACAACAAACCAGATTAATCCAAACGCTACTGGGAATAAATTGCGTCTTCGCGCCGTAATTAATATTGCAGCCAGTAACACCAAAAGAAATAGGAGACCCACAACGATTCGAAGATCGAAATGGTCGATCGGAGCGAGATCTGTATCCACATTGAGATGCAGTGGCAATATAAATTCGCCGAAATAACGCAGCCATACATAAGGCTGTGTCAGCCGGTAAGCCCAGGGAGAAAGTATCGAAGGAACAAAGGTCTTCGGAGTCATTGCCGCCTGCAGCCACAGCATGACAGCGGTTACGGCAGCAGAGGGTAGCGCTGCAATCAAGCTCACACGAACACGGCGCTGCTTTGCCTCAAAGAAGAAAACATAGAAGAACAGCAGCACTGGAAATACCGCGGCGGGCGGTTTGGATAGCAGCGCGAAGACCAGAGGCAGGAGATATAACCCGGTGAATCGCAGATTCGGGTATCGCGCATACAGAAACAACGCGGCTACACAACCAATCGTGCAATACAAATCTCCTCGCTGGATCACATAGTTGACCGTCTCCGCCATTGCGGGATGCAGGCAGAACCATGTAGCTGCTCCCAGTGCGAGCCATCGGTTTACGGGCGACGCATGCGTTTTATTGAGCACCAGCCTATACATGCTGTCGAGCAGAAAAAATAATCCGATAAATACCAGAAATGTCGTCAGATGAAACCAGAACGGCACATAGCCGTGCCCCATGGCATAGTCAAAGGCCAGCGAGGTAGAGACGGTCGGCCGATAGGTACGGTTCGCAGGAAGAACGCTGAATGTCGCAGCGTCCGTGAAAAATCGCGGCACATTCTTCAGGCTGCGGATCGCAGGGTTATCCACCACGCTGTGGAAGTCATCGAAGTGAAAGCCATTGTGAAATGAATTCGCGTACGCGAGACAGATCGCCAACACCGCGAACACTCGCATGCCCATGCACTTCCAATCGAAAGAATCAAAGGAATGGCTTGGGACGCTATTTTTCTTGGAATGGGCCACGCTCATCATTCTTGCTGATCGGTTGAAAATCATTCTGGCACGCGCGGCCCCGAATGTAAACTCCCCGCGACCCTCACTTTCCCTCAAAATAAAGTCGAATATCCCTCTTAAATAAATGGCCCAAATTAATGGCAGATGTGTATTATGAGGCGTCCTTAAGTATTTCTAATTTCAGGCATCAGACTCGCAGCTCTCCCAACGCG
>VFSW01009584.1_pt1 | contig 13812 bp, 14 predicted proteins | sample 5358111 | NCBI WGS metagenome assembly VFSW01 (sample SAMN11554181, study PRJNA540505) | mine drainage metagenome | isolation source: sediment from site ElyBrook_90M | place: USA: Ely Copper Mine, Vershire, VT | collected 2017
CCGGGAGCCCCTCCCGGAGCACCTCCCGCCGCACTGGCGCCGACCTGGCTGGTATTCGAGATGCTGCCTTCAGCATCCCGTGACATGTTCACATAATCAATTTTGTATTGCTTGAGGTACGGGGTGTCCGGCATCACTGTCAATGTGCCATTTTTCAGTTCGTAGCGCATCTCTACCTGCCTGCTGATGCGGTCGAGTATCTGCGGCAGGGTCTGGTTGATGGCATTTACCGTCACTGTTCCCTGGATGCCGGATTGAATGTCGAGGTTGATTTTTGCGTCACGAGCCAGAGCGAACAAAATTTCCTGCGCAGGCACATCGGCTACCACCACGCTGTAAGTGGCAACCCTGCCGGCAGGTTGTGGCGGGGGGAGTATGACACTGTCCTTTATCGGTTGCGGGGTGCTGCTTTCCGGGGCTGCCGGGTTGTCGGGCCGTTGCATATGCAGGGCTGAAGGCTGTATCGAATTGGTGCTGCAACCGGTGAACACCAGCCCGAAAACACACAGATAAAATACCCTGCCTGACCGCATGCATCCCCCTTGACTTGGTACTTTTAGCTTAATATTTTCAGTATAGCCTAACAGCTTTGTGGGTATAGTCAAGTTGCTAAATTCCCTGGTGAATTTTTCAGAATATATAGGTGGAAGTGGCGAACGCTTCGCGGTATCGAACCGGGAGTTCCCTGACTGCCTTTTGTGCGGCATCAACCGATGGGTAAGCGCCGTAGAGCACGCGCAAACCTTTCTTGCCGGCAAAATTCGCCGGCACCAGGTAAATTTCCGGGAGTTTCCCCAGTTTGTCCGCGCGCTTCAGAAAACCTTCGATGCGTGCGGGCTTGATTTCCTCGTTGTAGAACAACTGGATGCTGGCAACGGCGTTTTTCTGTTCTAGCAGTTGCTTGCCTGCCGCCAGGCGTTGATCGAACAGGCTTGCATTGTTGATTGCGGGTTTGTTTTTTACCGCTTTGGGCGCGGGTTGCGGGGCTGTTGCGATCGTTCCGGCCGGCGGCAATGCCTGGCTCAAAACAGCTTCCGGCACCGGTTTCGGGCCGGCAGCAGCGGAACTGATTTCATGATTTAAGGCTACCGAGGATACCGGAGAGATAGAATTGTTCGATTCGGCTGCAACAGGTAACGCCTTCGTCACGGAATAAGGGGATGTTCCTGCAAACGTCGGTTTAATTCGTGTATGCAGAAATGACATTTGTTCTGTATCCGTTACCCACCATGCCGCCATTGACAGCAGCAACCCGGCAGCGGCAGTTCCGAACAGCAGTTTTTTGTTGGGGAATTTGCGGGTGGGGCCGAGTTCGCTATCGCGCATTGCAGCCTGCACATGTTGTGGTTTGATGTAATAAGTGTCCTCGATAAATGCGGCCAGCAGCGATTTGTCCGCGAGGATGTTGACACGGCGCATCAATCCGCTGGAAGTGTCGGCGATGAGCTTGAGGGCGCCCGGAGAGAAAATGTTCGGGCCGTGGTAGCCGGCTGCACGCATCCGGAACATCAGGTAGCTTTCAAGAATGCTGCGCGACAGCGGTTGCATGTGAAAGTGATGCACGATGCGATCCTTGAGCTGGCGCATGTTCGGTTGATCAAGCTTGGCGTTCAATTCAGGCTGTCCGAACAGGACGATCTGCAACAGTTTGGCATTGCCGACCTGCAGGTTGTACAGCAGGCGCAACTCTTCCAGGGTTTCCGGGGGCATCGCGTGGGCTTCATCCACCAGCACGACAATGCGCTTGCCCTCGCGTGCCTTTTCCTCGAGCTTGTTCTGGATGTTCTGCATGATGATGCCGACACGTTCACCCTCGATGTTCAGGCCGAGTCCGTCGGCAATTGCATATAACATTTCTTCCCGCGACAGGCTGGGATTGGCCAGATAGATGGCCTCGATGTGCCCGGGAAGTTTTTCGAGCAGCATGCGGCACAGCATGGTTTTCCCGCTGCCGACTTCGCCGCTGACCTTGATGATGCCCTCGATTTCAGAGATGGAATAGATCAGCGCATCAAGAATTTCCCCGCGGTTGGCACCGGAAAAGAAGAACACCGTGACAGGGGTGATTTTGAATGGCTGCTCGGTGAGTCCGAAGTGTTCCAGATACATGGCTGAATCCTAACTGTGGAGTTTTTCGTGCGCACTCATGCGGCTGTGCAGGGTGGTGCGGTTGATGCCGAGCAGTTTTGCGGCCTCGCTGATATTTCCGTCGGCAAGCTCCATTGCCACGGCAATATAGCAGCCTTCCTGCTCGCGCAAGTGCAGGTCCAGACTAAATTTGCCCTGCCTCAGTTGCTGCTTGATGGCTTCCGAGGCGGTGACATGTTGCCGGTGGGCGGAAGTTTCCATGGGGTCGAGTTCGTCCTGAAGTTGCGTCAGGCCGACTGTTTGACCGGGATACTTTGTGCTCAGGCGAATCACGATGTTGCGCAATTCGCGGGTGTTGCCGGGGAAACTGTATTGCTCCCAGCGCAGCAAAGCTTCCGTATCCAGGTCAAAAGGCGGCTGCCTGATCTGCTGCGCATAGTAGGCGCGAAAATGGTTCAGCAGTGCCAGCTTGTCGGGGCCCAGTTCACGCAACGGTGGAACGGTGATCGAGAACACATTCAGGCGGTGGTAAAGGTCGCCGCGAAAATTCCCGGTCTGAACAGCGACTCTCAGGCTGCGGTTGGTCGCGGCGATGATGCGTGCGCCGCTTTTGCGCGTTGCAGTTTCGCCGACACGCTGATATTCGCCATTTTCCAGCACACGCAGCAGCTTGGTTTGCAGTTCAAGCGGAATCTCCCCGATCTCGTCAAGAAACAGCGTCCCTTCGGAGGTGTCTTCAAAAAAACCGGACTGCGTGCTCGTGGCGCCGGTGAAAGCCCCTTTGCTGTATCCGAACAGCGTGGGCTCGATCAGCGTGGGGGAAATTGCGGCGCAGTTAAGTGCCCTGAAAGGTGCATCCGGATGGTTGCCCAGTTTTTGCAGCGCAGCGGCAACCAGTTCCTTGCCGCAACCGGACTCGCCCTCGATCAGAACCGGAAAGGGAATGGCGGCATACATCACAATCTGGCTGCGCAAGGCTTGTATCGCCGGGCTGTGGCCAATGATACCCATGGAATGTTTGTCCTGTTCCCCCTGGCGCCGTTCATCATCCTGAACCTTTAGCGCGTCGTCCAGATATTTTTTGATTTTCTCCGGCGCACAGGGTTTGGCGATGAAATCTATTGCGCCCAGCGTGCGGGCATGACGCGCGTTGCTTTGTTCATCCTGTCCGGACAGGATGAAAATCCTGATTTTTGGCGAGTGTGTAAGTAATTCCGAAATCAGGTGGAAACCCTCGTCGGGACGGTGAGGAACGGGCGGGAGACCCAAATCGATCAATGCCAGTTGGGGCGGGCTGGGCAATTTTCGCAGCAATTCAATCGCCGCGACGCGGGATTCGGCCTGGTAAATCGTGAAATCATTATTGAATGCGACCGCCAATCCTTCACGAATCAGCGGATCGTCATCGACAATTATTAAACTTGGTAATGTCGCGGGAGCGTTCAATTTGAGTTCAGGCCTATTGGGTGCTTGGTGTGAAGCATAACGGCAAGCTGGGGGAAGCTCAATAGGGGAAATGCAAGGGTATTCATATTCAGGTCAATTAGTTGGGGATTATCGATTCTGTGGTTTAGAATACGCGTCCTCGATTCTCAGGGTTTTGATTTTGTCTTTGTCCAATTTGGTCGAAATTCGCGATCTTAATTTCGCCTATGATAAGCGCCCTGTCCTGGAAGGCATCAACATGACCTTCCCCAAGGGAAAGCTTATTGCCATCATGGGGTTGAGCGGATGCGGCAAGACTACGCTGCTGCGCCATATCGGCGGGGCGCTCAAGCCGACCAGGGGTTATGTCAAGGTAGATGGCCAGATCATCCATGAATTGGACCAGGAAGGCTTGTATCGTATGCGGCGCAAAATGGGGATGCTGTTCCAGTTCGGTGCTTTGTTCACCGATATGTCTGTGTATGAAAATGTTGCGTTCCAGATGCGCGAACACACCAATTTGCCGGAAGAGATTATTCACGACCTGGTCTTGATGAAACTGCATGCGGTGGGCTTGCGCAGCACGCACAGCCTTATGCCTTCGGAATTGTCCGGCGGGATGGCACGCCGTGTTGCATTGGCGCGCGCGGTGGCTCTGGACCCGATGCTGATGATGTATGATGAACCGTTTGCAGGGCTCGATCCGATTTCCCTGACCGTGGTGGGCGATTTGATACGGCGCCTGAACGACGCGCTGGGTGCGACATCGATCGTGGTCACCCATGACGTGCAGGAGTCGATGAAGATCGTGGACTACGTTTATTTCATGGCGAACGGCGTGATCGTGGCGGAAGGAACACCGGATCAGATACGTGCCTCGGACAGGGATTTTGTGCATCAGTTTGTGCATGGCGAAATGGACGGTCCGGTGCCATTCCATTATCCCGGCGGCGATTACCGCCAAGATTTGAATTTGAGAACCTGACCATGCCTGCAAGCAAAACCATTAGGCTGATAGGACACCGGACCATCAATGCGGTTTGGCGCATCGGCATGGCGACGAGATTCTTTATTCTTACCCTGTTGTATTCGGGGACCAGCTTTCGCCGTTTCCATCTGATTGTCAAAGAATTGTTTTCCACCGGAGTGATGTCGCTGATCATCATCGTGGTGGCCGGTTTGTTCGTCGGGATGGTGCTGGGCCTGCAGGGTTATGAAACACTGCAGCGCTATGGCTCGGAATCGGCACTCGGGGTCATGGTGGCGCTGGGGCTGGTGCGTGAATTGGGGCCCGTGGTGGCGGCGCTGCTGTTCGCCAGCCGCGCCGGCTCCGCAATGACGGCGGAGATAGGCCTGATGAGGGCAACCGAGCAGATATCCGCAATGGAAATGATGGCGGTGAATCCGATCGCGCGCATCGTTGCGCCGCGCTTCTGGGCGGGAGTAATCTCGATGCCGTTGCTGGCGGCATTGTTCAGCGCGGTGGGTGTGTTCGGCGGCTACTTCGTCGGGGTGATCCAGATTGGTGTGGATGATGGCTCGTTCTGGGCGCAGATGCAGGCGGCCGTGGATTTCCGCGAGGATATATTGAACGGTGTGATCAAGAGCGTCGTGTTCGGTACCGTGGTGACAGTCATTGCCCTTTTCGAAGGTTATGACGCGCCGCCCACTGCCGAAGGTGTGTCCGGCGCAACCACACGAACAGTCGTGACATCGTCGCTGGCGATTTTAATGCTGGATTTTGTATTGACCGCAATCATGTTTAGAGGGAACTGAGTTATGGAACGCACTACGCTGGATTTATGGGTGGGCATGTTTGTTGTGGCGGGTGCCGCCGCATTGGTGATGCTGGCGATGAAAGTCGGAAACCTGAGTTCCTACAATATGTCCGAGACTTACCAGGTGCATGCCTACTTTTCCAATATCGGCGGCTTGACGCCCAAGGCGGCGGTGAGGAGTTCCGGGGTGCTGGTCGGGCGGGTTACCAGTATCTCGCTGGATACCGGCCGCTACGAGGCCAACGTGGTGCTGAGCCTCGACAAACGCTATGAGTTCCCCAAGGATACCTTCGCCAGCATCCTGACTTCGGGTTTGCTTGGTGAGCAATACGTCGGTTTGAACCCGGGCGGCGACAGCGTGATGCTGCATAACGGCGACGAGATCAAGCAGACGCAATCCGCCATAGTGCTGGAAAACCTGATCGGCAAATTCATCTACAATAAGGCCGAAGAAACCGCCACCCCAAAATAAACACAGGCCAAGAGAGAACTGAACATGCAATATTTTAAAAAAGTGATTCTGGGTGCCGCAATATACTGCGTTCTGGGCACGGCACACGCTGAAATGATGGCACCCGATGCGCTGATCAAAAACACCGTGGATGATGTCATTGCGATCATCAAGCATGACAAGGATATTCAGTCCGGGGACCAGAAAAAAATCATCGCGCTGGTGGATGCCAAGGTGCTTCCGCATTTTGATTTTGCACGCATGACCCAATTGGCGGTCGGGAAATATTGGCGGACCGCCACACCCGAGCAGAAGCAGGCCTTGACCATGGAGTTTCGCGACATGCTGGTGCGCACCTACACCAAGGTATTCACGGTGTATAGAGATCAAACCATAGAAATGAAGCCGTTCAGGATGGAGGCCGCTGACACCGAGGCGACAGTCAAGACCGTCATCAACAACCCGGGCTCGCAGGCGATCCCGGTTAATTATGAAATGGAGAAGGTTGCCGACGGCTGGAAAGTGTTTGACATATCCATCGAGGGGGTCAGCATGGTGATGAGCTATCGCGGCACGTTTGCTTCGCAGATCCAGGATGGCGGGATAGACGGCTTGATCAAGACGCTGTCCGACAAGAATGCCAGGTCGTCTGCGGGCGACATGCGCAAGGCGGATGCGAAGTGATCAAGCGCGAGGGCGAATGGATGGTGGCGCATGGCAACTTGACCATGGACACCGTTCCCGCGTTGTTTGAAACCGGTTTGCAGCATCTGGCCGGCGAAGATTTGCAGCTGGATTTTTCCCGGGTCGATGCCGTCGACTCCGCCGCAGTCAGCATGCTGCTGGGCTGGACCAGGGCTGCACAGCGGACTCAACATGAGTTGCGCGTGAAGGGTTTGCCTGAAGATTTGCTGAGTCTGGCAAATTTGTATGGTGTTGGGGAAATGTTGCCCAAACAATCAGCTTGATCCCCGCGCGCGGGCGGCACAAAGCTGCCGCGCGCATCGCCCGCCAATTTTGGTGTAATGCCCGGGTTTCCGGTTTCAGGTGGCGCACCATATTTTGCAGCCAAATTTTCAATTTCAACAAACAATGGATTTAACGATGGTCACTCCGGAAAGTATCAGACTAAATATCGAGCAGGGCATGGCGACCGAGCATTTGAGCGTGGTCGGCGACGGACAGCATTTTGAGGCCGTGGTGGTCAGCGAAGCGTTTGCGGGCAAGAGCCGGGTGCAACGCCACCAGCTGGTTTACCAGACTCTGGGTGACCGGATGCGCGCCGAGATTCATGCGCTGTCGATGAAAACATTTACGCCGCAAGAGTGGCAAAGCCAGAATTAGCCCGTGCATAAGTTAGCAATCCAGGGCGGCAACCGCCTCAACGGCGAGGTGCGGATTTCGGGAGCGAAAAATGCCGCATTGCCGATATTGTGCGCCAGCCTGCTGACCCCCGATTCCCTGCATCTCGACAACGTGCCCGAGCTGAACGATGTCGCGACGATGCGCAAACTGCTGCAACAGATGGGCGTGAAGATAGAACAGTCCGCTGGGCAGTTAGTCTTGTCCGCAGCCGATATAGACAAGCCCGAAGCGCCTTACGACATGGTAAAAACCATGCGTGCCGCGATACTGGTATTGGGGCCGCTGGTGACGCGCTTCGGTGAAGCGCTTGTTTCGCTGCCGGGCGGTTGCGCGATCGGTTCGCGCCCGGTGGATCTGCACATCAAAGGCTTGCAGGCGATGGGCGCGGAGATTCATATCGAGCATGGCTACATCCATGCCCGGGCGAAACGGTTGAAGGGCGCGCGGATATTTTTCGATCTGGTCAGCGTCACCGGCACGGAAAACCTGATGATGGCTGCAGTGCTGGCGGACGGCGTGACGGTGCTGGAAAATGCCGCGCGCGAACCTGAAGTGGTGGATCTGGCGCAATGCCTGATCGCGATGGGCGCCAGGATAGAAGGGGCGGGCAGCGATACCATCAGCATCACCGGCGTGGAAAAATTGCATGGCGCGAGCCATCGCATCATGCCGGACCGCATCGAGAGCGGTACCTTTCTGGTTGCGGCGACGGCGGCGGGTGGAGACATCACGCTGACCGATGCGCGTGCCGACATCCTCGATAATGTGCTGGAAAAGCTGCACGAAGCCGGCGCGGTGATACAAGTAGCGGGCAGCACTATCAACTTGAAAATGAACCGGCGCCCCAGGGCGGTGAATCTGCGCACCGCGCCCTACCCGGCTTTTCCCACCGACATGCAGGCGCAATTCATGGCGATGAATACCATTGCCGAGGGGAGCGCGATGGTGGTCGAAACGATTTTCGAGAATCGCTTCATGCACGTGCAGGAGCTGCGCCGTCTGGGCGCGCAGATCGACATCGAGGGCAATACTGCCGTCATCAAGGGCTGCGCGCAACTGGAAGGGGCGACCATCATGGCAACCGATTTGCGCGCTTCGGCATGCCTGGTGATCGCCGGATTGGTCGCGCAGGGAGAGACCGTCGTGGATCGCATCTACCATCTGGACCGCGGCTACGAGCATATCGAGGCCAAGCTGTCGGTCTTGGGTGCCCGGATACGCCGGGTGAAATGACAAGTACGGCGGCGCATGGATAAATAAATTCCAGAATCATGGAAACCGCGGCTGCTGATAAACATCCAATCCGCATGGGCACGGTATAACTCCCCGCCAGGTTGGGGGTGGGGTCAGGCCCGCACTTCATGTCCGCTTGCAAGCTGAACCAAGGCGTGCCAGAAATCAGACTCCACCCCGAGCAACCCGCACCTGAGGCAGCGGTTTCTGCGGCCATACAAAATTTACATCCGATAATGTACTGGCGTATGATGGAAAAAATCTCCGGTGCTGGAATTATTTCAGTTCAGTTGAAAAAGCAACATCAACTTGCCTACCCGAAAAAGCGGGCTTCAATCAAAGCAGGAGGCAATATGAACGCAAATTCAACAATCGCTTCAAACCAACCCCCGATCTGGAACCCGAATTCAATTGCCAGTTGGAGCCTGTTGTTCTCCCCGATTTTCGGGGCCTGGCTGACCTACCTGAATTGGCAAAGCTTGGGTGAAAAGGATAGGGCAGTTACGAGCAGATATTGGCTGGCAGCTTTCATAATATGGATGGTTGCGACAGCAGCAATTGTAATCGTTGCATATGACCCGATGTACAGGATGGGTGTTGTCGTTGCTTATATTCTGATGTTTTTAGCCTGGTATCTGGTGGAGAACCGGACGCAGAACAATTTTATAAAGAGAAAATTCAGAGGCAAATATTTAAAACGGGCATGGCTGAAGCCTTTGACGGTTGCCCTGTCTGTATATCTGGTTTTGCAGCTAGCATTGTTTGGTGTCGCCAGCAGGGTGTCGACCGACCCCAAGTGTTCCTACACGCATACTGTGGGCGGTTTGGCGGATTATCGGACGGAAACCTGGGGCGTATGCTGGTAGCGGCTGTTGAATAGCCGCTACCAGAACAGGATCGGTTGAGCCCCGCTGCCAATCAAGGATGCCGGCGGATCAGGCGGCGATCAAGTTTGCGTGGTATCGCCGGGTGAATATGGCAGGTGCCAGCCAGCCCCGGCTTGCCTGATTGGCAGAATCCAATCCTGTATATTTCTGCGGCGCACTATCGGAGGCAGGGCAGGTATTGCGATAGAATGTGCTTCTTTATATAAGCCGCTGAATCTGATGACTATCACCATCGCCCTATCCAAAGGCCGCATCTTCGAAGAAACCATGCCGTTGCTGAATGCGGCGGGCATTACCGCGCTGGAAGACCCGGAATCGTCGCGCAAACTGATACTGACTACCAATCGCGCCGATGTGCGGCTGATCATCGTGCGTGCTTCCGACGTGCCGACTTATGTGCAATACGGCGCCGCCGATCTCGGCGTGGCGGGCAAGGATGTGCTGGAAGAACACGGCGGCACCGGGCTTTACCAGCCGCTGGATATGAATATTGCGCGCTGCCGCATGATGGTGGCAGTGCGCGATGATTTTGATTACGAGTCCGCAGTGCGCCAGGGGGCGCGTCTGCGCGTGGCAACCAAATACGTGCAGACTGCCAGGGCTCACTTTGCCGCGAAAGGCGTGCATGTGGACTTGATCAAGCTGTACGGCTCGATGGAACTGGCGCCGCTGGTGGGCCTGTCAGACGCGATCGTGGACCTGGTGAGCAGCGGCAATACACTCAAGGCAAATCACCTCAAAGCCGTCGAGCACATCGCCGACATTTCCTCGCGCCTGATCGTGAACCAGGCTGCGTTGAAATTGAAGCATGACGTGATCCAGCCCATGCTGGATGCGTTCAAGCTTGCTATCAGGAAGTAGGGGCTGCAAAAATAACAGGGTGAGTGAACAATGAATATCCGGAAACTATCCTCGCGTTCTGACAGTTTCAGTACCGACCTGGACAAGCTGCTGGCCTTTGAGGAAACGGCAGACGACAAGCTTGAGGCGACCGTGGCCGGCATACTCGCGGACGTGCGCAAGCGCGGCGACGCGGCGGTGCTGGAATACACGCGAAAATTCGACCGCCTGCCGTTGGCCGGTGCCGCAGCGATGGAGTTGTCGCGCGATGAATTGCTCGTTGCGTTCGAAGGTTTGCCAGCGGCGCAGCGCAGCGCGCTGGAACAGGCCGCGCAGCGCGTCACCGACTATCACAAGAAGCAAGTGCAAACTTCGTGGAGCTACACCGATGCCGATGGCACGCTGCTCGGCCAGCAGGTCACGCCGCTGGACCGTGTCGGGTTGTATGTGCCGGGCGGCAAGGCGGCTTATCCGTCGTCGGTGCTGATGAATGCGCTACCGGCCAAAGTGGCGGGCGTGGGCGAACTCATCATGGTCGTGCCGACCCCTGATGGAGTGAAGAATCAACTGGTGCTGGCGGCGGCTTTTCTGGCCGGTGTGGATCGCGTGTTCAGCATCGGCGGCGCGCAAGCGGTGGCGGCACTGGCTTACGGCACGGCGACCATCCCCAGGGTGGACAAGATCGTCGGCCCCGGCAATGCCTACGTTGCCGCCGCGAAACGCCGTGTGTTCGGGGTGTGCGGCATAGACATGATCGCGGGGCCGTCGGAAATCCTGGTGATCTGCGACGGGCAGACCGACCCGGACTGGATTGCGATGGACCTGTTCTCCCAGGCCGAGCACGACGAATTGGCGCAAGCCATCCTGCTGTCGCCGGATGCGAAATTCATAGAAGCCGTGGCGCAAAGCGCAGACCGGCTGCTGGAGCAGATGCCGCGCCGCGTCATCATCAGGACCGCTCTGGAAAATCGCGGCGCGCTGATCCACGTTGCCGATCTGGAAGAAGCCTGCGCCATCAGCAACCGCATCGCGCCCGAGCATCTGGAATTGTCGGTCGCCGACCCGCAGGTATGGCTGGGCAAGCTGAAACACGCCGGGGCGATCTTCATGGGACGCTACACTTCCGAAGCGCTGGGCGATTATTGTGCGGGGCCCAATCACGTTTTACCCACATCGGGCACTGCGCGTTTTTCGTCGCCATTGGGTGTCTACGATTTCCAGAAGCGCACCAGCCTGATCCAGGTCTCTGCGCAAGGCGCGCGCAAACTGGGCGATATCGCTTCGGTACTGGCCCTGGGCGAAGGCTTGCAAGCCCACGCGCAATCGGCGTTGTTCAGGAAAGGCCAGGGTAACGCAGATTAAGTCGGTTCGTGGACCTGCAGGAGCGGGCCATGCCCGCGATTGTTTTTTGTTCGCGGGCATGGCCCGCTCCTACACGTATGCTGCTTTTATTACGAGTTGGAATGATGTGCGGAGGTTCGTTGAAAATATCTTTTGCCGCGTGACGGCGATTTTTCTACGGTGATTCCACCCGCCGGTATAGCCTGAAGTGTTCGTTCTTGTCGCCTTTTCGGCTGCCTTCCCAGATTTTTTCCCAGTGGGTTTCGTCGCGCAGCGGCTTGGATAATCTGTCGCCCCGGATCAGCCGCAAATCACAAAGGTGTTTCGGGTCGCGCAGCGTGAAGATATTGCCGAAGTAATACAGCATGGCGCGATGCCCGTCACCCAGGTGCTCGGCCGCTATGCATTGGTAGTGTGCCGGCAGGGCCTGTTTCATCGCGGTGACCATGCCGCGATAGCTCTTGCCGCTGTCCAGCCATGGCAGCCACAGTGTCATCGCCAGTATCCAGATCAGTGTGACGCCCGATGCCCAATTCAGGGTAGCCCGCCGCATCGAGCGTCCGACCCGCCATACCATCACGACCCAGGTTACCGTGGCGATGATCGCGATAACGAAGGGCACGGTGTGCAACTCGGGCTCGAAACCGGGCTGGTAGTCTTTCAGCCAATGGGTGATCTTGGCATGGTTGTCCAGCAGCAAGCCGGCCCAGCCCCACCACATCAGAATGGCGATCAGCGCAAAAGTCATGATGCCGAACCAGTCCAGGGCATTGGCTGCACCGCGTTTCAGCATGGACAGCGACGCGGTTGCCAGCAGCGTGATCGGCAGCAGCATGGGCAGCGCGAATACTTCTTCTATGTCGGCTGCGAGGCTGAGGGTGACCAGCATCACCGCGAAACTGACCAAAGGCAATTGCAGGTCTTCGCGTTGCGACAATCGCTTTCGCGATTTCCATACCACCCATACCGCCAGCGGCATGGCAGGCCACGCCAGCCATGGCAGGTTCTCCAGGTAGTACAGGGAATCCCTGCCGGGCCCGGTTTTCGCGTAGCTGATCCATTTTCCTATGTTGTGCGTCCACGCCCATTCCGAGAACAATTGCGGGGAATATTGGTAGAGCAGCAGCGGCCAGATGGTCAGCCAGGGCAGGGCGAACAGGAATGCGGCAGCCAGGCTGAGATAATATTGGCGCTTGCGCCAACCCCGGAAAGCCAGCGGCAAACTTGCCGCGATCAGCACCAGCAGTATCGGCGAAATGAATCCCTTGGACATGAAGCCGATACCCATGCCGGTGCCGATCAATGCACCGGCCAGCAAGACGCGTTCCTTGCTCAGGGAAAAACCGTGCAGCATCATCGCGCAACCCGCCAACAGGGCCAGATCGGTGGTCATCTGGTGCGCGCTCACCAGCATGCCGAGGCAGCCAATCAGGATGATCACCGCAGCCCAGCCGCGATTTTCGCCATACAATTTGCGCCCCGCCAGACCGACGAACAGCAGCGTCAGCGCAGTATAAAAGCCGCTGGCAAGACGCGCGCCGTCGTGCAGCGGCAGCAGCGGCGAAAAAAGTTTGGCAAACAGCGCGGCGGTCCAGTAGAACAGCGGCGGCTTGTCCATAAAGGGTTCACCGGCGATGGTGGGCGCCAACCAATCGCCGTTCTGCAGCATGGAATAGATCAGGCCGAAGCCCGATACCTCATCCGGTTTCCAAGGATCGTGCCCCACCAGCCCGGTGCCCAGCCAGATCAGGCACAGCAACCCGAGCAGGAACGCCTTGGCGGGTGTGATCGGATTGGGGTCGGTGGGCTTTATGAAATACATGCGTCAGCTTATCCTAAAAAAAATCCAGATTTCACCCCAACTGCTGTGTTGCGGAAAAAATTTCTTGCTTGCATATCAACATATATGCGGCGCGTCGAAATTTTTTTCGCGCCTTGCATTTGGGCGAACTCTGAATTTTTAGAGGTACCCTAAACCGATACGGCCTAGTCGCCGCAAACAGAAAAGGCAGCAAACGCTGCCTTTTGATGGAACCGCTGCGCAAAGTTTCTGGACGGGACAATCAGCCATTCCAGCCGGCTGCCATGACATGGCAATCCGGCGGCGGGTAGCTATGCAGGAGTCTTGGTGCCGTATTTCTGGCGGAACTTGTCGATGCGCCCGGCCGTATCCATGATCTTCTGTGTGCCGGTGTAAAAAGGATGGCACTCGGAACAAACCTCGATATTCAGTGTGGGCTTGCCCATCACGGAACGGGTCTTGAAGCTGTTGCCGCAACTGCAGGTCACGGTGATTTCCTGGTAATTCGGGTGGATGTCTGCTTTCATTTTCTTTCCTTGCTGTAGTTGGGTGCGGCGGGTGTACGCACTCGGGTGTTGCGTAAGGGCGGGCATTATCCATAAA
>VFSW01009585.1_pt1 | contig 13812 bp, 9 predicted proteins | sample 5358111 | NCBI WGS metagenome assembly VFSW01 (sample SAMN11554181, study PRJNA540505) | mine drainage metagenome | isolation source: sediment from site ElyBrook_90M | place: USA: Ely Copper Mine, Vershire, VT | collected 2017
GTGCGATCCGATCGCACCCGAAGTGCTGCACCGTCGGCGCCGCCAGGTGCTTGCCCTCGTAGATGCGCCGCGAGAACGCCGCGAACGCCAGCTTGCCCGGCGCGTCCATCGACACCACCTCGAAACGCCCGTCGTCGGGCTTGGCCATCGGCGCGACGTGCATGCCGCTGCCGAAGTAGCGGCCGTTGCAGATGGCGATCATGTACGTGTCGACCTGCCGCTGGTGGGTGTCGCCCGCCAGGCTCACGTCGCACCGCAGGCGGCCCCGCTGGCACGCCGCGAGCGCGCGCGTGCTGGCCCAGAAGTACGCCGCCTTGCCGCCCAGGGCCTTGGTCGTCTCCGACACGTACTGGTCGACGAGGCCCCCCATCCCCGCCGACAGGATGTTCACGAACCAGCGCGTCTTGCTCGTCCCGTCGTGCGCGCGGTACTTCAGGCGCCCGGCGTCGACGCGCTTCACCCGGCCGCTGGCGATCGCCTGCACGTAGGCGTCGAGCCTGTGCTCGAGCCCCAGCGTGCGACGGAAATCACCCCCCGTCCCCTGCCCCACGTAGCCCACCGCCGCGTCCGGGACGCCGGCGTCGAGCACCCCGTTGGCCACCTCGTGGAGCGTGCCGTCCCCGCCCACGGCGATCACCAGGCGGGCGCCACCGGCGACGGCCTCCCTCGCCAGCTCGATGGCGTGGGAGGGGCCGGTCGTGAAGGCCACGTCGAAGGAGCCCAGGCTGCGCTCGAGCACCCCCCGGACCTCGGTGAACGTCCGGCCGGCGCGGCCTCCGCCGGACCGTGGGTTTACGACGACGAGCGGTCGTTCCTTCATGGGCCGGCAATGGTAGAGAGGGTCGGCGGCTTCCGACATGAAGAAACGACTGATCTGGCTCGCGGTGCTGCTCCTGGTGGTCGGAGGAGGCGTCGGGTACTGGCGCTGGCGCGCCACCCACCGCGCCGCGCCCGTCGCCTACAAGACCGCGCCGGTCGACAAGCGCAACATCACCGGCAAGGTCACCGCCAGCGGTACGCTCTCGGCCCTGGTGACCGTCCAGGTGGGCACCCAGGTCTCCGGCCGCGTGCAGAAGCTGATGGCCGACTTCAACTCCGAGGTGAAGAAGGGGCAGCTCGTCGCGAAGATCGACCCGCAGCTGTTCGAGGCGTCGGTGCAGCAGGCGCAGGCCAACTTCCTGGCGGCCAAGGCCGGCGTCGTATCCGCGCAGGCCAACGCGCTCGCCGCCGACAAGGCGTACGCCCGCACCAAGGCCCTGAAGGACCAGAACCTCGCCGCCCAGGCCGACCTCGACACCGCCGAGGCCAACGTCGCCACCACGCACGCCTCCATCGACGCGGCCAACGCGCAGCTCGCCCAGGCGGCCGCGCAGCTGCACCAGGCGCAGGTGAACCTGTCGTACACGAACATCATCTCGCCCATCGACGGCGTCGTCATCTCGCGCAACGTCGACGTGGGTCAGACGGTCGCGGCGTCGCTGTCGGCGCCCGTGCTCTTCACCATCGCCCAGGACCTCACCAAGATGCAGGTCGACACCAACGTTTCGGAGGGCGACGTGGGGCGGCTGCAGGTGGGGATGAAGACGTACTTCACCGTGGACTCGTTCCCGGGCCAGCGCTTCCTCGGCAAGATCCGGCAGATCCGCAACTCGGCCACCACCGTGTCGAACGTGGTGACCTACGACGCGGTCATCGACGTGGACAACACCGATCTGCGCCTGCGCCCGGGCATGACGGCGAACGTCACCGTCGTGTACTCCGAGCGCAAGGGGGTGCTCGCCATCGCGAACGCGGCGCTGAGGTTCCGGGGCCCCCCGACCGCGGCAACCGACTCCGCGCCCGCCGCCAGCGGCAGCGCCGCGCACGCGCACCACGGCAAGCCGGGAGCGGACGCCACGCCGAGCGATCCCGACGCGCCCGTGGCGAAGACGGTCTGGGTCCTGCGCGGAGGCGCGCCCGAGCAGGTGACCATCCACACGGGCCTCACCGACGGAACGAACACCGAGGTCGTCGACGGCCTGAACGAGGGCGACGCCGTGATCACCGACCTCGACGACGGCAGCGGAGGCGGCGCCTCCCCCTCGTCGACGCGCTCCTCCACCTCCTTCCGGATGTTCTAGGGGCAAGGACGACGCGCGTGCCTTCTCCCGTCATCCAGCTCACCGACATCGAGAAGGTCTACCAGACCGGCGACGTCGCGCTGCGTGCGCTCGACGGGGTGTCCCTGAGCATCGAAGAGGGCGAGTTCGTGGCGGTGATGGGCTCGTCGGGCTCGGGCAAGTCCACGCTGATGAACATCGTGGGCTGCCTCGACCGCCCCACGCGGGGCAGCTACGTGCTCGCCGGCAACCAGGTGGCGGGCATGAGCCGCAGCCACCTGGCGAGGATCCGCAACCATGTCCTGGGCTTCGTCTTCCAGCAGTTCAACCTGCTCTCGCGCACGAGCGCGCTCGAGAACGTCGAGCTTCCGCTGGAGTACGGGGGGCTGGGCGGCCGCGAGCGGCGCAGGCGCGCCAAGGAGGCCCTGGAGCTGGTGGGCCTGGGGCAGCGCATGAACCACCACCCCAACCAGCTGTCGGGCGGACAGCAGCAGCGTGTGGCGATCGCCCGGGCCATCGTGAACACGCCCAAGGTCATCCTGGCCGACGAGCCCACCGGGGCGCTCGACTCGCGCACGAGCGTCGACGTGATGGCCATCTTCCAGGGCCTCTGGCGCTCGGGCATCACCGTCGTCCTGGTCACGCACGAGCAAGACGTGTCCGAGTTCGCGTCGCGGGTGGTGCAGATGAGGGACGGGCGCGTCCTGTCCGACGTGCGGCAGGAGCCCAAGGTCGCCGAGCCGCAGTCCGCATGAACCCCTTCCTCACCCTCCGCGTGGCCCTGCGCGCCATCCTGCGCAACAAGCTGCGGGCGTTCCTCACCACGCTCGGCATCGTCATCGGAGTCGGCGCCGTCATCGCGATGATGGCCATCGGCGCGGGCGCGAAGGCGCAGGTCGAGCAGGCGTTCGCCGCGATGGGCACCAACGTCCTCATCATCCTGCCGGGCTCCACGAGCAGCGGCGGCGTCAAGGGGGGCTTCGGCTCCATGCCCACGCTCACGTGGGACGATCTGAGCGCCATCCGCAGCGAAGTCCCCACGGTGAAGGCGGCCGCGCCGTCGCTGCGCTCCAGCCTGCCGGTGGTGGCCGAGGATCAGAACTGGACCACGAGCATCACCGGCACCTCTCCGGAGTACTTCGACATCCGGAACTGGCCCATCGCGACGGGGTCGCCCATCACGCAGGCCGACGTCGACGGCGCCACCAAGGTGATCGTCCTGGGCCAGACCGTGGTGACGAAGCTCTACGGCAACAACGCCAACCCCGTCGGGCAGATGGTGCGCGTGGGCAGCACGCCGTTCCAGGTCGTCGGCGTGGCGAGCAAGAAGGGGCAGTCGGCCACCGGTCAGGACTACGACGACGCGGCGTTCATCCCGTACTCGACGTTCGCCCAGAAGGTGCAGGGCGGCCTGGGCAAGTTCCTGCAGGGCCAGATCATGGTGGCCGCGACCTCGTCGGAGACCACCACCCGCGCGCAGCAGGACATCACGGCGCTGCTGCGCGACCGTCACCACGTCGCGAAGGGCGACGACGACGACTTCTCCATCCGCAACCTGAGCGAGATCGCCGACGCCCGCCAGCAAGGCACGCAGACCATGACCCTGCTGCTCGCGAGCGTGGCCGCGGTGTCGCTGCTGGTGGGCGGCATCGGGATCATGAATATCATGCTGGTGAGCGTCACCGAGCGCACGCGCGAGATCGGCATCCGCATGGCGGTCGGCGCCGAGCCCCACCACATCCTCACGCAGTTTCTCATCGAGGCGCTGTCGCTGTCGATCGCCGGGGGCTTCATCGGCGTCGTGGCCGGTGTCGGAACGGCGACATGGCTGGCGAGCCGGTTCCACTGGCCGGTCCTCATCCAGCCGGACGTCATCGGCGTGTCGGTCGGCTTCAGCGCGCTGGTGGGGGTCATCTTCGGCATCTACCCGGCCCGGAAGGCCTCCCAGCTCGATCCGATCGACGCGCTGCGCTTCGAGTGACGCGCGAGGCACGCGGGTTGCGATACCCCCGCGCATCGTGAGCCCTCGCATCACCGCCGCCGCCGTCGCCGCCCTCGCCATCGCGACTTCTCGCCCCGCTCGCGCGCTCGGCGCGATCGTCACCGCCCCGGCAGGCGCTTCGTCCGCGGTCGCCGTGCACGAGGCCGTCTCCGCCGGCGCGGGGCGCACGGTGCGCTGGGGCTCGGTCGAAGTCCGCGGAACTGCGAGCACCCTGGCCTGGCTCGTTCCCGTCCGTCCGGGCGCCGCCCTCGATCTCGCCTCGGACGCGTGGCTCGAGGCCCTCGAGGCGTCCAGCGCGCCCCGTGTCGTACCTCCGGACATCGACCCTCCCTGCGGCATCCCGGGCGGCGTCGAGGTGGAAGGACAGTTCACGCATGCCGTGACAACCCCGCCAGGGACGACAGTCGTCGCGGCCGATCGCGCCGAGCTCGACGCGGCGCTCGCCACCTACGGCCTCGCGGTGACGAGCGACCTCGCGCCTCCCATCGACGCGGCTCTCGCCGCCGGCAGCTGGGTGGTCGCCCTCGTCTACACCGAGCCGCCCGCCGACATGGTCACGCGCACCGTGCGTGTCGTGGATACCTCGCCGGCGGGCTTCTCGCTGTCGCTCGTCGAGGCCGGCGCGTCCCCCGTCTCCATCACGGCCTTCGCCTTCGGCACCGGCAGCGTCGCGGTGGGTGTGGCCTCGCCGATCACCATGGACCCGTCGGCCGTGGTCTGGAACAGCGACGGGACGTCGTCGTACGGCAGCGCGCGCGACTCCGTGCTGGCTGCCAACCCGGGCGCATGGCTGTTCGAGACCGGAGGCAACGCCGTCCTCTTCCAAGGCCTGCCGGTGCCGGGAGCCAACCCCACGCCCGCGCTCGCGACGTCGTACTACTTCCGCGCGTCCGGCTACGCGGAGGCGAGCTCGGATCCCGATGCGTGCAACAACGACGCGATCGCGATCGCGCAGAGCGACTCCATCGTCGCTCCGGCGTGTCCGGCGGGCACGCTCGCGCACGCCGGCGAGGCCGCGACGTGCCAGGAGATCATCGGAGCCGGCGAGCTCGATCCCTCCACCCTCCGCTGCGGCGGCATCGCCGACGATCTCGCGATGGCGCTGTCGGGTCTCGCACCCGCCCAGACGTGGCTCACGCGCGTGCGGGGCTCGCTCGCTCCGACCACCCTCGGGCAGGACGCGAGCGTGACGGCCGCCACGGCCGCCGGCGCCTACGGCCCCGTCGTGACCGCGTCGGGCTACGCCGAGCCTTGCACCGCGCCCGGCAGCTCCTCGGGAAGTACGCCGTCCGGGGGCTCGAGCGGGACCGGAGGCGGAAGCTCCGGAGGCGGCTACGAGGGCAACGGGGGCAACGGCAGCGGGAGCGATCCCGGAGGAGGGGGCGGCAACGGCGTGGCCCTCGGCGCCACGACCGTCGCGGACGTGGCGAGCGCGGCCTCCGATTCGAGCGACAGCTGCGGCGGCGACTCGTCGAGCGACTCCAGCGACTCGTGCAGCGGCTCCTCGTCGAGCGACTCCACCGACTCGTGCAGCAGCGACACGTCGAGCAGCGACTCCTCGGGCGCCGGGTGCGGCGGGTCGAGCGACAACTCGGGAAGCTGCAACGTCGGCCCGCGACGCCACAGCCCGGCCTCCCGCCTCGGCCTCGCTCTGGTGGCCCTCGCGGCCCTGGCCCGTCGCCGGGCTCGCCCCGTTCGTGCCTGAGGTTGCCGATGTACCAGTGACACCGTAGGATTACAGCTGAGGCGTAACATGACTTCAGCTCGCTGGACCGTCGGAATCGCTCTCCTGCTCGGCTGCCTGCCCGTGGCCATCCTCCAGGCTTGCGGAGGAAGCGGCGGAACGGGGACCGGGACGCACGGCGACGGAGGCGCTGGCGACGACGGAACGGTCGGCGATGGGAGCGGTGGCGATGGCACCGGCGGCGGAGACAGCGGGGACGCAGGCCGGGGCGACGGATCGTTCAACGACGGCGGACCGTGCGTGCCGGGGTGCCCTTCGAACGTCACCTGCGGTCGCTACACAGACTGCACGGGCCACGTCCTGTCGTGCGGCATGCCGTGCGCCAGCGGCAAGGCGTGCATCACGAGCGGCAGCTCGCAGAGCTGCCAGACCCCCTCGTGCAGGGTCGGGGACGCCGCGACCAAGTGCGGCGAGATCGCCGTTGACTCGTGCGGCGTCCCGGTCAACTGCGGTGGATGCCCCGCGGGCGAGACCTGCGTGAACAACGCGTGCGTGACGCAGCCCCCGCCGGCCGACGCCGGGGGTGGAGGCTGCGGCACGCTGAGCTGCTCGCCCGCCGCGGGCGTCAACCTCTGCGGAACCGTCAGCGACGGCTGCGGGAACACCAAGCAGTGCACCTGCCCGATGGGCCAGGACTGCACCGGCGGTGTCTGCATGCCGCCTCCCCCCGAGTGCACCGGCGACGACGGCGGGACGGGCTCCCGGTGCGGAACCATCAGCAACGCGTGCGGCAGCGGGCAGGTGCAGTGCGCGGGCTGCACGGGGAACAACCAGTGCGACAACGGCACCTGCACCGCCTGCACCCCGGTGACGTGCGGCTCGACGACCTGCGGCCACGTCGCGAGCAACGGCTGCGGCCCCGGGGTGTCCTGCGGCACCTGCAACAGCAACGAGGAGTGCTACATGGGCACGTGCTGCACCCCGAAGACGTGCGCCGAGGCCGTCGACGCCGGCCTCGTCACGGGTTGCGGTCAGGTCGACCTCGGGTGCGGGGTGAGCAAGGACTGCGCGCCGTGCGCACCGGGCGACGTCTGCCGGGGCGGCGGCTGCTGCACGCCGCAGACGTGCGGAGAGGCCATCGACGCGGGCATGGTGACGGGGTGCAACCAGGTGAACCTCGGCTGCGGGGTGCAGCAGTCGTGCATGACGTGCGTCGCCGGGCAGCTCTGCCAGAACGACACCTGCGTGACCTGCATGCCCAAGACCTGCGCCGACTTCAGCGGCGGCTGCGGTCACAGCGACGGCTGCGGTCACACGCTCGACTGCTGCGCCTCGGGCACGACGTGCATGTCCGGCAACGTCTGCTGCCAGGCCGGCGAGGTCGTCTACCAGGGGTCGTGCTGCCTGCCGCAATGCAACCCCAACCTCCCGGCGGGGCCGCAGGCCAGCTGCGGAACCGTCATCTACTGCAACGGCGGCGGCGGCTCGCAGTAACGCCGACGCGGTCGGCGGAGCGCTTGCGCCATCGCCGGGGCCGGAGCAAGATCGGGCACTTCATGCCCCCGGACTACGAGTTCTTCACCGATCCGCAGCGCCTCTCGCGCCTGCCGAAGCGGCCGTGGCACATCAACGTCTACGAGAACTCGGGGACCACCAACTACCAGGTGCAGGCCACCGACGGCGAGGTCATCGCCAACTTCGTCGACGCCGACTACGAGGGGCCAGGCGCCGCACGGGCGATCGCCGAGTCCGTGGTGAAGTGGGCCAACGCCGAGGGCAACGTCGCGCCCCCGTCGTCGCGGCCGCCGCCCACGTCGCGCGGGCACCTGCGGCTGGTCTGAGCGCGACTACATCTTGAGCGCAATCGCCACGGCTACGGCGAGGAGCACGAACGCGACGAGCTCCCAGGTCGCCATGCCGGCGGGGGCCGCGGGCGGCGCGACCTTCGCGGCCGGTGCGGGCGCCTCGGCCTTCGCTTCCGGTTCGGGCTCGGGCTCGACCTGCACCTCGACCTTCGAAGGCACCACGGGCGTCTTCAAGGAAGGAGTGGCCGGGGCCTTCGGGATGACGACCTCGGCTCCCGCGGCATTGGCCTCGGCCGAGGACGGCGGCTTCGCCGTGTCGCGCTCCAGCGTGTCGGCCTCCTTGCTGGTGGCCGCCGCCTGCTGGAGCTGCTTGCGCTGGTCGGACGACATGATGCTCGTCATGTCCTCCTCGTCCTCTCCGGAGGGAGAAAGCAAGTCTTCGGGCTTCGGATCCGGACTACTCATACTGAGCCTCAGGATCGCCTAACCGTCCGACAAGTGCAATCTCCGCGCGGCCTGGGCGCCGGGAGAGCCGTCTTCTACCGCGGCAAGCGAGCCGGACGAGAGCGGCCAGACGACGCCGCGGGCGCGAAGGTCGTCGATCGTGTCCAGCAGGGTGACGCCCGGGTCGCGCGCCGACCAGCCGAGCTCGCGCTCGGCCTTCGAGGAGTCGACGTACCAGAAGCACTGGGCCATCTCGACGCTCACCGAGTCGACCCGCGTGGGAACGCCCACGCGCGCTGCGAGACGCTCGATGGCCCGCGCACCGAAGCTCGCCAGCTGCCGCGAGCGTGGCATCGGCAGCCACGGCGCCCGCACGCCCGCGATGCGCGCCAGGCGCGCGAAGAAGTCGGCCACGGTGAGGTTGCAGCCGCCGATCAGGTAGCGCTCGCCCGGGCGTCCCCGCTCCATCGCGCGCAACATCGCCTCGGCGGCGTCGCGTACGTCGACGAACGACAGCCCGCCCGCGGGCACGGCCGGTACCGCGCCCTCGAGCAGCAGCCGCACGTCCTCGGTGGAGGAACCGTGGACGTCGCCCGGCCCGAGCAGCAAGCTGGGATTGACGGAAACCACCTCGAACCCGGCGCGGTTGCGCGCGAGGGCCTCGCGCTCGGCGAAGAGCTTCGAGCGGTAGTACGGCCATCGTGCGAGGATGCCGATGGGCGCGGCGTCGCGCTCGGTGCCGACCTGCTCGACGTCGCTCACGGCGACCGTCCCGCTCGTGGACGCGACCACCGCGCGCCGGACTCCCGCGGAGGCGCACGCGTCGAGGACGGTCCGGGTGCCCTCGACGTGCAGGCGATACAGCTCCTCGGCGTCCTCGCGTCGCCTCGAGACCTTGCCGGCGCAGTGAAAGACCCCCTCGCACCCCTGCGCCGCGCGCTCCACGCTCGCCGCCTCCAGCACGTCGCCGCCGAGGCTCCGCGCGAACGGCACGACCTCGTGCCCGCGCAGCTCGAGCGCGCGCACCAGGTGCGTGCCGAGGAACCCGGTGGCGCCGGTGACGAGGTACCTCATGCTCATGACGGCTGATCCAGCTGGAAGACCTTCTGGAACGTCATCAGCAGCGACACGTCGTTCGACTTCACCGCGCCCGACAGGAAGTCGGCGGAGCTGGGCACGTACGACTCGCGGACGATCTTCGAGAAGATCTCCGGGGAGGTCTTGAGCACGCAGTCGGCCTGCCCGCCTTCGGGCTTGCCGGGCTTGACCAGGCAGCCCTGCCCGTCGACCCGGACGGTCCACTTGGCCTGCTCGTCGTTGCCGAGCGACACGTAGTAGCTGATCGCCTTGTCGATCTCGCCCGCGCGGAACTTGCCCTCGAGCTCGCCGAAGAGCTTCACCAGCGGGTGCTCGCGCACCGGCTGCAGCGCGTCCGTTCGCTCGACCTTCGCCAGGTCGAGCACCTGCCCATCGGCCAGGGCGAGCACCGCCTCGCGCGCCATGCGCGCCACCTCGCGCGCGGCGTCGGCGCTCGACATGCCGGCCGTCAGGCGACGCAGATCGTCGATGCCGAGCGGAGGCCCGATCCGGGCCACGAGCTCTCGCTTCGTCGGCAGGAGGGCCCCCTTGGGCATCGCCGCCTGCGTGCCCCCGAGATGGACGGGCAGGATGTCGACGCCGTGCACGAGCGCCAGGTGGCCCACCAGCGGCTTGAACTCCTGCACCTCGCCGCCCGCGGTGCGCGTCCCCTCGGGGAAGACGAGCACCGTCTTGCCGCCCTCGATGACCTCGCTCGCCTGGCGGATGGCCTGACGCAACGAGGCCTTGCGATCGATGGCCTTGAGGTTGGTGAGGTTCTCGAAGAAGGCGCGCTTGATGCCGCTCTCGAAGAAGTAGTCCTGCGCCGCCAGCGACACGATCTCCTCGCCGTACGTGCCCAGGGCGTGGCGCACCAGGCCCATGTCGAGGTGGCTGGAGTGGTTGGCGACGACGATGACGTTGCGGTTGTGCGGGATGTGCGCGCGGCCGAAGATGCGCGGCTTCATCACCTCTCCGTAGAAGAAGTCCTGGAGCTTGCCGACGAGCGCCTTGCCGGCCTGCTGCGCCTGCTCGGGTAGCACGATCGGCGCGGAGGGCTCGCGCGTCTCGATGCGGGCGGCGCGACCGGGGTGCGCAGGCGCGTGCGCGTCCTTCACGAGATCCTCGACGTCCGCCACGGTGGTGCACGCCTGCAGTCGCTGCGGGTCGAGCGCGCCGTAGCGGGCCTCGAGCGCCTCGAGCAGCTCCGTGAGCACCAGCGAGTCGAAGCCGAGCTCCCCCTGCAGCGACGCGTGCGTCGTCACCTCCTCGATCGCGATCCCCTTCACCGCCGCGATCGCGAGCCGGACGGCGCTCGCCTCGACGCCGCTGTCCGAGCGCGTCGTCGCGGCGACCATGCGCCGCACGACGGCACGCACCTCCTCGCGCTTGACCTTGCGCGTGGCCGTGCGCGGGAGCGCCGCGTCGTAGAGGTGCACGATCGTCGGACGCTGACCGAAGGGCAGCTCGTCGATGGCGCGGCGGAGCGAGGCGCGCGCGGCGTCGCGCTCCCCCTTCGGAACGGCCAGACACGCCAGGCGCTCGCTGCCGCGGACCTCGACGCCGACGACCGCCAGCTCGGAGATGAGCGGCACGTCGCCGAGCCGCTTCTCGACGTCGTCGGGGTAGACGTTCTCCCCCGTGGGCGAGATGACCACGTCCTTGAGGCGCCCGACGATCTCGAGCCGTCCCTTGCGGTCGATGCGCCCCAGATCGCCGGTGTGCAGCCACCCCTCGACGTCGATCGTGCGGCGCGTGGCCTCCTCGTCCGTGTATCCGACCATCACGTTCGGCCCGCGGGCGAGGACCTCGCCGATGCCTCGATCGTCGGGGCTGTCGATGCGCACGTCGACGCCCGGCACGGGCTTGCCGACACCGGGCTCGAGCTTCTTGCCCGGCCGCGACACCGTCAGCACCGGCGCCGCCTCGGTCAGCCCGTAGCCCTCCGTCAGCTGCAGGCCCAGGCCCGCGAAGCGCTCCTGCGTCTCGCGCGGCAGCGCCGCGCCGCCCGAGATGAGCCACTTCACGTGCCCGCCCATCTTCGCGTGCACGGCGCCGACCAGCACCCGCCCGGCGTCGACCCCGACGTTCGCCGACAGCCAGCGGTGCACCGCGCCCGCGAGATCGAACGCCGTGCGCGCGAGGGGCCCGCGCGCGTCGACCTGCTGCAGGATCCTGCGCTCGAGCAGCTGCCAGAGCGCGGGGACGCCGACCATCGCGGTCGCCCGCGACATCTGCAGGCCGCGCGCGATGCTGTCGCCCGTCAGCTCGCCAATGTAGACGACGCGCGCCCCCCGCGACAGCGGCAACAGCAGGCCGCACGTGAACTCGAAGGTGTGGTGCAGCGGCAGCACGCTCAGCACCGCATCGCCGCGCGAGAGCGGAAACACGGGCGACAGCGCGGCCACCAGGGACGTGAAGTTCGCGTGCGTGAGCATCACGCCCTTCGGTCGACCGGTCGTCCCGCTCGTGTAGATGAGGCTCGCCACGTCCCCCGGGGCCACGTCGACGACGGGCGCCGCGAGCTCGGGGTCTTCCACGGTCGCCTCGTGCAGATCCAGCTGCGCCGGCAGCGCGTCGAGCTCGCCGCGCGCCTTCACCGTGTCGTCCCACACGACGGCCCTGGCCTGGCTCTCGAGCAGCACGTTGCCCCACGCGACGGCGTCGAGCGCCGGATCGACCGGCACCGCGGTGGCGCCCGAGCGCAGGATGCCGAGGTACGCGACGGCCCAGTCCGGGTGGTTGTGCGCCGACACGACGACGCGGTCGCCCTTGCCGATGCCCAGCGCGGCCAGGCGCGCCGCCATCGACTCGGACCGGAGCTTCACGTCCCGGAAGCTGGTGCGCGTGAGGCCGTCGGGCGTCAGGTGCTGGAGCGCGAGCGCGAGATCGTGGCGCTCGGCCATCTCGTCGACGAGCGACACGAGCGTCGCGTGAGCGACCAGCGGCGCGAGCTCCTTCTTCAGCTTGCGGTCCATCTCGGGGATGATCCGCTTCTCCATCGCCGGCATGTGGACGTTCATCATCCAGTCGGCCCAGTCGAGCGTCTCGGGCGACCACGGCAGCTTCGCCCGGTCCTCCTCGGACAGGCGCGCGAACGCGGCGCGCGCGTTGCTGCAGTCGAAAGGGCCGTTGAGCTGGCTGGTGAAGGGCTCGAACAGCTCGATGATGTCGGCGATCTTGTCCTCGCGCCTCGCCACGTCGCGCAGGGCCTTCGCCGCGGGGACGAGCGCCGGCAGGCTCTTGCCGAGGACCGACGCGACCTCGCGCGTCACGTTCGCGATCGCGCGCGAGCCCGTCATGGCGAACGTCGAGGGCGCGACGAACGTCGGCTCGAAGCGCGCCTGCAGCGCGTTGAGCAGCGGGTTGCCCGAGCCCTTGCGCTGGTAGTGCTTGCGCTTGTACAGGCCCACCAGCTCGCCGAAGCGCTGCGCCGTGCACGGGTTCAGGTCGCTCGCGCCCAGCTGGTACACGGGCTTCGCCGTCCCCTCGAGCAGCTCGGCCAGCGCCAGGATCATCCCCGCGACGACGTAGTCGGTGGGGATGAAGTCGAGCGGCACGTGCCGCGCGATGATCTGCTGCTGGCCCTTCATCATCAGGTAGATGAGCGGCGCGCTGGTGTTGATCCCTTCGTTGTAGCCCGCTGCGGGGAACGCCAGCGTCGACTCGCAGCACGCCGGGCGCGCGATGGTGAAGGGCAGGCCGCTGCGGGCGATGACCTGCTCGCCGATGGCCTTGGTGTACGTGTAGATGTTGGGCCAGCCCCAGTGCGTCGCGCGGTCGAGCCCCGCCTCGACGAGCCGGTCGCTGATGAACTTGCGCTTCACGCGCCCTAGCTCCACGTTGAACGGCTCGCCGTGCACGGGCTCGCCGCGCGCCAGCAGGTTCTTGCGCGCGCGGTCGGCGAACTCGCTCTGGCGGAACGCGTCCTCGCAGCGCTGTCGCGCCTGCGCGATGAGGTCGAGCCCCTCGGCGATCTCGCGGTCGGGATCCCAGAGCGCGGCGCCGAGCTCTTCGCAGCGCGGGAACGGGACGGTGCACGGGTGATCCTCGTGAATGGGTCCCTTCCGCTTGCCCGCAACGTAGCAGGTGCTCGTGTGCAGGACGGGCACGTCACCGAGCGCGCGCGCCAGATCGACGAAGTTCTGGGCCCCGAAGGCGTTCGCGTCGAGCGCGTCGTCGAGCGGCGGGTTGAAGTCGACCACGCCCGCCACGTTCACGACCGCGTCGATGGTGCCGCGCAGCTCGCGCAGGAGCGCCTCGTCGAGCCCGCAGCAGGGGCGCCCCATGTCGCCGTCGATGGGCTCGACCTTGTCGCGCAGGAACGCCTCGAACCCGTCGCCGTACTGCTCGCGGAGGGGCGCCAGGGCTTCGCTCGTCGCGATGTCGCTCCAGAAGCGCGCCTGCGGCGTGCCGTTGCGCGGGCGGACGACGAGGAAGATGCGGCCCACGACGGGGTACCGCGCCAGCAGCATCGACCAGAAGACCTTGCCGAGGAAGCCGGTGCCGCCCAGGACGACCAGGCGTGCGCCGTCGACGATCCGCGTCACGTCCAGGGTGGAGGTCGGCTTTCTCATCGGTCGCGGAGGAACACACGCGCCAGGCGGATGTCGCACCACGGCTTACGGAGCCCCGGCTCGGGTGTCAATGCGCCGCCCGGGGGCGGTGCGAACGGGCGTTCGCGGTCGCGGAGATGGGTCA
>VFSW01009586.1_pt1 | contig 13811 bp, 7 predicted proteins | sample 5358111 | NCBI WGS metagenome assembly VFSW01 (sample SAMN11554181, study PRJNA540505) | mine drainage metagenome | isolation source: sediment from site ElyBrook_90M | place: USA: Ely Copper Mine, Vershire, VT | collected 2017
TGGGACCACGACCGGCCGGCACGGGCTCCGAAGCGGCTTCTTGCCGCAGCAGCTCCATGAAGGACTGCGTGGCCCGGTTGAACTTCTTCCGGCGGCGGTGGATGATGCCCAGTGGCCGCACCAGCGTGCAACCTTCGATGGGGATCGCCAGCAGACGCCCTTGCTCGATGTCGTTGCGTAGGACGCGCACCGGCAGAATACTCACGCTGCCGCCCAAAGCAATGGCCTCCTTCATAGTCTGGATGTTGTCGAAGTGCATCGACACCTTCACTTGGGCGCCGCTCTCACGCAAGTAGCGCCTCACTTCCCGCCCCACGCGCAGATCGTCGTCAAAGGCCACGAAGTCTTGTTGCGCAAGGTCGGTCAGGCGCAGCATCTTCTTCGCTGCCAGAGGATGCGACGGCGCGACTGCCACCATCATCCTCTCCTCGCGCCAAGGGATCGCCGTGATCTCCTTGTTGGATTCCGGGTAGCTTACGATGCCCAGATCGGCCTGGTCCGTGACGACCGAGTCATATACCTTTTCGGGACGCAGGTACTCGACCAGGAGTTCTGCCTCGGGCATTCGGCGCGACAACTCCTCCTCCAGCCGTGACATGTCGGAAATCCCCACCGAGTAGATCGCCGCCACCCTGACCGTGCCTTGCACCCGGCCTCTGAGCTTATCCAGCCCCTCGTCGAACTCCTGCTTGCGGCGCAGGACGTCGCGGCAGAACTCGTAGTACAGGCGTCCGGATTCGGTCAACCCCAGGGGGCGCGTGCTACGGTCCAGGAGCTGCACTCCCAGCACGCGTTCCGTCTCCTGCAGGTGCTGGCTGGCGGCGGACTGGCTCACGCCGCTGATCTGCGCCCCGCGGCTCACGCTCCTCGCCAACGCAACGTCCCTGAACAGCTTGAGGTGTTCAAGCGTCATGAGTTTAACTTATCATAAGACAGTCTTATGTTGCAAGCACTAAATTTGTGCTTGACTAATACTGACATTCTGCTATACTGACTTCAACCTCCCCGTCGAGGGTTCCCAAAAGAATCAGATTATGCGTCACCACGCCATCGCGCTACGTGTGTCTCCACTCGAAAGGAGCGACTGAGATGAGATCGATGAAAGAGTCCCGCTCTGCTATTGCTTCGGATGACCTGAGCACTCAGACCTCCGCTGCCATCACGATGTTCGTGTGCGCCAACTGCGCTCGCCCTGGGCAGGCGCTTACCTCCGGCGGCCGGCCGCGGCCGAGCGTCCCGAATTTCAGTTGGCCCCTGCCGGTGCGGGAAGTCCTGCTACCTTGCATGGGGCGGCTTCAGCCAGAGCACGTCCTGAGAGCATTCCAATCCGGCGCCGATATTGTCTGCGGGGGCGCCTGCGAGGAGGACAACTGTCATTATCTGGAAGGCAGCAAGCGATGCGCTCGCCGGGTGGACTACATTCGCTCGATCCTCGATCAGGTTGGGCTGGGCGGCGAGCGTCTGATGCTCTTCTCCCTGCCGGGCACGGCGGCTGAAGACATGGCCTTGTCCGACGGAAGACCCGCATCGGTATTTGATTCCGAAGCTCTGGATGCCCGGGTCGCCGGCATCCGTGATCAGGTGATGCAGGCCCTGTACCTCAGCCCGTTGCACGAAGCTCATGCGGCCGGGACGGTCGGGGATTTCTACCAGGAAGAAGTGGACACCCGCGATGACGACAGCGCAGAGTATGCTTGCCCGGACGCTAACCTCGAACCGGCTGGCTATCACGGCTGAGTGCCTGCCGCCGCGCAGTGCCGATGCCGCCGCCGTGAAGAAGCTCGCGGCTTCCCTGCCGCCCGGCTTGGACGCCGTGGTGGTGGCGGATAACCCCGGCGAGATCCACGGCTCGGCCCTGGCGTGTGCCGCCATCTTGGCGGGCGAAGGGCACGCCACGGTGCTGTCCATGGTCACGCGCGACCGCAACCGCATCGCGCTGGAGAGCGACGCGTTGGGCGCGGCGGCCTTGGGTGTCGATGCGATCCTCTGCCTGAGCGGCGACCATCAGTCGCTGGGCACTTGCCCGCAGGCAGCCGGTGTCTATGACATCGACTCGGTCCAGTTCGCCCAGGCCTTGAACCGCATGCGGCGCGAGGGCCTGGACTTCAATGGCGGGAAGGTGGATGCGCTCCCGGAGTGGCTGGTCGGAGTTGCCGCGCATCCTTACCTGGAACCCATCGAGTTGAACCTGCTGCGACTCAAGAAGAAGGTTGCGGCAGGGGCGGATTTCGTTCTGACGCAGGCGGTGATCGACCTGGCCGGCTTTACGCGGTGGATGGATGCCGTTCGGGCGGCTGGACTGGACCAGCAGGTGGCGATTATCGCCGGCGTGCCGGCAGCCGGGGGAGGGGCAATGGCTGCCCAGCTCAAGTCTGTCCCTGGGGTGCGTGGCATTCATATCTTCAGCGGCGGGTGCGAAGCATCGGCCGCCGTCGTGATCCAGGAAGCGGGATTGGCTTAAGACGAGACCTGAAATGCCCGATCGTTACCACATTCACACCGTTCCGACGCCTGAACGGTTCCGCCGGGTGGGCAAATTCGGTAACGTCGATTGGCGCGAGGACTGCTCCCGCTGCACCAATTGCGTCAAGCACCGCTGTCTGTACGACGTCTACAGGCACGAGTCGGCCTACAATCGCGACCCGCTCGAGCCCGTCGAGACGTTGGACGAATGCAAGGCCTGCCTCTCCTGCGTCCAGGGCTGCACCAAGGGGCTGCTGAACATCTCGATCAACCCGGAGTTCCTGGCCATGGGCGACGAGTACTGGAAACCCGACATCCTCCTCACCACATGGAACCAGTCCGACGCCGGTAAGATCCCGGTCTCGGGAGCCGGCTACCGCGGGCGATTCCATGGCCCCGGCTTTGACTCGATCTGGACGGACATGTCCGAAATCGTTCGCCCCACCCGCGACGGCATCCACGGGCGCGAGTACATCTCTACCAGCGTGGACATCGGCCCCAAGCCAATGCGCCTGAGGTTTACGGCCGACGGCAAGATGCTCACCGAGGCCTCGCGGCTGCTGGAGATCCAGCTTCCGGCGATCCTGGACACGCCCGCCTGTCCGGTCGAGGGCGACAACCTGCCTGAGGCCCGCGCCGCGGCGGCCAAGGAGCTCAGGAGCCTGGCTGTGATGCCGGCCGACGATGCCGTCGACGTGCCGCCCGAGCTATTGCCTTATGTAGTGCCCCTGCTGGGCAAGGGTGACCTCCGGTGGAGCGAGGACATTCTCAAAGCCGCCGAAATGGCTCAAGTGTGGGACCGCCCAGATGTGGCGGACTTGGCCGCCCAGATGCAGGTCATAAACCCGCGGTTGATTGTCTCTGTCCGTCTGATACTTCGCCCCACGACGGCCCAGCGCGTAGTGGAACTGGCCCGTGCGGGCTTGAAAGTTTTCCACTTGTGCGCCGGCCTGCACGGGCGCGAGCGGTTGGATGACGGGCAGCCCGGCCGGCACATCAAGGACGTCCTCCGCGAACTTCACGGGCGATTGGTGAAGGAAGGGCTGCGGGACGAAATCACGTTGATCATCTCCGGTGGCATCGCCCTGGCCGAGCACATGGCCAAAGCGATCATCTGCGGGGCCGACCTGGTGGCCGTGGACACACCGCTGCTGGTAGCGCTGGGCTGCCGCGTCTGCCGCAACGCACACCCCTTGAATGATTCGGACAGCCCCTGCCCGGCCGGGATCGGTTCAGCCGACAGCGCCTACGCCGCCCAACGGATGATCAACCTCATGGGCGCCTGGCACAGCCAGCTCATCGAGGTGCTGGGAGCCATGGGCATCCGCGAAGTCCGCCGTCTGCGCGGCGAGGTGGGACGGGCCATCTTCATGGAAGACATCGAAAAGGAAGCCTTCGGCGATCTCGCCCGCGTGTCTCCGGCAAAGGTGTGCGCATGACGGCGACCATGGCCGGAGTCCAACTGGGCCGCAGCGACTGGCCTCAGGAAAGCGTCACCCGCGAGGTTCGTCCCGCGCCCGACCGCTACCGCAACGCCCTGGGCAAGTACAAGATCGACCGCTCGGCTGCGTGCATCTCCTGCGGACGGTGCGCGGAGCTTTGTCCGCAAGGTGTGCACGTCAAGCCCGATGGCTATGCATTCGTTCTTAGGCCACAGGACCACTTGTGCATCGGCCCTGAATGCGCGGAGAGCGGCCACTACTGCGTGGCGCAGTGTCCACAGAAGGCGCTCACGCTGCGGCGTAACCCCAACGCCGATTGCATGGGCGATCCACGCTGGTCTAGTGACCTGATCCTCGCCACCTGGCGCCAAGCCGCCACCGGGCACGCGCCACCGCCGCACCTTGAGCACCGGCACGGCGCCTCGGGCGGAGGATTTGACAGCCTCCGCTTCAAGTTCGAAGTCGCGGAGCTGAACACGCGGGCTTCCGTCCCAGTCCCGGAGATCGACACGGGCTTGGATTTGAACCACCGCGGCGACGGGCGGCCGCAGGTCCACATTGATATTCCCGTCTATGGCGGTGGGATGAGTTTCGGCTCAGTCAGCATCCACACTATCCTGGCGAAAGCCCGTGCGGCCGTGGCCTGGAACAGCTTCACCTGCACGGGAGAGGGCGGATTTCCCGACCGCCTGAAACCCTACGACGACCATGTGATCACGCAAGTGGCCACGGGCCTCTTCGGCGTGCGCGAGGAGACGGTCCAGCGCGTGCGGATCGTGGAATTCAAGTATGCCCAAGGCGCCAAGCCGGGCCTCGGCGGACACCTCCTGGGCGACAAGAACACTCCGGCCGTCGCCCGCATGCGCGAGGCCGTGGCCGGCAACGCTCTGTTCAGCCCCTTCCCCTTCCACAGCGTCTACAGCGTGGAGGACCACAAGAAGCACCTGGACTGGATCAAGGAAATGAACCCTCGCTGTCTGGTGAGCGTGAAAGTCTCGACGCCCACCGATGTGGACATGGTGGCCGTGGGCAGCTACTACGCGGGCGCCCACATCATCCACCTGGACGGCAGCTATGGCGGCACCGGCGCCGCACCGGACATCGCCAAGAAGAATATCGCGATGCCCATCGAGTACGCCATTCCCAAGGTGCATAAGTTTCTGTCTGCCGAGGGCATCCGGGAGAAGGTCACGCTGATCGCTTCCGGCGGCATCCGCACGGCGCACGATGCGCTAAAAGCCATCGCCCTGGGGGCTGACGGCGTGGTGATAGGCACGGCCGAATTGGTGGCCTTGGGTTGCGTGCGATGCGCCTGCTGCGAGAGCGGCCGAGGCTGCCCACGCGGCATCGCCTCCACCGACCCCGAATTGATGACGCTGATGAGCCAGGAGTGGGCCACCCAGCGGCTGATCAACCTCCACAACGCCTGGCGCGAGCAGATGGTCGATGTGCTGGCGCGGCTGGGGATGAAATCCATCCGCGAACTGCGCGGGCGCGGCGGTGACGTGCTGTGCTACCTCAGCGAGGAGGCGCCCCAGTGAGCGACTTCGCCGAGCGATTGCTGGCCAGCCGGTCGCAGATCTACTCCGGGCCGGAGCAGCCCGTCCAGTCCGAGCCGGCCGAAGAAGGCGGCTGCGGCGTCACGGGATTTGCGTGCACCGTGCCAGTGGGCGGGCGATTCATCTACGAGCCCTCCATCCAGATGCAGAACCGCGGCAATGGCAAGGGCGGCGGCATTGCGGCCGTCGGCCTGGTCCCGGAGCAGATGGGCATTTCCCGCGAGATCCTCGACAGCCATTACCTGCTCCAGATCGCGTTGCTCGATCCCGCTTGCCACGCCGAGCTGGAGCGCCAGTTCATCCTGCCCAGCTTCGACATAGCCCTGTCCACCCGGCAGGCCCACATTGACGATCATCGCGATATCCCCGGCCTGGAAGTCCGTCCGCCGGATGTCCAACGTTATGTCGTCCGCGTGAAGGCGGACGCGCTCGCGGCGGGCGCCCAGGCGGCCGGCTTGGAGAAGCTCGCGCCCCGCGAGCTGGAAGACGAGTTCATTTGGAGGAACTCCTATCGGCTCAACGACGCGTTTTACGCCTCCTTGGGCGAGAAGCGGGCCTTCGTTCTCTCGCACGGCAGGAACCTGTTGATCTTCAAGCTGGTGGGATATGCCGAGCAAAACGTCGAGTACTACCAGCTTCAGGATTTCAAGGCCCACGTGTGGATCGCCCACCAGCGCTATCCCACGAAGGGCCGCGTGTGGCATCCCGGCGGGGCACACCCCTTCATCGGCCTCAACGAGGCTTTGGTTCACAACGGCGATTTCGCCAACTACCACTCCGTGTGCGAGTACTTGCGGCAGCGCAATATCCGCCAGCAATTCCTTACCGACACCGAGGTGTCCGTCCAGCTTTTCGACCTATGGGACCGTGGCTACAAGTACCCGTTGGAGTACATCATCGAGGCCCTGGCCCCCACTACCGAGCTTGATTTTGACCAGTTACCGCCCGAAAAGCAGGCCATCTACCGGCAGATTCAGGCTACTCACATGCATGCCTCGCCGGACGGTCCGTGGTTCTTCATCATCGCCCGCAACCATCAAGATCAATTCCAATTGCTCGGCATCACGGACACGGCGATGCTCCGTCCGCAGGTCTTCGCCCTTTCCGACAGCGGCGACGTCCAGATAGGCCTGATCTGCTCCGAGAAGCAAGCCATCGACGCCACCCTGCGAAGCCTGGCCAAGGAAGACCCCCGATTCTGCCCCGTGGCCGACAAGTATTGGAACGCTCGCGGCGGCTCCAGCACCGACGGCGGCGCCTTCATTTTCACCGTGTCGTCCGCCAACGGAAACGGCCGCAAGAAGCTCACCTGCACCGACAAGTTCGGTCGTGAGGTCACCCTCGACGGTGGCACGGTGCGTTGTGACTCGGCGAGCGTGGAGATCCACCAGAAGGAATCGCACAACGGCGCCGTGGAGAAGCTGCAGACAGGCGATGTGGCGGGCCTCTTCGAGTACGTGCGGCAACTGCCCTCGTGGCCGGCCGGTCAGCTCCGGAGGTTCTGCCAAACGGTGCTTCAGGGAGTGGACTCCCCCAAGTCACGCGCCGCAGCCATCGAGCTGTTGACCATGCTGCGCGACCGGCGCTTCGACACCGGCGACAAGCGCCGCGCGACGGTCGTTCAAGTGATCGAGGAAACGCTCGAGCAACTCTTCGACGCCGCCCCGCTGTTTGGCGAGCCGGCGGCGCGCTTCTGGCGGCGGATCACCTGGACCACGCGCGATCGCCTCGCCGCCCCACAGCCCGGCGAGGAACTCCTGCTCATCGATTCCCAAGGCTTTCCGCCCGAGGGAGACGACTGCGACGCCGTGCTGCTTCGCAAAGCCTACCAGGCGGGTTGGAAGCGGTTTATCGTCTATCGCCTTCGGGGCCAGAGGTTCCATGGAGTGGGCCTGGGCGCGGCGACGGATGACGTTCGCGTCGATCTGTATGGCTCCAACGGCGACTATACCGCCAGCGGCATGGACGGCCTCGAAATTCGCATCCACGGCAACGCCCAGGACCAGGTCGCTCAGATCGCCAAGCGCGGCAAGCTCATTATCTACGGTGACGTGGGACAGACGTTCATGTACGGGGCCAAGGGCGGCGAAGTGTTCATTCTGGGCAACGCCGCGGGCCGGCCCCTGATCAACGCGGTAGGGCGGCCTCGCGTCGTCATCAACGGCACGTGTCTGGATTTTCTGGCGGAGTCGTTCATGGCCGGAGATCCGCTGGCCGGCGGCGGTTTCGTCATCCTCAACGGCATCGAGTTCGACGGGCGCAGCCGTATGGTCCCCCAGCCGGCGCCGTACCCTGGCAGCAACCTGTTCTCGCTCGCCAGCGGCGGGGCGATCTATATCCGTGACCCGCATCACAAGGTGGTCGAGCGTCAGCTCAACGGCGGAGTGTTCTCCCCCCTGGGTGATAAGGACTGGCGGCTCATCCGCACGTACCTCGACGAGAATGAGCGGCTCTTCGGCATCCAGGTGCGGGACCTGCTCACCGTGGATGGGCAAGTCAAGACCCCGCAGGAGGTTTACCGCAAGGTCAGCGCGGTCAAGCTCTCAGTGCTGGCCGGCTCGGAGAAGAAGCAATGATCGCCGACGTGATGCGGTGCTACCAGTGCACCAAGTGCTCCAGCGGCTGCCCTGTCGCCGCCCGCTCCGACCTGAAGCCCCACGAGGTTGTGCGGCTGCTTCAATTCGACCAGCGCGAAGAGGTCCTGGCCAGCCGCTTCATCTGGGAGTGTACCTCGTGCCAGACCTGCACCACGCGCTGCCCGCAGAAAGTGGACATCGCCGCCGTGAACGACTCCTTGCGGGCCATGAGCCTGGCCGCTGGGAAGGTCGCCGCTGACACCGCCGTGCCGGTCTTCAACAATATCTTTCTCAAGAGCATCCGCAAGCGTGGGCGAGCATATGAGATAGGCCTGATGGCCGCCTTCAAGCTCCGCACCGGGCGGCTGCTCGAGGACGCAGACAAGGCCCCCATGATGCTCTCAAAGGGCAAACTTCCCCTGCTCGGGCCGCGAGTCCGAGGGCGGGTTCAGCGCCAGGAGATGTTCCGCCGGGCAGCCGAGGGAGGCGACAAGTGAGCTACGTGTTCTTTCCGGGCTGCTCGCTGGATGGCACGGCCCGAGACTTCCACCGTTCCACGCTGGCGGTGGCAGCGAAACTGGGCCTGGAGTTGCCCGAGCTGAAGGATTGGATCTGTTGCGGCTCCACGGCTGCTCATAGCACCGATCCGCTGCTCGCCGACGCGCTGCCGGCCAAGAGCCTCTCGGCCGCCGGCGGCGACACGGTCGCGGTGGCCTGCGCCGCCTGTTACAGCCGGCTGAAGACCGCCAACCACCACATTGCCGGTGATGCCGCCCTGCGTGCTAGAGTCGCCCAGGTTGTCGGAAGCGACTACGACGGGCGGACCCCGGTCCGTCACCTGCTGGAAATCCTGTGCCGCGACATTGGGCGCGCGCGGATCGCCGCGGCCATCCGCCGCCCGCTCGTGGGGCTGAAGGTCGCCTGCTACTACGGCTGCCTGCTCTCGCGCCCACCTGAGATCACCAACTTCGACGACGCTGAGAACCCCACGCTGATGGACCAGCTCATGCAGACTGCGGGAGCCACGCCAGTCGACTGGCCTCACAAGACCGAGTGCTGCGGCGCGAGCTTCTCCATCACCGACTCAAGCATTGTCCTCCAACTGAGCAACCAGATCCTCTCCATGGCCCAGGCCGCCGGGGTCGACTGTATCGTCACGGCTTGCCCCTTGTGCCAGTTGAACCTGGACATGCGGCAGCGGGACATCGAGGCCAAGTTCGACCGCCAGTACAACCTCCCGATCTTCTATTTCACGCAATTGTTGGGTCTGGCCATGGGCTGCTCCGCCGACGAGCTGTCGCTGAAAAGCCTCGTGGTGGAGCCGCAACCGCTGCTGGAGGCCAAAGGAATATGAGCGCGCAGAACGCAGCCGAGGCCGTCGGAGCCGTGCTGGTCTGCGGGGCCGGCATCACCGGCATCCAGTCCTCACTGGATTTGGCCGAGAGCGGCTTCAAGGTCTACCTCCTGGACTCCACGCCGGCCATCGGCGGGCGAATGGCCCAGCTCGACAAGACTTTCCCAACCGGCGACTGCGCCATGTGCATTATCTCGCCCAAACTGGTCGAGTGCGCCCGGAACAAGAACATCGAGATCATTACGCTGGCCGACGTGCAGGGAATATCCGGCGAGCCCGGCAATTTCAAGGTCAGGATTCGCCAGAACCCGCGCTACGTGGATCTGACGAAGTGCAACGCTTGCGGCGACTGCACCGAGGCCTGCCCGGTCGATCTCCCCAGTGAGTTTGACCGCCGCCTGGGCACGCGCAAGGCCATCTTCCGCCCCTACCCGCAGGCCATCCCGAACGTCTTCGGGATCTCCAAGGCCGCCGGACGCTCGCCGTGCAAGGTCTCCTGCCCGGCTGGCGTGAACGCCCAGGGCTACGTCGCCCTGACCGCCGCGGGCAAGTTCAAGGAGGCCTACGAGCTCATCCGCGAGCGCTGTCCGCTCCCCGCCGCCTGCGGGCGTGTCTGTCAGCATCCTTGTCAGGACAACTGCAACCGCCGCGAAATCGACGACGCCGTGAACGTCCGCGATCTCAAGCGTTTCGTCGCCGACTACATCCACGCCAACCCCGGCGAGTATCCGCCCGTGAAGCCGCCGGCCGCGAAGCTGGATGGCAAGGTTGCCATCATCGGCGGTGGTCCGGCCGGCCTGACCGCGGCCGCCGACTTGGCCCTCGCGGGCTACGGCGTGACCCTGTTCGAGGCCCAGCCGCACCTGGGCGGCATGCTCCGCTACGGTATTCCGAGTTACCGCCTGCCCGAGGATGTCCTCGACAAAGAGATCCAATACATCCTTGACCTGGGCGTCGAGGCCAAGACCGGCACTCGCGTCGCCGGGCCGGAGAATCTCCTGAAGTCCGGCTTCAACGCCGTTTTTGCAGCCCCCGGCGCGTGGGTCAGCCGCAAGCTGGGCATCCCCGGAGAAGATGCTCCGGGCGTGTGGGCCGGCCTGGAATTTCTGCGCCAAGTCAACAGCGGCGCGACGCCGGCGATAGGCCCCCACGTGGTGGTCATCGGCGGCGGCGACGTTGCCATGGATGCGGCCCGCTGTGCCCGTCGGCTGCCGGGCGTGAAGTCAGTGTACCTTGCTTGTCTTGAAAGCCGCGAGGAGATGCCGGCGCATTCCTGGGAGGCGGCCGAAGCCCTCGAAGAAGGCGTCATCTTCCACAATAGTTTGGGACCAACCAGAATCGGGAACGGCGCCGTCACCTTCCGCGCCTGCACCAGCGTCTTCGATGAGAACAAGAAGTTCAACCCCCGGTTCGACGACTCCAAGACGACCGTCCTGAAGGCCGACACGGTCATCGTGACCATCGGGCAGGGTATCGACTCGGCCCAACTTGGCGTGACCACTGGACCGGGCGGGCGGATCATCGCCGACCGGGACACCCTGGCCACGAGCGTCGCTGGCGTCTTCGCCGGTGGCGATGCGGTGCTGGGCCCGGCCTCCATGGTGGACGCCATGGCCCAAGGTCATAAAGCCGCCCAGGCTATCGACGCTTTTCTCCGTGGCGCCAAGCCAGCGCAGGCCCCGGCATCCGCGCCAGCCGAGCTGGCTCCCAACCCCAGGCCCGGCGCCCCGCGCGTGAACCGCGTCAAGATGCCTCAGGCCGGCCTGGTCCAACGGCTGAACGAGTTCGCCGAGATCAACCTGGGCTACAGCGTCGAGCAGGCCATCGCCGAGGCCAAGCGCTGCCTGGCGTGCGGGCTCTGCAGCGAGTGCATGCAGTGCGTCAAGGCTTGCTCGGCCGGAGCCGTGTGCCACGACCAGCCGCCCACCGAGCTGGAGATCGACGTCGGCAGTGTGATCCTCACCCCCGGCTTCGAGGAGTTCCAGGCCTCGCTTCGTGGCGAGTTCGGCCACGGGCGATACGCCAACGTGCTATCCAGCGTGCAGTTCGAGCGGATGCTCTCGGCCGCGGGTCCCACCGCCGGTCATGTCGAGCGGCCCTCGGACGGCGGCGAGGTCCGCAAGATCGCCTTCATCCAGTGCGTGGGCAGCCGTGACGCCGCCCGCGGCAACGGCTACTGTTCTTCCATCTGCTGCATGAGCGCCACCAAAGAGGCCATGGTCGCCCTGGAGCACGCCCACGGAAAGAATCTCGAAATCTCGATCTTCTGCATGGATGTGCGCGCGTTCGGCAAGGAGTTCGACAGCTACGTCAACCGCGCCCGCGATGAGCACGGCGTGAAGTACATCCGCGCCATCCCTTCCCGCGTCGTCGAGATGCCCGGCACGAAGACCCCGCGCGTCCGCTACTTCGACCAGGCGGGCGCCGAGCAGCAGCAGGATTTCGACTTGGTGGTGCTCAGCGTGGGGATGCGGGTTCCCTCCGCTGTGAAGGACATGGCCGGGCGGCTGGGGGTTGCGCTCAACGAGTTCGGCTTCGCAAAGACCGACCGGCTTGCGCCGCTTGCGACCTCAACACCGGGCATCTATGTGGCCGGGGCGTTCCAGGAGCCCAAGGACATTCCCGAATCGGTGGCCCAGGCCTCGGCCGCCGCCGCGTGCGCGATGGACCAGCTTGCCCCGGCGCGCGGCACGATGATCCAGCGCCACGAATACCCCTGGGAGCGTGACACCACCGACGAGTCTCCGCGCGTGGGCGTGTTTATCTGCCACTGCGGCAACAACATCGCTTCGGTCATCGACGTCAAGCAGGTCGCCGAAAAGGCGTCCGCGATGCCCAACGTCTGCCACGCGGAAGCCAGCTTGTACACCTGCTCGGACACCAACCAGCAGCACATCAAAGACGTGATCAAGAAGCAACGGCTCAACCGCCTGGTGGTGGCCTCCTGCTCGCCGCGCACTCACGAGATCCTCTTCCAGGAGACGCTCCGCGAGAGCGGTCTGAACCAGTACCTCTTCGCCATGACCAACATCCGCGACCAGTGCTCCTGGGTCCACAAGGACGACCCCGTCGCGGCCACCGGCAAGGCAGTGGAGCTGATGTCGATGGCTGTCGCCAGGGCGCGGCATCTCAAGCCCCTTCAGACCGGCCAACTCCCGGTGACCGCATCGGCTCTCATCATCGGTGGCGGACTGGCGGGAATGACGGCAGCTCTGGGCATCGCCGGCCAGGGATTCGAGGCGCACCTGGTGGAGAAGGAGCCGGTCCTGGGCGGCATGCTCCGCAACGTCCATAGCACCCTCGAGCAGGCCGACGTGCAGGCCTTCCTCGGCCAACTGGTGGCCCAGGTTCAGTCGCACCCCAGGATCCATGTGTACCTGAACTCCACGCCAGCGAGTATCAGCGGCCACGTGGGCAACTTCAAGAGCGTCCTGAACGTAGCGGGACACGAGAAGCCCGTCAACCATGGCGTAGTGATCGTCTCGACCGGCGGCCGGGAGCGATCCACCGAGTTGTACCTCCACGGCAGGAACCCGCATGTGACGACGCAGAGCAAGCTCCAAGCCGCACTGGCCGGCGGGCTGCCCCCCGAGCTTGCGTTCCGGCCCGACCCCACGGTGGTTATGATCCAGTGCGTCGAGAGCCGCAACGGCCAGAACCCTTATTGCAGCCGCATCTGCTGTTCCGAGGCGGTCAAGAATGCGCTGGAGATCAAGCGCCGCCTGCCTCGGGCCAAGGTCGTCGTCCTCGGCCGCGACATCCGCACCTACGGCTTCCGCGAGCTTTATTTCCAGAAGGCCCGCGAGGAAGGGGTGCTGTTCGTGCGTCACGCGGAGAAGAGCGACCCTGTGGCCGTCGAGGAGGATGGCCGTCTCAAAGTCACTGTGCGCGACGTCTCCACGAACCGCGACCTGATCCTGCGCCCGGACCTGCTGGTGCTCTCCACGGGCATCGCTCCGGCCGCCGGCAACCCGGTGCTCTCGGGGCTTCTCCGAAGCGCTCTCACGGCGGATGGCTTCTTCCTGGAGGCCCACCCCAAGCTGCGCCCGGTGGACCTGGCTAACGAGGGCGAGTTCCTCTGCGGGCTGGCCCACTCGCCGCGGTCCATCGACGAGACCATCGCTCAGGCCCAGGCCGCCGTGGGACGAGCCGCCACCGTCCTCGCCAAGACCCACCTGGAGATCCCCGGGCAGGTCGCCAAAGTCGACCCGGTGAATTGCGTGGCCTGCGCCACCTGCGTGAAGGTCTGCCCATATGGAGCTCCCATGATCAACCAGCTCAACAAGGCCGAGATACAGGGCGCTAAGTGCATGGGGTGCGGGAGCTGCGCGGCCGCCTGCCCGGCCCGGACCATTACCCTCCAGCACCAGGAGGACCGGGCGCTCACGGCCATGCTCGACGCGCTGCTCGTCGGCGG